>QWCN01000717.1_pt1 | contig 56851 bp, 40 predicted proteins | sample 1972711 | NCBI WGS metagenome assembly QWCN01 (sample SAMN09866707, study PRJNA288562) | Human gut metagenome isolate term1_stool, whole genome shotgun sequencing... | isolation source: gut | host: Homo sapiens | place: USA: California
CGTCTTTTTCCGGTTTCCGTATTCAACATCCGTCAATGTTATCTGATCTTTCATACCGCACACCTGCCTTGCTTTGCTTTCCTCTATTATACTACTTTTTGAATATTTTTGCAAGGCTTACATTAATCAGCGTTTCCCTAAAATCCTGAATGCGGAGGGAATCAAGTCTCAAGGATTCTACCAACAAAAGTTACTCGGCAAGAAGCTCGGAGACAACAAACCGGAAATCGCACGGCGATTTTTATGGGAAAATACCGGAGTCAAGAGGTTGCTCCAAAACGAATTTTACTGTGGGACGTTGGTTTGCCATCGCTCCTACACCAATAAGATCAATCATATCCGAAAGGAACTGCCAAAAGAAGAACAGTACAGGCATGAAAATGCAGTTCCCGCAATCATCTCGCGGGAGAAGTGGGAGCAGGCACAGTTTTTGCTCCGTGACAATGTGGAACGCAATGTCCGTGCCGGACAGAATTCGCCGCACCACCGCTATACGGGGCTGATCAAATGCGGGGACTGCGGCTCCTCCTTCGTCTGCCGAAAGCGTGTTTGGAAGGACAATGTGCGCTACGAGTACACTTGCAACGGGTATCACCGCTATGGAAAAGAAAACTGCTCTCCCCACCGTGTGGATGAATCGCAACTCGATAAACTGATTTACGATGAACTGTTGGAAATGAAAGAGGGCGCAGAAGCGAATTACAAGAGTATCGAACACGATGTGAAAAAGTGGCTATCGCAAAAGAATACCTCCGAGAAAAAGGTCAAAGCGCTGTCGGACAAGCTCAAACAGCGAAAGAGCGACCAAGAGCAGATTCTTCTTGAACGGATTCGTGACCGTGAACACGCAGATATTTATACGGGGATGCTGACGAAATGTGAAAAGGACATCGCCAATATCAAAGCAGAGCTTGCCGCAATTCAGGATTACGATGCCACAATCCGAAAACGGAAAGTGGAAATGAAAAGCAGCATTGATATTCTTGGGGAGATCGTCAAGGAAGGAGCAATCAGCGACAGCAACCTGCGGCTGTTGATTGACGATATTGTCATCTCGGAATGCGGGGGCAAGCTATCCATCAACATCCACCTCAAAGCCGCGTTCCGAAGCCATTTGGACATTTACGATGAAAACGGGCAGTTGACCGATAAGGCATTCGCGGTGTCGTGAAATCCGTTGGCAGACGCACAACCTTGCCAATGTCAGAAAACACAAAAGGGAATACAGATTTTTTTGAAAAGAAGCTAAAGCGCAAAACATCGTTCCGATGCGTCTGCCAAGCGAAAAGGGAGCGAAAAGCAAAGAAAAATCCTCAGAACCATCTGTTTCTGAGGATTTTTGGTGCGGGTGTTGATCACGGATTTAGAAAATATATCACCGGCGGGCATTCCTGTTCCCTATACAATTTGGATCATTTGATTATAAAGGAATACTTTTTGATCTGTTGTCTATTGAAATAAATAGAGTTATGGTATGTAATGTAATGTAGATCGTTTTCACAGTAAAAATCAATGCATTGAAAGGAAAACGTTATGAAAAGAGTTTTATTCGGAAATCGGGTAATTGCGATGCTGTTGTGTCTTATCATGCTCTCGGGCGTTATTCTGACAAGTTGCAACAAGGGAAGTGATACGCCTGCCGAAACATCGGGAAAGGCAACGGTAACGGATGCCGCGTTCAAGCCGGAGGAAACGCGGACGCCCGAGATCGCTGCTGAAACGGTTTCGTTCGATCAGACGGCTGTCACGATGACGGTCGGAGACACTGTGGCGTTGGTCGCAACGGTACTGCCATCCAATACGACCGATAAAAGCATTACATACTCGTCTTCCAATCCTGCGGTTGCCGTGGCAGTCAACGGGACGGTTACTGCATCCGGAGTGGGGACAGCGGTGATTATCGCGACAACTTCCAACGGCAAGACCGCGACCTGCACGGTGACGGTAAGCATTCCGACGGTTGACGTTACGGGGGTCACGCTGAATAAGACCGAACTTTCGCTGACGGTTGGCGAAAGCGCTACGCTGACCGCAACGGTGACGCCTGCGAACGCGACGGATAAGTCGGTGATGTGGAGCTCATCCGATCCGTCGGTTGCTACAGTGGAGAACGGAAGGATTACGGCGGTCGGCGAGGGAACTGCAACCGTAACGGTTACGACCTCCAACGGCAAAACTGCGTCCTGCACGGTGACGGTAAGCGTTCCGACGGTTGACGTTACGGGGGTCACGCTGAATAAGACAGAACTTTCGCTGTCGGTCGGCGGAAGCGCAACGCTGGCTGCAACGGTGGCGCCTGCGAACGCGACGGTTAAAACGGTAACATGGCGTTCGTCCGACGCGTTGGTTATTACGGTGAAAAACGGGGTGGTGACGGCTGTCGGCGTGGGAACTGCAACGGTTACGGTCACAACCTCCAACGGCAAGACCGCGACCTGCACGGTGACGGTAAAGGAGAAAGTGATTCCGTCCGGACTGAATTTTGCGCTGACATTGAACGACAGCTTTTATATCGTGACCGGATATTACGGGAATGCAACGGAATACACCATTCCCGCAATTTACGATGGACTTCGTGTAATCGGGATTCAAAGCAATGCGTTCCGGAACAATACGAATCTGAAAAAGATCACGATTCCGAGCAACATTGAAGTGATTGGCGCATCTGCGTTTGCCGGGTGCACGGCGCTGGCGGAAATCGTCATTCCGGAAAGCGTGACGAAGATTGAAGAATCCACTTTTTCCGATTGTACATCACTGAAAGAAATTCGGATTCACGGAAAGATCAAAACCGTTGGGAGTAATGCGTTTGCAGGATGCATTGCGCTTACCGATCTGACAATTGAAAACGGGGTAACCGAGATTGGCGCGTTTGCCTTTGACAGATGCACGGGGCTTGTTTCGGTTGAACTGCCGGACAGTGTGACGCTGGTCGGAAACGGCGCATTCCGCCATGCGGAGGCGCTTGAAACGGTGAAGCTGTCGAAAAATATGACCGCAATCAACAATATTACCTTCCAGTATTGCGAATCGCTGAAGTCGGTTTCGCTTCACAGCGGAATTACGCAGATCGGGAACTCGGCGTTCAGTTTCTGCTATGGATTGGAGAAGTTGGAGATTCTCGGAGATCTGACGGACATCGGAAATTCGGCTTTCTATCACTGTGAAAAGCTGAACGAGATTTTCTATGCTTCCAAAATCGGCGGAGATCTGGGGAAAACGCACTATACCTTCTGCCGCGCGGGACTCGGCGGAACGGGAATCAGGCTGACGATTGCGGCAGGGGCGGTTTTGCCGGAGGGACTGTTTGAACCGTTCGAAGAGGCGAACCGACCGAAAATTACGGAGATCGTGTTTGAGGACGGAACCGAGCAGGTAGAGTATTTTGCGGTATACAGCAATTTTACCTATCTGAAAAAAATCACGATCCCACACAGCGTGAAGTCCATTCCGTCCGGGATGCTGAAAGGCTGCGCCGACTTGACCTTGGCGATGGAGGACGAGCACTATACCTTCCGCGCATGGTACGATAACAGCGCCTTTGCGGGAAACGCCGTCAACCCGACCGACTACGCAGGCGAAGCGGAGAGGCTTTATGCCGAATGGAAACTGAAACAATTTACGATCATTCTGAATCGTGACAATTCGGATGCGGGAGAAGTTGCCGGAGGAGGAATCTACGACTACGGAGAAACTGTTACAATAAAGGCAACAACCAAGGAAAGATATACATTTATTGGATGGTATACGGGCGACAATTTCATATCCGATAAAGCCGATTATTCCTTCGAGGTGACCCAAAATATGACCTTGACAGCTCGTTGGAGACAGAATGAATACAACGTCAGCGTTGGAAAGAATCTTTCCGAAGCGGGAAGCGTGAGCGGCGGCGGAACATACCCGTATCATTCTGAGGTCACAGTAAAAGCCGAGACCAACATTACACATATCTTTCTCGGTTGGTATGAAAACGGAACACGTCTGACGACATCATTGGAGTATACGTTTACAATTGAAATGAGCGATCGAAACCTTGAGGCGCGATGGAAAGAAAACGATGTGTTTATCTTTAAGATTAACGGAAGCTCCTGCGTCATATCCGGTGTAAAAGATAAATCGGCAACAGAATATATTATTCCTGATTATGTAACGGAGATTGGCAATTCTGCGTTCTACGGTTGTAGCAGTTTGAAAAGTATCACGATCCCGAACGGCGTGACAAGTATTGGCGATTCTGCGTTCCGCGATTGCAGCGGACTGACAAGTATCACGATACCGGACGGCGTGACAAGTATCGACAGTTATGCGTTCTACGGTTGTAGCCGTCTGACAAGTATCACATTTGAGGATACTTCGACTTGGTATACAACAACGAACGAAGCGGACTGGACAAACAAATCAGGTGGTACGGTCGTGGATGTTTCAGATTCGACGAAAAATGCAACCACTTTTAGAAACTCTGGTAGCAATTACTGGTATAAACTTTAATTACAGAAAGGAAAAACTGCTATGAAAAAACTGATTTTCTTATCCGGAAATGCCAACTGCGGTAAAACCACTTCTTTGAAGTACCTGATAGGTTGGTTTTTGAATCTGCCGCAACCGCCGCATTCGGTTCGTGTTGTTTATTGCTCTGACCATGCACGACTCAATCAGTTGGAAAAGGCTTGGGCGAAAAAGCAACCGTTGCCAAAAGGCGAATTCTCTGTGACCTTAGAGATTGATGGTATACTTGTTGGAATTTGGACAGAAGGCGATAGGATTGGCTCTGTATGGAACGGCGTTACTTTCTTTGAAAGACGTTGCTGTGATATCGGCATTGTAGCGTGCCATCCGTGGCATTTGGATCGAAGTCTGTATTGCTTGGTTAGCAAGTGGGCGAATCATAGGATTTTTAGTAAGACTCCTGTTGCTTCTCCGAACCTGCAGGATCAAGAAAACCAAGACATGGCGCAAAAGTTGTTTCATGAGGTTATGGCAACCATAAAGAGCGTTCTGCAATCAACATCTACCACGCCGTCAAATCCTTGATTAAGGATCAAAGGTTGATGGTAAATCTGAAGCGGCACCCAATCGGAACGATTGGGTGCCGCTCAGACCGAAGACCAAAAAGCCTTGAAAACTCATTGTTTTCAAGGCTTTTTGGTGGTGCGGGCAAGAGGACTTGAACCTCCACCGAGTTGCCCCGACTAGAACCTGAATCTAGCGCGTCTGCCAATTCCGCCATGCCCGCATATTAAATTAAGAGGATACCGAGAGGGAAAACCGCACCGTTCCGTCCGAAAAGGTGGTGCGGGCAAGAGGACTTGAACCTCCACCGAGTTGCCCCGACTAGAACCTGAATCTAGCGCGTCTGCCAATTCCGCCATGCCCGCATACCCGTTCACGAAACCCTCGCTCCGTGAAACGGTGGTGCGAGGAACGGGAATCGAACCCGTATGGTGTGAACCACACGCCCCTCAAACGTGCGCGTCTGCCAGTTCCGCCACCCTCGCATCTTACCGATCGGCAACATCACCCAGCCGCCAATCGACAACGAATAGATTATACACGATTTCCCGGAGTTTGTCAAGAGGTTTCCCGGAAATATTTCTGATTGGCGGAATAAAGTTTCCTCTCCCCGTCCCAGACTCCGCGGCTGTCGGCGTTCCGCCGACATCGCCTGCGGCGGGCGTCGTGTGCCCAATGACGGAATTTTCCATGCATTGCTATGCTTTTTACATCGTGCGCGGCGCATACTACCCATAGAGCCGTCTGTCTTCCCGTGCGGCGCATGGCGCCCGGACGGCTCCCTCAGGCTTTTTATGCCACAAAAAGAAAGGTATGGTCATACTATGAGACGAAACAGAAAAAGAGGCAGTCTCCTGGCGGCAGGACTGCTGACAACCGGCGCGGCGGCACTGACGGCAACGCTGCTGCTCGCCTCCTGCGGCGGCAACGGCACCGAAACCGACAGCTCTGCCGGCAAGCCCGCGACCGTCACGGTGGCGCCCTCCACGACGCACGCACCGGCGACGCACACGCCCACGGAGCCCGCCACACTTCCCGCAACGACTCCCGATCCCGGCGCCGCCACGACGGCGCCCGCCACCGGGGCACCTGCCACGGCAAAGCCGAACAACGGCAATGCCACCTCCGGTCCGACAACCGGCAGGCGACGCTGAACCCGTCAGCAGGGTTGACACGCTACCGTGTCAACCCTGCCTTTTCTGTCAGGCGCCCCGCGCGAGCGTCAGCCGCACGGTTCCGTGCCGCAACGGACGCCCTCCCTCCTTTCGCACGGCACGCAGCCTGCCGGAACCTCAGAAATAGAATTCCGTTTTTACGTGGCGGGAGAACAGCGTCTGCAGTTCCGCGATCGGGTCCGCGTTCTCATAGAGGATGCGGTACACCGCCCGGCAGATGGGCAGATCCACGCCGTACCGGTCGCCCAGCAGGCACATGGCGCGCACGGTGGCGTAGCCCTCTGCCAGCTCGGTGTACGGTCTGTGCGTGACCCATGCCTCGCCGAATGCCCGGTTGTGGCTGAAGGGCGAGAACACGGTCGCCTCGTAGTCGCCGAGGTGGCACAGCCCGTAAGCAGACAGCTCATTCCCGCCCATCGCACGGATCAGGCGGGCAATTTCGCGTGTCCCGCGCGACATCAGCGCCCCCTTGAGCGTCGTCAGCTTCATGCCGTCCAGCATCCCGGCGGCAATGCCGATGACATTTTTGGATGCCGCGCCGATTTCACTGCCCAGCAGATCCTCCCCATAGTAGAAACGGATCAGGTCGCCGGAAAAAGCGTTCACCAACCGCCGCTTGACCTCCCCGTCCGCGCTGTCGATGACCATGCAGTTGGGGATGCCTGCATAGAATTCCTGTACATGACCGGGACCGACCCAGACCGCTATGCGGCAGGACGGATCGAGCGCCGCGCCCGCGATCTCGGACAGGCGCAGTCCGGTGTCCGCCTCCACGCCCTTCATGCACAGCACGACAATGCGGTCGCGCAGTGCCAGCGGGCGCAGTTCCTCCATCAGCCCGCGCAGTCCCTGCGCCCCGATGGATATGACGATGACCTCCCGCCCCTCCAGTGCCGATGCAAGATCGATGGACAGCTGCACGCTGTCCGGCAGCGTCAGCAGGTCGTTCCGCCGTTCGCGCAGGAAGCGTTGCATATGCGCGGAGTCCGGGCGACCGTACAGCGTCACGTCCAGCCCCCGGCACGCCGACAGATACCACGCGATGAGGGAACCCCACCTGCCGCAGCCGATCACCGCCACCCGCCCGATTGCCCGGGCAGCCTTTTCCTGATTCTGATTCTCCATTATGTATTCGTTCTCCTGTATTATTCCCGGCTCCGCAGGGCTTTTTCCATTGCCGCCACGCCGACCGCCGCCTGGCGGTAGCCCAGCTTGAGTGCCCGGCGGTAGCAGGTGACGGCACTGCGGGTATCCGGCACATCCACCCCGATGCCGCGCTCGTAGCATTCCGCTAGCATATATGCCGCCTGCCCGTGGTACCTGGATGCGCGGCTCAGCCACGCCACGCCCTCGCGCGGATCGCCGGGACATCCGACACCCCGCACCAGGCACCAGCCCAGGCTGTACTGCGCCCACAGCGCGCCCCGGCAGACCGGTTCGCCGCGTCCCGGCGTGTAGGCAGCCGCCTGCCGGTAGCAGAGGACAGCCGCGGCGCGGTCGGCGGGTATGTGCAGTCCGCGGAACAGGCACTCACCCAGATAGTACATCGCCTCGGCATCCATGCGGGGCGTGACAGCGGCGCGGGTGTACGCCGTATCCTCCTCGTTCGCCGCGCGGGACAGATCGCAGGACTCGTCCGTGTACCGGAACGGCTCCGGCACGGGCGACAGGGCGGCATAGTACGCCCGCATCCATACGGTCGGGTCCTGCCGGGCAAATTCCCCGGTGCGCTCCCAAAGGGCGTGCGCCAGCCGCGCGCCGCGCTTTCCGGTGTCGCCGGACTTCTCGCGCAGTGCCTGCCACGCCTCCTCCAGTTCCCGGCGGCTGTCCTCCTCCTGCGCGGTCGCCCGCGCCAGCATCCGGGCAAAGTCCCGCCGCGCGGCGGGATGTCCCGCGAGCACCGCCCGGCACAGCCAGGCAAAGGGACGGTCCCCCGCCCCGCCGTCCGTCACCTCGGGGGCGGACACCTCCAGCAGTGCCAGCCGGTACATGGCTTCCCCGCGGGCGCGCTCCTGCCGGCTGTCGCCGGACGCGGCGCCTGCCGCATACAGGATACCCTCCTGCATGGGCGGTGCCGGAGCGGCGACAGCCTGCCGGTACAGTGCCGCCGCACGGCGACGGCGGTCGGCGTCCCGGACTGCAGCCGTGTCCGGCGTTGCGGAAACGGGGACTGCGGTTCCGATATCCAAAAGGGAAAAATCGCCCAGCCACAGGCAGACCGTGCTGTCGTACCGGTTGCCGAAGCGCCGCCGCACGCCCTCCAGCAGAGCCTTCGCCATGGACGGCTTGCAGACCGTGCCGATACCCCGATAGGCGCATTCCGCCATCCGGATGAGTGCCTCGGCACTGCCGCCCTCGGCGGCGCCGGTCAGGTAGGACCAACCGCGCCGGTTCCAGGCGTCCGCGTCCGGCGCGTCGGCGCAGAGCTCCGCGCGCCGGAAGCAGTCCTGCGCCAGCCTCAGCCGCGCCTCGGCGCAGGCTTTGTCCGCGCCGGCTGTCGGTGTGTACGGGCAATGCAGGGCGCGGCGGTACCAGACCACCGAGGCGTCCGCCGCGTCTTGCTCCCTGTCTGCCGACCTGCCCGCCGCGCACAGATCGCCCAGCGCAAGGCAAGCCTTGCCGCTGCCCAGGCGGGCGGCGCGCGTCAGCAGCTCCTCCGCCGGTGCGGTACCGTCCGATCCGCTTGCGTTACGCGCGTCTATGCCTGCCAGCCGGCAGTAAGCCAGCCGGTACAGTGCCTCTGCCGCCGTTTCGGTCGCGCTGAGCGCCGCCGGGGGTAGATCACCTCCGTGATCGGCGCGGGCAGGCGCGGCGGCGGGAGCGGGATCCGGTGTGCCGCCGTACAGCTCCTCTGCGCCGACCGGCGCTGCCGGCAGACTGTCCTGCCACGGCGTGGTTCCGCCCGCGTCGGGCGCGGATGCCGCCGCCTCGGCAAAGTACCGCATCGCCTCCTCCGGCTTGCGGATGGCGCCCTGCCCCTCCAGCAGGCACAGTCCCGCCTCCAGTGCGCCCTGCGCACAGCCTGCCGCCGCCGCGGCAAACCACGAGAACGCCAGTCCGCCGTCGCGGCTGACGCCCCTGCCGTCCCGACAGCAAAGTCCCAGCGCATACGCCGCCTCCGGCACGCCTGCCTGCGCCGCCTGCGCATACAGCTGTGCCGCGCGCGCAAACTGCGGTTGCACCGAGCGCCCCCAATCATAGCACAGTCCCAGCCGGTACATGGCATACGGATGCCCTGCCCGCGCCGCCTGTTCGTACAGGGACAGTGCCCGCGCGGCGTCATTCCGGACGCCCGTGCCGCGCTCAAAGCACAGCCCGAGACGGCACGCCGCCTCCGGGATGCCTGCCTGCGCCGCCCGGCGGTAGCATTCCACCGCACTGCTCATGTCCTGCCGGACACCCGCGCCGCGCTCGTAACAGCCGCCCAGATTATTCTGCGCCGGCGCGTAACCGCTCTTTGCCGCCTCGGCGTACCAGCGTGCCGCCTCGGCGGCATCCTGCCGCGTGTGCAGACCCTGCTCACAGCAGACGCCCAGCCGGAACTGCGCCTCCGGGTCTCCCAGCCGCACGGCAACGCGGTACAGGCGCACCGCCTCGTTCCCGTCGCGCGGTATGCCCAAGCCCAGCCGGTAGCATTCCGCCAACCGCAGGGCGGCGCCGCCGTGCCCGCGTGCCGCCGCCAGCCGATACCAATGCAGTGCGTGCAACGGCATCGGCTGGCAGTTCGCCGCCCTGCAGCCGCTCTCCAGCATCCGCCCCAGCGCATACGCCGCCGCAGACGGATCCCAGTCGCTCCAGCCGTCTCCGGAATGCGGCATCACGCCGGCGGACAGTGCGGCATCCAGCCGCTGGCTGTCGGCGATGCCAACCCGCCGGCGGCGGTTCCGCGCCATGCAGTCCCGGATCCGGCGCCGCCGTTCCCCGTCTGCCGCCGCACGCTGTGCGGGTGTGGCGGACGCAATCGCCGGGCGGGCATCGCCGGAGCCGAACAGCAGTCTGCCTAGCCTGTCCTCCCGCATCTTGCGCATGGATACCACCCGGCGCGCCTTGCCCTGCGCGCGGATCGGGCGCGGCTCGACCGGACGCACGGCTGTCCCCTGCGCCTGCGGGGCGTTGATGTCGGTGTCGGGCGGGCGATAGCCGGTCAGCTCGGCGCAGGCAGCGTACAGGTCGAACGCCGCACCGTACCAGTCTGCCGGAACGCCTGCGCCGTCCCGGCGGAGCAGTCCCAGCCGGTAGCGGGCAGGGAGGTACCCGGCAGCCGCCGCGCGGGCGAAGGCGTCCGCCGCCGCCTGCGGATCGCGCATCATGCCGATGCCCTCCAGCGCGCATCGCCCCACCTGATACAGCCCCCGGACGTCCCCGCCGTCGGCGGCGCGGCGGAACAGTGCCAGCGCCCCGGCGGGGTCGCGGCGCACGGCACCGCCCGTGATCTTCCATTCAGCCAGCCGGAGCATGGATTCCGGCTGTCCCAGCGCGGCGCCGCGCTCCAGCCAAGCCACCGCCTCGCTCTCCAGCATGGGCACCATTTTCCCGGTGCGGTAGATGTCCGCCAGATCGCCGACCGCCTGCACGGCGGCGGCATACTCGTCCCGCCGCGCGAACTTCTCCCCGGAGCATACCCGGTACGCCAGCACCGCCAGCCGGATCAGCCGCCCGCCCGCATCGTCCACACAGCGCACGGCGGAAAAAGCCCCCGTGCACCGGCACAGCCGGTTGAGGTACAGGCGATGGAAATAGTCTGCCACCCGACCGCGGTCGGGCGCTTCGCCCGCCGGGTACACGATGCGCTCGGCGTTCTCCTCCCGGTCGGAGCAGAAGCGGCTGTCCAGGGCGTTTTCTTTCAGACTGACGCACAGAATCTGCCGTCCCCGCCCCAACAGCAGGCGGATATCCGCCGCGCAGATGCCGGATTCGGCGGCGGCGGGGGAGGTCAGGACGATGACAGCCTCGGCATTCAGGAGACACGCCTCCCGCTCCCGGCGCGGGACGGATTCGTCCGGCGCCTCGTAGCGGAAGCCGTACCGGGTCAGTTCGCGCAGAAAGCGCTGTGCCGCGTCGGCATCGGCAGACGCATGGCTGATACAGATATAGGGACGCATGGGACTCCTCCTTCCGGGGCAGAGCGCCGGCTTGCGAAAGAAAAACCGCGCCGTCGCTGAAAATTTACCGAAAAGCTCTTTTCAAATCCGCCGTTTTGTATTATAATAGGGGCGGGATAGAAAAATCCGCTTCTATTATACTCCCGGAATGCCCGGATTTCAAGTACATTTTGTATATTCTGCGCCGTGCGTCGGATTTTTCCGCGCGGTGGGATGAAAGGACGGATGGTATGAAGAACAAGTACGCGCTGACAATCGCCGACATCCAGCTGGATGTTCTGTCGGAAGCACCCCAGAAAGAGGTGGACAAAATTTCCGGTATCGTGGATCGCAAGATGCGGGAAATATACCTGAACAGCCGCAGCTGCACCCGGAACGAGGCGGCACTGCTGTGCGCGCTGGAATTCTGTGCCGAGCGGCTGGCGAATCAGGATCGCCTTGCCGAGCTGGAACAGCTTACCGCCAAGTACGATGAGGTGCTGAAGGTGTTCCGCGCCAAGAACCAGGAGCTGAATGACGAGATGGGCAAGCTGCGGAGCGAGAACGAGCTGCTCCGGTCCCTGCTCACCGACAAGGAGAAGGACGGTGCGCCGCAGGAGGAGCCTGCGCCGGTGGCTGCCAAGCCGGTTTCCGCCAAGGAATTCCTGCGGCAGGTTGCCGATGCGCAGTACGGCGACAGCGGGAACGGAACAGCCGCTCCCAACCCCGACACCGCCGCGCCGGAGGATCCCGCCGCATCCCGCGAGCGCCGCAAGACAGGCGGAATGTTCGACCTGCTTTCCTTTGATGAGGTCTGATTCCGCGCCGACACGCCTACCCGAGCTGTTGGCTCCGGCGGGGTCGCCGGAGGCACTGGAGGCGGCATTCTGCGCCGGGGCGGATGCCGTGTATCTGGGCGGCTCCGCCTTCAACGCGCGGATGAGTGCGCACAATTTCGACAGCCGCGAGCTGGAGGCGGCGGTTACCTACGCCCACGCGCGGGGCGGGCGGGTGTACCTGACGCTCAATACGCTGGTGTACGACCGCGAGTTGCCTGACGCGGTGCGCGCCGCTTACGGCGCGGCGGCGGCAGGGGTGGACGGACTGATTATCGCCGACCTCGGCGCCGCCGCCTGCATCCGCCGCGCCCTGCCGGGGCTTCCCCTGCATGCCAGCACCCAGCTTTCGGGACACAATGCCGCCATGGGACGGGCGCTTGCCCCCCATGGCTTTTCCCGCTTTGTCATCGCGCGGGAGACGCGCCTTTGCGACCTTGCCGCAGCGGTGGCGGACGGTCCGCTGGAGGTAGAGGTGTTCGTGCACGGCGCCCTGTGCGTCTGCCACTCCGGGCAATGCCTGTTCTCCTCGCTGGTCGGGGGGCGCTCGGGCAATCGGGGCGAATGTGCCCAGCCCTGCCGCCTGCCCTACCGGGATCTGCGGGGACGTGCGTGCTATCCGCTCTCCCTGAAGGATCTGTCGCTTGCCGCGCACATTCCGGAGCTGATCCGGGCGGGCGTTGCGTCACTCAAGATTGAGGGACGCATGAAAAGCCCTGCCTACGTGGGCGGTGTTACAGGCATATTCCGCCGCCTTCTGGACGAACGGCGTGCCGCCGACCGGGAGGAGCTCGGATTTCTCGCCGCCCTGTTCTCGCGCGGCGGCTTCACCGACGGGTATTTTACGGGACGCATTGACCACAGCATGACGGGTGTGCGCTCCGAGGCGGACAAGGCGCGCTCGGCAGACGCCGAAAAAACCGCTGCCGCCCGACTGAATCCGGCGCGTGCGCCCGGCTGGCTTCCGGTCGGCGCTACGCTGACGCTGGGCGCGGGACAGCCTGCCGCGCTGACCATGACGGCGCCGCTGTTCCGACAGGGGAGCGGGACGATCCCGGCAGCAGAAACAGAGGCGGCAACAGCAACGGCAACGGCAACAGTAACAGCAACAGCGACGGCAACTGTTACCGTAACGGGGGACATCCCGATTGCCGCCGCAGAGCCGACCGCCGCGCTGACTGCGTCCGGGGCGGAGCGCCAGCTGTCCCGCATGGGGGGCACGCCGTACCGCCTGTCGGCGGGGGGATGCACGGTTGTGTCTGACGGCGGGCTGACAGTACCGCCTGCACATCTCAACGCCCTGCGCCGGGCTGCGCTGGATGCGCTGACCGACGCGCGGCTCGCCCGGATGCCGGATCCGTCAGCGGACAGTCTGCCGCCGGAGGCGCTGGACGGAGTGATCGCGGCGGCATCCGTAGCAGAGCCCGTGCCGGACGGCGGGGCGTCCGCGGAGCCGGTATACACCGCCTCTTTTGAACGTCCGGAGCAGATTACCGCTGCGGCGGCGGACTTTTTTTCGGTTCGCCTTCTGCCCCTTGCGGCGTGGACGGATGCCGGGCGGGCATCCGGCGTTGCCCTGCCGCCCGTGATTCCCGACCGCGAGGCGGGGGATGTGCGGAATGCGTTGACTGCCGCCCTGCGTGCAGGGGCGCGCGACCTGCTTGTCGGCAATCCGGGGCACTGGGAGCTTGTGCGCAACGCGCTGTCGGATGCGGGGCTGACCGGGCAGACAGACGTCCGCCTGTACGGCTGTCTGCGCCTGAACGTGACCAACCGTGCTGCTGCACGGATGCAGGCATTGCTGTGCCGCGAAATCACGGGACTTCCGCTTTGCGGCGTGATCCTGTCGCCCGAGCTGACTCTGCCGCGCCTGCGCGACCTGTGCCGGAGCTTTCCCGGCTCCTCTGCCGTCGTGTACGGACGGATTCCCCTCATGCTGCTTGAAAAATGCGTCATCCGGGAGCTGTACCCCGGTTCCTCCGATCCGCACCTGCCGGACGGCGGAGCCGGCGCTTCCTGCGCCGCCTGCCGCCGCGGAGAGGCTGTCCTGCGCGACCGTACCGGGGCGGAATTCCCCGTCCTGCGCTGTGCCGGACACCGCAATCAGGTTTTCAACAGTCTGCCTGTCTCGATGACCGACCGGGCGGACGTGCTGACCCGTAACGGCATTCTGAACCGACACTTCCTCTTCACCGTGGAAGCCCCCACCGTCGTGGATCGCGTGATCGCCTCCGCACGAACCGGAACCCCTGTCGGGGCTGAGGTGCGCCGGATCCGGTAACGCTGTGTTTGAGCCGATTTTCGCCTTCTCGGCGTATAAGGAAGATTCAATCAGATACTACACGAGGTGAAACCATATGCCCAATACCTTGATTTACGGAAAGATTATTTTCTGCGAAAAACAAAATAAAAGGGAACTGCAGGAAATCGCGTATGACATGATGGCAAAAGCAAATACACATCGATTCGGACTAAATTTAGGCTCAAATGTACCGCAGTATTGTCTGCAAAAAATGGATCTGCCTGACTGTTTGGCAGGGAATAGCCTGATCTACGAAATTACAGACGATCCGACCAGTAATGAATGCTGTGATATATATGACGGCATTTGGATAGGGCAACACGATTTTGTTGGCGTCGAAAATAGTCGCTTGATTGACTTGGAAAGATTTGTATCGGATATGCTTTCTCATTGCACGGTTTCATGCATGGAATTCTGTACCGAGGATGTTCATGGGGATGATAGAGCAGGAACAACGGCGTATACCATCAAGGTGAATGAGTTGTGTCACGTCATGACAACGGCTCCGCGCATACATACGGAAATGCCGAATGTCAAGGTTTTGATCCTAAAGTGAAGTATATCCGAAGAGTTACCTGAACACAAGGATTTGTTACTCCGGCAGAAAAACATTGGCAAATCCTGTTGCAATCCGGAGCATTTTCACAGCAAAAAGCCTTGAAAACACTGGGTTTTCAAGGCTTTTTGCTATTCTCGTTCCGTTGTCTCTCTCTTGCCGGATAACCTCCGGTTACGCCCTTTCTTTTCTGAAAGTAACAACGAAGGCACCCTTGATCTGAGCGGACGTTGCCATGTAATCGTATGTGACAAGCTCCCAGCCATCGGCGGCTCTCTCATTCAACAGCTTATCCAGCATCGCAATATCTGCTGCATCTGCCTTGTCCGAAAACCATTTTGTGCCGACCGTTAAAATTTCTGTTTTGTAAATGTACATAAGTTTACTCCAATCCCTTCTGATATCATTTTGATTTTTTCTCAAAAGCATCCGTAATTGCAACGACAGCGCGGAACAGTACCCCGGCAACAACCCAAATTATCCAGCTCCGTCCCCAATTATTGGATGACAGACTGTATCCCAGATAAACCGCTGTTGCAAGTATCCAGTATGTCGTATATACAGCAGATGAAAATGAGCTTTTCCCCTTATTCTCTTCAGAGTATTCGCCCTCCTGCAGAAGCTTCTCATAGCTCGCCCATATAATCCCCGTCCTGACAAAGCACATCACCCCTACGCCCGCAATGAGAAATGAAAGCGAAAGCATACCCATCAGGAACAGGTCGTTATCGGCATCAACGAGTACTCCGACAAAGAGTGGAATCAGGGCAGTAATACACAGGCAGGTTCCCGCTATCTGGTTTTTGGCGTGCAAATCCTTGTATTGCGCTTTGCGTTCCTTAACCATGCCGCTCACGCCATACTCGGTTTCAAAGGTCTCTTTTTCCAAATAGGCAAAGGGGGCGGTTTGGCTGCCGCTTGATACAAACAGTACGGCGGCTATCGCAACCAGAACAATCAGAACGATCATGCCGATTCCGCAAGCAACCCCTTCGCTCAGAGCACCTGCCGTGCTTTGGTTGATTGCAGCCAATATCAAAAGAGCTATCGGAGACAGGATGCACAAAAAAACGGCATACGCAATCGTTTTGGCTGTTCTGCCTTTTACAGAAAGAAACGCGTTTGCTTCCTCCATGGATACCCGCTTTAATGACGGCGTGTCCTTGGACGAACCTATGTGCTCGACATCTTCCATTTCGTCCTTCAGCAAATAATCCGTACTTACTCCGAACAGCTCGGAGAGACGTATCATTTTGTCTAAGTCAGGAACAGACTGCGCACCCTCCCATTTTGAAACAGATTGTCGCGTTACGTCCATTTGCTCGGCTAACTCCTCCTGCGACCAACCTGCCTTCTTTCGTAGCAAAATCAGCTTATCGGCAAAAATCATATTCATCCTCCCATTGCTTGCGTTGTTATGCTCATAGTATAGCATTTTGGGAAGTTGCGAACAACCAATCCGGACCATTCAATGTGTCAACCGACAGTTGCAACTGCAAAAAACTTCTTTGCGCCGAGAATCCCGGCACCGTCCGTCAGCGATTTGGACAGCGGTCACAGCAGTTGTGCCGCAAACAGCACCTTGCCAACCGCAAATACCACCGCCGACAGGATCACGAAGAGCAGGACAAAGGTGTTGACGTTTTCCTTCCAGCGCATCGCCAGGATCACGGCATCCCCGACCGCGGCAATCAGCATGGGAACCCAGCGCAAAAGATCGTGCCCCTGCCCCAGGAACAGATCCCGCAGCATCCATGTAAAGCAGGCGACCAACGCCAGCGCCACAATCGCTTCTATCACGTGAAAGAGCGCGGCATGGGCAATTTCCGCACGATACATGACGGGGATTGCCATCGAGAAGACCGTCAGGAAGGCGAGCGAGTACCAGAACATGCCGGGATGATCGGCGCCAGCCGCGGTCTGCACGGTGCGCAGAGCCATGGCAATAATCAGCATACCGTACGAAACGAACTGAACCGGCGCGACCGTGTATTCCGTGTGCATCATGCCCGATACCAGCATGACACCGGCAGTGACCGTCAGCATGGAATAATCCGGGATGACAGCGGGATTGACAAGGGACTGCCAATAGCCCTTACAGCCGAACGCCAAAAGAAGCACCGTGGCGACCAGCGAAAGAACCGTCAACGTATCGACGAAGCCGTCAAAGCCCGTCCGGTACAGCGCCGCAAAGGATGTGCGGCAGATGCGCGCAAGACTCTGCACCCGTTCGGCAAAGAGGACGAGAAAATAGCCGAGGAACAGCCACGAAATGGCAGGATTCAGGGGGGAGCTCTGAAAAGTAGGCATATCGGTACATTCCTTTCCGCTTAATTCGGGTTGCGTATCAGGGGCACCGGGCTTCGGCGCATCCCGCCGGCAACGGTTCCGCCTGCGGATTCATTATAGCACGTTTCCGACCGGTTTGCAAGATATACCCGCGCATTTTTTCGGTCTGCCGGCATCCTGCCGGTCGCACGGGCAAGGCGGGAGCCATCCCGCCCTCTCGCTTTGCTACGTATATTGACAGACCGGAAACCGTATGCTATAATAAGGTGTACAGACACAGTGTCGGAATATCAACAGGCAGTATTCCGCCGACACTGCTTTTGAATGGAGGGAAACACATACAATGGCAGATAACAGGCGCGTCCGCATGACCAAAAAGCTCATAAAGGACGCTTATCTTGAGCTTCTGGAAAGCAACCCTTCCGAAAAAATCTCTGTCACGGACGTATGCAAGGTCGCGGATGTCAACCGCTCCACTTTCTATATGTACTACGAGGACACCATAGCCCTGCGGCATGACATTGAGAACGACGTCATGGATCAGATTCCGGTCCTGTCGGATATGCCGTCCGAGATCACCACGGACAAGCAGTTTGTCGATATACTGGAACGCTTTTTCTCATACATAGAGGAGAACAGCCGGATGTTCCGCATCCTGATCCTGCAATCCGACAACCGGGCGTTCAACCGCAGGCTGATCGACGCGGTGCTGGAAAAGTACCGCATCCTGTCCAGAGCCAACAGCGAACGGCTCGCCAAGTATGAGTATGTCTTTATCGTCAGCGGCGTTATCGGACTGCTCGGCGCATGGATAGAGGAGGATTTTCCCGTCAGCGCGAAAAAGTTTTCTGAGCTGGTTCTCAAAATGGGGCTCATGGCGGCGGAAATCGAGAATTCGGACTGGGAATAGCCCGCAGACAGCCGGACGCATACCGCACCATACCACAAAAGCGATCGCCCTCCACCCGTCCGGTGGGAGCGGTCGCTTTTGCCTTCAGGGCGCCTCTGAAAATGCATCGCACGGCGAATAGGCAGAGATGCCGCAGGGATGCCCTTTATTCGACTGCTTTCAGGCTTTCGTTCATCCTGGTTTTTACGATTTTCGGTCTCAGCAACAGCGTGACAAGCAGGGTGAACCCGAACACGATGACCGGCACAAGCAGCCACATGAACCAGCTGACCCCGCCGACCGTGCCGAACCCGATGGTTTTGAAGACCAACGTCGCCAGCCCGATCCCGACCGGGTAGCCGAACAGAATGCCGATGAACGTGCTGATATAGATCTCGCGGTAGATATAGCCGCAGATTTCCCGGTCGTGATACCCCAGCACCATCAGGGTTGCGATCTCCCGGTTCCGCTCACTGATATTGATGGTTGTCAGCGTGTTGATGACGACGGCGGTCAGAAGTCCCGCAAACACAACGACAACGATTGCGATCCCGATGATAGCCGAGGAGCCGAAATCGTCAAAGATGCACATATCAAGAAGCGCAAGCCCGGCGAAAACAAGTCCGGCGGAGACCGCGACCGACACGAGCATCATGAAGAACCGCATTTTGTAGCGCAGGACGTTGCGCAGAGACGATTTGTACCGGAACGCCAGCCGATTCCAGATAAACGGAATATTCTCCAGCAGAACCCGCTTGCCCTTCTTCGGCGGCTTGGGTCTCAGCAGATTGGCGGGGGTGTCGCCCGTCATGCGCATTCCGAGGGCAAAGACGGCGGTCACGGTCACGGCGAGGATCGCGCCGATGGACAGGAAGTAGTAGCCCGGATTCACCACGACCGAGATCGGCGGCATATCGTAGCTGTACCCGAACACGTAGCACATCAGCCAGGAGACACCGTCACCGACGAAGAATCCGCCGCCGCCGCCCGCAACCAGCGCGACCAGCGCAAACAGAACATACCGCATGACAGCGCTGAAGGAGGAGTAGCCCAGTGTTTTCAGGCAGGCGATCTGCGCGCGTTCCTCCTCCATCAGCCGCATCATCGACGAGAGGACAACCAGCAGGGTGACGGCAATGAAAATGAACATCAGAATATCGCCGATGCCGCGCACCTTGTCCGCGCTGGACAGGATGGATTTGAAGCTGTAATTGTCGTACAGCGTGATGACCTCGATGTCATCGCCGAGAAGTCCGGCAAGGGCGGTCTTTTCCTCCTCCACGTACGCCTTGTACTCGTCCGAAAAGCTGTCGAAAAGCGCTCTGTCCTGCGCCGTGATATACAGGTCGCCCTTGACCGGCACGGGCAGGACGGACATCGGGCAGTACAGGATGTTATCCAGAAGATCCAGCTTGCCGATCTCCCCCATGTTATCGGGAATTTCGGTGCCCTCCGGATTGTTATAGCTCGGTTCGCCGTCTTTGCCGAAGGTCAGCGGGCTCCGGACAATCCCCTGTACGGTCACGGTGATTTTGTATTCCATCGGCAGTTTCAACGCCGCGCCCAGGTCGATCTCCACCTCTTCGCCGATTGAGTACCCCTTGATTACATTGTCGGCTGCCTCCGCGTAAACGCGGTTTTTGCCGTCCCCGGTCACTTTTTCCCCGTCAACCAGCTCCGGAACATTGATGCTCCACGCGTCAAAATCCAGAAAGTACAGGCGCAGGGAGCGCTTTTCGCCTGTCTGAATATCCAGTGACATCCCGGTGTTCACGTGCTTTTCGCCATAGCGTGACCTGACAGCGGCAATCTGCTCCTCCGAAAAGCTGCCGGTTTTGCTTTTGACGATAAAGTCGCTGACATTCTGATTCCGGTAGTAATTCTCCATGCTGTCCCGGATCATATCGGTGGGTGAGCCGATGCCGGATATGAAGCCGACGGAGATCAGGATAATCCCGATGAGCGAAAACAGGCGGATGAGGTGATGCCGGAACATTCTCCGGACGGTTTTGAAATAGGTTTTCACCACTCGATCCCCTCCACCGGAACAGGATGCGCATTTGTTTCCACACACTCAATTCTGCCGCTCCGGATCCGGATTACCTTATCCGCCATGTCCTTCAGCGCGGCGTTATGCGTGACCACGATCACCAGCTTTCCCTGCTCGCGGGACAGGGAGTACAGCAGCTTCAGAATTTTCTTGCCCGTGACGTAGTCCAGCGCGCCGGTCGGCTCATCGCAAAGGATCAGCTTCGGGTTTTTTGCAACGGCGCGGGCAATCGAAACGCGCTGCTGTTCGCCGCCGGAAAGCTCTGCGGGAAAATTGTTCAGTCTGTCCGCCAGTCCCACCGATTCAAGCACGCTTTTCGGATCCAAGTGATTCTCGCAGATCTCAACGGCAATCTCCACATTCTCAAGGGCGGTGAGGTTGGGCATCAGGTTGTAGAACTGAAACACGAAGCCCACCTCGCGGCGCCGGAACTCGGTCAGCTCCCGCTTATGAAAAGCGGCGATGTTTTCTCCGCCAAGCTCGATCCTGCCGGCTGTCGCCGTATCCATGCCGCCGAGCAGGTTCAGAAGTGTGGTCTTGCCGGCACCCGATGCGCCGAGGATGACGACAAACTCCCCCTCGTTCGCGTCAAAGGAAACGTCCTCCAGGGCGTGCACGGTGACAGTGCCGGTGTGATACTCTTTTTTTACGTTATGCAAAGACAAAAATGCCATATACAATCCTCCGTTATCTATGATGCCTACGGGAGGCTCCGCTCATTCTCCGCCCGGTGAAACAGGCACGGACGCCCGCAAGGCATATCGGATGTATATAATTATAGCAACACAGTGTCGGAAAGTCAACAAACAGTTTTTCAAAAAGCGATGTGTTTCCGACAACATCCGTGAAAGTGTCGGAAACGCAACAAAAGAAAACACCGGGCACCTCGTTTTGCCTGCGGTGCGCAGGCAGCCGGCGGTACGCGTACCGTCCGGCGGCGTTTTACGCCATAGTTGCCAGCATTTTCTCTGTCACCTCATAGCGCAGCGGCTCGCCGGACAGCCAGCGGCGTGCCTCGTCCAGCATCCACGCGCCCATGCGGAAGCACTCCGCGCCGGCGCTCCCGGCGATGTGCGGCGTCAGGATCACGTTGTCCATCCCGTAAAACGGGTGTCCCTCCGGGGACGGCTCCGGGTCGGTCACGTCCAGCACAGCGGTGCGCCCCGGCTCCTCGCGCAGGGCGCGGACGAGGTCCTCCTCCACTACCTGCGCTCCGCGTCCCGTATTGATGAAGGTTGCGTTGGGCAGCATACGGGAAAAGAGGGCATAGTTCAGCATTCCGCGCGTCGCGGGGACATTGGCGGTGTGGTTGGAAACAGTCAGGCAGGTGGAGAATATTTCCTCCGGATCTGCCAGCCGGACGCCCAGCTCCGCCGCGCGCTCCTGCGGGCAGAAGGGATCGTAGGCGTACACGGTCAGGCGATAGTCCTGCACCAGGCGCCGGGCAACGCCCGCGCCGATGGCGCCCAACCCGATCAGTCCCACCGGCGTGTCGTAGTTGCCCCGGAAGGAGCGGAAATACCGTTCCGCCGCCTGTCGGTCTGCGCGCGACCTGCTGCACAGCCGCGCCGCGCCGTAAAATCCTTTGTTTGCCAGTATGATCTGCGCCACCGTGTACTCGGTCACGGGTATCCCGTTTGCCTGCCATGCGCTGAACACGCGGACGCCGCCGGACAGGAGCGGCTCTGCAAAGTACCGGACACTGCCTGCACCGTAGAATACGGCTTCCAGCTTGGACGCCGCGTCTGCCCACTGCTCCCTCGTCAGAACCGGCATGCCCCATGTTGAGAACAGCACCTGCGCGTCCCGTATCTTCCCCGCGCGGATGTCCTCCGCCGTAAATACGCCGGGGATAATGTCAAACAGCCCCTCCGTCTGCGCGCGCGTTGCGTCATCGTAAACGCGCCGTATGCCCGCCTCGCCGCCGTCGTTGACGTAAGCGGCGCACAGCCGATTTCCCTTTATGTTCATGGTTTCTTCCCCTCTTTTCTCTGTCCGGCACCGTGCCGTTTCTCCTATAGTATACCACTTTCTCACCCCCTTGTAAATACTGCACCGGATTTTTTGCGCCTGCTGAAGTGTAGGAGAAACGTTGGGGGCTTCTTGAAAGAAGCCCCCAAACCCCCAAGAACTTTTCTTGAAATTTTATTGACTGCAACCGGCGTTCTCCGGCGACACCAAACAGAATCGGTTTCTTAAAGTCGAACCAGTGCCGCCCGGGTTCAGCCGCGGGGATGCAAAGGGCGAAGCCCCTTGCATAAGAAAACAAAAAATCTCCCCCTTCCCGCCGGGAAGAGCGCTCTGCGAGCGCGGGTCAGGGGGATGGGGGCAGGGAAGCACGCTAAAGGCAAGGTAGACAGGCGACAAAAAGGGAAGCCTCCAACCGTCACCACCCCCAGCCTCCCCGCATTCCCTTATTCGAGAAAAGTTCTGAGGGGTCCGGGGGACTCTTTCAAGAGTCCCCCGGCGTTCTCCCCCCCTCCGCGCAGGAAAATCCAAGGAAAATCAACCCGATCAGGTTGCCGCGAGAATTTCTGAAAAAGCCCTTGACAAATGCCCGAAGGTGTGGTATAATACGACCTGTTATGGAGGCATAGCTCAGCTGGTTAGAGCGCCACGTTGACATCGTGGAGGTCATTGGTTCGATCCCAACTGTCTCCACCATAGCACGACAGCCCCTGTACACCGCGTGAATCGCTTTTCACGCAGGGTGCAGGGGCTGTTTTTTGCGTTTCCCCGTGCCGCAGATGCCGTTCGTGCGCCCCTGCGCAACGGCAAGGCTGTTACGCTTCCTCGGTCTGCTCCACGTATTCGTGGTAGCGGAAATTCGACTTCTGACTGCGGCGGCACATGGCATTGTATACCTCGTCCCGCAATTTGCGTTGGTTCTGACGGAGCGTGAGGGCAGAGTCGGGGAAGAAGGGACCGTCAATGTATACCACGGTCCGGGGAAGGGGAAGGATGAGGTGGCGACGGTAGGTGACAGTGAAGGCAAACACGGGCTGTCCGGTCTCGACGGGATAGCGGAAGGAGCTGTCCCGGAAGGGGCGCACGCCGGTGTAGCAGGGCCAGATGTGTGCCTCGGGATAGATGACCACACAGTTGCCGGGGGACAGCTTCAGCAGCTCCCCGTGGAAGCGCCCCAGATTGCGGATGTCGGTCGGCACCGGGATGCCGCCCAGCGCCCGCACGACCTGCCGCAGTCCGGGCACCGCGACGGCATCCGGATGAACCAGCACGAAGGGGCGGCGGGGAAACGCCGCAAGGCTCGGCGTGAAGGCGTCGCCGGCGGCGCGGGTGTGGTTGCCGTACAGGTAGACGCCCTGACGCAGGTACGGACGAATGCGGCGGCGCCCGACCAGCCGCTCGTGCCAGACCAGCTTCTGGTACAGGAACGCCAGCGGCGTGGCGATGACATGATGGAGCGAGCTGTCCAGCAGGCGGCGCAGACGGTTGTTGGTGCGCCAGACGTAGTCGGCGGGCAGGGGACGTGGGCGGATGTCGGTGCCCGCAAAATCATCGTTCATCGGGTCGCGGACGATAAAGGTTTTCCGCATACTCATAGCCCGGCTGCCTCCTTCAGCATCTGTTCCATCTGCTGCATACAGGCGGTCTGGTCAAAGGAATGCCGCAGATCCGCATACTCCGCCGCCCGCTCGACCCGCGCGGCAGGATGCTCGTACCAGTAGTCCAGCAGATCCGCCAGCGCCCGGACATCGCCCGGCTCAAACAGCGTGTGGTCGCCGCACGCGAAGAACCGCGTCGCGCTCCGGTCAGAGTTGCAGATGACGGGCACAAGTCCGCAGCAGATCGCCTCGGTACAGGCAATCGCTTCAATCTCTATGATAGCGGTGTGGACGTACAGGTCGGCAGTCTGCAGGATGTGCAGAAGCTCCTGCCGCGGGAAGAATGCGAACTGACAGTCCAGACCGTACTGCTTTGCCAGCCGGAGGTAGTGCTTGCGCCGGGGACCGTCCCCGGCAAGGATCAGCCGGATATTGTCCCGGTGGCGGCACAGAGCCGCCGCGCGGAGAAGCTGCTGCTGCGCCTTCTCGCGGCTGTATCGCCCGGAGCAGACCACCGTGAACTTCCCGTTTTCCGGACGGCTGTCCGGCAGACGGAACATATCGTTGACGCCGTTGGAGATGACGTGCGCGGGCGTCGGGTGCGTAGCCGTCTCAAACACTTCCCGGATGAATTCGGTCGGGTAATGGACGGCGGTACACCACCTGTATACCTTGCGGTAGAAATTCCGGTATATCAGGCGGTTGAGCCATCCGGCGTTCATCATGCCCAGATGCGCGGTGATGTTCTCCGCCTGACAGTGGAAGCTGGCGGTTACGGGCTTTCCCAGCCGCCGCGCGATCCGGAGTGCGGCGCGCGCCAGCGGCAGAGGGATCAGCAGATGCACCACATCCGCCTCCCGGATGACAGCCTCCAGCAGCTGCTTGTCCGGCACGGCAAGCTCCACCCCGTTCATGCGCAGGATCCGGTCTATCAGGGGACCGGCGTGCCAGACCCGGACGGGCAGGTAGCCGTCGGATGCCTCTCCGCCGGGGGCGACCACCGTGACCGTGTGTCCGGCATCCCGCAGGTAGCGGATCAGATTCAGGGCGGCGAGCGTGGTGCCGTTGTTCGGTTGTCCCATCACATCGCAGATCATGGCGACTTTCATGGCAGCTGTCCTCCGTTGCGGGATAGGTTGCGCGGCTCTGCCGGGCAGGGAAGGCAGATCCCTGCCGGACTCCCTATCGAATGTGTCCATTGTAGCACATATTTATTACGCGTTTTGAAACATACCGTGAATGTTTTGCCACGGGAGCCGGGATCCGTGTCCCGAACCGGGCATTCCCTTGGACAAACCGGAGGCATTGCCTAAAAAAGCGGCAGCCCCTCCGGATTTGTCTATTTTCTTTTTTGCGCTCATGCTGTATACTGTGACACGGAAACCGGCGAGGGCGGGTATGCACCTGCCGGACCGCCGGAAAGGAGGCGTTTTTCCGTGAAATCCCGTTCGATAGCCCCCATGCGGGTGGCAAAGGTCGGGTACATCGTTCTGTCGGTCGCAATGGGCTCGCTGGGCGCGGTCTTCATCGTGCGACCGGAAACCTCCGCCGTGGCGCTGGGACGCCTGTGCGGCGGTCTGATGATCCTGCTTGGCGTTATCAAGCTGGTCGGATTCTTTTCCAAGGATCTGTACCGGCTGGCGTTTCAGTATGACTGCATCTTCGGTGCGCTGCTCATCGCGCTGGGCGCGACGGTTCTGCTCCGCCCCGGCGGACTGCTTACCGTCCTGTGCGTGGCGCTGGGACTGTACATCCTTGCGGACGGACTGTTCCGGATGCGTATGGCGTGGGAGGCACGCGCCTTCGGCATCCGGCTCTGGTGGCTGATCATGACAGCCGCCGCTGTCAGCGGACTGTGCGGACTGGTGCTCATGTTCCGCCCCGCCGAGGGCGGGCAGGCACTGATGATCCTGTTCGGCGTGACGCTGGTAAGCGAGAGCATTCTGAATATCTGCACCATGCTCACCGCCGTCAAGATCATCCGGCATCAGATGCCGGACGCCATTGAGACGGAGGAGTACGAAGTAAACCATGTATGCGGCGGACGCAACGGCGACCGCCCGGAAAGTGAGGACTGATCGGTATGCGATTTTCAAAGGCGGTTGTCAGGTACCGCATTCCAATCCTGATCGTAACGCTGGCGCTGATGATTCCGGCAGTGCTGGGTATGTGCGGAACCCGCATCAATTACGATATGCTGGATTACCTGCCGGACAGCATGGACACCGTCATCGGACAGGACCAGCTGCTGGAGGATTTCGGCAAGGGCGCCTTCTCGTTCATCGTGGTGGAGAATATGCCGGATCGGGACGTTGCCACGCTGTGCGAAAAGATAAAGGGCGTCGAGCACGTCGAGACGGTGCTGTGGTACTCCACGCTGGCGGATCTTTCCATTCCGAAGGAGATACTGCCGGATGAGCTGTACCGGGAGTTCAACTCCGACAATGCCACGCTGGTCGCCGTGTTCTTCGACAGCGCCACCTCGGCGGACGTCACCATGGATGCCATCCGGGAGATCCGTTCCCTGACCGGCAAGCAGTGCTTTGTTTCGGGTATGTCGGCGCTGGTCACGGATCTGAAGGATCTGTGCGAGAAGGAGGAGCCGATCTACGTCGGGCTGGCGGTGCTGTGCGCCATGGCTGCCATGATGCTGCTGCTGGACGGCTGGCTGGTTCCCTTCGTGTTCCTTGCCTCCATCGGCGTGATGATCCTGCTCAACCTCGGCAGCAACTACTTCTTCGGTGAGATTTCCTACATCACCAAGGCGCTGTCCGCCGTGCTCCAGCTTGCCGTTACGATGGACTACTCCATTTTCCTCTGGCACAGCTACAACGAGCAGCGCGAGAAACAGGCAGACAACAAGGAAGCCATGGCGTGCGCCATCCATGAGACGCTGACTTCCGTCATCGGCAGCTCCGTCACGACGGTTGCCGGCTTCGCGGCACTGTGCTTCATGACCTTCACGCTGGGGCGTGATCTGGGCCTTGTCATGGCAAAGGGCGTTATCTTCGGCGTGATCGGCTGCGTCACGGTTCTGCCCGCGCTGATCCTTGTGCTGGATAAGCCGTTGCAGGCGACGCGCCACCGTTCCCTGATTCCGGACATGAAGAAATTCGCCGGCGGTGTCGCCAGAGTGTTCCCCGTGTTCCTTGTCATCTTCGCCATCCTGATCCCGCCCGCCCTGTACGGGTACAACAAGACCACGGATGAGGTCTACTACGACATGGGGCAGTGCCTGCCGGAGGATATGGAATACGTCATCGCCAACTCCAAGCTGTCGGAGGAGTTCGACATTGCCTCCACGCACATGGTGCTGGTGAATGCAAAGATGCCTGCCCGCGATGTCCGCGCCATGATGGACGAGATGGAGCAGGTGGACGGCGTCAAGTACGTCCTCGGACTGGAATCCGTCATCGGCACGCGGGTGCCGGAGGAGATCCTGCCGGACAGCATCCGGAGCATCCTCAAGAGCGACCGCTGGGAGCTGTTGCTGATCAACTCCGAGTATAAGGTCGCCAGCGACGCGGTCAATCAGCAGATCACCAGCCTGAACAGCATCCTGAAGAAGTATGATTCCACCGGTATGCTGATCGGCGAGGCACCCTGCATGAAGGATATGATAGACACCACCGACCGTGACTTCCAGGTGGTCAATGCCGTATCCATCGTTGCCATCTTTGTCATCATCGCGCTGGTGGAGCAGAGCGCACTGCTCCCCTTCATCCTGATTGCTGTCATCGAGCTGGCTATCTTCATCAACCTCGGTCTGCCGCACTATCTCGGGCAGTCGCTGCCCTTCATCGCCCCCATCTGCATCAGCACGATTCAGCTGGGCGCCACGGTGGACTACGCCATCCTGATGACAACCCGCTACAAGGCGGAACGCATCCGGGGCAACAGCAAGCATGACAGCGTGGTCACGGCTCTGACAGCCTCCATCCCGTCTATCATTGTTTCGGGACTGGGACTGTTCGCCGCCACCTTCGGTGTGGCTGTCTATTCGGACATTGATATCATCAGCTCCATGTGTATGCTGATGGCACGCGGCGCCCTGGTGAGTATGCTGTGCGTCATATTCCTGTTGCCGGCACTGCTTCTGCTGTGCGATAGGCCTATATGCGCCACGACAATCGGGATGCGCCACATTGGCAAGGGAACAAAAACTACCGATAACGGAAATGAAAGCCGGGATACGGCGAAAGCGGAGGTACAGTGATATGCGTATCAGAGATATACTGAAAAAGCCCGTGAGTGTGGCGCTGTGTGCGGCACTGCTGGTAGGCGGCAGCGCGGGCGTGACCGCCTATGCGGTCAGCGCGGCGCGGCAGGACGCGCCCCTTACCGGGGAGGCGAAGCAGCCCGCCGGATCCAAGCAGGAAACAACGCTGACCAACAGCAAGGACGAAACCGTCTATGTGCTGACCGGCGCCGACGGGAGCGTGCAGAAGATCATCGTCAGCGACTGGGTGAAGAACACACTGGGCGAGGGATCGCTGCGCGACGAGTCCGGGCTGGACAACATCCAGAACGTCAAGGGCAATGAGAGCTACACGCCGGGCGGCGACAACACCAAGGTGTGGGATGCCGCAGGCAAGGACATTTACTATCAGGGCAACATCGACAAGCAGCTGCCCGTGGGACTGAGCGTGACATATCAGCTGGACGGCAAGAGCATCACTGCCGAAGAGCTGGCGGGCAAGAGCGGCAAGGTTACCATCCGGTATACCTACACCAACCGCCAGTACAAGACGGTCGAGATCGACGGCAGGCAGGAAAAGATCTACGTTCCCTTTGCCATGCTGACCGGACTGATGCTGGACAACAAGGTGTTCTCCAACGTGACCGTCACAAACGGCAAGGTCGTGGATGACGGCAGTCACACCGTGGTGGTCGGCATCGCCTTCCCCGGTATGCAGAGCAACCTGAACCTTTCCTCCGAGAAGTTTGAGATTCCGGAGAGCGTGGAGATCACGGCGGACGTCCGGAATTTCAGGATGACCAACACCGTCACGCTGGCAACCAACGAGATCTTCAGCCGGCTGGATACTTCCAAGCTGGACGGCAAGGTCGGGGATCTGAAGGAATCGCTGAACACGCTGACCGATGCCATGCAGCAGCTGACGGACGGCTCCTCCAAGCTGTACGACGGTCTGAACACACTGCTGGAGAAGTCCGGCGAGCTGATTGCCGGCATCAATAAGCTGGCTGACGGCGCCGCCAGCCTGAAGGCAGGCGCGGGCAAGCTGGACAGCGGCGTTGCCGATCTGCTGAGCGGTGCGGGGCAGCTTTCGGACGGACTGGGACAGCTTTCCGGCAACAGTGCAACGCTGAACGCCGGTGCGAAGCAGGTGTTCGACAGCCTGCTTGCCACGGCGAATACACAGCTGGCAGCCGCCGGACTGACGGTTCCGGCTCTGACGGTGGAGAATTACGCCGGCGTGCTGGACGGCGTGATTACCTCGCTCCGTGACGAGGCACTGGAGGAACAGGTGCAGGCGGCGGCGCTGGCGAAGGTGACAGCCGCCGTCAACGGACAGCGCGATGCCATCACGGCAGCCGTGACAGAAGCCGTGCGGGCGCAGGTGCAGGAGAAGGTGCTTGCCGCCGTGCGCGCCAATGTCCAGACGCGCGTGCTGGCAACGCTGGGCATGACGGATGAGCAGTATGCCGCCGGTGTGGCGGCGGGTGTTGTCACGGAGGAGCAGCAGGCGCAGATCCGTGCCGCCGTGGACGCGCAGATGCAGAGCAACGAGGTTCAGGAGACGGTTCGCGCCACCACCGACGCGCAGATGCAGTCGGAGGAGGTTCAGGCGCTCATCGCCGCCAATACCGACGAGCAGGTCAGCAAGCTGATCGCCTCCAACCTTGCCTCCGCCGAGGTGCAGGCGCAGATCGCCGCCGGTCTTGCACAGGCGAAGGCGGGACGCGAGAGCATCGTGAACCTTAAGGCTCAGCTGAACAGCTACAATGAGTTCTATACCGGGCTGACGCAGTACACGGCGGGCGTGGATTCCGCCAAGGACGGCGCCGATCGGCTGACGGCGGGTGCCGGACAGCTCAAGGACGGAACCGCCGAACTGAAAGCGGGACTGGATCAGCTGTACAGCGGCATCCTGACACTCAAGAACGGTGCGCCGGCGCTGACTGACGGCGTGACTCAGCTCCGTGACGGTGCCATGAGCCTTTCGGACGGACTCAAAAAGTTCAACGAGGAGGGCGTACAGAAGCTGGTCGATGCCGTGCAGGGTGACCTTGCCGGACTGCTGACCCGCATCCGCGCGACTGCCGATGTGTCCCGCGACTACAACAACTTCTCGGGTATCGCCGACGGCATGGACGGGCAGGTCAAGTTCATCTACCGCACCGCGTCCATTCAGGCGGACTGAGCGGGCAGTTATATAAAAGTCGGGGGAAAACTCATTTTGAGTTTTCCCCCGACTGCGTTGGTCCCGGCGGCTGAAAGCCGCCGTTTTTCTTTTCCCGATATGTTCTTTACAGCATTTCCCGCCTCAGCTGTTCCGGCGACAGCGGGGATAGGGCGGCAGGGGGCAGATCCATTACCGTCAGACAGCCGGTGCGTCCCTCCTGCCGCAGGCGCCGGACGGCGCGGGCGCAGGCGACCAGCACGCGTCCGGTGAACTCCGGGTTGGAATCCAGCCGCAGGCGTGCCTCCAGCCGCTGAACGTGCTCCCCGGCGGCTCCGGTGTGTCCGGTGCGGAGCACGCACCCGCCGTGCGGGAGCCCGGCGTGGTCGCGGTTCATTTCCTCTTGGGAAATAAAGAGGACAGTCGTATCACAGCCCGCAAAATAGCCCGGTATGGACAGGATCTCCTGCCGCAGACGTGCCCGGTCGGCGCCCGGCTCCGCCACCGCGTACACCACGCGGCGATGCAGATATGCCGGATCCGGTGTGCCGCCGGCGCGCGCCGCCTCCAGCGCTTCCGGTACCGGATAGGTGTACGCCCGCGCGTCCCGCACCCCGGCAAGCCGCCGCACCGCATCGGAGTGCCCCTGACTGACGCCCGCGCCCCAGAAGGTGTAGGTCTGCCCGTCCGGCAGGACGGCGTCGGCGTACAGCCGCAGGAGCGAGAAAAGCCCCGGATCCCATCCCGCCGCAATCAGGGCAAGGTGCCCGCCTGCCCGCGCCGCCGCGTCTGTGCGGGCGAAGTGGGTGGGAATGTCCCGGTGGTTGTCGAAGCTGTCCACGACCTCAAAGTGTGCCGCCAGCGCCGGGGTGACCTCCGGCAGATCCGCCGCACTGCCGCCGCAAAGCAGCAGTACATCCAGTTTTCCTTCCCACGAAAGGATATCCGCCGCCGGATAGACCGGGATCCCGGTTCGTGTCCGGATTGCGGCGGGGTCACGGCGGGTAAAAACCCCCACCGCCTCGCAGTCGCGGCAGTCGCGCAGGGCAAGCTCCGCCCCCTGCCCCAGATTTCCGTAGCCGACAATGGCAATCCGCATATACATCCCCCCTCCGGGGCAGTATATGCGGGATGCCTGCGGCTCGTGCCGGCGGTGTTATCCCTCCAGCTGTGTCCGCATGAATGCCATGATTTTCTTTTCCTCGCGGGATACTTTTACCTGCGACAGCCCCAGCCGGTCGGCAACCTGCTGCTGCGTCATGTCGCGGTAGTAGCGCAGCAGGACGATCTGCCGCCACAGCGGGGGCAGTCCGGCGATGACCTGCGCCAGTGCGATGCGGTCGGTTTCGCGTTGCAGCTCGTCCGTTGCCGCCTCGTCCGGCAGGACGGCGCCCAGCTCCGGGGAGTCGCCGTTCCCGGACGAACCGTAGGCGGCATCCGACAGCGACGACACCGGCGCGAGCGCGTCCAATGCCATGGCGGCGTCCTCCACCGAGGCGCCGCACGCCGCCGCCAGCTCGGCGATGCCTGCCTCGCGCCCCTCCTCACTCAGGATGCGACTGCGCTCGCGCATCAGGCAAACGCCCAGATGGCGACAGCTCCGGCTGACGCGGATCAGTCCGTCATCCCGGAAGTGCCGGCGGATCTCCCCCACAATCAGCGGCACGGCGTAGGTCGAAAAGGCGGTGCCCCGCGCCGTATCAAAACTGCGGATGGCTTTTATCATGCCGATGGTGCCGATCTGCATGAGATCCTCCATGTCTGTCCCCCGGTCGCGGAACCGCACCGCGATGCTCCGCACCAGTCCGGCGTTGTCGATTACCAGCTGTTCCAGCGCCGCCTTGTCCCCGGCGCGTGCCCGCAGCAACAGTTCCCGGTTGCCGGAAAAGCGCCCGGCGCTGTCCTCCTGCGGGACTGCCTCCCGCACCTCCGTCTCCGCTATGCGTCCGCCTGCTTCCGTCATGCTCTGCGCCTCCCTTTCTCCCGCTCTGCGCGGGTTATGTACGCAAGGCTCAGATGCGCCCCCGCTCGGACAGGCGGCGGAGCATGGTGACGGTGGTGCCTTTTCCGACCTTGGAGCTGACGCGCAGGGAGTCGGTGAAGCTCTCCATGACGGTAAAGCCCATGCCGCTGCGCTCCCCTGCCGCGTCGGTGGTGAACAGCGGCTGGCGCGCCTGCCGGACGTCCGCTATGCCGCAGCCCTTGTCCCTGATCTCGATTTTCACGGTGCGCCCCTCCAGCAGGGATACCGTCATGGTGATGATGCCGGGCGCATCCCGGTAGCCGTGGACGATGCAGTTGGTGACCGCCTCGGACACGGCGCACTTGATGTCCGCCAACTCGGTGACGCTCGGGTCAAGCTGGGCGAGGAATACAGCCGCCGCCGACCGCGCCAGTCCCTCGTTGACCGACAGCGACGGGAATTTGATCTGTATACGGTTGATGACCTGCGCCTTGCGTGGCGCGCTGTCCGTATTGGTCCGTTTCATATGACTTTCCTCCTTTTCTGCCCCGTCCGACCGGGTGCGGCGGTGCGGCCGGAGCCTGCCCGCCCGGATCGCGGGGACTGCCTGTCCGGTGCGGCAGGCGGTGTCCGCTTGGTGTACTCGATGCGCACCCGCCGCTCCATGCCCGCCAGCGTCAGAATGCCGCGTATTTCCGGGCTTGGATCCCGGACGCACATACTGCCGCCCAGCTCCCGCAGGATGCCGTAGCGCCCCATGATGAGCCCCAGTCCGGAGCTGTCCATGAAGGTGACAGCCGACAGATCCAGCACGAGACGTGCCGGGCGGCGTGCAAACAGCAAAGCATCCATGCCTGTCCGGATGGCGGCAGCCGTGTGGTGGTCGATCTCGCCCCGGACCGAGACGAGCAGTCCGCCGTCCGTGTCCTTCCATGTGAATTCCGCTCTCTGATTCATATGCCTGTCCTCCTTCGCCTTTGCGCGGCATTGCCTTTGCCCAAGTATAGCACACAGGCGGTGCGGATTCTGTCACAGTATGGTGGGGGAAGATTTTTTGCGGATCCCGGACGGAAAAGGCAGGCGGGGGGCGTCCGAAAACGCTCCCGCCTGCCGGGTTTTGACGGGTATCTTCAATAATTTGTATTTATACAATCAGGTAGCCGATCCCCGCGAGCGATCCCGCATCGTCGGGGGAAGCGGCGGCAGGCAGGTCGTTGGCGGCGGCAAGGGCGGTCAGGGGTGCGTGGTAGCGCTTGGCGACCGACCAGAGCGTATCGGAGGGCGCGGGGAAGCAGATGACATACTCGCCGCGGCGGCGGGGCACGTCGGCGCCGAATGTGACACCAGCCAGCAGGTGCAGGGACAGCGGCGCGGTCAGGCGGAGCGATACGGCAAGCTCGGCATCCAGCCCGACGCGCTCGCCGTCCATGCGGGCGCGGCAGGTGACCGCCGTGACGGTGCCGTCAAAGGTCGGCTGTTCCGTGTCCGCGCCGACCGGCAGGTCGCACTCATAGCGGAAGGGGCGCACGATCTCGGCGGTGCTCCACTCGCCTGCCTTGCAGAGCAGGAGTTGGAAGCGGCAGGTGCCGGACAGTACGGCTCTTCCCTTGCTGCAGCTGACCGTTTCCGGCTGGGCGGATGCCAGGATGTCCACTGTCTGTGCCGCCGGGTCAATGCCCGCCTCGCTCAGTGGCAGGGAATCGCTCAGCGTGAAATTCCCCTGCACGGTCTGCAGGGCGCGTCCGGCGGCGCAGTCCGCAAAGCGGCATTCCCCCGCCGCACGGGTAGAGAACAGGTCGCCGGTATAGCAGACCGTCTCGTTGCGCTGTGCCGTCGCCTCCAGCACGATGCCGAGATCGGTGTGGATATGTCCCTCCTCCCCCTGCACGCTCAGTTCGGAGCAGGCACCGTGGGCGCAGGCGGTGCAGTCCGGCGTCACGCCCGGCATATCCAGCGTGACCGTGAAGGGGACGCGCCGCAGTGCGACGGTCGGGGCGGCGGGCGGCACGGATTCCCCGTCGGTCGGCGTTCCGAGCGGCGCCAGCAGGAGCTTGAGCGTGACCTCGCCCCGACAGGTTACGGCATCCCGATCCGCGACCGCTTCTGTCACCATGACCTGCCCCTCGGCGCAGACCACACGCACATCGGCGCCCTGCGGCAGGATCATGTCGTCCTGCAACGCGGTCGGGTCGCTCGTGCCGCAGAACACCCGGCAGACCTGCGCGTGGCTTTCCAGCCGCTCTACGGAACCGGGCGCCAGCCCGTTCTCATCCGGACAGGACAGGCTCCGCTCCCCGTATACGCGCACATTTGCCCGGATGCGACAGCGGATATTCAGCCGCCGTGGGGCAGTCACGCGCCCTGCCGCGCCCTCTGCGCAGACGTCGCAGACGCAGACGAACGGCTCGGACACATTCTCCCCCGCATCCGCGTCAAAGGGCGCCTGCATCCGGTACTCGGCGGACAGCGGCGCGCAGTATACCTGGTCGTCGTTGCCCATGTACAGCACGAAATAGTCCACGGTTCCCGCCAGATCCATGCCGTTGCCGCCCGCATAGCGCGCGGGGGGCGTCGCCGACGCGCCGATACGCAAAAGCCGCCTGATTTCCGGCTGGTAATCGGGCAGGGAAAAATCGCCTCCCAGATCCGTCGTGATGACCCGGTCGCAGAGAGATACCTGTACATTGCCGCACACCGGCGGCTCCGCCCCCATTGTCGGCTCCGGGGTCTTCTGATTCATGCTCATTCCATCCATCTCCTTTGTGTGTGGCAGATTTTCATTAGAACATATGCGCACCGGCTAAAAAATATGAGCCGCATCCGGCGGCTCATCGGCATAGTGTGATCGTGACTTTCCTGTGCGGCGTGCGGGGGAGACACGCTGGGGGACTCTTGAAAGAGTCCCCCGGACATCAGAACTTTTCGCGATTTTTTATTGACCGGAATCGGAATTGACAGCGGCAAAGCAGGCGTGTGCCCGTCAAAGCCCAAAGAACCGGTTTTCCACAAGCATGACCAGTGTCCCCCGGAGGTAAGTTTCCGCCCTCTCCCTACCCGCAGACAAGCAGGAAGCCCAGCAGGGTCAGCGTAAGGAACAGATCGCTGTCGGCGTCACCGCCCCCGGCGCGCCCCTCGTACAGGAGAAGCAGAATCAGACCGAGCAGCAGCAACTCCTCCTGCCCAAGCCCGTGTCCGAACGGGAAATGCGAAAGATCCGGCAGGGCAAAGCGGGGCGCGTCCGGGGAAGGGGCGGGTATGTTGTCTGCGGAGGCACTGGCGGAGCAGTCGGCGTCTGACTCCTGCGCGGAGGCGGATACCGGCTCCTCCGACGCGGGCGGCATATCGCGGGCGGGCAGGGTGCTGACGGTCGGCAGACCGTCAAAGCGCGGGCGTGCATCGTCCGGATCCGGCTCCGCCGGAAAGGCGTTGCCGCTGTAATTGGGCGGGGGCGTGACGCGCTGACGGTAGCTGGGCACGCCGGCCGGCCGGGGCGGTTGGCGGGGAATGCGGCTGTACATCACGCCTCACCTCCCCCGGCGGGGCGGCTTCCCGCCAAAGACGGCAGAGACAGCCCCATGCCTGCCAGCGCGTCCCAGATCCCCAACAGCTCCAGTGCGGTTTCCGCCGCCTGCCGCCGCTCCGGCGAAAGGTAGGGCTGGAGCGCACGGAGCAGCGCCGTATGGCGGTCGGGCGGCGATTTCCGGGCAGGCGCACCGGCATCCGCGCTGCGCGCCGCGCCGAAGTTCCGCAACAGAGGTCCCAACGCGCCCATCAACTGCGGCAGAGCCGCCAGAAGCTCCGGATTGGACAGCAGACCGCCGAGCGGATTCCCGGCGGCGGGCGCACCCTGCTCCGCTTCGGTCTGCTCCTGCGCGGCGTCCGGCTGTCCGGCAGGCATCGCTTCCACTTCATCCAGAAGCCGCCCGAGGCGCGTCTGCATATCCTCGCCGCGCCCCTGCCCGACCGGCTCGGATTTATCGGTCGTAGCTGTCATGCTTTGCCGCCTCCCTTGCCCAGCCCGGATGCCTGCATGAGCTGCAGAAAGCGGGCAATGTCCGTGTCCGTCGTTCCCCGGAGAGCATCCCGCAGTCTGCCGATATCCATCTGCTCCAGCGGAACTGCCGCAGGATCCACGCCGTACTCCGCCAGCAGACGCTTCAGCAGGACCCGGAGCTGCCCGTCGCTGAGATCCAGCAGTCTGTCCAGCGTCTTTTTGTCCAGTTGCATTTGCTCGTCTCCTCGTCGCCGCCGGATTGCGGCAACGGTGCCCCGTGCCGCGCGGCTGTCAACAGCATATGCCGCACTGCGACGCGGGGTGAGAGGGAGAGCGTTCCGGCGCGGTACGGAACCGCCGGAGCAATCAGCGGAGCCTTACTCCTCGATCGCTGCCTTCTGCGTCAGCACGGCGTGCATGAACGCCGGATCGAATTTCGGCTTGCGGTCGTAAGTGTACAGACCGTTCAGCTCCTGCTCGACGTCGGTCAGCTGCGTGTAGCACAGGGCGCCCATGCGCGGGTGGAACAGCAGTACCTCGGTCAGCCCCTTGAAACGGTCCAGGAATTCCTGCTCGCTGAGCGGAGCCTGTCCGTATCCCCAGCCGGCGGCGTCGGACGGCGCCCAGCGGATGCCGCCGTATTCGCTGACGAAGGTCGGGCGGGCTTCCAGCTCGTGCCCGTGCCCGAAGAAGCGGTGGACGTTATAGGTGCCGTCCCCGGCAAGCGGTGCCAGCCGGGCGGCGAAGGCGGCGGGATCCTGCTCGTAGTCGTGGATGTCCATGATGTCGGTCAGTCCGGGGATGTGCGTCCAGCCGGAGGCGTCAATGTACAGTCTCGTCCGGTCGTACTGCCGGGTGACGGTGGCAAGCAGACGCACGAAAGCGGGGTTCTGATTCGGCTGCGTTTCGTTCAGCGGGCACCAGCCGATGATGGCGGGATGGTTGAAGTCCCGCGCCAGCACCTCGCACCATTCGGGCAGGAAATTCTCATAGGCGGTCTGCCGGGCGATATCCAGCCCCCAGTTGGCGTGCTCGCCCCAGACGATGTACCCCTTGCGGTCGCACAGCGAAAGGAACTGCGGCTCAAACACCTTCTGGTGCAGGCGTGCGCCGTTGAAGCCCATGGCGAGGGAGCGGTCGATGTCCGCCTCCAGCTCGGCGGCGGTGGGGGCGGTGTAGATGCCGTCCGGGTAGAATCCCTGATCCAGCACAAGCCGCTGAAAGACCGGCTTGCCGTTGAGGTACAGAATACCGTCCCGGCACTCGATCCGGCGCATACCGAAGTAGCTGTCCGCGCGATCCTCCCCGAAGGTCAGAGTCAGGTCGTACAGACGTCCCGCGCCGATCTCCCAGAGGTACAGCTCATTCAGCGGCAGCTCCAGCACCGCCTTGCCGCCGTGCACCGTCACTTCCCCGTGCCCCATCGGCTTACCTGCATAGGAGGCGGATGCCGCCAGCGTCAGTCCCTCGCCGCCGACCGTCTGCGCCTCGATGACCAGCTTCTGCCGGTCGATGTCGGGATAGTACTTGGTGTGGGAAATGTATGCCTCGGGCAGGTTTTCCAGCCACACTGTCTGCCAGATACCGGTGGTGCGCGTATACATACAGCCGTAGGAGGCGTACTGATCGCTTTGCTTGCCGCCGGGCTGTTCGTGGGTGCGGACGTGGTCGGTGGCGCGGACGGTGAGGGTGTTTTCTCCCGCCTTCAGTGCGTGGGAGATGTCGAAGGAGAAGGACACATAGCCGCCGGTATGGTCGCCGACGTGCTGTCCGTTGACCCACACGGAGGTCTTATAGTCGCACGCGCCGATATGCAGGAGGGTATGCCGCCCCGGACGTTGCCAGTCCGCCGGCAGGGTGACGGTGCGGCGGTACCAGACGCTGTCGCAGAAGTCTGTGTCGCCGATGCCGGACAGCCGGCTTTCCCGGCAGAAGGGTACCGTGATGGTTTCGGTAAAGGGGGCGTCGTGCTGGAAGCCGCGAGCCTCGCCGCTTTCCGGACGGTCTGTCCTGTACGACCATGTGCCGTTGAGATTGATCCACGCGGCGCGGACAAACTGCGGGCGCGGGTATTCGGGGCGCGGAATGGCAGTCTGATTCATAGGAAAAACTCCTTTCGGATTTTGGTTCTTTGTTTGGTTGCGGCTCATGAAGAGCGATTCCATTATACAGGACTGCCACTGCTTTGTCAATCCTTTTTTGGGCGGTATCTGTGGGTTTTTCGGGGGCAGGGGTGCGCCTGCGTCCAGCGGGGGCTTTCCCTCCTTGTCGCCTACCTACCCTGCCTTTCGCTTTGATTCTGCCCCCATCCCCCTCCCCCCCTTCCCAGCGGGAAGGGGGAGACCAAGGTTATTTTATGCAAGGGGCTTCGCCCCTTGCATCCCCGGCATCAGACTGCTTGCGGCACTTACAGTCCCTGCCGTACAAGTGCACCTGCGGGCGCGCGCTTTCTTTCTCGTCTGCTAACCCTGCCTTAAGTTTTGATTCTGCCCCCATCCCCCCTACCCCCTTCCCCGGTGGGGAAGGGGGAGATCAAGGTTATTTTATGCAAGGGGCTTCGCCCCTTGCATCCCCGGGAATAGACCGGGCGCGGCACTGGCTATGCTTGCGGGAAACCGGTTCTTCGGGCGTTGCCGGGGGAACACCTGCTTTGCCGCTGTCAACTCCGCCTCCGGTCAATCCATAATCGAGAAAAGTTCTTGGGGGTTTGGGGGCTTCTTTCAAGAAGCCCCCAACGTCTCTCCCGCCTCTCCCGTCTCTCCCGTTCCTCCCCGCTGTACACCGCCGCACGCAGGGAGAAACTGCAAATTGCACAAAAAATGCGCAAAACGGTTGACATTGAACGGGTATACTGGTATAATGGGGGCGGAAAGGGGCGAGTCCCCTGCAGTGCCCCGGCGGAGAGGAATGCCGGAAGAGTTCGAAAGGGATGAACACATGAGAAAACACCTGTATACAGCACGGAGGGATATGTCCCGCGCGGTCTGGCTGGCGGTTGCCCTGTGCCTGCTTGCCGGCTGCATGGTGCTGTCTGCCTGCCTGCACACGGAGGAGCAGGATTCCGCGGCGGAGTCGTCCGCAACGGCGGATCCGACCGATACCGGCGCAACGGATGCCCCCGACGGCACCACTGCCGAAGGAGACACAGCGGAGTCGGGTTCGACGACTGCCGCGGGCGACACGACCGTGACGAACGCCCCGGATGCAACCGGATCCCAGACCCGCCCAGAGGAGCCGACTGCCCCGGAACAGCCAACGGATAAGCCGACCGAGCCGACGACTGATCCTGCCGAAAAGCCGACGGAGCAGCCGACCTCCAAGCCGACGGAAAAGCCGACGGAAAAGCCCACTGAAAGACCGACCGAACCGCCGACAGAGACCGGAACGCAGCCCGAACCGGGTTTCCCGGAGGACGTTGCCGCATGGGAAGGACTCATCATCGAAAAGGTGTACGGCACGGGGAAGAAGCAGGCGGTGATCGGGAACGGCTTCGTGCAGCTGTACAATACGACAACCAAGCCCATCTCCCTGTACGGACTGGCGCTGTTTTACAGGACGGATGGTGGGAAACCGTACACAAGACTGGTGTTCCCGGAGGGGGCGACCGTCCCGGCGCTGGGCTACTACCTCGTTCGCGCGGCATCGCCGGACGGCTTTGACGACAGCACCGGCGTCATGAGCATCGCAAACTATGATCTGGCATGGGATGTCCTGCTTGACAATAAGGAGATCCGCCTGGTGCTGGCACGCAGTACCCGGCTGATCAACGCCGATGACGATATCACAGCGCTGAAGGGTACCGTCTCCGTGTTCTATGCGTCCGAAACGGCACCGATACAGTCGGTTTATGCGATCGACAATCTGTCCCGGAACAAGATCGCTGTCCGCACGGCAAAGGCGACCTACAGCGGATACCATACGGTCAACGTCACAAAGGCGGACTCCGCCAAGCTGGCACAGCTCTGCACGGTCACTTCAACGGGCAAGGTCAATGACGTGATCCGCCCCCGCATCCAGGAGGTCGTGTTCTCCCACCCCGCCGGCATCTATGACTCGGCAATCACACTGCGGCTGGGAGCACCGGACGGATACAGCATCTACTATACGATTGACGGCTCCGACCCGACAACCAGCAAGACCCGCCGGAGCGGCTCCGGGGACATCCGGCTGACTGATTCCTCCGCCATGACGTGGGGACCTGTCACCAAGGCGTGGATCGGCTGGCGGGGCAGCAGCCGCCCGACCGTGTCAACCATGCCCGGCGGATACGTCATCAAGGCGTACGCCACCAACGGAACCGACTCCACCCCCGTGTTCGCCAACACATACTTCATCGCGCCTGAGCTGGAGGCGTATGGCGTTTCCATTGTCTCGCTGTCCATCCCGCTGGAGCAGATGATCGGATCGGACGGATTTTACAGCAATTTCTGCCCGTCCGGCGTCATCACGGCGACCCGCCCGCGCGGACTGGCACGCATGGAAGTGTTCGACCCGACCGGCAAACGCGTCGGCAATTCGCAGGTCGAGCTGGCTGTCAGCGGCAACGGCTCTTCGAACTGGGGCATGAAATCCCTGCGTATCTACTACAAAGGCTCGCTCAATGAGGTCGGCGGACTGGAATCCAATCTCCACTACGATTTCTTCGGCGGCAGAGCGCTGGACAGCAGGGGGGAGGCGGTCACGTCCTTCTCGCGGCTCCTGCTCCGCAACTCGGGCAACGACTGCAACACTTCCTTTATCCGGGACGCCTATATGCAGCGGGTTACCTCGGTGCTGAATGCGGATACCATGGCGACCGCCTCCACGCTGGTGTTTGTCAACGGCGAGTTCTGGGGCGTGTACAATATGCGCGAGCGGTACAGCCCGGAGTATGTGGAGTCGCACTACGGCGTTGACAAGAACAATGTGACTGTCATCGAGAGCGACTACAGCCAGGTGCATACCAACACCAATGCGGATTTCGTGCTGTCCGCCGGCGTGGAGGGCGACCAGAAGCCTTTCAACGACATGGTGGCGTATATGCGCCGGAACGATCTGGCGGAGCAGAAGAACTACGAGTACGTCAGCTCACTCATGGATATGGATTCCTTCATGGATATGTGGGTGGCGCGGCTGTTCTTCGTCGCGCGTGACTGGCCCGAGAACAACATCAAGGTCTGGCGCAACAAGAATCCGGAGGATCCCTCCGGCTTTGACACCAAGTGGCATTTTACCATACTGGATATGGACATGGGTCTCTCCTTCTACGATTTCACGACGGAGGATCACAACTTCTTCTGGGCATTTGACTCGAACTCGGTCTGCGGTGCCATGATGCGGGCGCTGATACGGAACGAGGGCTTCCGGCAGAGATTCATCCTGCGCTACTACGAGGTGTTCACCGAGATATTCACGCCGGAGTACCTGGGTGCGGAGCTGGAGGCAATGATTGCCGAGCGCGACGGTCTGATGTCGCTCCAGCAGGCTCGCTGGGGCGGCGAGGGTGCGTCGGTCGCCACGTGGAACCGCGAGGCGGGGAAGATGCGTTCCTTTGTTGCCAACCGGCAGGCAAAGGGACTGCAGCATATGTTCGATTATTTCAACGTGACGGCGGCTGACATGGAGCAGCTGACACACAGGAAGGTGACCTTCTCCTTCAGTGATACCCGCGCGACGGTGTCCTGCGACGGCGAGGCGGTCAGGGCGGATACGGTCATCCGGTTTGAGGACGATAGCAGGACGCTCCGCATCCGGGCGACGGCACGTGCCGGGTACAGCCTGACCGCCATTGTCTGGACGGGCAGCGACGGCAAATCGCAGACGGTCACGCCGGACATCGGGCAGGGGGAGGCGGTCTTTACCGTCACCTGCTCCGGCACCGTGGCGGTGTACGCCCGGAAGAACGCCTCCGGCGGCGACGAAACCCCGACCGGGACGCTGGTGGCAGGCGCGACTTACCTGTTCTGCCTGACGGAGGACGGCGACCTGTATGCATGGGGCGACAACCGCGGCGGCGTGCTGGGGCTGAATTCCGCTTCCCTCACGATCAGCAAGCCGGCGCTTGTCATGCGCAACGTGGCGCAGGTGGCGACCAGTTCGGGCTGTGACTTTGAGAACGGCAACACCGCCTGGATGACAGCCATCCTGACGCGGGACGGCAGGCTGTACACGGTCGGTGCAAATGCTTCCGGACAGCTGGGGCGCAACGGGACGGTCAGCGATGCCCGCCTCGGTCAGGTCAGCTTTTCCGGCAAAATCCGGAGCATCAGTGTCGGGCATGACCATATGCTGGTGCTGGACGCGAACGGCGTCCTCTGGGGCGTCGGCAACAATTCCTACGGGCAGATACGTGCGTCAGCTTCCTCCACGACTTCCTTTGTCCGCGTGGCGGATCACGTTACCGCCATGGCTGCCGGGCGGCGCTCGACGCTGTATATTGATGAGAACGCGCGCCTCTACGGGCTGGGCGACAACCGCTGGAACAAGATGGTGGCAGGCGGCGGCGACCGGCTGACCGAGCCGAAGCTGCTGCAGTCCGGCGTGGTGGCTGTCACCGCCGGGGAGCATGAGAGCCTTTCCGTTACCGAGAACGGCGACCTGTACTATGCAGGCTGGCGCTCGTTGTACGGCTTCTCGCAGGGCAGCGGCAATAGTCCCGCGTTCGTCAGGCTGATGTCCGGCGTTGCGTCGGCATCTGTATACTTCGGCGACGTTGCCATCCTGTCCGAATCCGGCGCCGTGTACGTGTACGGTCTGAACAACGGCGGCTCCATCGGCTCCGCTGTGACCAACGGAACGCCGCGTCGGTTGGATGTCGGCGACGATGTCATCGCCGTTGCGGCTGGTCATACCTTTACCGCCTACCTCTGCGCGGACGGCAGTGTCCGCGTCAAGGGGGACAATACCTACGGGCAGGCAGGCATCGGGCGGCTCGGCGGTTCCGCCTCCCTGACCGCAGTCTATCCCGCCGGCTGAGCCGACTTCTCTTCTATGCAAAACCCTCTGACTGTCTGAATTTCTGTCAGCGTCAGAGGGTTTGTCTATTTTCAATGCGCCCGCTTTCTGTTATACTGCCTTTCGGACGCTGCGGCACCCCGCTGTCTGTGCGGGCAGGGAAGCGAAGAGGCGAAGAAGCGAAGAAACGCTGGGGACTTCTTGAAAGAAGTCCCCACCCCCCAAGAACTTTTCCCGGATTTGTCTCCGTAAAGCGCCCACGGCACAAGGAGAAAATTTGCGAAAGCCCTTGCAAAAAAACGTGCGGTGTGGTACAATAGATAAAGTGATAGGTCAAAAAGCCATATAATACCGTCAATCCGGCGGGAACCCTGTCGATTGATTGGATGCAGAGAACGGAAAGAAGGTGTGTGGAATTGTCCAGAGAGGCGATTGCGAGAGTCCGCGAGGCGGAGGCGAGGGCGGCAGATATCCGGGCACAGGCAAAGGCGAAAGCCCAGCAGATGCGCACGGACAACGAGAAAGCCTGCGCGGAGAAACACGATGTGCGGGTGAAGGAAATGTCCGCCGCCCTGCGGGCGGGTCTGGACAGCATGCAGGAAAAGGCGGACGCGCTGGTCCGGCAGAGCCGGGAGGAGGCACAGACCGACGCGGAAGCCCTGAAGGCGGCGGCAGACGTACACATGAAGGAAGCCGTCCGGGTCATCGTGTGGGAGATGTTTGATTCATGTCAATAGCCGTAATGAAAAAGCTGACGGTGCTGACGCCGGAGCGGGACGTCGATGCCCTCATCCGCCGCCTCATCCGTCTGCGATGTGTGGAGGTCCGCACGACACCTGTCGAGGACGGGGATCTGCTGCGCGTCCGCTGTGACAGCCAGCGCGCAGAGGCGGAGGAGCGCGTCCGGACCGTAAGTGAGGCTCTGCCCGTCCTGAATCGCTATACCGGCAAGCCCAAGCCGTGGATGCGGCAGTCGGTGCCGGATAACGACACATACCCCCTGTGCGGGAGCAGGGAGGCGGTGTGGCGCGTGGTGCGCGAGACGCGCGAGCTGGACGCCCGCCTGCGTGCCGGACAGACAGAGGATGCGCAGCTCCGTACCCGCGCCGCCACACTGACTCCGTGGCTGGACTGCGACCTGCCGCTGTGCGGCGGCGGCACGGAACTGTGCGAGGTGTGGCTCGGCTCCCTGCCGGCGAAAACGCAGATATCCGCCGCAGTCGATGCGCTCCGGACGCTGGACGCCGGCGTGGAGGCTGTGAAGGAGGACGAGGACGGACTGTACATCGCGGCAGTCTTTCCCCGGCAGGAGGAGGACGCTGTCAGCCGGGCGCTGTCGGAGATCGGCTTCCTGCGGGCGGATTTTTCCGCCGAACCGTATGCCGCCGCCCGGGACGGACGAGCCCCGACCGCGCGGGACGTGCGCCGGTCGATCCGGGCACGACGCCGGGAGATAGCCGCCGCGGCGGAGCAGGATACCGCACGCCTCAAGGAGCTGGCGGCATTTGCGCCGGACGTGGAAATCCTGTACGACAACGAGAACACAACCCTGATCGCCGCGCGCCAGAAGGCAAAGCTGGCGTCCACGGGGCAGTGCGCCGTGCTGGAGGGCTGGGTGCCCGCCGCGCGGGACGGGCGGGTGTCCGCCGCACTGGATAAGCTGTTCTGCGCGTATGAGATGAGCGATCCGGAAGGGGAGGATCAACCGCCGGTTCTGCTGAAAAACAACGGCTACGCCACCAATTTCGAGTGGGTGGTCGGGATGTATTCCTACCCCAAGTACGGTACGTACGATCCGACCTTCGTGATGAGTCTGTTCTATTTCGTGATATTCGGACTGATGTTTGCGGATGTCGGCTACGGCGCGATTCTCATCCTGGGCGGCTTCCTGGTGCCGCGCCTGCTCCACATGGAGGGCGGTGCCAAACGGATGTTCAATATGTTCGGCTGGTGCGGTATCTCCTGCGTGATCATGGGCGCCGTGTTCGGCGGCTGGTTCGGGGATCTGCCGTACTCCGTCATGGCGAATATGATGGGTTACGGCTCCATCGAGGCGGCGAAGGAAGCGGCGCCGTGGTTCAACGGACTGTCGGTTGCGCTGGGCGGCAAGCGTATTTCGCTCAACCCGCTGGAGGAACCGATGGCGTTCCTGGTCGTCTCGCTGATTATGGGCGCCGTCCACCTGCTGGGCGGCATGGCAATCAAGTTCTACCTGCTTTGCCGTGACGGTCAGGTGTTTTCCGCGATATTCGACATCGGCTCGTGGTGGGTTCTGTTTGCCGGCATCGGCATGGTATTTGTCCGCCCCACCCTGGGGTATATCCTCTGCGGGGTTGCCGTCCTGATGATCGTGGCAACGGCGGGACGCGCGGAGCGCAACCCGGTTCTGCGGTTCGGCAAGGGCTTGCTGGGGCTGTACGGACTCATCAACTATGCCTCCGACCTCCTGTCCTACTGCCGCATACTGGCGCTGGGACTGGCGGCGGGCGTTATCGCGCAGGTGGTCAACCTGATTGCCACCATGGGCGGTCCTTCGCCGGGCGGCTTTGTCAAGATGGTGCTGATTATGCTGATCGGTCACGCGCTGAACATAGCCATCAACCTGCTGGGCGCCTTCGTTCATACCAGCCGGCTCCAGTATCTGGAGTTCTTCGGAAAGTTCTTTGAGGATGGCGGCGTGCCGTTTGACCCGGTGCTCCCGTCCGAGAAATATTCTGCCGTTGCATCCGACGAGGAGCGCGGCAACTGATGCATTCGTGTCCCCAATTACAAAGGATGCGCTGTCGCATGAACCAGCGCTTCCAATAATAAAAAAAGGAGTTCAATCCGCTATGAAACGCAACAATCTGCGCAAGACGTTCGCTATCCTGGTGCTGTCCCTGTTTGCCCTGTCGCTCTTTACCGTGTGCGCCTTTGCCGAGGGGGAGACTGTCGCTCCCATCGGAGGAGGGGCGGCGGTTCAGCCGGATCCCGGCGCCGAAAAGCCCTCCGTGCTTGAGGGAATTTTCTCCGGGCGTAACCTTGCCCTTCTGGGCGCGGCGCTCGCCGTGGCGCTCCCCTGCCTTGGCTCCGCAAAGGGCGTCGGCATCGTGGGCGAGGCATCCAGCGGGCTGCTGTCCGAGGATCCCTCCCTGTTCGGTAAGGCGCTGGCTCTGCAGGCACTGCCTATGACGCAGGGTGTCTACGGCATGGTCGCTTCCTTCCTGATGCTGAACACCATCGGTCTGTTCGGTACGCCCAAGGAGCTGACCGTCGCGCAGGGTGCGTACTTCATCATGGCTGCACTGCCCATCGCGCTGGCGGGCTACCTGTCCGCGATCAAGCAGGCGCGCGTGTCGGCGGCAGGTATCAGCCTGCTGTCCAAGCGCCCCGGCGAGCTGGGTAAGGCTATCACCTCCGCCGCACTGGTGGAGACCTATGCCATCTTCTCGCTGCTGATTACGCTGCTGATGGTCGCCAACTTCCCCGCCTGACGGCGAGTAAGGAGACTGGATATGACGGGGCTTGAAAAAGTGACCGGCAAAATCATCGCCGACGCCGAAGCCGATGCCCGCGCCACGCTTGCCGCGGCGCAGGCGGACTGCGAGGCGGCAGACGCCGCAGCCGCCGCCAAGACCGAAGCCGACTGCGACGGTCTGCGGGAGTCGGCAGGACGGGAGGGCGAGTCGCTGATCCGTCGGGCGAAGTCCGCGGCGGAAATGGCGCGGCGCGACGTCCTGCTGGAAACGCGGAGCGGGCTTGTCGAGGAAGCATACCGGCAGGCGGAGAAGGAAATCCGCGATCTGCCGGCTGACAAGTATGCGGCGCTTCTGACGGGTATGCTCAAGGCGGCACTGCGCCGCCAGCTTGAGGACGAGCAGGAAAGCATGCGGCTGTACGGGGAGAATATCGCCCCCGCCGCCTATGAGATTCTGCTCAATGCCCGCGACCGCAAGACCTACGGACAGCAGCTGCTGGATGCGGTGAATGCGGGAAGCTTTGCAAAGATCGGACTGACGCGGCAGGGCGCGGTGAAGCTGCCGAACGAGACTGCCGACATAACCGGCGGGCTGATTCTGCGGTGCGGCGAGGTTGAGATCAACTGCTCGCTGCGCATGATGTTCGACGAGGTGCGCCGCCGGACGGAGGGACGTGTGTCCGGGATCCTGTTCGGCAGGGACGCCTGAGCCGTGCGCCGGGATCCGGCGGGGAAAGGCGGAGACTCATGAGGAAGATCAAGGAAACCGAATATATGTACGCCTCCGCCCGCCTGCGGATGCTGGAGAACCGCATGGTGGGGCGGGAGCGCGTGGAGGCGCTGTGCGATGCCAAAACCGGGGCGGAGGTGCGTGCCCGGTTGGCAGAGTACGGCATTGCCGTCGGCGGGGAACCCGGAGCAGGCGAGGAAGCCGTGTTGCCGGGTATTCTGCGGGACGCGTATGACGAGGTGGCATCCTGCGTCCCGGACGCGGCGGTGTTTGACTGGATGCGCTTCCCCTACGACTGCAACAATCTGAAAATGGCGCTCAAATGCCATATCCGACAGCTGAGCGGGGAGGAAACGGCAGGTCTGCTGTTTGATTTCGGGACCGTGCCCGCCGTGGATGTCCTGACGCTGATCGGGAGCGAGACGCCCGCGCCGGAGCTTGCGGGGCGGGTGCCGCCGGAGCTGCTGGAGGCACTGTCGGACGCGCGGGAGGCGTTTGCCAAGTCGGGCGACCCCCGGCAGATAGACCTGCGGCTGGATCGCGCCTGCTACCGCGCCATGCTGGCGGCGGCGACCGCTACCGGCGAGCCGATGCTGGCGGGCTGGGTAAGGGCGAAGATCGATCTGGTCAACGTCATGATTACCCTGCGCATCCTGCGCCTGTCATTGGGTGCCTCGGCAGGGCAGTTCCTGGAGGCGGCACTGCTTCCGGGCGGCAGTCTGGATCCGGACTTCTTCCGGGCGGCACTGGGCGAGACGGGGGGCGAGGACAACCTGCTCTGGCGTCTGCGCACGACGCGCCAGCCGTTGCTGGAGGGGCTTGTCCGGCGGATGGAAAAGACAGACAAATCCCTGTCGGCTTTGGAAAAATGCTGTGATGATACGCACATGGAGCTTGTGCGGCACGATGCGCGCGTACCCTTTGGGGTGGGCGTGCCGGGCGGGTATCTGTACGGCTGGGAGACAGCCGTGCGCAACATCCGCATCATCCTTGCCGCCCGTGAGGCGGGGCTGACGCCCGCGCAGACACGGGAGAGAGTGAGGGAGAGTTATGTATAAAATCGGCATCATCGGCGAGCGGGACAGTGTTCTCGGCTACATGGCGATCGGCTTTGCCGTCCATGAGGCGGCGGATGCCGCCGCCGCCGGACGTATCCTGCGCCGTCTGGCGGAGGACGATTCCTACGCCATCATCTTCATCGTGGAGAACTATGCCGCCGAGCTGGAGGCGGAGATTGCAGCCTATCGGGACAGACCTCTGCCGGCTATCGTGACGTTGCCCGGCAGAGCCGGCTCGACCGGCTACGGGATGGCTGCCCTCAAAACAGCCGTGGAGCGTGCGGTCGGTGCGGACATTCTCTTCAAGGGGAACGAGTAAGGGCAACGCCGCACGGTGACGGCGGCGCGGATGCGCCGAGCCTTCCCGCCTGCGGCGGCAGGAATACAGGGTGTTGCGGAATCGGCATGACCGGTTCTGCCGAGAACGCAGAAAGCAGAAAGAGGAAAATATGGTTGAAGGAAAGATTCTGAAGGTGTCCGGACCCCTTGTCATCGCCGAGGGGATGCGGAACGCCAATATGTTCGACGTGGTGCGCGTCGGGCAGAACCGCCTGATCGGTGAGATCATCGAAATGCACGGGGATCGCGCCTCCATCGAGGTATACGAGGAAACGGCGGGGCTGGGACGCGGCGACAAGGTCGTTTCCACCGGTGCGCCGCTGTCGGTCGAGCTGGGACCCGGACTGCTGACCAGTATTTATGACGGCATCCAGCGCCCGCTGTCCTCCATGTGCAAAAAATACGGCTCCAACATCCGGCGCGGTATCGACGAACCGGCACTGGATCGGGACAAGGTCTGGCACTTTGAGGCGAAGCTGGGTTACGGCGACAAGGTTGGACCCGGCGATGTCTACGGAACCGTGCAGGAAACGGATTCCATCCTCCACAGTATCATGTGCCCGCCCCGCAAGCGCGGCACCGTCATGGAGCTGTACACCGGCGACTTCAAGGTCACCGACCGTATCGGCAAGCTCAGACTGGAGGACGGCACCGTCGAGGAGATTACGCTGGTGCAGAAGTGGCCCGTGCGTGTGTCGCGCCCCTATGCAGGCAAGCTCCCGCCCGTCGAGCCGATGATTACGGGGCAGCGCGTCATCGACGCCCTGTTCCCCATTGCCAAGGGCGGCACCGCCTGCGTTCCCGGTCCCTTCGGCTCCGGCAAGACCGTGGTGCAGCACCAGCTTGCCAAGTGGAGCGATGTGGATCTGGTGGTTTACATCGGGTGCGGGGAGCGCGGCAACGAGATGACCGACGTTCTGCGGGAGTTCCCGGAGCTGACCGACCCACGTACCGGGCGTTCGCTCATGGAGCGCACCGTTCTGATTGCCAATACATCGGATATGCCGGTCGCGGCGCGTGAAGCGTCGATCTATACCGGCATCACCATCGCGGAGTATTACCGCGACATGGGCTATTCGGTCGCCGTCATCGCCGACTCCACCTCCCGCTGGGCAGAGGCACTGCGCGAGATGTCCGGGCGGCTGGAGGAGATGCCGGGTGAGGAGGGTTACCCCGCCTACCTGACCTCGCGCCTTGCACAGTTCTATGAGCGTGCCGGAAAGGTGGTCTGCCTGGGATCGGACGGCAGGCAGGGTGCCCTGTCCGCCATCGGTGCCGTGTCCCCGCAGGGCGGCGACATTTCCGAGCCGGTCACGCAGGCGACTTTGCGCATTGTCAAGGTTTTCTGGGGGCTGGACGCCTCCCTTGCCTACCGCCGCCATTTCCCCGCCATCAACTGGCTCAATTCCTACTCGCTGTACCGGGAGCGGCTGGAGCCGTGGTTCTGTGAGCAGGTCGCGCCGGACTGGATGGAGCTGACCGGTCGTTGCCTGAAGACGCTTCAGCTGGAGGCAAACCTGGATGAGATCGTCAAGCTGGTCGGTATGGACGCGCTGTCCGCCGATGACCGTCTGACGCTGGAAACCGCGCGCTCCATCCGGGAGGATTTCCTGCAGCAGAATGCCTTTGAGGGGGAGGACAGCTACACCTCGCTTGAAAAGCAGCACACGCTGATGAAACTGATATTTGCCTTTGAGGACAAGGCGCGTCGCGCGGTCGCGGACGGTGCGGACGTGGAGGATGTGTCCAACCTGCCCGTGCGGGAGCGCATCGGGCGCTTCAAGGCGGTGCCGGCCGCCTCGTGCCGTGCGGAGGCGGATGCCGTGACCGCCGCCATGACGGCGGAGCTGGACGGGCTGGTTGCCCGTGCGCGGCACGCATAAGTGAGAGGGAGAGAACAGTATGATTCGGGAATACAGAACCATAGAGGAGGTCGCCGGACCGCTGATGCTTGTCCGGCAGGTCGAGGGCGTCAAGTACGACGAGCTGGGTGAAATCGAGCTGCCGAACGGCGAGGTGCGCCGTTGCCGCGTGCTGGAGGTCAACGGGCGCGATGTGCTGGTACAGCTGTTCGACTCCGCCGCCGGGCTGAACCTGGCGGAATCCAAGGTGCGTTTCACCGGACACGGCGTGGAGCTGCCGGTGTCCGAGCATATGCTGGGGCGCGTGTTCAACGGCATGGGGGAGGTCATCGACAACGGTCCCTCCATCCTGCCGGAGAAGTCGCTGGATATCAACGGCTCCCCCATCAACCCCGCCGCCCGCTACTACCCCTCCGAGTTCATTCAGACGGGTATATCCACCATCGACGGACTGAATACGCTGGTGCGCGGGCAGAAACTGCCCATCTTCTCCGGCTCCGGTCTGCCGCACGCCAACCTTGCCGCCCAGATTGCGCGGCAGGCAAAGGTGCGCGGCTCCGACAGCCGCTTTGCCGTCGTGTTCGCCGCTATCGGCATTACCTTTGAGGAAGCGGATTTCTTTATCTCCGACTTCCGCCGCACCGGTGCCATCGACCGCACCGTGCTGTTTATCAACCTGGCGTCGGACGCAGCCATTGAGCGTATCTCCACGCCGCGTATGGCGCTGACTGCCGCTGAGTACCTGGCGTTCGACTGCAATATGCACGTGCTGGTCATCATGACCGACATCACCAACTACGCCGAGGCACTGCGCGAGGTGTCCGCGGCACGCAAGGAGGTTCCGGGGCGCCGCGGCTATCCCGGCTACCTGTATACCGACCTTGCCACCATGTATGAGCGTGCCGGGCGCAAGATGGGCAGTACCGGCTCCATCACCATGATTCCCATCCTGACTATGCCGGAGGATGACAAGACTCACCCCATCCCCGACCTGACCGGGTACATCACCGAGGGACAGATCATTCTTTCCCGCGAGATGTACCGCAAGGGCTACCTGCCGCCCGTGGACGTGCTGCCGTCCCTGTCCCGACTGAAGGACAAGGGTATCGGCGAGGGCAAGACGCGGGAGGATCACGCCGGAACCATGAACCAGCTGTTCTCCTCCTATGCCCGCGGCAAGGAGGCAAAGGAACTGATGGTGGTGCTGGGCGAGGCGGCACTGACGCCGATGGATCGCCTGTATGCCAAATTTGCCGACGCCTTTGAGGAGCAGTATATCAATCAGGGCTTTAACGAGGATCGCTCCATTGAGCAGACGCTGGATCTCGGATGGAAGCTGCTTTCCATCCTGCCGCGCTCCGAAATGAAGCGTATCAAGCCCGAGCTGGTGGAGAAATACTGGCCGAAGCAGAACTGACCTGACAACATCACGTAACCGCACGTACAAATACCTAAGGAGACAATTACCATGAAGAAACGCATCCTTACCCTGATGGGGCTTGCCCTTGTGCTGGCGCTGTGCCTGCTGGCAGGCTGTACCGGCAACGGACAGACCGAAACGGATACCGATACCGCAACCGAAACGGCAACCGTCCCCGCAACCGAAACAGATACCGAAACAACTACCGAAACGGACACCGGGAACGGGGCAGAGACAGCAACCGCCACGGAAACCGCCACGGAAACCGCCACGATGGATTATTTTGAGTCCACCAAGATTGAGCTGGTGGAGCCGGACACCTCGCTGGTGCCGGATATGTCGATCGCAGGCGATGGCTACGATATTTACCTGCTGACAGAGGGCAAGGAGTGGGGGTACCGCTACGGCTGTACCTACCTGTACAATCCGGATGGCAGTATCGACGCCTACTTTGCCTGCGTCGGCACCATCTCCGGCGAGTGGGACTGGATTTCCTACCGCCACTCGCCCGACGGCGGTACGACATGGGAGAGCGAAAAGGTCGTGCTGACTCCCACGCAGAACTCCATGGATCACTTCTCCAACTGTGACCCCGGCGTGGTGTACTTCAACGGCTACTACTACCTCGGCTACACCTCCACCCTCAACTCCACCGGCTTCTGCAATAACGTATTCGTTGCGCGCTCCAGAACGCCGGACGGTCCCTTTGAAAAGTGGAACGGGAACGGCTGGGGCGGTCCCGAGTGCCAGCCCATCGTGTACTATGATGAGTCGTGGCAGGAATGGGGCATCGGCGAGCCGAGCTTTATTGAGCTGAACGGCAAGCTGTATATGTACTACACCTCCGGCGGCTCCACGATGGTCGCCACGGCGGACGCTACCAACGAAAACTGGCCTGCAACGCTGCAGTTCCACGGCAGAGCGTGCGTCAAGGGCAGCAATGACTCGCTGGACATCAAGTATGTGGAGGAGTGGGGCAAATTCGTCGGTGTCTGCACCGCCAGCCGCATGAGTACCGCAAGCTATCTGGCTGTTTACACGTCCGATGACGGCTTGAACTTTACCCTGGCGGACTGCGTCAAGGAAGGAACCTACCAGTTCCTGCACAACGCAGGGCTTTCCAGCCGCCCGAACGGACACATCCGTCTCTCCGAGGACGCGGATAAGCTGCGCGTAATTTACGCTTACGGCGACGGCTGGGGTGTGTGGAACACCCGCATCCAGCCCGTGACGCTGGCGCTGTCCACCGGGAACGACCTTGCCGCCGAGCGCGCCAAGGCGAACATTCCCGACCCGCGCCTGCGTGCGCAGCTGATTCCCAAGCGGCAGCGCCATACCGCCATGATCCGCACCGAGCAGGACATCTACGAGTACGAGCTGTCCAAGGGAGAGTTCAGACCGCTGGTGTATGCATATGATACCTACTTTGAGCGGGATCGCTACCGCAAGGAGCTTACGTATTCGGATTATGACACGAGTGTCGTCCGTTTTGAGAACGGCAAGGCAATCATCGTGGGGGTCGGCGAGACTGCCGTCACCGTTACCTCCGAGGACGGGCTGAAGAGTGTATTCTGGATCCGGATCCGGGAGACGGCAGGCGGCGACGGCTCCGTGGCAACAGAGTTCGTGCCGGTTCGTGACGGCTACACCATTTACTTCGGTGAGCGGGCTGTGTACCATCCGCAGATCCGCGGACAGATCAGGTGGGACAACGGCACCTTCACCGAGCTGTACGTGGATAAGCAGGAGAACTTCAAGCTGACCTTTGAGGGCTATGACACCGATGTGATTTCCGTGGATGCTTACGGTGTCATCGCCGCACGCAAGGTCGGCGAAACGGATGTCGTGGTCACATGGAATGACATGGCATTCGTGACGCACGTGGTCGTGACGGACGATCCGAGCGCCGGGTACTACACGCACGTGAAGGTCGATCCGGGCGAAACGATAGATTACACCAAGCTTGACTTCACGCAGAAGCGCACGCAGGAAGCGATCACGGGCACCAACAGCGCCGAGGTTTCCGTGACAGACCAGGGCGCGTGCCTGTCCGTGACCGGCAACGATCCGTTTATCCAGCTGTCTTATTTCCAGTCCGATACTGTCCTGGAAACCGACGTGTACAGCGCCATTGAGATCACCTACATGGTTCCGGCGAACGTGTCCGCCGCGGCACAGCAGATGCAGGTGTTCATCATGTGCCGGGACGGCAGCACGCTCAGCGAGGCAAATTCGCTCAAGCGCTGGATCCGGGCGGACGGCGAATTCCACACCATCCGGCTGGAGCTCCGCGGACAGGCGTACTGGCACGACAATATCTACGCTATCCGGTTTGATTTCTTCGACCAGTGCTCCGTGGGGGACGTCATGTACCTGCAGTCCATCAATCTGGTCAAGTGATGTAAGGAAGGAAGCCACGCCATGGCACAACTGCAAGTGAACCCCACCCGCATGGAGCTGAAGAAGATCCAGGCGCGCTATACCACGGCGCGCCGGGGTCACAAGCTGCTCAAGGACAAGCGGGACGAGCTGATGAAGAAGTTCCTGGAGGTCGTCCGGGAGGACAAGGTTCTGCGTGAGCGCGTTGAGGCGGCGCTGGCGCAGTTTCAGGGCAGCTTCGGCATTGCAAGCGCCACCGCCAGTCCCCTGATGCTCAAGGAAGCGCTCATCCTTCCCAAAAAGGAGGGCAGGCTGGACGTGACCTATAAGAACGTCATGAGCGTGACGGTTCCCTGCTTTTCGCTGGATATGCTGGGTACCGGCGGCGCTGACAGCTACAACTATGGCATGGCGTTCACGTCCGGTGAGCTGGATGCTTCTCTTGCCGCGCTGAACGGGATCCTGGAGGATCTGGTTCGGCTTGCCGAGCTGGAAAAGACTGCCCAGATGCTGGCGGAGGAAATCGAACGGACCCGCCGCCGCGTCAATGCGCTGGAGTATATCATGATGCCGCGTTACCTGGAGACCATCAAAGCGATCCGCATGAAGCTGGACGAAAACGAGCGCGGCAACACCACCCGCCTGATGAAGGTCAAGGACATGATGCTGCAGGCGCAGCTGCAGGCTGCTCACCCGGACGGGGAACAGCCCTGAGACACCCGGCGGCGGATACGCCGGCGGCAAGGCAGGGAAGGCGGGATACGTTGGGGGCTTTCTGAAAGCCCCAAAACCCCGGGAACTTTTCTCGATTTTTGGGGAAACGCTGATGTATTGCGGTGGTGCCGAAGCTGTGCCGCCGCATAGATCAGCGGTTCTTTTATTGACCGGAGTCGGCGCTGGGTGCCGGCTCCGTTTTTTGCGGCGGATTGCTCCTGCCTTGCCGGGTAATGCCATGCAAGTCCGCAGAAGTAACCGCTGTCCCCGCGATAAATTCCGGGAAAGCCCTGTACAAAAGGGAAAAAGTATGATATAATAAACGCACGTGGTGCCGGACATCCGGCAGAAACACATTGCCTTACAGGATAGGAGATATACAGATGGCATATAACGACAGTAACAGGGGCAAGGGGCGCCCCGCAGGTACACGCGGCGGCGTGAAGAAGTACCCCGCTGACCGGAACTTCGGCGGTGCAGACCGGAACCCCGGCGGCACGGACCGCAAGCCCTTCCGCGGCAACCGGGACGGCGCGGATAAAAAGCCGTACTACGGCAGCAAAGCGAACGAGGACAGAAAGCCGTACTACGGCAACAAAACGAACGAGGACAGGAAGCCGTACTACGGCGGCAAAGCGAACGAGGACAGAAAACCGTACCGCGGGAACCGGGATAACGCAGACCGGAAACCCTATGCCGCAAAGGGCAACGCCGGCTGGGATCGGAAGCCGCGCCAGGACAGGAAGAAGGAGTATGACAGAATCCCGCCGCGCGATACCTCTGTCAAGTCGCAGGAAACGGCGGAAGCCGCCGCAGCCGATGAGGCGGAAGCCGACGGCGAAGACTACGATCCGACCGCCGGATTGGTCATCGGGCGCAGTGCCGTGCGGGAGCTGCTTCGCTCCGGACGCACCGTGGACAAGCTGCTGGTGCATCGCGGCGAGCGGGAAGGCTCCATTGTCATGCTGGTTGCCGAGGCGATCGAGCAGGGCATCCCGGTCGTGGAGGTAGACAAAGCCAAGCTGGACGAGATGGCAGGCTTTGTGCCGCATCAGGGCGTCATTGCCATGGTCGCGCAGAAGGATTACTGCTCGGTTGAGGATATTCTGGCACTGGCAAAGGAGCGGGGCGAGTCGCCGCTGATCGTCATCGCGGACGGCATCACCGACCCCTATAATCTGGGTGCGCTGATCCGTTGCGCCGAGGGCGTGGGCGCCCATGGACTGATTATCCCCCGCCGCCGTGCGGTGGGACTGACCGCACTGGTTGCCAAATCCTCCGCCGGCGCCATGGAGCACCTGGCGGTTGCCAAGGTGTCCAACATCGCCGCGACAGTCAAGGCGCTCCGGCAGGCGGGCATCTGGTGCTACGCCGCCGAGGCAGGCGGAAAGCCGCATTACGAAACAGACCTGACCGGACCCTGCGCACTGGTGTTCGGCAGTGAGGGGGACGGCGTGTCCCGCGTGGTAAGACAGGCGTGCGACGGGGTGATTTCCATCCCCATGTACGGCAAGGTGAACTCGTTCAACGTGTCCACCGCCGCCGCCGTTGTGCTGTGTGAGGCAGCACGCCAGCAGCACAGTAAGGGAACCCCCGGAAAGTAACAGACAGACGGGAGCGCCGCTCCCGTCGGCACACGGAAAAAGGAGGGATACACCGTGCCGGATACCGATCTCAGACAGACCCCGGAAACCGACTGGGCACAGCGGCTGAAGCAGCAGATGGAGCGGCAGGACGAGCCGCCAGCCGCCGCCCGGGAACTGGATGACGCGCAGGACGAGTTGGATTCCCTCCTGCGGGAGCAGCTTTTCCGGTTGCAGACCGGATCGACGGCGACCGCCGCCCCCGCGGAGCAGAAGCCGGAGCCGGAGCCGGAGCCTGCA
>QWCN01000882.1_pt1 | contig 56635 bp, 66 predicted proteins | sample 1972711 | NCBI WGS metagenome assembly QWCN01 (sample SAMN09866707, study PRJNA288562) | Human gut metagenome isolate term1_stool, whole genome shotgun sequencing... | isolation source: gut | host: Homo sapiens | place: USA: California
AGCGTTCATTCAGATCACTGCAAAAGACACGCTGGCAGACGTGAACCGCGACCTCAAGGCATTGGAAGCGCAGGGCTTCCGCTATGTGTTCCTCGACGAGGTGACGCTGATGGAGGATTTCATCGAGGGCGCAGCGCTGTTTTCTGATGTGTTTGCGGCCTGCGGCATGAAAATCGTGCTCTCCGGCAAGGACTCGCTGGGCTTCCTCTTTACCGAGGACGAACAGCTCTATGACCGCTGCATCCTGCTGCACACCACCTTCATCCCCTACCGGGAATTTGAATCCGTGCTCGGCATCCACGGCATCGACGAGTACATTCGCTATGGCGGTACCATGAGTCTCGGCGGCGTTCACTACAACGAGACCTCCACCTTCGCCAGCAAGGAAAGCACCGACGAATATGTGGACACCGCCATCGCCCGCAACATCCAGCACTCCCTGCGCTGCTATCAGTACGAGGGACATTTCCGCCATCTGCGGGATTTATACGAGAGGGGCGAGCTGACCAGCGCCATCAACCGGGTCGTGGAGGACATCAACCACCGCTTCACGCTGGAGGTGCTGGCAAAGGATTGGAAGTCCCACGACCTTGGCATTTCCGCCAGCAACCTGCGTCGGGATCGGGAGAACCCTACGGACATCCTCGACCGCATTGACCTTTCAGCTGTCACCGATAGTCTGCGGAAGCTGCTGGAGATCCGCAACAGGGCAGAGCAGACCGTGGCACTGGACGATGTTCACGCGGCGGAGATCAAGGAGTATCTGGACTTGCTGGACTTAACGCAGGAGAGCAGACCGTGGCACTGGACGATGTTCACGCGGCGGAGATCAAGGAGTATCTGGACTTGCTGGACTTAACGCAGGAGATCGACGTGCTGCACCTGCCGGATGTCGGCACGAAGTCCAACTGCGTATGTGTCGCGCAGCCGGGTCTCCGCTATGCGCAGGCGGACGCACTGATCCGCAGTCTGCTGCTGGATGAGACGTTCAGCGCGCTGTCTCTGGCAGAACGTACCGCTGTGCAGGAGCGCATTCTGACGGAAATCAAGGGTTGGATGCTGGAGGACATCGTTTTGCTGGAAACCAAGTTGGCGAACCCGAAAAAGCAGGTGTTTGTGCTGCAATTCCCCGTAGGCGAGTTTGATATGGTGTTGTTTGACCCGGAGGCAGGCTCCTGCCGGATTTTCGAGATCAAGCACAGCGAGGAAGCTGCGTCGCAGCAGTACCGACACCTGATCGACAAGCAAAAATGCGCCCAGACCGAGCACCGCTACGGCCCAATCACCGGAAAGTTTGTCCTCTATCGTGGGGAAAGCCAAGTGATAGACGGCATTCAGTATCAGAACGTGGAAGAATATCTGAGAAGCCTTGCATGATAAAATCACCGCCCTGACTGAAAAATCGGGGCGGCAGTTTTTATGATGCAGCTTGCCATATGACAAGCTGTGACGCAAAATAAACTTGACGTATGACAAGTAGCAATGCGCAAAAATTGTGCAGCGAGACCATTGTTTATAATTTTGTTGGGAGAATAGAAGTAAAACACAACTAATATGAAGCCCACTTCTCAAAAATGAGAAGTGGGCTTCATTAATTATCAAATACAATTACATATTTATGTTGCTATTAAGAGAATAGACAGTATAAATATCTTGAACATTGTTTTTTCGTGGAATCAATTTCCCCTCTTGGATTAAACGATGGTAATCATCCAAGGCATCGTTTAATTTTCTGAAATTTTCATCCATTTTAATTATACAGTCTGACAGCTGCTGAATTCTTTCGACCATATTCATATAAACAACCTCGTTTGAAAAAATCCACTATAATTGTGGCTTCTAATATACTCAGACAACGCATCATAATATTCGCTAATTATATCATTCAATTCAGAATCTTGTTCATAATCAATGATTTTCAGATGCAAATCTTCTGTCAAAACTTGAATTCCAATAGGACGTCCATGAGATTTCCATACATTATTATCACTTAATTTATTGGCAATTTCAAGCGCCCGTGCTTCCTTTTCCTCTAAAGTTACAGGGCTTCCATCTGCTGAGTGAGTAGTCCAATCCTTAAATTTATATTTTGTCAACCACTTTTTTAACATATCGACAGCCAACTCTTTGGCCTGTTCATATGAACGTAGTTCTGCAAGGTCAAAGTCTTTAAGAATTAAGAATTCCGCCTGAGATAATTCATTGCTCTTTGCTTTTTCTAAAAGTTCATTAATTTTATCAAGATATCCAAGCGCTGCGACTAACTTCCCGTCTTTGCTTTGCACTTGTGGATCGATTGGCCCAAGAGAAGAATAATAATTCATATAAATATTATCTCCGCTCATGCACCATATTGTACCAGCGCTGTATGCATAATCTGGAACAATAAAATTAACTTCACTATAGAAATGACGTAAAATATCAACCATTCTTTGAACGGGAGTAAGACTTCCACCTGGTGTGGTAAGAAAAACATAGATTGCCTGATGTTTGTTGGGGTCTTTAGCTAAAGCTTCTATAATATCTTTCACATTTCTTTCGACACCATTTACAATCTCACCATAATAAGTAAAGACATCGGCATCGAGTTTAGTTTCTAATTTTGTAAGCAGTTCAGTAACCGCTACTTGGCTCAATCTTTCCAACTTATTAACCAACTTTTTCACGCTCCTTGTGTCTTTTTTATATTGTATCATTCATGCGGAAAAAACACAAGGCCTAGTTCATTTTATTATATGCTCTTTAATCAAAGTTATACCTCTGTAGTTACATATTCTATCTCTCCATCAACAAAGGAAAAACGCTCAATCATCGCTAAGACATCACTTTTAAGGCTATCTGGAATAAATGCAATCATTATTATATACCCCCATTATGCTTTCGGCATTATTTAGTAGGATATAACCATATTTTATACATCCAATGTCCATTCTCCCAGCCTTTATTTAACTTTTTGTCTTCCACTAACCCAGCCAAAATTCTATTGGCCGTCGCTGCCGACACCCCACACAGCTCCCGCACATCGGCGTTCATGATATACTCATGCGTCTGCAAGAACTGCTCAATCTTCTGCCAGCGCAGAGTTTTCTTGTCCATCTTTCCATCGCTCATTGTATCACTCGTATGGATGGCGTCGATGAGCGATGCTTTGATGGCAGAGAGCATGAACTCGATGAACGCGGTGGACTCACCTGCATCGTTGCTGGCATTGATGGCATCGTAGTATTCCTGCTGATGGTCGTGGATGATGGACTCGACTGGCAACCATGCAAACACGGGATTCCACTTGGAGAGCAGCAACGTATGCCAGAGCCTTCCAACACGGCCGTTGCCGTCTGCAAAGGGGTGGATCAGCTCCAGCTCATAGTGGAACACGCAGCTTCGGATCAGCATATGCAGGTTGCTGTGCTTTGTCCAATCCAACAGCTCCATGACCAAATCAGGCACATACTGGGGCAGCGTGCCAAAATGCAGAACATGTCCCTCTTGATCTACAACGCCAACGGGCCTTGTGCGGAACATGCCAGATTCTTCTACAAGCCCGCGGGCCATAATACTGTGAGCTGTCAGCAGATCCTCCACGGAGTACGGGTCAAGCTCGTCCAAGCGCTCGTAAATCTCATAGGCATTTTTGACCTCGGCAATGTCCTTGGGCGGAGCCAGAACACGCTTGCCGTTTAGAACGGCTGTAACCTGTTCCAAGCTCAGAGTGTTCTGCTCAATGGCGAGCGAGCCGTGAATGGTGCGGATGCGGTTGGTACGGCGCAGATTGGGGCTGCTGGAAAGATGATCGTGAGCAGAAAGTCTGCCGGTCAGCTCTGAAATTTCTGCAACGTCATCAATGATTTTGTTCGTAATTTGAAAAGGCGGCTGCTTGTTTTTCATGAGTACCTCACAGCGTAGTTTGATTGTCCATATTATAACACGCATCGCTCATTTCATCAATCATTTTCTCAATGCACATGAGTGATGCCCTCCGAACGGGCACAATCAGCGCACGAAAACCTCTGCCTATCCGCAGAAATTTTCAGATTTTTTCCTTGGGTACCTTTTCAAATGGAATCCAATCCGTTATAATGTGCTTATCAACTTAACGATATGTGCGAGGTGCCGCTATGAAGACGAAAGACAAGTTGAAGCAATATGTTATCTACTCCCGCAAGTCCAAGTTCACCGGCAAGGGCGAGAGCATCGAAAATCAGATCGAGCTGTGCCGCCAGTATATCGCCATGCACTTTGGCGACGATGCAGCGGAGAATGCGCTGGTCTACGAGGATGAGGGCTTTTCCGGCGGCAATCTGGAGCGCCCGCAGTTCAAGAAAATGATGAAGGACTCCCAGAAGATTGAATTTGCCGCCATCGTGGTCTACCGCCTGGACCGCATCAGCCGCAACATCGGCGACTTTGCCAAGCTCATCGAGGACTTGGGCGACCGGCACATCGACTTCATTTCCATCCGGGAGCAGTTCGACACCAGCTCCCCCATGGGGCGTGCCATGATGTACATTGCGTCCGTGTTCTCCCAACTGGAGCGGGAGACCATCGCCGAGCGCATCCGGGATAATATGCACGAGCTGTCCAAGACCGGGCGCTGGCTGGGCGGCACCACGCCCACCGGCTACGCTTCAGAGAGTGAATCCAAGATAACGGTGGACGGCAAGGAGCGCAAGGCCTACAAGCTGAAGCCCATCCCGGAGGAAATCCAGCTGGTCAAAACAATTTTCTCTGTATTCATGGAAACCGGCTCCCTCAGCAAGACCGACCAGTATCTGCTGGAGCATCGCTGCGTCACGAAGCGCGGCAAGCAGTTCACCCGCTTTGCCATCCGGGGCATTCTGACCAATCCTATCTGCTGGAGCATCGCTGCGTCACGAAGCGCGGCAAGCAGTTCACCCGCTTTGCCATCCGGGGCATTCTGACCAATCCAGTCTATATGATCGCCGACGAGACGGCGTATCAATATCTGAAAGAAAACAATGTCGACCTGTTTGCCGAACGCTCGGAGTTCGACGGCGAGCACGGCGTCATGGCATACAACCGCACCCTCCAGCGCCCCGGCAAGGCGAATCAGATCCGCCCCATGGAGGAGTGGATCGTGGCGGTGGGCAAGCATCCGGGCATCATCGCGGGCAGCGACTGGGTACGGGTGCAGGCCATGCTGGACGTGAATAAATCCAAGAGCTACCGCAGACCCCGCAGCAATGTGGCGCTGCTGTCCGGGCTGCTGCGCTGCGGCGAATGCGGCGACTATATGCGCCCAAAGCTGACCAACCGCCGCACGGCGGACGGTGAGCTGATCTACACCTACATGTGCTCCACCAAGGAGCGCAGCCACGGCAGTGTCTGCGGTATGAAGAATTGCAACGGCAACACGCTGGACGCCAAGATCATCGAGGAGATCCGCAAGCTGTCCGCCGATAAAGAAACGCTTGCCAAGCTGCTGGCGCAGACCAAGAAGGTCATCAGCGGCAACAAGGAGGGCTACGATGCGGAGCTGGCACAGCTGCGCGAAAAGCACGCTGAAACGGAAGAGCGCATCAAGAGATTGGTAGACTCTCTGTCCGTTGCCACTGACACCTCGGCCAAGTACGTCATGGAGCAGATCGACGAGCTGCACCGGCAAAGCGAGCAGGAGCAGGCACGGCTTTCCGAGCTGGAAGCCCTCACCAGGCAGAGCCGGATGCTCCATCAGGAGTTTGCCTTCCACCAGGAGATGATCGAATCCTTCGCCAGCGCGGTGGCGCCAGCGCGGTGGATTCTGCCACGCTGGAGGAAAAACGCCGCCTGCTGCGCACCATTGTCAAAAAGGTGGTCTGGGACGGGAAAAATGCCTATGTGTACCTCTTTGCGGAGGATGGAGAGGCGGATTTGCTGCCCGTAGAGCAACTTATGTGTCCGTCAGGAGAGGATAGCGAATGAAATCCTCATGCACTTCCGAGCCCAGCGGAAAAGCGCCCAGGATGTGTCCCTGTCTGACACCATCGAGACGGGCACCGACGGCACGGCCCTGTCCTTTCTGGACGTGGTCAGCGAGGACGAGGACCTGCTGGAGCAAATTTGCGTCCGGGAGGACGCCAAGCGGGTGGGCAAGGCGGTGGAGCAATGCCTGACGAAGCAGGAACGGGCAGTGATCGTCCGGCGCTATGGGCTCAATGGCGGCCCGCCCCAGCGCCAGCGGCAGGTGGCGGAGGCGTGCGGCATCAGCCGAAGCTATGTGTCGAGAATTGAAAAACGGGCCCTGGAAAAACTGAGGAAAGCATTGGAAGCGGGGGAGGGGAGGTAGGGACTAAAACGAAGCACAGGCCAAAGCCTTCCCCTGGAGGGTGGTGCTCCGCGCAGCGAATCCGAAATCTATATGACTGCCGGTGGCAGTCATACCTCTACTACGGTGCCACGCCAAAAGCGTGACGGATGAGGTCGAAGGTCACAGCGTTGTACCAGCCTGTGGTGATCGTTGATCGCTTCGACCTCATCCGTCAGCCCTTGCGGGCTGCCAGCTTCCCCTCCAGGGGAAGCCTTTTCTCAGAAGTACCGGGCCGATTGCTCAGAGTGAAGGCTCCCCCTACACGCCGGGGGGAATTTTTTCCCTTCCTTTTCTCTTCTCTTTTCACTTTTCTCTCTTCTCTTTTCTCTAAAAAGCGCTCTCACTTCGATGAAGTGAGAGCGCTTTTTCCTTATTGTGCTTCTCCCGGGAAGAGTTTTTCCAGAGCGTCTCTGGCGGCGTCCTGCTCGGCACGCTTCTTGCTGCTGCCGTCGCCCAGGCCCACCACCGTACCGTTCAGGCAGACCTCCACCTGAAAATGCTTGTCATGGTCCGGGCCGGACTCCCCGATCAGGGTGTATGTAAGCACCTGGTTCCGCTTCTGCTGGACCCGCTCCTGCAGGGCCGTCTTATAGTCCCGGTTGTGGAGCTGGGTCTTGGGCACATGGGTCAGCACCAGCCGCTCGATGATGCCCCTTGCCGCCGGGAAGCCCCCGTCCAGGAAGCTGGCCGCCAGCACCGACTCCACCGCATCGGCCAGGATGGAATTGCGGCTCCGGCCGCCCCCCTGCTCCTCGCCGTGGCCCAGCAGCAGATGCCGTCCCAGGTCCAGCTGATGGGCGATCTCCGCCAGGGTGTTCTCGCAGACCATGTCCGCCCGCATCCGGGTCAGTTCCCCTTCGGGCCGGTCCGGGAAGCTCCGGTAGAGGAACTCCGCCACCACCATGCCCAGAATGGAATCCCCCAGAAATTCCAGCCGCTCGTTGCTGAGCAGGCTTTCGTGATACATTTCATTGGCGTAAGAGGAATGGGTCAGGGCGTTGCGCAGGAGGCTCTTGTCCCGAAAGGTATATCCCAGCGCCTGTTCCAAGGCTTCAATCATTGCTTTGCTCCTTCACTGCGGCGAGCATCTGCTCCAGGTCCGCAGAAATGTCGTTTTTCGCCGCATTCACCGCCTGGGCGATGGCGTTCCGGAAGGCCAGGGCATCGGAGGACCCGTGGGCCTTGATGACCGGCTTGCGGATGCCCAGGAAGGGGGTCCCGCCGATCTCCCGGTAGTCCAGCATGGACATCATATTCTTGAGGCCACTCTTGCACAGCAGGGCGCCCAGCATGGTAAAGACGTTCTTCTTGAACATCCGCTTCACCAGGCTGCCCATGAACATGGCCGTGCCTTCGATGGATTTCAGCAGCACGTTGCCGGAAAATCCGTCACAGACCACCACGTCCACGGCTCCCAGCGGCACGTCCCGGGCCTCCACGTTGCCCACGAAGTTCACAAGACCCGCATCTTTCGCCTCGGTCAGCAGGGCGTAAGCGCCCTTTTGCAGGTCCGTTCCCTTGGAATCCTCGGTGCCGATGTTCAGGAGGCCCACTCTGGGGTTCTCGATACCCAGATTTTTCCGGGCGTACAGGGATCCCACCAGACCGAATTGCAGCAGGAATTCCGGCGTACACTCGGCATTGGCCCCGCAGTCCACGATAACCGTCTTGCCCCCGGCCTTATTGGGCATGGCGGGGCCCATGGCCGCCCGGCGGAGGCCCTTCACCCGCTTCACCATCAGGGTCGCTCCGGTGAGCAAAGCCCCGGTGCTGCCTGCAGACACGAAGGCGTCTCCCTGGCCGTCAGAGAGCATTTTCAGGCCGATGACCATGGAGGAATTTTTCCGCTTATGAATAATGGAGGCCGGATCGTCGTGCATATCAACAACATCGTCGGCGTTGGCGATCTCCATGCCCTCCGGCAGGTCCTGAATTCCGTGGGAGCGCATGGCGGCGAGGATTTCTTCCCCCCGGCCCACCAGAATGATGGGCACCCCCAGTTCCTTTTCTGCCTGAATGGCCCCAAGGACCGCTGCCTCCGGGGCATTATCGCCGCCCATGGCGTCCAAAATGATCTTCATCGATCCACCTCTTTCTGCTTAAATGCCCCTTGCCAAAAGCCCGTCGATCTCCTCCAGAGACCGCTGGGCAATGGCCAGGTTTTTCTCACTTTTCTTGCGAATGCGCTTTTCCAGCGGAGAAATAATGCTGAAATTCACGTTCATGGGTTGAAAATTCACAATAGACTCGTCGCTGATGTAGCAGCCCAGCGCCCCGATGGCGGTATTTTTGCTGAACGCCGGGGGTTCTTTTCCGGCCAAACGGGCCGCCATGGCCACGGCGGCAAGATACCCGGAAGCGGTGCTTTCCACATAGCCCTCCACGCCGGTCATCTGCCCGGCAAAGGCCACCAGAGGGTTCCGCCGGTCGGCATAGTACCGGTCCAGCAGCTTGGGAGAGCAGAGGAAGGTATTCCGGTGCATGACCCCGTAGCGGACGAATTCTGCGTTCCTGAGGGCCGGGATCATGGAAAATACCCGCTTCTGCTCCCCGAATTTCAGGTGGGTCTGGAAGCCCACCAGATTGTAGACGGTCTTGGCGGCGTTGTCCTGCCGCAGCTGCACCACGGCGTAGGGTTCTTTGCCCGTGGCCGGGTCGGTAAGACCCACGGGCTTCAAGGGCCCGTAGCGCAGGGTATCGACGCCTCGGCGGGCCATGACCTCCACGGGCATACAGCCCTCGAACACATTGGCATCCTCAAAGCCGTGGACCTCTGCCTCCTGGGCGGCGGTCAGTTCCCGGACGAAGGAGAGATATTGGTCCTTGTCCATGGCGCAGTTTATATAATCCGGCGTTCCCCGATCATAGCGGCTCTGCCACCAGGCCAAATCCATATCCACGGACTCCGCCGTCACCAGCGGGGCCGCCGCATCGAAAAAGTGCAGATAATCGGCCCCGAAATAGGCCCCGATGGCCTGAGACAGAGGTTCGGAGGTCAAGGGTCCCGTGGCGATAATGACCGGCTCGGCGGGGATTTCCGTAATTTCGCCGGGAATGACGGTAATATTGGGATGGGAGCGAATTTTCTCCGTGACCAGCTTGGAAAAGCCCTGCCGGTCCACGGCCAGACAGCCGCCGGCCTCCACACGGGTGGCCTCGGCGCAGGTCAAAATCAGGCTCCCCACCCGGCGCAGTTCCTCCTTCAGCAGGCCCACGGCGTTTTCCAGCCGGTCCCCCCGAAGGGAATTGGAGCAGACCAACTCCGCAAAATCCTCGCTTTTGTGGGCCGGGGACATTTTCTCCGGCTTCATTTCCAGCAAATCCACGGAAAAGCCCCGCTGGGCCAGCTGCCAGGCCGCCTCGCAGCCCGCCAGGCCCGCCCCGACAACAGTTACTTTGCTCATGCTTCCGGCTCCTTCTTGGTGGACTTGGTGGTTTTCGTGGCCTTTTTCGCTGCCGTTTTCTTGGCGGCAGGCTTCTTGGCAGCCGTCTTTTTCGTGGTGGCCGTTTTCTTGGCCGTGGTCTTTTTGGCAGCGGTTTTCGTGGCCTTTTTCGTGGTTTTCTTGGCCGTTTCGGCAGTCTCCACCATCTCCGGGGCAGGCTCGCCGTTCTCGTCCTTCACGGTCTTTTTATAGTAGCCCCGCTGGTCCTCCGGCAGGAAGTTGGGGCAGTTCTCGTTGACGCAGAAGGTCTTCTGGCGGCCCCGGCCGGATTTCTTGAACAGGGTCTGTCCGCACACCGGGCAATCCTCCGCCGTAGGTACGTCCCAGGTCATAAAGCCGCAGTCGGCCCCCCGCTCGCAGGCATAGTAGGCGAAGCCCCGCTTGGACTTCCGCTTCAGAATGCCGCTTCCGCACTTGGGGCAGCGGCCCGGCATCCGCTCCACAATAGGCTTGGTATTTTTGCACTCCGGGTAGCCGGGGCAGGCCAGGAACTTGCCGAACCGGCCGGATTTGATGACCATTTTCCGTCCGCACAGCTCGCAGACCTCATCGGTCTCCTCCTCCGGCACTTTCAGCCGGACCCCTTCCAGAGCCGTCTCCGCATCCACCATTTCCCGGTGGAAATCCTGATAGAAGTCCGCCAGGACCTGGTGCCATTCCAGCCGGCCCTCGCCGATCTCGTCCAGCTTCTGCTCCATGTGGGCGGTGAACTCCACGTCGATGATGTCCCGGAACCGCTCCTCCATCAGCCCCGTGACCACCTCGCCCAGAGGCGTGGGAGCCAGGCGTTTGTCCTGCTTGTTCACATACTCCCGGTCCTCGATGGTGGAAATGGTGGCTGCATAGGTGGAAGGACGGCCCACGCCCTTTTCCTCCATGGCCTTCACCAGCGTGGCCTCGGTGTACCGGGCCGGGGGCTGGGTAAAGTGCTGCTCTTTTTCAATGTTCGTGGCCTTGGCCTGGTCCCCCTCCTGCAAATCCGGCAGGGGCGCACCCAAGGCTTCCTCCTCGGAGTCCTTGCCTTCCTCGTACACGGCGATGAAGCCGGGGAAGCGCATACTCTGATGAGAGGAGCGGAAGATATGTCCGGCGCAGACCGTGTCGATGGACACGGTGTCGAACACAGCGTTGGCCATCTGGGAGGCCAGGAACCGGCTCCAGACCAGCTTATAAAGCTTGTACTGGTCCACGGTCAGGGAGGACCGGATGGCCTCCGGGTCCAGCTCCACATGGGTGGGCCGGATGGCTTCGTGGGCATCCTGGGCGCCGGATTTGGTCTTGAACGTGTGGAATTTTCCGTAATAATAGGAATCTCCGTAACGATGCCGGATGAAATCCGCCGCAGCGGCCATGGCTTCGTCGGAAAGCCGCAGGGAGTCGGTACGCATATAGGTGATCAGGCCCGTGGTCCCTTCCCCGGCCACGTCCACGCCTTCATAAAGCTGCTGGGCGATGGCCATGGTGCGCTTGGGGGTCATGTTCAGCTTCCGGGAAGCCTCCTGCTGCAGGGTGGAGGTGGTAAAGGGGGGCGCAGCGGTGCGCTTTTTCTCCGCCCGCTTCACGCTTTTCACGGTGAACACCTGGTCGGTAATATCCCGGATGATCTCGTCCACCTGGGTCTCGTTTTCCAGTTCCCGCTTCTTGTCCTCTCCGTGGTAATGGGCCACAAAGGAGCCGGGCTTGCCCAGCCGCAGCAAATTCACGTCCAGAGACCAGTATTCCTTGGGCTGGAAGGCCCGAATTTCCTTCTCCCGGTCCACCACCATCCGGGTGGCCACGGACTGGACCCGGCCTGCGCTGAGGCCACGGCGGATCTTCTTCCAGAGCAGGGGCGAAAGCTGATAGCCCACGATGCGGTCCAGGATACGCCGGGCCTGCTGGGCATCCACCAGAGCGTAATCGATGTCCCGGGGGTGCTGGATGGACTCCCGGACCACCTTCTGGGTAATTTCGTTGAACGTCACCCGATGGGTCTCCGCCTCGGAAAGGCCCAGCAATTCCTTCAGATGCCAGGAGATGGCTTCCCCCTCCCGGTCCGGGTCAGTTGCCAGATACACGGTATCGGCCTTTTCCGCCGCTTGCCGCAGTTCTGCAATGATCTGCTCCTTGCCGGGGACCTCCCGGTATTCGGGCTTGAAGTTGTTTTCAATTTCCACGCCCATGGTGCTTTTGGGCAGATCCCGAAGATGGCCCATGCTGGCCTTCACTGTAAAGCCGGGACCCAGATATTTTCCGATGGTCTTCGCCTTGGACGGCGACTCCACGATCACAAGAGATGACATTACGTTCCTCCAAAAATTTCCTTATCTGCGCTCCACCCGCCCGCCGGGCAGCATGGAGACGGCCCCCAGAATTTCCAGCATGGACAATTCCGACAGCACTTCGCTTGCCGGTTTGCCCAGCCGGTCGATGAGGGCATCCACCATCACGGGACTATCCCCGATGGCGTCATACACCGCCCGTTCCGCCTCCGAGAGGCCCTGCGGCGGCTGCTTTGTGTCACTATACGGATTTTCCGGGGATTTGTCAACGGCTTTTTTCGGCTTCCCCGGTTCTTTTTCCGGAATTTTCTCTTTTTGCGCCACTTTCGCCGGTTTTCGCTCCACCGAAAGGGTGACTTTTTTCAGCGTACCCGGATAGCGGGCGCTGTATTCCTCTAAAATATCCCAGCCGCAGGTCACGGGAGTTGCCCCGTCCCGCAGGAGCGAATTGCTCCCGGCGCAGCTGTCCACGTCGATATTGCCGGGGACCACGAATACGTCCCGGCCCTGGTCCGCCGCTTCCCGTGCCGTAATGAGTGCGCCGCTTTTCTCCGGAGCCTCCACCACCAGCACGCCCAGGGACAGGCCGCTGATGATGCGGTTGCGCCGGGGAAAATGCCAGCCCACCGGCGGCGTTCCCGGCGGATATTCGGAAAGCAGGCAGCCCTGACGGCGGGTGGCCTCGTAGAGATTCTTCGACGAGCGGGGATAAACAACATCCACGCCGCAGCCCAGAACGCCCAGCACCACCCCGTCTCCGGCCAGAGCGCCCTCCATGGCGATGGAGTCGATGCCCTTGGCCAGGCCCGAAATGACGATGCCGCCGCCTTCCCCCAATTCCCGGCCCAGCCGCCGGGCGGTGTTCAGGCCATAGAGCGAGGCCTTCCGGGTGCCTACCACGCCGATGACCGGCTTGGCGTTCAGGTCCGGCAGGCTGCCCTGATAATATAGAACCAACGGCGGGTCCGCAATGCTCCGCAGCCGGTCCGGGTAGGCCCGGTCGGCGTAGCATAGAATGGAAATTTTCTTTTTCCCGCACTGGGCGAGAATTTCCTCCGCCTCGGTGAGATTTTTGTCCAGCAATGCCTCCCGTGCCGCCTCTTTTCCGGCGGTCAGGGACAGGATGCGGCTCTCGTCGGCATAAAATAGGTCCTCCGGGTCGGCAAATTCCGCCAGAAGGGCGCATTTTTCCCGGTCGTTGAGGCCCTTCCGCAGGGAAAGCCAAATCCAGTGTACCAGCATTGTCTCGGTTCCTTTCTCTCTATTTCCGCATTTGCCACAGGACGATGGTGGCCGCCACGGCGGCGTTCAGGGATTCGCAGTGGGGGTCCATGGGGATGATGAGTTCCCGGTCCGCCTGTTCCAGCACTTCCGGCCGGACTCCCCGGCCCTCGCTGCCGATGACCACGGCCATTTTGCTTACGTCCGCTTCCCGGATGTCCTCCGCACGGGGGGACAGGGCCGTGACGGCAATGGGAATGCCCGCCTGATGAAAGGCATCCCGGGCCTGCGCCCAGTCCATCCGATAGACCGGGCGGCGGAACAGGGCGCCCATGGTGGCCCGGACGGTCTTGGGGCTGAACCGGTCGGCGCAGCCCTCCAGAAGCACCACACTTGTCCCCAGAGCGTCAGCCGTCCGCAGGATGGTCCCCAGATTGCCGGGGTCCTGCAAGCCGTCCAGCAGCAGCGTTCCGGGCTTGGGAACGAATTCCGGTTCCTCCGGCATCCGGCACAGGAAGATGGCCCCCTGAGGGGCGTCCATGGTGGACAGGGAATCCAATAATTCTTTTGGAAGCCGCACCCGGCGCACATGCTCCGGGGTCTCCTGCTCCACGCCTTCAGCAAGGAACACCGTGTGGAGCCATTCCGGCGCATAGCGCACCGCCTCGGCAAGCAGCTTCGTCCCCTCCCCGGCGAACAGGCCCGTTTCCTCCCGCTCCCGCCGGGAGGTCAGGATGCGCCGGGCCTGCTGCAAAAGGGGATTTTTCCGGGATGAAATAAACTGCTCCGTCACTGGCGCTGGACCCGTTCCAGGGCCTTGTTGTCGCCCAGCACCACCAGCACGTCCCCTTCGCTGAATTCCCGGTCCGGGTCCAGGGTCACTTCCACCTTGCCCTCCCGCTTGACGGCGATGATGTTCACGCCCAGCTTGGCCCGGACGTTCAGCTTCCGCAGGGAGCTGCCCAGCCATCCCTTGGGGGTAGGTACTTCGATGATACCGTAATCATGGGAAAGCTCGATGTAATCCAGCACATTTGGGCTGGCCAGGCTCCGGGCCAGCCGGATGGCATTCTCATGCTCCGGGATGACCACCCGGTCGGCCCCCAGCTTTTCCAGCACCCGCCGGTGGGTCTCGTCATGGGCCTTGCAGACGATGTAGGGAAGACCCAATTCTTTCAAATTCATGGTGGCCAGCACGGAATCGGACAGGCTGTCGCCAATGGCAACCACGGCGCAGTCAAGATTCCGTACTCCCAGGGAGCGCAGCACGTCCTTGTCCCGTGCGTCACCCACCACGGCGTGGGTCACTTCGCTGCTGATCTGCTGGACCAGCTCATTATGAATATCCATGGCCAGGACCTCGCAGCCCAAGGCGCACAGCCGCCGGGCCACTTCGCTGCCGAACCGGCCCAGGCCCACAACAATATAACTTTTCATAAGTGCCTCCTATTTTTATCCGATGAGAAGATTTGTCTGGGCATATTGATAGCGCTGCTCGGCCTTGTTCCCCATCAGGAAGCCCAGGCTCAGGGTCAGCACCCCCACTCTGCCGAAGTACATATAGAGAATAATTAAAAACTGTGCCGGGATGCTCAGACTCCCGGTGGCCCCGGCGGTGACGCCCACGGTGGCCAGTGCGCTGACGCATTCAAAAAGGCTGTCCGTGAAGGACACCGGAGACGTAGCGCTGACGAATACCGCTCCGAAAATGGCCAGTCCCACCAGAATGGACACGATGGTCATGGCATCCAAGACCTTGTCCTGGGGAACGGACCGGTGGAACACCCGCACAGTCTCCCGGCCCCGGAGCCGTGCCGTCAGGAACAGCATCAAGACCATCATGGTGACGGTTTTGGCACCGCCGGCGGTGGACCCGGAGGAGCCGCCGATGAGCATAAGCACCAGACTGGCTCCCTTTCCCGCCTGGGTCAGTCCCGCCTGGTCCACCCCGGCAAAGCCTGCGGTCCGAAGGGTCACGGACTGGAAAAAGCCGTTGAGGATTTTGTCGCCTGCGCTCATGCTGCCAAAGGTCGCCGGATTGTTCCACTCCAGCAGGCAGAACAGGGCTGCGCCGCCTACGGTCAGCACCAATGTCGCCAGCAGCACCATGCGGGTATAGACGCTGCATTTACGCAGATCCTTCACCCGGACCACTTCCTCCCAGACAAAGAAGCCCAGGCCGCCCAAAGTAATTAAAATCATCAGTGTGATCAGTACCACCGGGTCATTCTGCACCGCAGCGGCGCTGGCTCCGGGGGCAATGCGGCCGAATACATCAAATCCGGCGTTGCAAAAAGCGGAAACGGCGTGAAAAACGCCCCACCAGGCAGCGGTGCGAACCCCGTATTCCGGGAAAAACCGCAGAAACAGCACCAGCGCCCCCGCCGCCTGAATGCTCAGGCTGCCGATAAGCACGATGCGCTGCAGGCGCACCACGCCCTCCATTTCGTTGAGGCTCAGAGCCTGGGCCATGATCATTCGCTCCTGCAGGCCCACCCGCTTGCGGAGCAGGAACATTACAAGAGACGCAGCGGTCATAAAGCCCAGACCGCCCAGCTCAATCATGGAGAGAATGACCACCTGACCGAAGGCGCTCCATTGGGTGAACGTGTCGTACATCACAAGGCCCGTGACGCAGGTGGCCGAGGTGGCCGTAAACAGCGCCGGGCGGAACCCGCAGGACACGCCGCTGCGGGAGGCGATGGGCAGGGTCAGCAGCCCGGCCCCCAGGAGAATAATGAAAAGAAACACCAGAGCAATGGTTTTCGTGGGAGAAAGCTTCCATTGCTTCCGGGCAGAATAAGTGAAAATGCTGCGCATAGCAGTTACCTCCGCCCCTTCTCAGGGCATACTTATAAGGATACATTTTCTATTATACAGTTCTTCCCGGATTTTGCAAGTAAAAAAGAAGACGGATGCTATTATCATGTATGACCTGCCCGCTTGGCAGCGATTATTGAGCGGCAAAAATTGGCGCAGAAGCCCGCCGGGACAGAGAAATGGCTCCCGGCGTGTAGGGTTGTGCCCCGCGCAGCGAATAGAAATAAACATGACTGCCGGTGGCAGTCATACCTCTACTACGCAGTCACGGCAACGCCGTGACTGAGGGGGTGTACGGTCGGACGAAGCAGAAGGGTACCGATTCTTCTGAGATTAGCCTTTCCCTCCGGGAGAAGCCTTTTTTCATCGCACCTTTTTGCATAAAATCCCCCATTATCGGGCATTTTACCCCCGGAGGGGATGGAAATGACGGAAAAAGAATACGGAAAACTGGTGGAGGAACTGTCGCCGTCGTCGCCCATGGGCAGGGACTGCCTGAACGCCTTCTGGGTCGGCGGGCTCATCTGTACCCTGGGACAGGTGCTGTCCCATTGGTACACGTCCGTAGGGTTGGACAAGCAGGCGGCGGCCACGGGAGTGTCTGTGACACTGGTGTTTTTGTCGGCGCTGCTGACGGGCCTGAGCTGGTACGACGACATTGCCCGGCTGGCCGGAGCCGGGACCCTGGTGCCCATCACGGGCTTCGCCAATGCCATCACCGCCCCGGCGGTGGAGTTCCGCACGGAGGGCTATGTGCTGGGCGTGGGGGCGAAGATGTTCACCATCGCCGGGCCGGTGATCCTCTATGGTGTCAGCGCCAGCGTGGTCTATGGGGTCATTTATTGGATCACCACGCTGTTTGCGTAGTGCGATTTCGTGTGCAGAACCGGCGGAACAGGATGCACGCCCGGCGAAGCATCGTAGGGGCGGCGGCATGCCCCGCCCGCTGGGTAACAATGCCAGAGCGGCAAAAATCGACGCAAAAGCCCGCCGGAACAGAGAAAAGGCTCCCGGCGTGTAGGGGGAGCCTTTTTGCATTTGCTTTTTCCCTGTTTCTATGGTAAAATGGCCCCAAAAGCATGGGAGGAGGGGCGTTATGTCTCAAATCACCAAGCGGGCCTTGGAGGCTTCTCTGAAGCATCTTCTGCTGTCCAAGCCCCTGGACAAGATCACTGTCACCGACATCTGCGAGGACTGCGGCATCAGCCGCATGACCTTTTACTATCACTTCAGGGACATTTACGACCTGGTGGAATGGGTCTGCCTGGAGGACGCCCGGGTGGCTCTGGACGGGAAAAAGACCTACGATACCTGGGAGGAAGGGTATCTGCGCATTTTTGACGCCGTGCTGGAAAACAAGCCCTTCATCCTGAACGTGTACCGCTGCGCCGACCGGGAGCAGGTGGAAAACTACCTGTACCGGCTGACCTACGACCTGCTGGACGGGGTGGTGGAGGAAAAAGCCGCCGGGCTGTCCGTGCGCCCGGAGGACAAGGCTTTCCTGGCCAATTTCTACAAGTACGCCTTTGTGGGGCTGATGCTGGACTGGATCCGCCAGGGTATGAGCGAGGACCCGGCGAAAATCGTGGAGCGGGTGTCCCTGGTCATGCACGAGAACATCCCCAGAGCGCTCACCCGTCTGGCCGTGAAATAAACACTTGGGACCGTTTGTAAGATTTTCGGATACTTTTGCCGCCGTGTCAGAATTTGGGACACGGCGGCTTTGTTTGTCCCTTGGCGTTTCCCAAATTTCGGGATATACTATGGGCACAAACAAAAACCAAGGAGGACTTGAATATGTATTATTCCAGCGGTAACTATGAAGCATTTGCACGGCCCAAGAAGCCCGAAGGCGTGGACAATAAGTCCGCCTATATCATCGGCAGCGGTCTGGCGGCCCTGACGGCAGCCTGCTACCTGGTCCGGGACGGCCAGATGAAGGGCGAACACATCCATGTTCTGGAAAAGGACCCCGTGGCCGGCGGTGCCTGCGACGGCTATCACTACGAGAATCTGGGCTATGTGATGCGGGGCGGCCGGGAAATGGACAACCACTTTGAGGTCATGTGGGACCTGTTCCACTCCATCCCCTCCATCGAGACGGAAGGGGTCAGCGTGCTGGACGAGTACTACTGGCTGAACAAGGAGGACCCCAACTACTCCCTCTGCCGGGCCACCGAGAACCGTGGTCAGGACGCTCACACCGACGGCAAGTTCGCCATCTCCGACAAGGGCGCCATGGAAATCATGAAGCTGTTCTTCACCCCCAACGAGGAGCTGCAGGACAAGAAAATTACCGATTTCTTTGACGATGAGGTGCTGAATTCCAACTTCTGGCTGTACTGGCGGACCATGTTCGCTTTCGAGAACTGGCACTCCGCACTGGAAATGAAGCTCTATATCCAGCGCTATATCCACCACATCGGCGGTCTGCCCGACTTCACCGCCCTGCGCTTCACCCGGTATAACCAGTACGAGTCCATGATTTTGCCCATGGTCAAGTACCTGGAGGACCACAACGTGACCTTCCATTTCGGCGTGAAGGTGAACAATGTCCTCTTCGACTGCTCCGACAAGGATCACAAGCTGGCCAAGCGCATCGAAGTGACCCGGGACGGCAAGGACGAGGCCATCGACCTGACCGAGAACGACCTGGTGTTCATCACCAACGGCGGCTGTGTGGAAAATTCCGCTCTGGGCAGCCAGAACACCCCCGCTCCCTACAATAAGGAGATCAAGAAGGGCGGCGGCTGGGATATGTGGCGGAAGATCGCCGCACAGGACCCCGCCTTCGGCCATCCCGACAAGTTCTGCTCCGACCCGGAACTGACCAACTGGGAGAGCGCCACCGTGGAGACCCTGGACCAGCGCATCATCCCCTATATCAAGGACATCTGCAAGCGGGACCCCTTCACCGGCCATGTGGTCACCGGCGGCATCGTCACCGTGAAGGATTCCTCCTGGCTCCTGAGCTGGACCATCAACCGCCAGCCTCAGTTCCGGGCCCAGCCCAAGGACCACTGTCTGGTGTGGGTGTACGCCCTGTTCACCGACAAGCCCGGCGACTTCGTGAAGAAGCCCATGCGGGATTGCACCGGCAAGGAAATCTGCATGGAGTGGCTGTACCATCTGGGTGTGCCGGTCGATGAGATCGAGGACATGGCCGAGCATTCCGCCAACACCATCCCCTGCATGATGCCCTATATCGATGCCTTCTTCATGCCCCGCGCCTATGGGGACCGGCCCGACGTGGTGCCGGAGGGTGCCGTGAACTTCGCCTTCCTGGGCCAGTTTGCCGAGACCAAGCGGGACACCATCTTCACCACCGAGTATTCCATGCGGACCGGCATGGAGGCCGTGTACACCCTGCTGAACGTGGACCGGGGCGTGCCGGAGGTCTGGGGCAGCGTGTATGATGTCCGGTGCCTGCTGGACGCCACCGTGAAGCTGCGGGACGGCAAGAAGGTCACGGATATGAAGTTCTCGCCCATCGAGAAGATCGCCATTCACAAGGTGCTGGAAAAAATCGGGAATACCGATGTGGAAAAGCTCCTGAAGGAATACAAGGTCATCTGAAAAAACGGTGCATCGGTGAGACAGTGCGCCCAAAAAGAAAGCGCCGGCGGGGAAGCCCGCTGACGCAGAAATGACCCGCCCGCCCCGGAGGAAATCTTCCCTCCGGGGCGGGTTTGTGTTCAGAGAAGAGGGAAGAGGGAAAAGAGAAGAGAAAAGGAAGAATAAATGGAAATTCCCCGGCGGGCTCCTGCGTCGATTTTTGCTGCTCTAAAGTCGTAACCTGGCGGGCGAGGCGTGCCTCGCCCCTACCGTGCCTCGCCGGAGGCGGATTTGACAAAAAAACCGGCACGGAGGACGCATAGCGCTCCGTGCCGGGGATTCTTTTACACTTCCAGAATACCTTCCAGTTCCAGACCCGGGTAGCGGTCCAGAATGGGCTTTACAACATTGTGCAGGAACTCCGTGACCTGCTCCGGGGCCCGGCCCACGAAGGCCTTGGGGTCCAGCAGGGCTTCGATCTCGCTCTGATTCATGGGGATGGCCGGGTCGGCGGCCATGCGCTCGATGAGGTCGCACTTACCGCCCTCCTGCTTGACCTTCTTTGCGGCGGCATGGGAATGGACCCGGATGGCCTCATGGAGGGCCTGCCGGTCCCCGCCCCGCTTCACGGACTCCATCATCACGTTTTCCGTGGCCATGAAGGGCAGCTTTTCCATGACCCGGCGACGGATGACCTGATCGTTGACCACCAGGTCGGCGCTGACGTTCATGTAAATGTTCAGAATGGCATCCACGCTCAGGAACGCTTCGCTGACGGAAAGCCGCTTGTTGGCGGAATCGTCCAAGGTCCGCTCCATCCACTGGGTGCCGGCGGTGAAGGCCGGGTTCAGGCTGTCGCAGATGACGAACCGGGCCAGAGCGCAGATGCGCTCGGAGCGCATGGGATTGCGCTTATAGGGCATGGCGGAGGAACCGATCTGGTGCTGCTCAAAAGGCTCCTCCATTTCCTCGAAGGACTGCAGAATGCGCAGGTCGTTGCCGAATTTCATGGCGCTCTGGGCGATGCCGGACAGGCAGGAGAGGAAATAGCTGTCCACTTTCCGGGAATAGGTCTGGCCGGATACGGGGACCACACCGGGGAAGTCCATGTCCTCGGCAATGAGCGCCTCCATTTCGGCAATCTTCTTCTGGTCCCCATCAAAAAGGTCCATGAAGGAGGCCTGAGTGCCGGTGGTACCCTTGGAGCCCAGGAGCCGCAGACGGTCGATCTGGAACTCCAGATTTTCCATGTCCTGGGACAGTTCATAAATCCAGAGCGTTGCCCGCTTGCCCACGGTGGTCAGCTGGGCGGGCTGCAGGTGGGTGTAGCCCAGACAGGGCATATCCTTGTACTTCTTCGCAAAATCCGACAGGTTCTTCACCACCTGGGCGCACTTTTGCAGCACCAGACGGCTGGCCTCCCGGAGAATGACCACATCGGTGTTGTCGCCCACATAGCAGGAGGTGGCACCCAGATGAATGATGCCCGCCGCCTTGGGACACTGTTGGCCGTAGGCGTACACATGGCTCATCACGTCGTGGCGGACCTCTTTTTCCCGCTTCTGGGCGACTTCATAGTTGATGTCGTCTTTGTGGGCTTCCAGTTCGTGAATCTGCTCCTCGGTAATGTCCAGGCCCAGCTTCCGCTCGGCCTTGGCCAGGGAGATCCAGAGCCGCCGCCAGGTGCGGAATTTGAAGTCGTCGGAGAAAATATGCTGCATTTCCCGGCTGGCGTAGCGGGTGGACAGGGGGGAAACATAGGAATCATGGGTCATATCGGGCACCTCTCGTTTTTTGTCCGGCGGTTCGCCGGGATTCGTGCCTTCATTATAACACCGCTTTCAGGATTTGAAAAGGGAAAATTAAAGGATTCTTAATGGGAAAGCCCTACCATGCGAAGAAAAATCCTGCTATAATATGCTTGTAAACGAGAAAAGAGGGTTTTGCCTATGTACACGGTGCTGATTTGCGACGACCAGCCGGATATCGTCAACGCTTTGAAAATTTACCTGACCCCCGAGGGCTACCGGTTATTGACGGCCTACACCGGGCTGGAGGCCGTGGAGCTGGCCCGGCGGGAGGAGCTGTCCCTCATTCTGATGGACGTGATGATGCCCGGCATGGACGGCATTACGGCCACCGCCCGCATCCGGGAGTTCTCCAACGTGCCCATTATTTTCCTCACCGCCAAATCCGAGACCGAGGATCTGGTGCTGGGGCTGAACATGGGGGCCGACGACTATATCACCAAGCCCTTCGTGCCGGTGGAGGTGCTGGCACGGGTCCGGTCCCAGCTGCGCCGGTATGCCCGGCTGGGCAGCCGCCCGGAGGAGACCGGGGAAGTGCGGGTGGGGGCCATCGCCATCAACGACAATACCAAGACCGCCTCCGTGGACGGGGAGCCCATTTATCTGACCCCCACGGAGTACAGCATCCTGCGGCTTCTGATGAAAAATCCCGGAAAAGTGTTTTCCACCAAGGAAATTTATGAAGGGGTCTGGCGGGAATCCGCCATTGGCAGCGAGGGCAGCGTGGCGGTGCATATCCGGCATCTGCGGGAAAAAATCGAGATCAACCCCTCGGACCCCCGGTATCTGAAGGTCGTCTGGGGACAGGGGTACAAGCTGGAAGGAGGAAACGGCTGATGAAAGCCCGATTGGGGACGAAAACCATTGCGGTGATCCTCTGTGCGGCCATGCTGGCCTTGGCCCTGTCCTGCGGGGCGGGGGTGGCGCTGCTGGCCGGGTACGGGTATTTCACCGGAACGGAATCCTATGTGGAAATGGATACGGCTACCACGGCGGCTGGGGACAGCGGCTATCTGACCGCGTCGGGAGCCGCGCCGAGCTTCGCGGCGCAGAAGGAAATGGTCCCGGCCATGGATGCGGTGACTTACCTGAATACGGCTCCCGTGGCCACGGCGGGCGTGCTGTATGGCTACCACGGCTGGCTCTATGCGGGCATCGCCCTGGGCCTGCTGCTCTTTGGGGTACTGCTGGTGTACCTGTGCGCTGCGGCGGGCCGAACCACCGGCTCTCAGGTCATTCGCCCTGGGGGATTGAACCGGGTGCCCCTGGACCTGTATACCATCGTCTGGGCCGTGGGGGCCGTCAGCGCCGGGATGCTGGTGTGGCAGACCATTGAATATGACCTGGATGTGCCAACGGTGCTGCTGCTGTTTGTGATGTACCTGGCGAGCCTGCTGACGGTGGGCTATCTCTTCGCCATTTCCGCCCAGGCCAAGGCAGGGGAGGGCTATTGGTGGAAAAACAGCCTGCTGGTGTGGGTCCTGAATGGCATTGGCAAGGCGGTCAAGTGGACCGTTGGGAAGCTGGTGCGGTTTTTTACACGGGTTTATAACGTGCTGCCCATGGCCTGGCAATGGCTGCTGACCGGTACGGTGCTGCTCCTGCTGCTGGCGGTGGGCGTTGCCACCGGGAGTGCAGGCGTGACGTTAGTTGCCGTTATCCTCTATTTTGCGGCGATTTTCTATGGAACTTACTGCTTCGGCAAGCTGCGCCGGGCGGCACGGGCCATGGGCCGGGGAAATCTGAATGCCAAGGTCAGTCCCAAGCTGATGACCGGTGCGTTTCTGGAATTCAGCGAGGACCTGAACGCCCTGGGCGATGCGGCATTGGTGGCGGCCCAGCAGCAGACCAAGTCCGAACACATGAAGGCGGAGTTGATCACGAACGTGTCCCACGATCTGAAAACGCCGCTGACGTCCATCATCAATTATATTGACCTTTTGCAGCGGGCGGAGTCTCCGGAACAGGCCCAAAGCTATCTGGAGGTCCTGTCCCGGCAGTCCGCCCGGATGAAGAAGCTCATTGAGGACCTGGTGGAGCTGAGCAAGGCTACCACCGGCAATCTGCAGGCGGATATTCAGGCCCTGGACGCCTCCGAGACGGTGAATCAGGCCCTGGGCGAGTTTGCCGACAAGTTCACGGCGGCGGGGCTGACACCGGTGGTGAATCTGCCGGAGGTGCCGGTGCAGATGCTGGCGGACGGGCGGCTGGCCTGGCGGGTCATGAGCAACCTGTTCAGCAACGTGGTCAAGTACGCCATGCCGGGAACCCGGATTTATATTGATGTGGTGCCGCTGGAACTGGCGGTAACGATCTCTGTGAAAAATGTGTCCAGAGAGGCGCTGAATCTGGGGGCCGAGGAGCTGATGGAGCGGTTCGTCCGGGGGGACACCTCCCGGAATACCGAGGGCAGCGGCCTGGGGCTGAACATTGCCAAGAGCCTGATGGAATTGCAGAACGGCCAGCTGCAGCTGCTGGTCGATGGAGACCTGTTCAAGGCTACCCTGTTCTTCCCAAGACCGGAGCAAAAGAGCATGGAATAAGAAAAACTCCCCTGGATGGGCAGAAATGCCCATCCGGGGAGGCGCTGTTTTTTGGAAGATACCCCGGCGGGGCACGAAAATAGCCTTCCCCTGGGGGAAGGTGGCCGGAATCGCTATTCCGGCCGGATGAGGGGCGGCAGGGGCTGCCGGTTTGCACCGACCAAAGCCTCCCCTGGAGGGGAAGGTGGTCCGGCTCAAGCCGGACCGGATGAGGTCGAAGGTAACAGCGTCGTACCAACCTATGATGATAGTCGGTAGCTTCGACCTCATCAGTCGCAACTGACGTTGCGCCAGCGTAGTAGCGGTATGACTGCCACCGGCAGTCATATAGATTCTTATTCGCTGCGCGGAGCACCACCCTCCAGGGGAAGCCTTCACTCAGAAGTACGGGGCCGATTGCTCAGAGTTAAGCCCTCTCCTGCTTACAGAGGGTGGCCCCGAAGGGGCCGGGAGTGGAAGGGATCCGGTGTAATATTCGGACCGCCCAGAAAGACGATAGGCCCCACATCCGTCAGCCCTGGCGGGCTGCCACCTTCTCCCCAGGGAGAAGGCTTTCCTCAGAGGGCCGGCGGGCTTTTACGTCGATTTTTAACGCTCAGGCATCGACAGAGAGCGGGCGGGGCATGCCACCGCCCCTACAAAGCCATGCCGGGGGATACTGCTTTTTATCCCCGTAAGGCACCGCTGGAATTGAGGACCAGCGTGCTGTACAGGAACAGCACGTCGGCATTCTGAAAGTTTACATAATTTGAAAGCAGCTTCGGGTCCATATATCGGGTGTCCACCAGCGTGATCTTCCGGTAGCCCTGCAGGAGCAGAGGAGCCAGGCTGCTGCCGAAGGAATCCCGGAACAGCACCAGTTCTTTTTCCGTGTCCGCATCCGGATTTTCGATGGTCAGAAGCGGCTCCGAGCCGGACAGGAAAAAGTCGTACAGATCCCGGCTTCCCAGTTTGGCTTCATCATAAACGTTCGTGACGGACCCGTCGGCATGGGTCACGGAAGCACTTTGGAGCAGGGGAGAGGTCAGGTAGTACATGGTCTCCTGAGCCAGGGGCAGCGCCGCTTGTCCGTAATAGACCCCGGTGAAGGGCCGCTCGACGGCATTCGTCGTGAATTTGCCTGGGGTTTCGGCCCCCATGGCCTTGCAAATGGCCTGGGCCACCGGCAGGAGTTTCTCCTGCCGCCAGTGGGTGTCCGTGGCGTAATAATCATCAGCAGAGAGCAGACCCGTCAGGTCGATGTGGGTGGCCCAGGGGGTCCCGGCGGCGATCTGGGCCGTCAAGTCAACATAATCCATGGCCGGATAGCCGTTCCCGGCAGCCAGATAGTAAGCCTTGTCCGGCACCAGGGCGAAATACACGGTGCTGTCCTGTAAATAAGTGTCGTAAAGGCTCTGAAAGCACTTTAGGGCATGGCTGACGCTGGCTTGATCCAGGGGATATTCCAGCTGGAAAGCCTGATCCCCCGCCAGGGCGATGCCGTTGTTGTCCAACTCCCGGAGGACAAAATAATGGAATTCGGACTTCAGCCGCCGGAAGCCGTTGCGCAGGGGAAATTGGTCCTGGGTATAGCTTTCGAAATTCGACATAAAAGTTCCGGAAAGCAGGTTGTTTGTGGTGATTTTCGGCATCTGGGCCAGCTTTCGCCGCTCCCAGTCGCTGCTTGCGTCCGGCGTCCGGACCCAGGCCCAGGCGGCAAGGCCCAGCCAGAAAAGGGCCAGAAGGGAAATCAGGATCGTTCTCGTTTTCTTCATAGCGGCACCTCAGAAACGGAAATACAGGAAGGGATTGTAGGACCCGTCCACCAGATAGGCCGTACACAGCAGCAGGAGCGCCAGCAGGAACACCGGCTCGGCCAGGGACCGGAATTTTTCCGGCAGCTTCCCGGACAGGGTTTTCGGCAGGGGGGTGGCCCCCAGGATGCCCACGGCAAAGAGAACCAGATTGCTGCGGAGATGATAAAGGGTCTCGGCTGTGACCCCCGGCAGGCCGGACAGGCCCAGAAGTCCTGCAAAATCCGCTTTGACCCCGGAAAGCCCGTCGGCGTTGAACACCACGAAGCTCAGCATCACCAGAAGCAGCGTCAGGCCGTGGCGGAGCCAATTTGGCCATTTGGAAAGACCCGGCAGCCACTTTTCCGCCATCAGGAGCAGGGCAAACAGCAGCCCCCACAGGACGAAATTCCAGGCGGCTCCGTGCCAGAGACCGGTGAGCATCCACACGACGAGGACGTTTCTGGCCCATTTGCCCTTGCCGCAGCGACTGCCCCCCAGGGGGATATACACATAGTCCCGGAACCAGGTGCCCAGGGAAATGTGCCACCGCCGCCAGAATTCCGTGACGGTTCTGGAGCAGTAGGGGTAGCGAAAGTTCTCCGGGAAGGAGAAGCCCAGGATTTTCCCCAGGCCGATGGCCATGTCGCTGTACCCGGAGAAGTCAAAATAGATGTGCAGGGTGAAGGCCAGGGCGTAGACCCAGTAAAAAAGCACGCTCTGGCTCTCGCTGGCCCGGAAGGCCCGGATGAGCGCACCGAACTGGTTGGCCAGCAGAACTTTTTTCCCCAGGCCGACCAGAAACCGGGAAAGGCCGTCGGCAAAATCGTTCCAGTTTGTGGTCCGGCTGTCCAGCTGGGGGGCCACGTCGGCATAGCGGACGATGGGCCCGGCGATGAGTTGGGGGAACATGGAAACGTAGGTGCCGAATTTCAGCAGATTTTTCTGGACGGTCACGTCCCCACGGTACACGTCAACCACATAGCTGACACACTGGAAAAGATAGAAGCTGATGCCGATGGGCAGGGCCAGGTGCAGCAGGGGGATGGACAGACCCGTCAGGCCGTTGACGCTTTCTACAAAGAAGTCTGCATACTTAAAGACCCCCAGCAGCGCCGCCCCGGAAATGACGGAGACGGCCAGCCAGACCTTTTTCCGCCGGGATCGGTCCACCGCCAGCCCGAAAAGGTAAAAAAGCAGGATGGACCCGGCCATCAGCAGCAAATGCTTCGGCTCGCCCCAGCCATAAAAAAATAGGCTGGACAGGAGCAGCACGGCGTTCCTCCAGGACCTGGGCACCAGGAAATAAACCATCAGAACGATGGGCAGAAAGTAGTAAAGAAAGGGAATACTGGAAAATAACATGGCATTTCCTCCAAAAAAGCCTGCCGCCGGGAGTGGCGACAGGCTGTGGAAATTTTCTTACAGGGTGAAATCCAGCTTGCCGCCGCAGACGCTCTGGAAAGCGTCCACCAAGGCCTGGGCCGTGATGCCGTCCCCGGCGAAGTCGGAAGAAACCATAATGAGCATGACCACGTCGCCGTAGCCGCAGACGGCCAGATCGTCGGCCTCCACGCAGACCCACTTGTGGGGATTGATGCCGTCCTTCATCTGCTGGGCGATGGACTGGGCATTCTTGGCGTCCTCCACCCGGACCAACACCAGAGAATAGGCAATGGAGGAGATCATGGGCTCAGAGACCACGGCTTCCTTCACGCCCTCGGCGCTCGTCAGACCGGTGAACTGGGGCAGCATCCAGGCGGTGTCGGTGATGTCCACGTTCTCCGTGCCGAGGCTCAGGTCCACGGGATGGGCAGCGTAAATTTTATCAACGATGTCTGCAAGGCTGCCGGTCAGGTTGGTGCCGCCGCCGTTGTCGGCGGGGGCTTTGGCGCATCCGGTGGCCAGGGCGGCAATCATGGTAAGAACCAGGACAATGGAAAGAACTTTTTTCATCATGGGGTATACTCCTTATTATTATAATGTAGGATGTGCAGCGTTCCCGATCTTATCCCAGAATGCCCAGGTGCTCCAGCAGAATTTTCACGCCCAGGAAAATCAGGATGATGCCACCGACTACCTCCGCTTTCTTCTCAAAGCGGTCCCCGAACACGCTGCCTACTTTCACGCCGATGGCGGAAAGAACGAAGGTGGTCAGGGCAATGATACCGGCTGCATAGAAGATATTCACGCTGCCCGCCATGGCCAGGGAAATGCCTACGGCCAGAGCGTCGATGCTGGTGGCAATGGCCATCAGCAGCATGGTTTTGAAGGAATAATCGCTGCCGGCGTTTTCCTCCTCCTCTCCCTTGGAGAAGGCTTCCCGCAGCATATTGGCGCCGATGAGGGCCAGCAGAATAAAGGCGACCCAATGATCGAAGCGCTCGATGGTCTGAGCGAACAGGGAACCCAGGAAAAAGCCCAAGGCGGGCATCAGACCCTGAAATCCGCCGAACCAGGCACCGCAGATCGCACCCTCCTTCCAGGATGCGTGGGGGGTGGACAGGCCCTTACAGACCGATACGGCAAATGCGTCCATGCTCAAGCCTGCCGCCAGCAAGAGCAGCTCCCAGATACTCATAAAACAAAAGACCTCCGTGTGTGTTTTACCGGCACGGAAAGTCCCAAAGCAAAGAGAGACACGATGCCGGTGCTCAAAGTCTCGTCATTTCAGAACGGACCGGGAGGAACCTCCAGTGTGTTGACCCGTCCCCGTTTGCGCGCCGACTACTCCCTCTTTCGTGATGCATTATACCAATTTGAAGCCGGCGTGTCAAGGCTAACGGCGTAAACAGAGTGTGAATTTCCCACATTCCGCCGATTGACAAGGCAGGGTGAAACGGGTATAATGAAAAAAGAATTTTGGGAGGGAACGGCGTATGGAACAGCGATTTGATCGGGTCATCACCCGCAAGGGAACCAACTGTGTGAAATTTGATACGGCAGCAGACCGGGGCTATCCGGAGGACGTGCTGCCGCTTTTTATTGCCGATATGGATTTTCAGGTGCCGGAATCGGTGCAGGAAGCTTTGACGGCGGACGTGCAGAAGGGAATTTTCGGGTACAGCATTTTCGATAAGGGGTATTTTCCGGCCATTGCCCGGTGGATGGAAACGAACTTCGGCTGGAGGCCGGAGGAAAACTGGTTGGTGACTACCCCCGGCGTGGTGTTTGCCATTGCCACGGCGGTGCGGAGCCTGACGGAAATTGGGGACGGGGTCCTCATCCAGCCGCCGGTGTACCCGCCCTTTTTCTCCACGGTGACGGAGAACGGCCGAAGATTAGTGGAAAGTCCGCTGGTGCAGGAAAACGGCCGGTATGAAATTGATTTTGCTGATTTTGAGGAAAAGATACGAAGCGAGAACGTGAAGCTGTTCCTGCTTTGCTCCCCCCACAATCCCGTGGGCCGGGTGTGGACCCTGGAAGAACTGCAAAAAATCGGGCGTATCTGCAAGGAATACGGGGTAAAAGTGGTCAGCGACGAAATTCACATGGATTTTGCCCTTCCGGACCATCTCCATATTCCGTTCCTGAAGGCCTGCCCGGATATGGCGGAAAACACGGTGCTTTGCACCGCCCCCAGCAAGACCTTTAACCTGGCGGGCTTGCAGACCTCCAATATTTTCATCCCCGGTGAGGCAGTCCGGAAGGCATTTCTGGAAGAACTGGACCGGTTCCATTACAGCGGCGTCAACCGGCTGGGGGCCATTGCCTGCCAGGCGGCCTATGAGGGCGGACAGGAATGGCTGACCGAGTGCAAGGCCTATCTGCTGGAAAACCTGGATTACGTCCGGGAATTCCTGAAGGAAAAGCTGCCCGGCGTGAAGCTCATCGAGCCGGAGGGAACCTACTTTGCCTGGCTGGACTTTGGTGCTTGGGGCCTGAATGAAGCGGAGCTGGACGAATTTCTGATCCGGGAGGCCAAGGTCTGGCTGAATTCCGGAAGCAGGTTCCATGCGCCCCTCTATCAGCGTGTGGTGCTGGCCTGCCCCAGAGCGACATTGAAGGAGGCCATGGAACGCATGGCCAAGGTAGCGGAAAAACGTGGCTTTTGAAAGAGAAAAGGGAGAAAGACAGCATGAAAGCAGTAGGATTTGACAACGATCAGTATGCACGGACCCAGTCGGAACACATTCGGGCCAGAATCGACCAGTTTGGCGGCAAGCTGTATCTGGAATTCGGCGGGAAGCTCTATGACGATTACCACGCCTCCCGGGTGCTGCCGGGATTCCATCCGGACAGCAAGCTGCAAATGCTTTTGAAGCTCAAGGACCAGGTGGAAGTGGTCATCGTCATCAACGCCAACGATATTGAGAAAAATAAGATTCGGGGAGACCTGGGTATTACCTACGACCGGGACGTCATCCGGCTGCTGGATGTGTTCCGGGGGCTGGGGCTGTACGTTTCCAGCGTGGTGCTGTCCCGGTTTGCGGGCCAGTCTCAGGCCATGGCCTTCCAGACCCGGTTGGAGGGCCTGGGGGTGAAGGTCTATCATCATTATGATATTGATGGCTACCCCGGCAACCTGGCCCATGTGGTCAGCGACGAGGGCTACGGCAAAAACGACTACATCGAGACCAGCCGGGAATTGGTCGTCGTCACGGCCCCTGGCCCCGGCAGCGGAAAGCTGGCAACCTGCCTGAGCCAGCTTTATCATGAGCATAAGCGGGGCAACCGGGCAGGGTACGCCAAGTTCGAGACCTTCCCCATCTGGAATCTGCCGCTGAATCATCCGGTGAACCTGGCCTACGAGGCGGCCACGGCGGATCTGAACGACGTGAACATGATCGACCCCTTCCATCTGGAAGCCTATGGCATCACAACGGTGAATTATAACCGGGACGTGGAGGCGTTCCCGGTGCTGGAGACCATGTTCCGGCAGATTCTGGGAGAATGCCCCTATAAATCCCCCACGGACATGGGCGTGAACATGGCGGGCAACTGCATCACCGATGACGCTGTGTGCCGGGAGGCCTCCCGGCAGGAGATCATCCGCCGGTACTATACCGCCCTGTGCGAGGCCAAGCAGGGCAAGGGCACCGAGGATGCGGTGCGGAAGCTGGAATTGCTCATGCGGAAGGCCGGAACGGAGCCTTCTCAGCGGAAAGTGGTGGCGGCGGCCCTGAAACGGGCAGAGGAGACCGGCAAGCCTGCGGCGGCTATGGAGCTGCCCGATGGGCGCATCGTCACCGGCAAGACTTCGGACCTCTTAGGTGCTTCGGCGGCGGTGCTGCTGAATGCCCTGAAGGCCATCGCCGGGGTGCCAGAGGATGTACACGTCATCGCCCCGGAGGCCATCGACCCCATCCAGCACCTGAAGGTGGAGCATCTGGGTCACCGGAACCCCCGGCTCCACACCAACGAGGTCCTCATCGCCCTGTCCGGCTCGGCCATGCGCAACGAAGCGGCGGAGGCGGCCATGGAGGCGTTGTCTTCCCTGCGGGGCTGCGAGGTCCATTCGTCTGTGATTCTTTCCCAGGTGGACGAGCAGACCTTCAAGCGCCTGGGGGTGAACCTTACCTGCGAGCCCCGGTACAAGGGGTAAAATGCACAAATTGAAAATTCTCCGAAATGCCGAATTTTACGGGCGTTTTTTGTGAAAATCTTCAAAAAATATCTTGACAAAACGGGAATGACGTGGTATCATAATCAGGCTTGCGTAGGGAAGAACTGCGCTTGTATGCGATGAAGCGGGAGATTGCGGCCTAGCCGGTAACTTCCGTGGAGTATGTCCGGTCATCGGGCGGCTGAGCATTTCCGTTTGCGCTTGCGTATATCGCTGCGCCCAGAGGAAAAGTGCCGGCCTTGCGTCGGCCATTTTTCTTGGCCTGGAATGATACGCACGGCGGCGTGAACAAAATGCTCGACCGTACCCAGCACCCCAAGTACACTGAGTACGATTATCAAGGAGGAAACCAAACCATGGCAAATCAGGAAATGATTCGTGTGCGTCTGAAGGCTTATGACCATCAGCTCATCGACTCCAGCGCTGCGAAGATCGTGGACACCGCCAAGCGCAACGGCGCCAGCGTGTCCGGCCCCATCCCTCTGCCCACCAAGAAAGAGGTGGTCACCATCCTGCGTTCTCCCCATGTCAACAAGGACAGCCGGGAGCAGTTCGAGCGCAGAACCCACAAGAGACTGATCGATATCCTCAACCCCAGCCAGAAGACCGTCGAGGCCCTTATGAGCCTGGACCTTCCCGCCGGTGTTGAGATTGAGATAAAGCTGTAAGAGCCGACATTCTATCGGTCCTTACCGCTGCCCGCACTGTCTGGCATCGGGCGGACGGGTCATGTTGGCAAAGGCCACCCAATGGACCTGCGTCAACCAATAACCTATTAAAAAGGAGTAAACATCATGCAGAAAGCAATCATCGGCAAGAAAGTGGGCATGACCCAGATCTTCGATGAGAGCGGCAAGGTGATTCCGGTTACCGTAGTGGAAGCCGGTCCCTGCGTCGTGACTCAGAAGAAGACCGTCGAGACCGACGGCTACACCGCTGTGCAGCTGGGTTTCGGCGACGTGAAGGAGTCCAAGCTCACCAAGCCTGAGGCTGGCCACCTGAAGAAGGCTGGCGTAGCCCCCAAGAAGCACCTGAAGGAGTTCAAGCTGGATTCCGCCGCCGACATGAACGTGGGCGACGAGATCAAGGCCGACACCTTCGACGCCGGCGACAAGATCGACGTTACCGGCATCAGCAAGGGCCATGGCTTCCAGGGCGTTGTGAAGCGCCACGGCGCCGGCCGTACCCCCATGACCCACGGCGGCGGCCCTGTGCATCGTCACGCCGGTTCCATGGGTGCATCTTCTCATCAGTCCCGTATTTTCCCGGGTAAGATCGGCGCCGGCCAGATGGGCCTGGAGCAGGTCACCATCGAGAACCTGGACGTTGTGAAGGTGGACGCAGAGCTGAATATGCTGGTCATCCGCGGCGCCATCCCCGGCCCCAAGGGCGGTCTGGTGTATATCCGCAACACCGTGAAGAACAACAAGGTGAAGTCCGGCGAGGCCGGCATCAGCAAGAACCCGCAGAAGGCTTCCGGCCGCAACCCGCAGAAGGCTTCCGCAAGAGGCTAAGGAAAGGAGATCTTAAATCATGCTTAAGACGAATGTTTATGATATGTCCGGCAAGCAGGTTGGCGAGATCGAGCTGTCCGAGGCTGTGTTCGGTATTGAGCCCAACCAGGCTGTTGTCCACGACGTGGTCAAGAATCATCTGGCCAACCGCCGTCAGGGCACTCAGTCCGCTCTGACCCGCGCCGAGGTTTCCGGCGGCGGCAGAAAGCCCTGGAAGCAGAAGGGCACCGGCCGTGCCCGTCAGGGCAGCACCCGTGCGCCTCAGTGGACCCACGGCGGCATCGTTTTTGCCCCGAAGCCCCGCTCCTACGGCTATACCCTGAACAAGAAGGCCCGCCGGCTGGCTCTGAAGAGCGTGCTCAGCGCCAAGGCTTCCGAGCAGAACATCGTGGTCATCGACGAGATCAAGATGGACGCTCCCAAGACCAAGGACTTCGCCAAGTTCCTGAGCGCCGTGGGCTGCACCGGCAAGACCCTGGTGGTCACTGCCGAGCCCAAGCAGAACGTGGTCCTCTCCGGCCGGAACATCGCCGGCTGCCAGGTGACCTTTGCCAACCTCATCAACGTCTACGACGTGCTGAACGCTGGCAAGCTGGTCGTTGACCGGGCAGCTTTGGCCAAGATCGAGGAGGTATTCGCATAATGAACGCTTACGATATCATTCTCCGCCCGGTGATCACCGAGCAGTCCATGGAGAGCGTCGCCGACAAGAAGTACGTCTTTATGGTGGCGCTGGATGCGGACAAGACCCAGATCAAGGCCGCTGTGGAAGAGGCCTTCGGTGTGAAGGTCGCCAAGGTCAACACCGTCCGGATGCAGGGCAAGGTGAAGCGCACCGGCGCTTACCCCGCCGGCCGCCGCGCGGCTTACAAGAAGGCTGTCATCACCCTGACCGCCGACTCCAAGACCATCGAGTTCTTCGAGGGTATGGTCTAATCCAATCTCAATAAAGGAGCGAAACGCAAATGGCTATTAAAACTTTTAAGCCTTATACCCCCGCCCGCCGGAACATGACTGTTTCTGCATTCGACGGTGTGGATAAGAAGGCCAAACCTGAGCGCAGCCTGGTTGAGACCCTGAAGAAGAACGCCGGTCGCAACAGCTATGGCCGTATTACCGTCCGTCATCGCGGCGGCGGCAATAAGCGCAAGTACCGTATCATCGACTTCAAGCGTCAGAAGCTGGATATGCCCGCTACTGTGGAGCGCCTGGAGTACGATCCCAACCGCAGCGCCTACATTGCGCTGATCCGCTACGAGGACAACACACTCAGCTACATCCTGGCCCCCAACGGCCTGAAGGCTGGCGACGTGGTCGTGTCCTCCGCAGCTGCCGACATCAAGCCCGGCAACTGCCTGCCCATTGCCAACATCCCTGTTGGTACCGTGATCCACAACGTGGAGCTGCAGCCCGGCTACGGCGCTCAGCTGGTCCGGTCCGCCGGCACCGCTGCGCAGCTGATGGCTAAGGAAGGCGACCTGGCTCAGGTCCGTCTGCCCTCCGGCGAGGTCCGCTACGTCCGCACCAACTGCACCGCCTGCATCGGTCAGGTGGGCAACCTGGATCATGAGAACGTCCACATCGGCAAGGCCGGCCGTACCCGTCACATGGGTGTCCGTCCCACCGTCCGTGGCTCCGTTATGAACCCCAATGACCACCCCCACGGCGGCGGCGAAGGCCGTGCACCTGTCGGCCGGCCTGGCCCTGTTACCCCTTGGGGTAAGCCCGCTCTGGGTTACAAGACCCGCAAGACGAAGAACCGCACCGATAAGTTCATCGTCAAGCGCAGAAACAGCAAGTAAGGAGGAAATGAAATGAGCAGAAGCATCAAAAAGGGCCCTTTCGTAGCTCCCGAGCTGTACAAGCGTGTTGAGGAGCTGAACAAGGCCGGTGAGAAGAAGGTTCTGAAGACCTGGTCCAGAGCCTCCACCATTTTCCCCTCCTTCGTCGGTCACACCATCGCTGTCCATGACGGCCGCAAGCATGTGCCCGTTTATATCACCGAGGATATGGTCGGTCACAAGCTGGGCGAGTTCGTTCCTACCAGAACCTTCCGGGGCCACTCTGGCAGCAAGACCGCCAATGCGAAATAAGGAGGATCGGAAATGGAAGCACTTGCACACGTAAAGTATGTCCGTATGTCTCCCCGTAAGGTCCAGCTGGTCTGCGATATGATCCGTGGCCTGGACGTGAAGACTGCTGCGGCTTATCTGAACCAGACCTCCAAGGCAGCCTGCGAGCCCATGGCCAAGCTGCTGAAGAGCGCTGTGGCCAATGCCGAGCACAATCACGGCATGAACGCAGACAACCTCTATGTTTCTACCGTTGTGGCCAACCCCGGCCCCGTGCTGAAGCGCGGCCGCATCGCATCCAGAAGAGGTTTCGTTCGGATTCTCAAGAGAACCACTCACATCACCATCGGTGTGAGCGAGAAGGCTTAACAGGAGGTTACTATGGGACAGAAAGTTAATCCCCATGGACTGCGTGTTGGCGTAATCAAAGACTGGGACTCCCGCTGGTATGCCCGTGAGGACAAGGTGGGCGACCTGATCGTCGAGGATTACAACATCCGTAAGTATCTGAAGAAGAAGCTCTATGCCGCCGGTGTGGCAAAGATCGAGATCGAGCGCAGCAACGGCCGTGTGAAGATCAACATCAACTGCTCCCGTCCCGGTGTGGTCATCGGCAAGGCCGGTGCCGACATCGAGAACCTGCGCAAAGAGATGGAAGCAAAGCTGGGTAAGAGCGTTTCCCTGAACATCGTGGAAGTCCGCTCCCCCGACCTGAACGCTCAGCTGGTGGCCGAGAACATCGCCCAGCAGCTGGAGAAGCGTGTCTCCTTCCGCCGGGCCATGAAGAAGGCCATGCAGCAGGCTACCCGCCTGGGTGCCAAGGGCATCAAGGTCACCTGCGGCGGCCGTCTGGGCGGCGCCGAGATCGCCCGGACCGAGTCCTACCATGAAGGCACCATTCCCCTTCAGACCATTCGTGCCGACATCGAGTACGGCTTCGCAGAAGCCGCTACCACCTACGGCCGCATCGGCGTGAAGGTTTGGATCTACAAGGGTGAGGTCCTGAACACCACCCTCCGTGCTGCCGCCCCCGAACCCGCTCCCCGGGAGCGTCGGGACCGCCGCAACGGCGACCGTCGTCGTGACGGCGAGCGCCGGGAGCGTCGGAACAACGGCGACAGACCCTATAACCGCAGAGAAGGAGGCAACCGCTAATGCTGATGCCCAAAAGAGTTAAGTACCGCAAGGTGCAGCGTGGCCGTATGACCGGCGCTGCCTCCCGTGGTAACACTGTCACTTACGGTGATTTCGGCATCCAGGCTCTGGAGCCCGGCTGGATCACCGGCAACCAGATCGAAGCAGCCCGTATTGCCATGACCCGTTACACCAAGCGTGGCGGTAAGGTCTGGATCAAGATCTTCCCTGACAAGCCCTACTCCAAGAAGGGCCTGGGCACCCGTATGGGTTCCGGTAAAGGCGCTCCCGAAGGCTGGGTGGCAGTTGTGAAGAATCAGAAGGTGATGTTCGAGATTGGTGGCGTGACCGAGGACGTGGCCCGTGAGGCTCTGCGTCTGGCCCAGCACAAGCTGCCCATCAAGACCCGGATCATCACCAAGGAAGTCTCTGAGAACGGTGGTGAATAATGATGAAGGCAAAGGAACTGAAAGAAATCCGCACGCTGTCCGTGGCCGATCTGGAGAAGAAGCTCCAGGGGCTGAAAAAGGACCTCTTCATGCTGCGTATGCAGCACGCAACGAATCAGCTGGATAACCCCATGCAGATCGCCGCTGTGAAGAAGGATATTGCCCGCATCAAGACCATTATTCGTGAGAAAGAGACCACTGTCTGAGGAGGTAAAGGAAAATGACTGAAAATACCAGAGCTTTCCGTAAAACCAGAATCGGTCAGGTCGTCTCCGATAAGATGGACAAGACCATTGTGGTTGCGATCGAGGATAGCGTTGCACATCCTCTCTATAAGAAGACCATGAAGCGGACTTACAAGCTGAAGGCCCACGACGAGAACAACGAGTGCGGCATCGGCGATACCGTGGAGGTCATGGAGACCCGTCCCCTGTCCAAGGACAAGAGATGGAGACTCATCAGAATTATTGAAAAGGCGAAGTAAGGAGGTCGGACAACTATGATTCAACCGGAAAGCTACCTGAAGGTTGCCGACAACACCGGCGCCAAGGAGATCCACTGCATCCGGGTCCTGGGCGGCTCCAAGCGGAAGTTCGGCAACATCGGCGATGTGATCGTTGCTTCCGTCCGGAAGGCCACTCCCGGCGGCACTGTGAAGAAGGGCGAAGTCGTGAAGGCTGTCATCGTCCGCACCAAGCGGGGCGTCCGTCGTGAGGACGGCACCTATGTTCGCTTCGACGAGAACGCTGCCGTCATCATCAAGGAGGACAAGAACCCCCGTGGTACCCGTATCTTTGGACCGGTGGCAAGAGAGCTGCGTGAGAGAGATTACATGAAGATCCTCTCCCTGGCACCCGAAGTCATCTAAGGGGGAACCGAAGATATGAACATTAAGAAGAATGATACCGTGATCGTCCTGTCCGGCAAGGACAAGGGCGTGAAGGGCAAGGTCCTGGTGGCCATGCCCAAGGAAGAGAAGGTCGTCGTGGAGAAGGTCAACGTGGCCACCTGCCACACCAAGCCCCGTCAGCAGGGCGAGGCCGGCGGCATCGTGAAGCGCGAGACCCCCATCCGGGCCTGCAAGGTGGCTCTGTACTGCCCCAAGTGCGACAAGGGCGTGCGGGTCGGCTTTAAGGTCGAGGACGGCAAGAAGACCCGTATCTGCCGCAAGTGCGGCGCCGAGATCTAAGAGAGGAGTTACGATTATGGCTAGCAGACTGAAAGAAAAGTACACCGCCGAGATCGCTCCTGCTCTGAACAAGAAGTTCGGCTACAAGAGCGTCATGCAGATCCCCAAGCTGGACAAGGTCATTGTCAACGTGGGCTGCGGCGAGAGCAAGAACAACGCCAAGGAGATCGAGGCTATCTGCAAGGACATCGCCACCATCACCGGCCAGAAGCCCATCACCTGCAAGGCCCGCAAGAGCGTTGCTAACTTCAAGGTCCGTGAGGGCGAAACCGTCGGCGTGAAGGTCACCCTCCGCGGCGACAAGATGTACGAGTTCCTGGACCGGCTGTTCAGCGTGGCCCTGCCTCGTGTCCGTGACTTCCGGGGCATCAACCCCAACTCCTTCGACGGCCGCGGCAACTACGCCTTCGGCCTGAAGGAGCAGCTGATCTTCCCTGAGATCGAGTACGACAAGGTGGACAAGATCCGTGGTATGGACATCTGCGTTTGCACCACCGCTACCACCGACGAGGAAGCCAAAGAGCTGCTGACCCAGCTGGGCGCTCCCTTCACCGCTTGATTTAGGAGGAAGAACACATGGCGAAGAAGTCTATGATCCTGAAGCAGCAGGCTGAGCCCAAGTTCTCTACCCGCCGCTATAACCGCTGCAAGATCTGCGGCAGACCCCATGCCTACCTGCGCAACTACGGCGTTTGCCGTATCTGCTTCCGGGAGCTGGCCTACAAGGGCGAGATCCCCGGTGTCCGCAAGGCAAGCTGGTAAGTAATTTCGTGAAAAGATTTGGGAAGTCCCGGGAAGATGGAGGCGTGGCCATTCCGGCCGGCCTCGCATTCCCCGGATACCCCCAAACTTCAACGGGTTCAAACCCGTAACTTCTATAAGGAGGATAACAATTATGCAAATCACCGATTCCGTAGCAGATATGCTCACCCGTATCCGCAACGCCAACTCCGCCAAGCACGAGACCGTGGATGTGCCCGCTTCCAACCTGAAGAAGGCCATTGCACAGATCCTGCTGGACGAGGGCTACATCAAGGCCTTCACCGTGGAGGACAACGGCAACCAGGGCGTGATCCACATCACCCTGAAGTATCTGGCAAAGAAGCAGCAGGTCATCACCGGTCTGCGCCGGGTGTCCAAGCCCGGTCTGCGGGTCTACGCCGGTGCCGACGAGCTGCCCAGCGTCCTGAAGGGACTGGGCATCGCCATCGTCTCCACTTCCAAGGGCGTTATGACCGACAAGAAGGCCCGTGAGCTGCATATCGGCGGCGAAGTCCTGGCCTTCGTGTGGTAAGGAGGAGTACGGTATGTCTAGAATTGGTAAGAAGCCGGTCTTTATCCCGGCAAACTGCACCGTGACCGTTGCCGACGGCAATGTGGTCACCGTGAAGGGCCCCAAGGGCGAACTGACCCAGGCATTCCACCCGGACATGATCCTGAAGGTGGAGGGCAATGAGCTGCTGGTCTCCCGTCCCGACGACGAGCACCTGCACAAGAGCCTGCACGGTCTGACCCGCACCCTGATCCACAACATGGTGGAGGGCGTCGAGAAGGGCTACTCCAAGGAGCTGGAAGTCAACGGCACCGGCTACCGTGCAGAGAAGAAGGGCAATCAGCTGGTCATGCGTCTGGGCTTCTCCCACGAAGTCACCGTGGACGAGATCCCCGGCATCCACATCGATGTGCCCGCCCCCAACAAGATCGTCATCAACGGCATCGACAAGCAGGCCGTTGGTCAGTTTGCCGCCGAAGTTCGGGGCAAGCGTCCGCCTGAGCCTTACAAGGGCAAGGGCATCAAGTACACCACCGAAGTTATCCGCCGCAAGGCTGGTAAGACCGGTGGTAAGAAGTAATGGAGGTGTGCCGAAATGGTCAGCAAAATCAATAAGAATGCAATGCGCGTAAAGCGGCATATCCGTGTTCGCGGCAAGATCTCCGGCACCCCCGAGTGCCCCCGTCTGAATGTGTTCCGCAGCAATGCCAACATCTACGCCCAGATCATCGACGATGTGAACGGCGTGACCCTGGCTTCCGCCAACACCCTGGAGAAGTCCTTTGAGGGTGCTGCCGGCAACTGCGAGGCCGCCAAGAAGATCGGTCTGCTGCTCGCTGAGCGGGCCAAGGCCAAGGGCGTCGAGCAGGTCGTGTTTGACCGTGGCGGCTATGTGTATCATGGCCGTGTTGCCGCACTGGCTGAGGGCGCCCGTGAAGGCGGACTCAACTTCTAAGGAGGAGGAAAAGAAATGGCTTACAATCGTACTTCCAGCAATGAGCCCGAGCTCATTGAGAAAGTCGTCTACCTGAACCGGGTCAGCAAGACCGTTAAGGGCGGCCGTGTCATGAAGTTCTCCGCCCTGGTAGTGGTCGGCGACGGCAAGGGCACCGTGGGCTACGGCCTGGGCAAGGCTGCCGAAGTGTCCGAGGCGGTCCTGAAGGGCATCGCCGATGCCAAGAAGAACATGGTCAAGATCTCTCTGGCCGGGACTACCATCCCCCACGAGGTCATCGGCATCTTCGGTGCCGGCTCCGTGCTGCTCCGTCCGGCTCCCGACGGCACCGGCGTCATCGCCGGCGGCGCTGTCCGTGCCGTGATGGAGGCTGTGGGCATCAAGAACATCTGCGCCAAGTGCCTGCGCTCCAACAACCCCCAGAACGTGGTCAAGGCCACCATGCAGGGCTTGCAGTCTCTGCGTTCTCCCGAGCAGGTCGCTGCCATCCGGGGCAAGAGCGTGGAAGAAATCGTTGGTTAAGGAGGGCAATTAACATGGCAAACCTGAAAATTAAGCTTGTTAAGAGCCTGAACGGCCGCCTGGAAAAGCACATCGCTACCGCCGCTTCTCTGGGTCTGCGGAAGATCGGCCAGGTCACCATCCAGCCGGATAACGACCAGACCCGGGGCAAGATCGCCAAGATCGGCTATCTGCTGCAGGTCACCGAAGTGGAATAAGGAGGGAAAAGTATGAAACTGTCTGAGCTTTCTCCCGTCGAGGGTTCTACCCAGGTGGGTAAGCGGAAGGGCCGTGGTACCGGTTCCGGCAACGGTAAGACCGGTGGCCGGGGCCACAAGGGTCAGAAGGCCCGTTCCGGCGGCAAGGTCCGTGCCGGCTTCGAAGGCGGCCAGATGCCTCTGGCCCGTCGTATCCCCAAGCGTGGCTTCAACAACATCTACGCAAAGCCCCTCACGGCCATCAACCTGTCCGTGCTGAACCGCTTTGAGGACGGCGATGTTGTGGATGCCGCCGCTCTGATCGAGAAGGGCATCCTGAACGACTGCCCCAACGGTCTGAAGGTGCTCTCCAACGGCACCCTCACCAAGAAAGTCACCGTGAACGCTGCGGCCTTCTCTGCTTCTGCGAAAGAAAAAATCGAGCAGGCAGGCGGAAAGGCCCAGGTGGTGTAAGTGTTCAAGACTCTGCAAAATGCGTGGAAGATCCCGGAGCTCCGTAAAAAGCTGATCTTCACCATGATGATCCTGCTGATCTACCGTCTGGGCAGCGTTATCCCGCTTCCCTATGTGGATACTGCGATCCTTGCAAATTACTTCGACACCACCCTTTCCAACACGATCCTGGGCCTGTTCGATGCCATGAGCGGCTCCGCCTTCTCTCGGGCCACCGTTCTTGCGTTGGGCATCCAGCCCTACATCAACGCTTCCATTATCATCCAGCTGCTCACCATTGCCATTCCCGCTCTGGAGCGGATGGCAAAGGATGAGGGCGAGGAAGGCAAGAAGAAGCTGGAGCGGATCACCCGGTACACCACTGTGGGTCTGGGCCTGGTCCTGGGCTTCGGCTACTACACCATGCTGAAGAACTATGTTTCTCAGGGCTACGCCATCATTACCGACACCGGCTTCCTGCCCGGTCTCGTGATCGTGCTGGCCTTCACCGCTGGTGCTTCCTTTGTCATGTGGCTGGGTGAGCAGATCACCGAGCACGGCATCGGCAACGGCATCTCCATGATCCTGTTCGCCGGTATCATCTCCCGGATCCCCACCCTGGTCAGCGCCCTCGTCGCAATGAAGTGGTGGGAGATCATCCTGGTGCTCATTGGCATGGCTGCGCTGATCGTGTTCATCGTATTCATCAACGACGCCGAGCGCCGTATCCCCATCCAGTACGCCAAGCGTGTGGTTGGCCGGAAGGTCTATGGCGGTCAGAACACCAATATGCCCATCAAGGTGGCCATGACCGGCGTCATGCCCATCATCTTCGCCCAGTCTATCTGCTCCGTGCCGGCTACGTTCTATGCCCTGTTCGGCTGGAACCTGAAGAGCTGGATGTACACCAACATCTGGAGCTCCAATAGCTGGACCTATGCCATCTTCTACTTCCTGCTGATCTTCTTCTTCAGCTGGTTCTACTCCACCATCCAGTACGATCCCGTGGAGATCTCCAACAATCTGAAGAAGAACGGCGGCTTCATTCCGGGCTTCCGTCCCGGCAAGCCCACCGCCGACTTCATCCAGAAGGTCATCAACAAGATCGTGGTATTTGGCGCCGTGTATCTGTCCATCGTTGCCCTGCTGCCCATCATTTCCGGGCACATCATGGCTTCCGTGAAGAACCTGGCCATCGGCGGTACTTCCGTCATCATCGTGGTCGGCGTTGCGCTGGAGACCGTGAAGGCACTGGAGGCTCAGATGCTCATGCGGCATTACAAGGGCTTCCTGGATTGATCTTGCGAGGCGGAAGAACATGAATTTGATTCTTCTCGGCGCCCCCGGCGCAGGCAAGGGCACCCAGGCGGAGCTCCTGGTGGAAAAGCTGGGCATCCCCTCCATCTCCACCGGCAATATGCTCAGAGAGGCCATGAAAGAAGGCACCGAACTGGGCAAACAGGTAAAAATGTATATGGACGAAGGTTCTCTGGTCCCCGACTCCCTGATCCTTGGGATCGTCGCGGAGCGGGTGTCCAAGCCGGACTGCGCCAAAGGCTTCATCCTGGACGGGGTGCCCCGCACCCTGGCCCAGGCGGAGGCCCTGGACGCACACGGCGTGCACATCGACCATGTACTTTCCATTGAGGTAGACGACGATGTGATCGAGCATCGGATGACCGGCCGGCGGGTTTGCACCGCCTGCGGCGCCAGCTATCACATCACCGCCAATCCTCCCAAGAAGGAAAACGTCTGCGACCTTTGCGGTGCGGCGCTTTCCGTGCGCAAGGATGACGCTCCGGAGACGGTCCGTCATCGGCTCCAGGTCTATCATTCCGCAACGGAGGTCTTGAAGGACTATTACGCCAAACAGGGGAAGCTCGTGCTGATCCGGGGTGAGCAGTCCATCGAGGGCGCCAACCGGGACATCCTGGAGGCAATAGGAGCGAAGGTATGATCACGATCAAAAATGAACGTGAGCTTGATCTCATGCGTCAGGCCTGTAAAATTACCGCGGCAGCCCGTGCCTTGGCAGGGGAAATGGTAAGACCCGGCATGACGACCAAGCAGATCGACAAAGCCGTTTACGAGTTTATCGTCAGTCAGGGCGCAAAGCCGTCGTTCCTGCACTACAACGGCTACCCCGCCAGCGTCTGCATCAGTGTCAACGACACCATCATCCACGGTATCCCCGGCCACTATGCGTTGCGGGAGGGCGACATCGTCAGCGTGGACGTGGGCGCTTTCTACAAGGGGTATCATGGCGATTGTGCGGCAACCTTCCCCTGCGGGCAGATCAGCCCCGAAGCGCAGAAGCTGATCGATGTGACCCGCCAGAGCTTCTTCGAAGGGCTCAAACAGGCCACCTTCGGACACCGGGTGTCCGACATCTCCCACGCCGTGCAAACGTATGTGGAGTCTAACGGTTTCTCAGTCGTGCGTGACTTCGTAGGTCACGGCGTAGGCACGCACCTGCATGAGGAGCCGGAAGTGCCGAACTTCGGCGCTCCCGGCCATGGGCCCCGGCTCCTGCCCGGCATGACCATCGCCATCGAGCCTATGGTGAATATGGGCACTTATAATGTCCGTATTCTCAAGGACGGATGGACGACCGTCACCGCCGACGGCAAGCTGGCCGCTCATTATGAAAATACTGTTCTCATCACCGGCGGCGAGCCGGAAATACTCACCGTCACCGAAGGATCTTGACTATGGAAACGGGTTTGGATGAGATAATCATTGCAGACGTTGTGGCTTCCACCGCCGGGCGGGACCAGGGAAAGCTCTTCTATGTGGTCGGATGTGAGGACGAATACGTCCTCCTGGCCGACGGCAAGGGCCGTCCCCTGGAAAAGCCCAAGCGGAAAAAGCGGAAACATACACGTAAGATCCTTCGCTCTGAGACCAGAGTCGCCGACAAGCTAAGGCTGGGCGACAAGGTGCTCAACAGCGAATTACGAAGAGACCTGGCTTACCTGAGCCGGGAAATGCAAAGTAACGACCTAGGAGGTTTCTAACTTGGCAAAGGACGACGTAATCGAGATTGAGGGCATCGTAACCGATGCGCTGCCGAATGCTATGTTCAATGTAGATATCGGTAACGGACACACCATTCTGGCACACATTTCCGGCAAGCTCAGAATGAACTTTATTAAGATCTTGCCCGGTGACAAGGTAACCGTTCAAATGTCTCCGTATGATCTGACCCATGGGCGGATCACCTGGAGAAGCAAGTAACAGATCAGAGACATTGTTCTCGTATGGAGGTTCAACAGTATGAAAGTAAGACCGTCCGTGAAGCCCATGTGCGAAAAGTGCAAGATCATTAAGCGCAAGGGCAGAGTCATGGTAATTTGCGAAAACCCCAAACACAAGCAGAGACAAGGCTAATAGGAGGTGCTGAAGAAGTATGGCACGAATTTCTGGTATTGACCTTCCTCGTGACAAGCGGATCGAGGTAGCATTGACGTATATCTACGGCATCGGGCCGGCTCGGGCAAAGAAAGTCCTGGAGATCACCCAGATCGACCCGGACACCCGTGTGAAGGATCTGACCGAGGATCAGGAAGCACAGCTCCGTGACACCATCGAGCATCACTTCCTCATCGAGGGCGACCTGCGCCGGGAGACTGCCATGAACATCAAGCGGCTGAGTGAGATCGGCTGCTACCGTGGACTGCGGCACCGCCGCGGCCTGCCTGTTCACGGCCAGCGCACCAAGACCAACGCCCGTACCCGTAAGGGTCCGAAGAAGACCATCGCTAACAAGAAGAAGTAAAAGGAGGGATATGTAATGGCTACGAAAGCAGCAGCAAAGAAAGTTGTAAAGCGCCGTCGTGAGCGCAAGGTTGTTGAGAAGGGTGCAGCACATATCCGCTCTTCCTTCAACAACACCATGGTGACCATCACCGACCTGGAAGGCAATGCCCTGAGCTGGGCTTCCTCCGGCGGACTGGGTTTCCGTGGTTCCCGGAAGTCCACCCCCTTCGCCGCTCAGACCGCTGCCGAGACCGCTGCGAAGGCCGCTATGGCTTACGGCCTGAAGACCGTCGAGGTTTACGTGAAGGGTCCCGGTCAGGGACGGGAAGCTGCCATCCGTGCGCTTCAGTCCGCTGGTCTGGAAGTCGTCATGATTAAGGATGTTACCCCCATCCCCCACAATGGCTGCCGTCCTCCCAAGAGACGGCGTGTCTGATTTCGTATAGGAGGAATTTTGCGATATGGCTAAAAATATGCAGCCTGTGCTGAAGCGCTGCAGAGCGCTGGGCGTTTCTCCTGCCGCAATGGGTTATTCCAAGACTTCCAACAAGAATCCCGGCGGACAGAGAAGAGCAAAGAAGTCTGAGTACGCCACTCAGCTCACCGAGAAGCAGAAGGTGAAGTTCGTTTACGGCATCCAGGAGAAGCAGTTCCACAACTACTACGACAAGGCCACCCGTGCCGAGGGCAACACCGGCGAGGTGCTGCTGACCTTCGTGGAGCGCCGTCTGGACAACGTCGTGTACCGTCTGGGCTTCGCCAACTCCCGCCGTCAGGCCCGTCAGCTGGTGAACCATGGCCACTTCACCGTCAACGGCAGCCGGGTGAACATCCCCAGCTACCTGGTGAAGACCGGCGACGTGGTCGCCGTGTGCCAGAAGAGCGTTTCCAACAACTTCTTCAAGAAGCTGAAGGAAGACGACACCTTCGTGGCCGCTCCCAAGTGGCTGGACCGTGACAAGACCACCCTCACCGGCAAGGTCATTGCTATGCCCACCAAGGCGGACATCGACTTCGAGATCGCAGAGCACCTGATCGTCGAGTTGTACTCCAAGTAATCGACCTCCCGTTTGTTTGTATCAACTGCGTGGGGCTTTTGCCCCACACTTGTGAAGGAGGGTTATTGATTCATGGTAGAAATTGAAAAGCCCCGCATTTCCTGTGTGGAGACGCTGGACAATGCGGCCTATGGCAAGTACGTGGTAGAACCGCTGGAGCGGGGCTACGGTATGACTTTGGGCAACTCTCTGCGCCGGATCCTGCTGTCCAGCCTGCCCGGCTACGCTGCGACCTCTATCAAGATCGCCGGCGTGCAGCATGAATTTACCACGATCCCCGGTGTGAAGGAAGATGTCACTGAGATCGTCCTGAACATCAAGCGGATGATCGTGAAGCTCCATTCCCAGGGAGAAAAGACCGTCTATATTGACGCCGTGGGACCCTGCAAGGTCACTGCCGGCGACATCAAGACGGATGCGGACGTGGAGATCCTGAACCCGGATCTTCTGATCTGCACGCTGGGACCGGACGCAACCTTCAATATGGAGATCACTCTGTCCCAGGGCCGGGGCTATGTTCCCAGCGACCGGAACAAGACTCCGCAGACCCCCATCGGCGTGATCCCCGTAGACTCCCTGTATTCTCCCGTTACCAAGGTGAACTATACGGTGGAGCCCACCCGTGTGGGTGATAAGACCGATTTCGACAAGCTGACCCTTGAGGTCTGGACGGATTCCACCATCTCTGCCAAGGATGCGGTCTCTCTGGGCGCCAAGATCCTTTCCGACCACCTGACGGTGTTCACGAACCTGTCTGACAATGTCAGCACCGGTTCTACCGTGGTGGACAAGAAGGAGGAGCGTCCGGACAGCAAGCTCTCTATGACCATCGATGAGCTGGATCTGTCGGTTCGGAGCTTTAACTGCCTGAAGCGTGCCAACATCAACACCGTGGCCGATTTGATCGGCAAGACCGGTGAGGACATGATGAAGGTCCGCAACATGGGCAAGAAGTCTCTGGACGAGGTCCAGAAGAAGCTGGAAATGATGGGGCTGTCCCTGGCCAGCGATGATTCTGGCAGCAATAACTAATCAACCTTTCAGATAAGGAGGAAAGTTCATGTTCGGTACTCGTAAACTGGGCAAGACCAGTGAACAGAGAAGAGCGCTGCTGCGTCAGCAGGTGACCGATCTTCTGGAAAAGGGCAAGATCGAGACCACCTTCTACCGTGCCAAAGAGGTTCAGCCTGTGGTCGAGAAGATGATCACCCTGGGCAAGAAGGGCAACCTGGCTGCTTACCGCAGAGCCATGGGTTTCATCACCAAGGAAGATGTGGTGCAGAAGCTGTTCAAGGAGATCGCTCCCAAGTACGCTGAGCGGAACGGCGGCTATACCCGTGTGACCCGCACCGGCGAGCGCCGGGGCGACGCCGCTGAGATGGCTGTCATCGAGCTGGTGTAATAGCGACTTTTGTCAAATAAAAAGGGCGTGTCCGCAGGATACGCCCTTTTTTGCACCCCGGATACTTGACAAATCCGGAAAATCAGATATACTAATATAGCATATTAGATTCAAGAGAGGAGCATCCTCCATGCCCCAGACATCCATGAAAATTCTTCTGGTGGCCGACCAGTTCTATGCGGCCAACAACGGCATGACCATCTCCGCCCGGCGCTTTGCCCAGGTCCTCCGGCAGCACGGCCATGAGGTTCGGGTGCTGTGCTTCGGGAAACCGGAATTTCTGGCCTCCGGCGAGCGGGCCTATCTGCTGAAAAAGCAGTATATCCCGATTTTCGATGATCTGATCAGTTCCCAGGGCATGACCTTCGCCAAGGTGGACAAGGCTGTCATCCGGGATGCAGTCGAGTGGGCGGAAATTATCCACTTTCTCACGCCCTTTGCCCTGACCCATGCAACCATCCGAGTGGCCCGGCAAATGGGAAAGCCCTACACGGCGGCTTTTCATGTGCAGCCGGAAAATATCACCTCCTCCATCCATCTGGGCAAGGTGGGCTGGATCAACACGGCCATCTACCACTGGTTCCACTTTTATGTGTACCGGTACTGCACCCACATCCATTGCCCCAGCAATTTTATCGCCGGGGAACTGCGCCGCACCGGCTATGAGGCGCAGCTGCACGTCATTTCCAACGGCATCGACCCGGATTTTCAGTACCGGAAGCTGCCGAAAACCGACGAATTCGCCGGGAAATTCCTGATCCTGATGACCGGACGGCTGTCGATCGAAAAGCGGCAGGATGTGCTTGTGGAAGCCGTGGCCCAGTCGAAGCATAAGGACGAAATTCATCTTGTCCTGGCGGGCAAAGGCCCCCGGAAGGAGAAAATTCTCGCCCTGGCGAAGAAGCGGGGCGTTTTGCTCACCAACCGGTTTTTCCCCAAGCCGGAGCTTCTGGACCTGATCGCCATGGCGGACCTGTACGTCCATGCGGCGGACATGGAGATCGAGGCCATGTCCTGCATGGAGGCATTCGCCGGTGGTCTGGTGCCGGTGATCGCCAACAGCCCCAAATCCGCAACGCCCCAGTTTGCTATGGACGAGCGGAGCCTGTTCCCGGCAGGGGACAGCGCCGCATTGGCGGAGAAAATCGACTACTGGATGGAGCATCCGGCGGAGCGGGCGGAAATGGAACGGGCCTACGCCCAGTCGGCGCAGAAATACGCCCTGGACGACTGCGTGACCGCCGCCGAGGCCATGTTCCGGAAGGCCATGGAGGAAGCCCATGGATGAAGAAATGCAGATGCCCGTGGAGGAGCGGGTCACGTCTAACTGGGAGCCGCTGAAATTCGAGACGGGGGCTGACTACGATTATCTGCGCAATGCCTGGTACCAGCGCCTGGGAACGGCCCTGTTCCGGCGGCTTGTTGCGTTCATTTTGTGCTTTTACAACGGCTTGGTGTTGGGGGTCAAGGTCCACGGACGGGAGAATTTACGGGCCTTGAAGGGGACTGGCGCCGTGGCCGTGTGCAACCACGTCCACAATATGGACTGCACCATCAACAACATTGCGCTGCTGCCCCGGCGGGTGTACCATGTGTCCCTGGACAGCAATTTCCGCATCCCGGTGGTCCGGCACATCATCCGATGGCTTGGGGCCGTGCCCCTGAGCCGCAGCCCCAAGCAGGTCCGGCGGCTGTTTTCGGAAATGGAAACGGCATTGCGGGCCGGGGCCATCGTCCAGGTGTACCCGGAGGGGGTCCTGGTGCCCTACGCCCGGCAGATGCGGGAGTTCCATAACGGCGGCTTCCGGATGGCGGCGGAGGCCAACGTGCCGGTACTGCCATTGATGCTGCTCCAGCGGCAGCCCAGGGGCATCCTGCGGCTCTGGAAGCGGAAGCCTTGCATGGAATTGTATATCCTGCCGCCAATCATCCCCCAGGAGGGCCTGTCCCGTCCGGAGGCTGTGGCCCGGTATCGCCGGGAGGCCAGGGCGGCCATGGAGCAGGCGGCGGAAAAATACCAGAACGCAAAAAATCTCGAAAAAACCCCTTGACAAAGTCGGGATCCTGCGCTATAATAGCAAAGCTGTCAGAGAGACAGAGAAAATGCTGCTATAGCTCAGTCGGTAGAGCGCATCCTTGGTAAGGATGAGGTCGCCAGTTCAAATCTGGCTAGCAGCTCCAAAAAACCCATCCGTTTGGATGGGTTTTTCTTTTTATGTGTTTGATTAGATAGAAACTGGCGACCTCATCCGTAATTTCAATCGAGAGGTCGTAAGGTTTCCGCCGGACCTGTCCGGCGGAAACCGGGTAGCCAGTTCAAATCGCATCTGGCGGCTCAAAAAAGACACCCATTCAAGTGAATGGGTGTCTTTTTTGCGTTGCGAGGGTGTATCACTCTTATGAGCAGCCTCCCGGAGAGGTAAAAATGCCTTCCCCTGGGGGAAGGTGGCACGGGCCTTAGCCCGTGACGGATGAGGTCGAAGGTTACAGTTTTGTACCAACCTATGGCAATGATTGGTGGCTTCGACCTCATCAGTCAGCCCTAGCGGGCTGCCAGCTTCCCCTCCAGGGGAAGCCTTTGCGCCACGCCCTTTCTGCGTATAGAATTCGTGCGGGCGGGGCTTTCTTATTCTGTGCTGGTTTCCATAACGTCATTGGCCTGTGACGCAATGAAATCGGAACCGCATTTTTGCTCACCCCTCCGGGTGGAGGGTACGGCGGACGAAATCGGAGACGGTTTTCCGATAGCGGTCATAGTCCACCAGATAGCTGGCCCCGTGGCCGGCGGTGGGGACGATGAGCAATTCTTTGTCCTTGGAGCCGCAGCGGCGGTACATTTCCCGGCTCATGTCGCAGGGCACGAACCGGTCGTCGTCCCCGTGGACCAGCAGCACCGGGATGCGGCAGCGCTCCAGAGCGGTGTCGGCCCCCACGGAATCCGGGTCGAAGTGGGCAAACAGAATGGCCCCCAGCCGGACCAGGGGGTACAGGGCGACAGGCAGGTGCCGGTCCTTCAGGACCTTACGGATGATGGCCCGGGGAGAGGAGTAGCCGCAGTCGGCGGCGATGCCCACAACATTTTCCGGCAGGTCCTCACCGGCGGCCATCAGCACCGTGGCCGCCCCCATGGACATTCCGTAGAGCAAAATTTTCACATCCGGACCGCATTTTCCCCGAATAAAATCGATCCAGCACAGGCAGTCCACCCGCTCTTTGACCCCGAAGGTCAGATATTTTCCCTCGCTTTTCCCATGTGCCCGCTGATCGATCATCAGCACGGCGCAGCCGTCCTCCAAGCCCATGGGCAGGCCGCCGCAGAAATCCTTTTCCGCAACGCTCTGGTAGCCGTGGCACAAAATCTGCACCGGGGCCTTGGGGTCGGCGGCGGGATAGAACTTGCCGTGGAGCCGGAGGCCGTCCTGGGAAGTGGTCCACACGTCCTCATAGGGAATGGCCAGCGCTTTGTCGATCATTTCCCGGACCTGCTTGGCGTAAGGGCTGTATTGGGGCGTGTTCGGCAGCTTATAAAGGTATTTTTCCAGATCATTCGGCACCCGGAACGCTGCCTGGGCGCAAAAATAGCTCCCCAGCAGCAAAATTGCCAGAATTCTAAGAATTCCCCAGAACCAAACCATACGTCCGCCTCCTTTTTCCCCATTATATCAGAACCGGCGGGGAAAACAAGGTCATTTTTTCAGTTCCCGGTAGGTCTACCGGATGAAGAAGAGGGCAATGAGAAACGTCAGCAGGTCCGCCGCCGGGAAGGACCAGAGAAGGCCGTCCAGCCCGAAGAAAACCGGCAGAAGAATGGGCAGGGAGACGCCGAAAAGAATTTCCCGTGTCATGGAGACGGCGGTGGAGGCGAAGGAAAACAAGGAAGACGTTCTCTCCCGAATGACGGCGCTCAGGAATTCTCTGGGTACCGTCATTCTGCATAAATTCACGGGGTTAAAATTGGGGAAAAAGCAGAAAATGCGGAAACCCATTGACAGCGTTTGGTTTCCACATTACAATGGAAACCGGAAAGAGCAATTGGGTTTTCGAGAAGCGTTCCCCCATTTGCCCGCACCCCAGGGGAAGGTTGTTTTCGCCCTGCCGGGGGTGCCATCCGCGATACCATCCCATATATTTTTTATCCCACACCAAAGGAGGACCTTATGGACGGACCGGACACGAAAGTTATTTGCGCCGCTGCCATGGACCTGTTCCGGCAGGAAGGTCTGCGCTTCACCATGCAGCAGCTGGCGCAAAAGCTGCACATCAGCAAAAAGACCCTCTACACCCGCTACGCCTCCAAAGAGGAATTGCTTCTGGACATGATCGATGATGCCTTCGGGGCCATTCACGCCCGGAAACAGGCCATTCTGGAAGAAAATCTCCCCTTGGAGGAAAAGCTCCGCCGGGTCATCATCGCCCTGCCGGAGGAATATGCGGCCACAAATCTCTGCCGCATGGAGGAATTGGAGGAAAAATTTCCCGCTGCGGCGGAACGGGTCCGGCTGCATCTGGAGACCGGCTGGGAGCCGACTCTGGCCCTTCTGGAGGAGACCCGGCAGGCGGGACTTCTGCGGGATGTGCCTTTTGACATCCTGCGGACCATGATCACCGGGTCCATCGAGGCCTTTCTGCGGGACGAAAGCCTTACGGCCCAGGAATATGCCAACGCTTTGGAAACAATGATCGATATTTTTCTGGAAGGAGTTTTGGAGCGATGAAATACAGCTTGTGCAATGACTGGGAATTCACGACCCAATGGACGGAAGAATTTGCCCATTGGCAGGCCCCCGGAGAGCCGGTGCGGCTGCCCCACACCAACGCGATTGTCCCCCAGCACTACGCCGACCCGGCGGATTACGAGATGGTCTGCGGCTACCGGCGAAAATTCCGGGTGCCGGAGGGGGCGGAGCGGGTGTTCCTGATTTTTGACGGGGCCGCCCATCAGGCCAACCTGTTCGTCAACGGCAAATTGGCCGGGGAACACGTGGGCGGCTACACCGGCTTCCGGCTGGATGTGACAGACCTTGTTGACCGGACCGGGGAGAACACCCTGGCGGTCCGGCTGGACACCCACGAGGACCCCACCGTGCCGCCCTTCGGCTATGTGGTGGATTATCTCACCTACGGCGGACTTTATCGGGAGGTTTGGCTGGAAAGCCGGGGTGAACGGTACATTTCGGACCTGTTCGTTTCAACGCCGGACCTGCATACGGCGGTGGTTCGCTGGGAGGGCACCGGCAGCCGGGTACGGCTGCAAATTTCTGCTCCGGACGGTTACATTCTGGCCGACACCATTACCCTGGACCCCTGCGTGACCTTCCCGGTGCCGGAAGCGGAGGCCTGGGGGCCGGGCCACACGACGCTGTACACCTGCCGGGCGGCCATGCTCCGGGAGGACGGCCAGGAAGAAGATGTTATGGAAACCAAATTCGGCTTCCGCACGGCCCAGTTCCGGGCCGACGGGTTCTATCTCAACGGGGAACGCTATTTCCTCCGGGGCCTGAACCGGCACCAGAGCTATCCCTATATGGGCTATGCCGCCCCGGCCAGCCTGCAGCGGGAGGATGCGAGAATTCTGTGGGAGGAACTTTCCTGCACGGCGGTGCGGACCAGCCATTACCCTCAAAGTCAGGCGTTTCTGGACGAATGTGACCGGCTGGGGCTGCTGGTGTTTACGGAATTGCCCGGCTGGCAGCACATCGGCGACGAGGCCTGGAAGAACCGGGCCTGCGCCATGCTGGAAGAAATGATTTTGCAGAACCGAAACCACCCCAGCATCATTCTCTGGGGCGTGCGCATCAACGAAAGTCAGGACGACGACGCTTTTTACACCCGAACCAACGCCATCGCCCATAAGCTGGACCCCAGCCGCCAGACCTCCGGGGTCCGGTACCTCTCCAAGAGCCATCTTCTGGAGGACGTGTACGCCTTCAACGACTTTTCCCACAACGGCGTGACCCCCGGCGTGAAGCCGAAAAAAGACGTGACGCCGGATATGCACAAGGCCCTGCTCATTTCTGAGTGCAACGGCCACATGTACCCCACCAAGCCCTTTGACGACGCCTCCCACCGGCAGGAACACGCCCTGCGCCATGTGCGGGTTCAGAACGATGCCGCCGCCGACGGGGAACACGCCGGGTGCTTTGCCTGGTGCATGTTCGATTATCCCACCCACCGGGACTTCGGCTCCGGGGACCGGGTGTGCTACCACGGAGTTTTGGACACTTTCCGGAATCCCAAGCCCGCCGCCGCCGTGTATGCCAGCCAGGGGGACCGGGAGCCGGTGCTGGCCCTCAGCGCCCCCATGGACATCGGCGACTATCCGGCGGGGAACGTGGGGACCATTTACGCCTTCTCCAACGCCGAGGAGGTGCGGCTCTACAAAAATGACGTGTTCGTGCGGACGTTGGCGAAAAGCCCCTGGACGGCCCTGCTCCATCCGCCTCTGGAAGTGTCCGACACCATCGGCGAGCTGCTGGAGACTCAGGAGGGCTTCCCGAAAGCTAAGGCTGAGGCGTTGAAGGATTGCCTTTTGGCGGCGGGGAAGTACACCCTGGAGGGCCTGCCCCTGCGCTACAAGCTGAAAATGGCCCGGTGCATGGCCCAATATCACATGAAATTCTCCGACGGCTTCGACCTGTACGGAAAATATGTGGGCAACTGGGGCGGGGAGGCCACCCGCTGGCGGTTCGACGCTCTGAACGGCGGAAAAGTCGTGAAATCCGTGACCCTTTGCCCCAGCGCCCGGCTCCATCTGGAAGCCCGGCCCAGCACATTGACCCTCCGGGAGGGGGACACCTATGACATGGCCGCCGTCCGCATCCGTATTCTGGATGCAAACGGCAATGTGGCCCCTTACGCCCAGCTGCCTGTGACTCTGTCCGTTACCGGGGACTTGGAACTGGTGGGTCCCGCCGCTGTCACCGCCGAAGGCGGCATGACGGGGACTTATGTGAAAACCACCGGCAAGGCGGGCCGGGGAACGCTGACCCTGACCACCGCCCAGACGGAGCCGGTGACACTGCAATTTACTGTTTTGGAGGAGGAAGCATCATGGAACTGACCGGAAAACAAAAAGCCGCCTTTGGCATTGGCGCCGTGGGCAAGGACATGGTGTATGCACTGTCCGCATCCTATGTGATGTATTATTATCAGGATGTGCTGCACCTGAGTGCCACTTTCGTGGGCCTGATTTTGATGATCGCCCGCATTTTCGACGCCTTTAACGACCCCTTCATGGGCATTCTGGTGGCCAAGACCCGGACCCGCTTCGGCCGGTTCCGGCCCTGGATCTTCACCGGCACGGTGCTGAACGCCTTCGTGCTGTACGCCCTGTTTGCCGCTCCTGTGCTCAGCGAAGCGGGGATGATGGTGTATTTCAGCGTGGTTTACATCCTCTGGGGCGTGACCTATACCATGATGGACATTCCCTATTGGTCCATGATCCCCGCCGTGACCCGGACCCCCAAGGACCGGGAGACCCTCTCGGTGGTGGGCCGGACCTGCGCCGGGGTAGGCTCTGCCCTCATCGCCATGTTCACCATGCTGCTGGTGGGTGCGCTGGGCGGCAGCAGCGAGCGGACGGGCTTCCGGTATGTGGCCCTCATTGTTTCCGGTATTTTCGTGGTGACGGAGATCATCTGCTGCGCCAATGTGAAGGAAAATGCCCCCACGGAAATGAAAACGGCCACCGTGAAGGAGATGTTCTCCGCCCTGTTCCGCAACGATCAGGCCATGGTGGTGGTCGCCACCATCGTGCTCATCAATTCGGCACTGTACCTGACCTCCAACTTCATCATTTACTTCTTCAAATATGACTTCGGCGGGGAAGGCTGGAAGGGCAGCTACACCCTGTTCTCCACCGTCGGCGGCGCTGCCCAGATCCTGGGCATGATGGTCCTGTACCCACTACTCCGCAAAAAGCTCAGCAGCACCGGCGTGTTCCGGCTGAGTTTGATCGCCGCTCTGGCGGGCTACGCAATCATGCTGACGTTCTGTCTGATGGGGCTGTCCGGGAATCTCGTTGCCCTGCTGGTCCCCGGCATCGTGGTGTTTGCCTGCAACGGAATGCTTTCCGTGCTGACCACCCTGTTCCTGTCCAACAGCGTGGACTACGGCCAGCTAAAGACCGGACGGCGGGAGGAGAGCGTCATTTTCTCCATGCAGACCTTCGTGGTGAAGGCCGCCTCCGGCGTGGCGGTGTTCCTGACGGGCATCGGCCTGGACCTCATCGGTCTGGTGGGCAACACCGACGAGACTGCCCCGGCGGCGGTCCAGAGCGCCGGGACCTTGATGGGCCTGCGGCTGCTGATGACCGTGCTGCCCATGCTGGTGCTGGCGGCGGCGCTGGTGCTGTTCCGGAAGAAATTCATCCTCACCGACGAAAAGGCTGCCCAAATCAGCGCCCAATTACAGGAGAAGCACCATGGCTGAGCTGCGCTGGAAAGTCGTCACCGACCGGGGGACCACCACCGGCACGGCGGAATGGAATGTCAATGAGCCGCTGCGGCTCCACCCGGACCTGCCCAAGGGCATTTTCCGGCAGGTCACGGCGGAGCTGGACTGGCCCATGGAGGACGGGGAGCGGCTCTTTATGAACGGCTACCAGACCTGGACCTATTCCCCGGAACTGGGGAAAACCGACCGGCTCCGGGGCGTGGACCAAATTCCCAAATTTCTTACGAAAAAATACGCCTTTGACCGGTACGGGGACTATCATTTCGTGTCCTACGGCAAGGAACCGGGCACCAGCCACGGCTTTTCCTACTGTACCTTCCGGAAGGGGGACCAATATAAGCTTCTGGCCTCCCTGGATGACCGGCCCGGCTATACGATCTTCCGGTATTCCGCCCAAAAAGCTCTGCTGACCCTGGAACGGGACTGCGCCGGCATCCGGCACCGAGGGGGACCCTACGCCATTTTCGACCTTTTCCGGGCGGAGGGGACGGAGGATGCCGTCTATGACGGCTGGTTTGATGCCATGGGGGTCAAGCCCCGGACAAAAGAAAAGCTGGCGGGCTATTCCAGCTGGTACAATCACTATCAGAACATCACCAATCTGGGCGTGGAGGCAGATTTCAAGGCCTGCCGGGAGTACCTGCGGCCGGGGGACCTTTTTCAGATCGACGACGGCTGGGAATGGAAGGTGGGGGACTGGCTGAAATTCCACCCCTACAAATTCCCCTTGGGCATTTACCGCTTTGCGGACATGGCCCACACCTACGGCCTGAAAGCGGGCCTTTGGCTGGCGCCTTTTATCTGCGAGACGGATTCGGACCTGTACCGGGACCATCCGGACTGGCTTCTGCGCCATGAGGGCAAGCCCTGGTGCTGCGGGGCCAACTGGAGCGGCTTTTATGCTCTGGACATTGACCATCCGGGGGTCCAGG
>QWCN01000865.1_pt1 | contig 56607 bp, 38 predicted proteins | sample 1972711 | NCBI WGS metagenome assembly QWCN01 (sample SAMN09866707, study PRJNA288562) | Human gut metagenome isolate term1_stool, whole genome shotgun sequencing... | isolation source: gut | host: Homo sapiens | place: USA: California
TCATGGATCAATCTAATTTATAGCAGTTTGGCATTCAAAATCTCCCGGCTCGTTATTTCGGTAGTCTGATGCCGGGCTCCGTTTTTCTCGGTGATTTCCTCTAAAAGTACCTTGTCATCGGAGATCGTGAGCTTAGGCAGCGCGAATACCGTCCGCTGGCGCTGGTGCCCCCTTACGACGGTCGGATCATTGCATGGATCGACTTCGGGAAAACGTCCTGTCAGTCCCATCCGCTGGACCCGAAACGGGATCAGCCCGTGGAGCGGATCGCGATTCCGGAATAAGCGGGCAGTTATAGCACAAATTCGACCGTGTCCTCGTCGGCATCGCCGAGGCTGAACTCCTTGTCGGAGAAGAGTTCGGCGAGGCCCGTGATCTGTTTCAATCGCAGCAACTCGTCGCGGTCCATGCCGATATGACGCATGATCCACTGGTCGGACATCCGCGCCCGGGTCAGTTCGGCGACGATCTCGCTCATCAGCTCGACGTTGTGCGTGCCCCGCGCCCGGTTGTGGCGGATGGTCGAGGCCATGCGGTTCGAAAGGTCCTTCTCGATCACGGCCACGGGCAGCAGCCCACGTTCGCGTTCGTAGATGCGTTTCGAGGTCTTGAGCACCAGATAGCGGTGGTAGCCGTCCACCAGTTCGTAAAGGTCCTTCCCTGCGTCGTAATAGCAGACGCACGGCATCGTGTAGCCGTCCTCCCAGATAGACAGTTCCAGCAGTTTCATTTCGGGCGGCGCCACGACGTTGGGGTTGTAGCTGTTCGCCACGACCTTCTCCACCGGTACGGCACGAACGTTATAGACAGGGCTCCGGTAGCTTTTTTCGGTCGGATGTTCGTAATAGCGATTCATATTTTTCCATGATTTTCCTGCGGCGCAGCGTTTCGCTCTTGTTGGGCGAAAATCCCATGTATTTGCAGGCGTGGTCGTTTTTCAGAATGCAGATACAGATACGCTTGAACGTAGGCAGCAGACTGAATTCCGGCAGATCTGTGTCGTCGAGATACTCCATGCGCACCGGACGCTTGTCGGTGCGGTAGGCGCTCCTGTCGCCGACTTCGATGCGGATGCCGGCCTTTTGCAGTCTGGCGATGGTCTCCTCGGAGAGGCATCCGCCCTTTTCACGCCAGAAGCGGATGCTTACGGAGAGTCTTTCGAGGTAATTGCGCCGCGTCGGCTCCGGAAGGGTCGAGAGCAGGAAGTGCATGTAGCTTTCCCACGTCATTCCTTTCGGCAGGCGCACCGACTGCCAGCCGACGGCCGCCGTCCTGCCGTACAACGCCGCGAAATTGGCCCCGTCGACCCTGCCGACCATACGTCCCCACGTATCCGGATCGATGGCTTTGTAGAGATGCAGGCTGGCGATGGCCGGCGAGATGAACGGACTGGCCACGCGCTGACTGTCGAGCGGCACGCCGGCCCGGTAGAAAAGGTCGTACAGCCGGTTGTAGGACCAGCCGAAACGACCGTTCGCTGTCCAGATGTCGGTCGTCAGCCAGTCGTAGAGCGGATAGGCGTTGCAAATACCCTTGCCGACCCACTGGCGTATCCACCGTTTGCCTGAAAAGCGATGGTGATTGCGGTCGCTGTAAATCGTGCGCCAGCGGTTGAAACTCTCCTGCGTGCGGATGCCGATCAGACAGCACGTGCGCACCGCGCCGCTGCGCGCGTGAAGCCATTCGGCGAAGCGGTTCTGGAACTCGTAATCCCACATTTCGTCGGTGAAGAACGGGAAATCGCGCCGCGTAAGACATCCCCCGGGCATCTCCCGCACCCAGATGTCCCGCTTCGACTCCTCCCACGGCCGCCAGTACTGCCGGAACATCGAGGTGCAGGTCTGCACCTTGAACGGCACGCAGACCCGGTATACATCGAGGATATCGGTGTTCTCGGCCAGCGTGCGGTCCACATAGTCGAGCGTATCGCGGTACTGGATTTCGTAATCCATATGGAAGACCCCAATTCGGCGCCGCAGGCCGTGCCGCCGTATGTAGTCGATGCAGAGGTTGAGCAGCACGCCGCTGTCCTTGCCGCCGGAGAAGGAGACGTAGATGTTGTCGAAAAGATCGAAGACCGTTTTCAGCCGCCGCTGTGTCCGCTCGTAGACGTTCATGGCTGCCGCTTTTTCCCGTACTGCATCGTCACGTATTGTGTCCACTCCTTCGTGGGAACAAATCCCTCGGTGCGGAACACCTCGGCGTGGCGGAGCAGCGTTACGGAGCGTATCGTATAGTCGCGGTGGTAGTATTGGATGATCTCGCGCAGGAAGCGCGACAGCAGCAGCGGATCGTCACCCGAAACGTAGTAGTTGTTGATCTTGGCCACGCCGTCGTCGGTGATCTCCACGGGCATGAACCCGAAGACGGTCTCGCCCTCCCACGCGACGAACCACGTGTGCGCACGCGAAGTCCAAAACGGGTAGTTGTTGTTCTGACGCAATACGCTGCGCCGCATGACCAGCGGAGCGACGAGCGTGTAAAGGCGGGGTGAAGTGCCGTCCAGTTTCTCGATTGTCATATCCGAAAGGTTATAAAACGACCGAATGTTATATATCTGGGACCGAATGTATTGAAATACACATTCGATCCTTACAAATATAAGAAATATCGGTCGTTTTCCCAAATTTTCGGATCAGGGCGAAGGATGGTATTGCACTGGTTTTTCTTTTGCACCGGCGTATTTTTTAGGCAGAAAAAATTATTTTTGCATACGAAACCGTTAACCTTGATTTATGAATTGTGCAAATCATCCTGCCGAAGCGGCAGTCGCCCAATGTACGGAATGCGGAAAAGGACTGTGTGTACAATGCGTACAAAACCGGCAAAAACCCGTATGCGCCGCATGCCGTGAAAAATTGAGAAGCCAGACTGTCGGCTCGATTGTTTTTCATCTGCTTGTTTATGTCGGGCTGTTCATCCTGGGATATAAATGGAATTTCATGGAAGGGAATGGATTTCCCGATGGAAGATTTGCCAGCGGTTATACGCTGATGGCCGTGGTCTCCGGCTGGCAGTTCTTGAACTCTGTCGTCGGCTGGCGATTGGTGCAGGGAGATTTGACGGCTTGGGCGATCTATTACGTGCTTAAATTACTCCTTTCCGTAATTGTCGGCTTTTTCACAGCCCCTTTCACGATCCTGTGGAACTTGATAAAACTGATACCTTTCATGATGCGACGATAACAATCTTCTAAAAACAAGGGAGAGCCTAAAACTCTGGGATGCGTTCGACAAGGCTTTTCAACATATATTCAAAGAGGAACCGGCCTGCCGGATAAATGCCGAAAAGTTATTGAAGTATCTGTTAATCTGCTTTGGAGAAAAATCACCCGTCATGGTGGGGTGACGCGACTCGTTTATAAAGGGAGGGGCTGTCCGAATTTTCGGACAGCCCTGATGTTTTCATAGATCAATCTAATTTATAGCAGTTTGGCATTCAAAATCTCCCGGCTCGGGATTTCGATTGTCTGATGTCGAGCCCCGTTTTTTTCCAACAGACGGCGGTAATCCGTTGCGACGAACTCGTAGAAGGTGTTGAACGAAGGTGTGACCGCAGTGTCGATTTTGAGTTGCGAGAGGTATAGGTTCACGGCATTCGACAAGGCCACTTCTTCCGCACGTGTCGGTTCCTCGGATTCGCGCTTCCCAAGGTAAGCAACAGCGCCTTGAGCGATTCGCGCTTCTCGACGTCATACACTCCGTCTTCGACAAAGAAGGGGTTGAAGGCAACGGCGGCATCTCCTCGGAAGGTCTGCATGGTGGCTTTGTATGCCTCGGCCTCGTCGAGCGGCGGCATCTCCTCGCGCTGGATGTTCTCTGAGAGCGCGAGGTCGAAGATCGCCCGTTCGTCCGCGGGGGCGGCATCGACGATGGCTTCGATTTCGGTCTGGCCGAGCAGTTGCACGGCACGGTAGCGGCGTTCTCCGCAGACGATGATGTAGCCGCCTTGTTCTGCGGCTCGCACCCGGATGGGCTGAATAAGGCCGTGCGTGGCAATGGAGGCGGCCAGTTCCGCGAGGGCATTTTCGTCGTAACTCCGCCGCGGATTGTTGGGGTTGGGGCGGATTTTGTCAATGGAGAGCAAAACGGTCGATTTCGTGCTCTGGGCGGCGGTTGCGGTCGAGGTGTCGGTTTCGTTCGTTTTCATGGTATGATGATTTTAAGATTATTTTGAAAGGTATTTGATCAGTTGCTTATGGCGGTCGTACGGTATTTTGAACAGCAGGTAGGTAATGCCTATGCCGTTGCGCGATGCGTTGTGAAGGAGTTGCCGCAGGCTGGGGTCTTCCTCGGCCGTGACGCCGAACACTTCCGGCATGTATTTTTCCGGCAACCGGGTGCGCATCATGTAGTCGAAATCCGCCGTGCGCTGTATGATTTCTTCGTATGATTTCATGATAAAGTCGTTAAGAATGAGAGGATCGAATCGCCGGACATGGCATGCGCGTTGTCCCAGTTCCGCCATTGTTGTCCGTCCTTGTTCTGTAACGAGAGGTTGAAAAGAGGGGCTTTCCCCTGCGACCACTTGCCGGAATAAATCCGGATGCTGAAAGTGTGTACATGGCCGCTGAAATCGAAAAAGGCGGTGTATTTTTCTTTGCCGTTGATCTCCAGCAGGAGCGCGGCGATAGCTGTTATCTGTTCGTTCATGGTTTCGGGTGTTGTGGGGCGGACGGATGCCCGCCCCGGGTTGAATGTTATTTGAGATAGGCGGCCAATGCGCTGCGCACCTCTTGTTCTCGGCGTTTGGAGAAAATCCACCCGGCGCACCGGGTGCCATTGTGCGTAAGGTAGGCGCGGAACAGCCCGTTCAGATCGCGGAGTGTGTCGCGCAGGGGTTTCGTGTCGCCGAATACGGCGATCGACTTTTCGGAGTATTCCACGATCTCGACACATGTGTCGGCCACGGTTTCGGGGGCGGCGGTCTGCGGTGCGGGTGCAGGGTTCTCGATGCATACGTTCTCGGGATTTCCGGCCACGACGGCGAAACGCTTGATAACGCCCTCTTTGTCGCGGCACGATTCCTTGCTGACCTGCCAGCCCGAATAGCGGTGCGTGCCGAGGTAATAGCCGTGCCCCATGCTGTACTTTTCACGGTGTTCGTACTCGGCATTACGCTCGGCCAGGTGTGCCGTGCCCTCGAACCGTGCCGCGGCCTTGCGCATTTCGGGAAACAGATCGCGCGTGTGGGTCGAGAATCCGAGGATCACCGTGCGCACGATACGCGAACCGAAATAGTCCGTATAGGGGCCGCATTCGCTTTCATGCTGTTCGCCGATGATGACGGCCACGGCATCGTCGGGAACGATCTGCCGCAGACGCTCCGCGCCGATGGTGCGTAACCGTTCCGCGTTTTCCGCCGCCGCACGTCGGACGGCTTCCTGCTCGGCTTTGAGGGCGTCGGCATGGGTGCGGAGCGCCGCAACCTCGGCGGCATCCATAAATTCGGGGCGCTCGTCGTCGTAATAGTGCCCGATACCGAATTTGTCCCGCAAGGGGCGGATCAGATCTGCGGAGTGCTCCTCTGCGGTTTCGGGGTCGATCAATCGGTAATTATAACCGGATTGTGTGTGTTCGATTCCGGCCACGACCATGCGGCAATACTTGCTGTAAGGGCCGTCGAAAATGACGATTTGATTCTCCCGCACGCTCTGTACGTCGGTGTCGTAACTCTTTCCTGCGAATAACAATGTGACTTTTCCCATAGTTGTAAGGTGTTGAATATTAGTAAAACAGCCGCAGGAGAAACCGCACGAAGACAACCACGGGGGAAAGAACGAGACGCACGATGTCCCGACACCGCCGCAAGAGCCATAACGAGAGGCAGAAACCCCAAAAACCGTCCGCGCCGAAAAGCACAGCCGCGAAACCTGCCGCAGACCTCCAAAACCCGCAGATGCGGTGCATAACGTGCTAAACGGGGAGTAGGTAGTCTCGGAAACAGCACAAAGACATACGTGGAATTCTCAAATTATTTGTATTTCCGGGCATTCCATTATATAAAACGGATAAAAATGAAGCGGAATTTTGGTATAATACTGGATGTTAAACAAATGTGAACGGCATGTTAAGGCCTGCATAAAACGTCTCTCTACACACATCAGTTTCAAGAGTATCTCCGTATTGCTTTGAAAACAGCAAAGAGATTTAATTATTACATGAAAAGATTGTGATATAATTTCTTTTAAGATATTTTTTATTTGCATTTATTTGTTTTTATGATCTTTTTATACTTTATTTGCATTGGTTAACCAAAATTAATCCTGAAAACAAATCGCGGCCGCCGCTGATCGGCCGTTTGTTTCGGGATAAACTGATTTTCTAATTGACTAATAGGTATGGTATGAAGAAACCTCTTTTTGTTCTCTTTTGTTGTTTGTCGGCGACTCTTGTCGTTTCGGATTCGTTCGCACAGCGTTTCGTCCGCCGATCGCTGGAGCGTGCCTGCGTCCAGGCGGCGCAGCTGGATTCCGAACTTACGGATACGACGCTCTATCCGACGAGTCTGGACCGTGCGGGCGCTCTTGAGCTGAAAAGCATCCGCAGCTGGGTGAGCGGCTTTTTTCCGGGCACCCTGTGGCTCCTTTACGGCGAAACGCAGGACCCCTTGTGGCTTTGGCGCGCCCGTCGCCGCACGGCGGCCCTTGCCGGGCTTTCGTCTTACGAACGTACGCACGACCTGGGCTTCATGGTCGGCTGTCCGGTGGGTCTCGGGTCGAGGCTTACCGGCGACAAGGCTTATGAGCGGCTGTTGGTGGAAACGTCGGAGACGCTGTTGAAGCGTTTCGATCCCAAAGTGGGGCTGATCCGTTCGTGGGACAACAAAAACCGCCTGCCGGACCCTTATTTGGTGATCATCGACAACATGATGAATCTGGAAATGCTTTTCGAGGCGAGCCGGCTGACGGGCGATCCGCGGTTCCGCGATGTCGCCGTCGCCCATGCCAACACGACGCTTCGCAACCATTTCCGCAAGGACGGGAGCGCCTATCACATTGTCGTTTATGACTCCGCCACGGGCCGTGTGCGCGAGCACCGCGGCGGTCAGGGCTATTCTTCGTCTTCGGCATGGGCCCGCGGACAGAGCTGGGGCCTCTACGGCTTTACGATGTGCTACCGCGAGACGGGCGACGTCCACTATTTGGACCGTGCGGTGAAGAGCGCGGAGTATATTCTCAACCACCCGAATCTTCCCAAAGACGGGGTTCCGTACTGGGATTTCGACCGTCCGGGCGAAGAGCGCGACGCCTCGGCAGGCGCCATCATCGCCTCGGGGCTGCTCGAACTCTCGGCATATGTCCCCCGTGAACAGTCGCGCCGTTACGTCCGCGCCGCCCGCCGCATCCTGCGGAGCTTGTCTTCGGACCGTTATCTGAACGCCGCAGGCTCTTCGCACGGATTCCTGCTCTCGCACAGCGTGGGCCACAAGCCCAAGGGAAGCCAGGTGGACGTGCCGATCATCTATGCGGACTACTATTTCGTCGAAGCGCTGCTTCGCTACCGTGAACTTAAATAGTGTAACTATCAAAAAATGACATGCTTATGGGTAAATTCGATGAATGACACACCTCGGTTACGTCCCGTTCGGGGACTTGGGTATGTGCGACAGCATACCGGCACACAAATTCTAACCTATGAAAACCAAGAAAATGAAAGTATCGCATCGTGAGCGACGCATGAGGACCGGAGGCCGATTCCTCTGGGCGGCGGCGCTGCTCGCGGGTCTGGTCGCAGACCCGTTCGGGGCGCAGAGCGCGTCGCAGGCGCAAACACCCCCCCCCAACAAAAAACGAGCCATAAACGGACGGTATCGGGCCATGTAACCGACCGTGACGGACGCCCGGTTCCGGGCGCTGCCGTTTTCGTGAAGAACCGTCCCGATCTGGGAGGCGTTCTCTCCGACACCAAGGGACATTTCCAACTCTCGGTCCCTGACAATTCCATTCTTATCATTTCTTTTCTGGGCTACAACACGGAGGAGATTACCGTAAGCAGCCATTCCGGGCCTCTGAGTGTAACACTCACCGATTCCGCGACGAAGATCGACGACGTCGTGGTTGTGGGCTACGGCGTTCAGCGCAAGGAGAGCGTGGTGGGCGCCATCTCGCAGGTCGATAACAAGTCGCTGGTCAATTCGGGTACGACGAATATCACCAACGCTCTGACGGGTAAACTTTCGGGCGTGACGAGCATCCAGTCGAGCGGCCAGCCGGGCGAGAACAATGCCACGCTGCTGATCCGCGGCGTTTCGAGCTGGAACGGTTCGGCGCCTTTGGTCCTCGTGGACGGCGTGGAGCGTGATTTCGCCGATCTGGACCCGAACGAGGTCGAGACGATCTCGGTGCTGAAGGACGCTTCGGCGACGGCCGTCTTCGGTGCCAAGGGCGCCAACGGCGTGATCATCGTGACGACCAAGGTGGGCGAGACGGGCCGTCCGAAGATGAATCTTTCGGTGGAGTACGGACTCGACATTCCGACCGACATTCCTGAGCACATCAGTTCGTACACGACCGGGCTGATGTACAATTCGGCTATGATGAACATGGGTCAGTTCGGCAATCTCTACTCGCAGCGCGAGCTGGAGGAGTACCGCAGCCCCTCGTCGCGGATTAATTCGCTGCGCTATCCCGACACGAACTGGTTCGACCTGCTGATGAAGAAATGCGCCTCGACGGTCAACGCCAACTTCAATGTTTCGGGCGGATCGAAACGGGTCAAGTATTTCCTTTCGCTGGGATACACCCACGAGGGTTCGATCATCAAGAAGCAAAGCGACTATAAAAACACCACGTTCCAATACGACCGGATCAACTACCGTTCGAACCTCGATTTCAAGCTGACGAAATCCACGTCGCTGTCGGTCAAGGTGGGCGGGACGCTCGGTGTCAAGCAGATGCCCGACGGCAATGCGGCCGGCGGAAGCGTCTCGTCGCTGATCAATATGTTCTATTCGGCTTCACCGATGCAGTATCCGGCCTATTTCCCGGCCTGGGCGCTGGAGGAGATTCCCGACACGGACTATCCCGACGCCTCGGGAAAGCGGCTGGTCAACTCCAACGACTACGGAACCTATTTTAAGAATCCCTACACGGAACTGAATTATCCCAACTTCACGCAGACGACGCGCAACAAGCTCTTTACGGACGTTATTTTGAAACAGGACCTCGGATTCATCACCGAAGGACTGTCCGTCCAGGCCAAGGCATCGCTCAGCTCTTATTTTTCGCGCGTGTCGCAGAAGACCGAGGACGAGAAGATTCCGACCTACCGCATCGACTGGGATTACTACGATTCGGGCATCGAGAATCCGTGGATCGATACGAGTGCGTCGCTCGAGGTTTCGACGATCAAGCCCTACAAGGTCATGCAGGGCGGACTGCAGAACACCTACTACACGACTTTCTACTGGGAGGGTTCGGTCAATTACAGCCGCCGGTTCGGCCGCCACAACGTTTCGGCGCTCGTGCTGTTCAACCAGCGCGAGAACTTGCAGCAGACCGACTGGGCCTACCGCACGCAGGGACTCGTCGGGCGCGTCACCTACGATTTCGGCCACAAGTATCTGCTGGAGGCCAACATCGGCTACACCGGTTCCGAGCAGTTCTCGCCCAAGAACCGCTATGGATTTTTCCCGTCGGTGGCCGTGGGCTATGTCCTTTCTCAGGAACGTTTTTGGAAAGAGGCCCTGCCGTGGTGGAACAAATTCAAGCTGCGCTACTCCGACGGCCTTGTCGGCAGCGACCAGGCGTCGGGACAGCGCTGGCTCTATTACGGCATCTATGAGAACCAGACCACGAGCCAGAACAAATTGCCCCTGATTCTCGAATCCGCGGCGGCGAACGAGACCGCCAAGTGGGAGACGGCGCGCAAACGCGACCTGGGCATCGAGATGGGATGGCTCGACATGATTACGCTGGGGGTCGACCTCTTCGACGAACGGCGTAAAGACATGCTCGTATCGACCTCCATGCAGACCCCGCTGCTGGTCGGGGGAACGTTCAAGCCCGTCAACAAGGGAGAACTCAAGAAGCACGGTCTGGAGATCGAGCTCGGATTCCGGCGCACGACCCGTTACGGGCTGACCTATAACGTCAACGGCATGGTGAGCCTCAACGAGAACCGGATCGTCTACTATGCCGACCAGCCGTATCTGCCCGACTATCAGAAGATGGCCGGCAAGCCGTGGGGATCGCAGACCAGCGGCACCGAGCTGGTTGACGGCGGGTACTACACTTCGGTAGACGACATCCACAACTATCCCTCCTACAACAGTTCGTGGAACGGGAACGTCTTTCCCGGAAGTTACAAGTTCCTCGACTATAATGCCGACGGAAAGATCGACAGCAACGATCTGCACCCGATCGACGGCACGAAGTATTCGCCCGTGATCTATTCGTTCGGCGGCGGCCTGAACTACAAGGGATTCGCGTTTAACGTGTTGTTCTACGGCAATTCGGGCAAGTACGTCGATTTCCAGCGCGGTTTCGAGTATGAGTTCAACGGCGGGGACATCCGGGTGCACAAGGCACAGATGGATTACTGGCGCCCGGACAACCGCGGGGCGGCGCACGCGGCGCTGACCACCTCGAAAGCCGCCTACCAGTGGGGCAAGGAGGGCATCAGCGCCAACGGCGACGCCGACATCGCCCTCGAAGGACATACGTGGCGCAAGGCCGATTTCCTGACCGTCAAGGAGGTATATGCCGCCTATACGTTCGGCGGGAAGAAGCTCAAAAACAGCGTCGGCATCGACCGCCTGTCGGTATACATGACGGCCAACAATCTGTGGACCTTCACCGGACTGATCGAAGGCAATCCGATGGCCACACGCTTTTCGTCGGGATTTTACCCCATCATGACGACCATAAAACTGGGTGTCAAAGTAGGATTCTAATACCGGAAAACATGAAAAAATTGATCATATCCCTTTTCGCAGTGCTCGGCCTGTGCGGCAGCTCGTGCAGCTACCTCGACATGTCGCCCGATCTGGGAATTCAGGAAGAGGACATCTTCACCTCCTATAATAATACGTGGCAGTATTTCCAGACGGTCTACTACCGCGAGTTCAGCGGCCACGCCGCCGGAAGCACGGTGCGTTACCGGAATATCTTCATGGCGGCGCCGATGATTATGGACATGAATGAAAACCGCTATTCGTTCTATGTCTTCACCGATGCGGCGGATACGGGCCGCAAAGGCGGTCTGAGCGTTAAGAAGGGGTCGTTCAACACGACTTTCCAGCAGTTCTTCTGCAACGACGCGCCCAAAGGCCGTCCGCTGTTCCAGGTGATGTTCGAGATCATCCGCATCTGCAACAAGACCATCGCCAACGTCGACCGCATGGCCGACGCCACGCCGGAGCAGCACGACGACCTGCTCGGACAGGCTCATTTCATACGCGGATTCGCCTATTTCACGCTCTGCTGCTATTTCGGCGGCATGCCCTACATGACCGAGACGCTCGGGGCGGACGACGAGTGGGACCTTCCGCGGCTTTCGGCCTATGAGACTTTCGTCCGGTGCGCCGAGGATTTCGGCACGGCCTACGAATACATGAAGGCTGCGGGCACGCTGCGCCGCGACGGTCTGCCGGGAACCGAAGGAAACCTCACCGGCGAAGGAGCCCGCTATCCCAACGGCGTGACGGCCAAGGCGATGCAGGGCCGCGCGTTGCTCTTCGCCGCCAGCAAACTCAACAACCGCTACGGCGAGAGCGACTGGCGTGCCGCCGCCGAGGTCTGCGCCGAAGCCATCACGCTGGCCGGAGAGTGGGGCTATTCGATGGAGACGATCAAGAACTGGTCGAAGAACTTCACCGTAGGTCCCCGCACCAACGAGCAGCTCTGGGCGATGGCCCACCTGGGCAAGAGCAACGGCAAGAACGGCCGCACCTCCTGCCTGCTGGCCCAGCCACAGAACAACCACAGCAAGGGAGCCGGAACCTGTCCCACGCAGAATTACGTCGACAAGTTCGAGACCAAATGGGGCGATCCGCTCGAAACCGAGGACGACCGCCGGGCCGCCGTCGCCGCCGGGCATTACGACGACCAGAATCCCTATGCGAACCGCGATCCCCGGTTCGATCTGACGGTCGTGCACGACGGCATGAAGGTGGAGGGCAGCGCCGGTTCCGACGTAATCAACATCTACCGCAAGCAGGACGGCACCTATCCGACCTCGAAGGTTTCGAAGAACAACCGTTCGTTCGGCTGGCCGCGCTATACCTCGACGACGGCCGGACATTCCAACACGGGTTATTACCTGCGTAAGTACTGGGACGGGAAATACAACACCTCCTATCTGCAGATCGACCCGATTATCCGCGTGGCCGAGCTCTACCTGAACTATGCCGAGGCGGTCAACGAGTACGCCGGACCGCAGGGCACGGCCGGAGGTCTCGCCCTGACGGCGCTCGATGCGGTGAACAAGGTGCGCGAACGGGCCGGAATGCCGAACGTGCAGGAGCGTTTCACCGCCGACCGGGATACGTTCCGCCCGCGCATCTACAACGAACGCAACGTCGAACTGGCCTACGAGGGACATCACTATTTCCGCGATTCGCGCCGTTGGAGGACCTGCGAGCAATCCATGACGCAGAAGTTGTACGGTATGGACATCGAACTGGTCGGCGGTAAGAAAAAGTACACCCGTTTCGAACTGGAGGACGCCCGTCAGCCGACCTGGAAGCCCTGTATGTACTACTTCCCGCTGCCTGCCGACGAAGCGTCCAAGATGAAGAATTTCGTGAACAACGACTACTGGGACTAACCTAAACAGAACTTACTATGAAAAAATACAGAATCAGGATGCTGACCGCTGTTCTGGCAGGCTGTATGGCGGCCGCGGTTCCCGGGAGCACGGCTGCGCAGACCTCCGGCGCCGCAGCGGACAGCATCGTCTACCTTCCCATGAACCGCCGAGTTGCGGTCGATGAACGCACGGGCAGCACCCGTTCGATCGGGCGCGGTGCAGTCGGGAAATACCCCAGCGCCGACATCCGCAACCAGCTGACGGGACTCATTCCCGGACTGGAGGTGGTGGAAAAGAGCGGCACAACGGGCATTTCCGTCGCCTCGGACCAGGCGTCCGTGCTGCTCAATGCCCGCGGCAAGGCCATTCAGTATATCGTCGACGACGTTCCGGTCTACATCACCCAGTTGCAGCTCGATCCCGAACAAATCGAATCCGTGACGCTGCTGACCGACATCGCCGACAAGGCCCAGTTCGGACCGACGGCCGCCGACGGTGTGCTCTACATCCGCACCCGGCGGGGCCGGATCGGCGGCACGGACGTGAGGCTGAGCTTCGAACGCGGCGTGAGCGTCGTCGACCGCTTTCCCGAGTGGGTCGGGGGCGTCGACTATGCCAAGATGAACAACTATGCGCGTTATTCGGAGGGCCTCGCTCCGCTCTACGGCACGCTGGCGCTCGACGGCTACCGCAAAGGGAATCCCGACGACATGCAGTATCCCAACGTGGATTTCCGTTCGCTGATGCTCAAGGACACCAAGCCCTATACCCGGGCGGGCGTGCTGATCGACGGCGGGACGAAGGCCGTGCGCTACAACGCCCATATCGGATATACGGGCGAGGGCGACATCTACCGGATCGGCCCCACGTCCGACTTCAACCGGCTGAACGTGCATACGCGCGTCGATGCCACGATCACGCGGCGTCTGAGGGCCGACGTGAGCTTCTTCGGAGGCATGACCTTCCGCCGTTCGCCCATGTACGGACGCGGCACGACGAACACCGACGAACTGACGGCCGTGTTAAGCGACTTGCAGACGATCCCCTCCATTGCATTCCCGCTGCACGTCGAACCCCCGACGGCGGGGAGCGGCGACGATGAGGCGATCGGACGCGGGCGGACGATTTACGGCGTGAGCAGCCGCTATCCGAACAACCCCGTCGCGGCGCTTTCGGAGAACGGCTCCTACACGACCAAAGGCCGTACGGGAATGGTCAACGCCACGCTCGACTACGACTGCTCGTCGTTCGCCAAGGGACTCCGGTCGACGACGTTCGTCAATCTCAACGTCTATTCGATGACGCGCATCGGCAAGAATCCCGATTACGTCGCCTACGTCTACGATCCGTCGGACCATACGCTCGGCGCTATGTCGCCGACCCACCGCGGCGAGGAGGTTTCCGACAAGTCGCTCAAGGATAAGTATACCTATCAGAGCCTCAATCTCTACGAACGGCTGAGTTACGACTTCGCCCGCAACGGACACAAGCTGGGAGTCACGGCAACCTATTACATCTCGTCGGTGGCGCGCACCGGACAGTCGAGCTATGACCGTCAGCAGAATATGATCGGGACGGTCTCCTATTCCTACGGCGGCCGCTATTTGGTCGAAGGCGTTATCAACTACGCCGGGTCGTCGCGGCTGCGCGCCGGGAAGCGCTACGGAACATTCCCCTCGGCCGGTGTGGCTTGGGTCCTGACGAAGGAGTCTTTCCTGGCCGATGCCGGCTGGCTCGACCTGCTGAAGCTGCGCGCCCAAGGCGGCGTGCTGGGATACGAGAACTTCGGCGCGCAGTACCTCTACGAAGACGACTATCAGGTGGGCAGCAACATGACGTTCGGACCTTCGACGTCGCAGGGCGGATGGTTGGGCAAAAGCTCCACTGTGACCTATCCCCGCACCAACCTGACGCGGTTGGGAAATCCCGATCTGGGTTGGGAAAAGCGTAAGGAGGCGAGCGCCGGAGTGGATCTGCGAGCGCTGGGCGACCGGCTGGACTTCTCGGCGACGTGGTTCTATTCGAAATCCGACGGCATCATCACGCAGATGAGTTCGATTCTGCCCCTCTACATGGGACAGCGCAACATCTCGACCTATCAGAATTACAACGCTTCGCGGCGTCACGGCATCGAGGCGTCCGTTTCGTGGGGCGACCGTGCGGGCGACTTCGGTTATCGGATCGGCGCCAACTTCACCTGGTCGAAGTCCAAATGCCTGCGTTACAACGAGGTCTTCACCTACGACTATCAGGCCGTGGCCGGAACGGCGCTCGATGCCTATCGCGGCTACGTCTATCTGGGCAAATTCACCTCCGAGGAGGAGATCGCTGAGTCGCCCGTGCAGGTTTTCGATGAGAAAACGAGCGTGGGCGACCTGAAATATGCCGATCTGAACGGCGACGGGCGCGTCGATTCCAACGATCAGCGCGTCATCGGCCACACCGACCCGCGGTTCGTCTATGGGCTCAATCTGCACTTCGACTACAAGTGGTTCGACCTGACGGTCGTGGGCACGGGACGTGCGGGTTATCAGATTCCTTTCACCAATGCCTATTTCTGGAACGGTTGGGGTGACGACAACTACTCGAAATTCGTCAAGGAGCATTTCAACGGCGATTATCCCCGAATCACCTACAACAAGGTCAACAACAATTTCCAGAAGTCGGCCTACTGGCTGCGCGACGGCGGGTTCTTCAAGATTCAGAATGTCGAACTGGGATTCGATGCGCCGCTGCGTGCGGGAAACAAGTGCGGAATCAAGAAACTGCGTCTGTTCGTGCGGGCCGCGAATCTGCTGACGATCTCCCGGATCAAGGACGTCGATCCGGAATCGGTCGATTCGGGCGTTTCTGCGTACCCTCTGTTTCGTACCTTCACCGGGGGTATCAACCTTACCTTTTAACCGATGACAATCATGAAGAATCTTTTATCAACGCTTGCAGCCGCCGCGGCGCTCCTTCTCGCGGGATGTTCCGACATCCTCGACCCGATGCCCAACGGCGGATATAACGAGGATAATCTGAAGAATTATCCGTCGATGATCCGGGGCTTCATTATCAAGGCTTACTCGCTGCTGCCCAACTCCTACAACGGAACCGAATACGCCTACCTGGAGTGCGCCACGGACAATGCCGTCGCACGCGACCAGTCGCACGCCATGCGCCGTTTGGCAACCGGCTCGCTGTCGCCGGGCGACGATCCCTTCGCCTCGTGGTGGGGCCGCGACTACGAGGGCATCTACTACGTCAACCGCTTCCTTGAGAACGATCTGGGGCTGAATACCCGTTTTTATGTCAATCCCGAGACCGACGAGGCGGCGCGCAAACTCTATCAGGGCGAGGCCTATGCCCTGAGGGCCTGGTTTCAGTACGACCTGCTTCGGAAGTTCGGCGGCCGCAGCGCCGACGGCGAGCTGCTCGGATTTCCGATCGTTACCTCGCCCCACGTAGGCGGCGATCTGGTGCGCGACAGCTACGACCGCTGTGTCGCGCAGATTCTCTCCGACTGCGACAAGGCGCTGGAATATCTGCCGCAGGCCCACCGCGACGTCTTCTTCGAGGATCAGACCGTGAGCGGCTCGATGAACTGGCACCGTTTCGACGGCATCTCGATGGTCGCCCTCAAGGCCATGACCTGCCTGATGTGGGCCAGTCCGGCGTTCAATCCCCAAAACGACCTGTCGCGCTGGGAGAAGGCTGCGGAATATGCTGCTGAGGTAATGAAATACAAGCTCGAAGTGGACGGCGCGCAACTCGGAGCGTTCGATCCCAAGGCGCGTTTCTCCTGGAGCGATCCCGACAGCCCGGAGATCATCTGCTCCTCGTCGCCCTCGTCCAACGCCAATATGGAGACGCTGTTCTATCCCAACGGCTTCAACGGCACGGGCGCCGTCGGCGTTACACAGGAGTTGGTCGATGCGTTCCCGATGGCCAACGGCTATCCGATCGGCGACCCGGCGGGCGGCTACGACGAGAACGATCCCTATGCGGGGCGCGATCCGCGATTCTACGCTACGGTCTTCTACCACAATTCGCAGATCGTCAAGTCTAACGGAAAGGTCCAGTATACATTCGACATGTCGGCCGGAGGCCGGGACGCGGCCAACGGCCCGAACAATTCGCCGACGAATTACTACGCCCGCAAGTTCCTCTATTCGGAGTGGAACAAATCGGACCTCACCGTACAGACCGCGCCGCGTTCGGTCGCATTCATGCGCTGGACGCATATGTGCCTGGCGTTCGCCGAAGCGGCCAACCGGGTTGCGGGACCGCTCGATGTCACGCGTTTCGGCTATTCGGCCCGTCAGGCAGTCGGTTACCTGCGCAGCCGCACGACCGGCGATGGGGAACCGGGACTGGGCGCCGCCGCCGATCCCTACCTCGACGCCTGTGCGGCTCAGGGAAAGGAGGCATTCGAGACGCTCGTGCGCAACGAGCGCCGGATCGAACTCTGCTTCGAAGGCGAACGCTTCTTCGATCTGCGCCGCTGGGCCGAGGATGTTTCGGCGCTCAACGGAACGGTGAGCAAGGCGGTCGTCGGCGATAGCCGATACGGCCGCGAGCCGGTCGAAAGCCGCGTGTTCGCCTCGCGCTGGCTTCCCATTCCGGCCACGGAGATGCGCCGCTCGCCGAATCTGGTTCAGAACGAGGGCTGGACGGCATGGAATTAATGATCACAGGAAATTTGAATGTTATGAAAAAGATAAAGTTCATCGTCGCTGCGGCTGCGCTCGCATGCACGGGTTGCTACGACGATTATGTAAAGGATTTCGAACACACGGGCATCTATATGCCGTATCAGTACGATCTGCGGACCTTCGTCGTCGGCGAGGGGATGCGTTTCGATGTCGGGGTCGTGCTGGGCGGCACGTCCGCCAACGGGCGCGACCGCAGCGTGCGTTATGCTGTCGAACCTGCTCTCGTAACCGGAAATCTCGCTTCGCTGCTCGGCTCGGACGACGAGGAGCTGGAACCGTTCACGGCTTTCGGGGTGATGAGCGGTGCTTCGGCCTCCGGTTCGGTGAGCCAGAGTTACGTCACCGACGCCGTGAAGGCGAGCGGAATCTCCGACCTGACGCCGCTGCCTGCGGAGTATTTCTCACTGAGCGATCCCGAACGGATGGTCGTGCGTTCCGGACGCCATACGGCGACGGTCACCGTGAAGGCCGACGAGCGGTTTCTCGCCGACCCGCACGCCTCGCCGCTGCCCTATTATGCCCTTGCGTTCCGCATCGCGGAGGCCGATGCCGACGTCGTGCCCCTGGAGAAGAGTTTCGCCGTGATCGCCGTGCGTTACGAGAACATGCTGTTCGGCAACTACTGGCATGGCGGCGTAACGACGGTGAAGAACGACGCGACGGGTGAGGTCGTCGAAAAGAACGAGTATCCGTTGGAGATTCCTCACGACGACAGCCGCGTCTACACGCTGACCACCGTGGCGTCGGATGCGCTGACCACTTCGCGGTTGGGCGACTGGGAAGGTTCGCTGCGGCTGACGCTCCGCGACGACGGCAGGCTCGACGTTGCCTCGGCCGACGGACGGTATGTGATCGAACCTTTCGGCGACGGATGTTATTTCAACTGCGCGAAGCGGTTGCAGGACCGCCGGCTGTTTCTGAACTACAAGTTCGCCAACGGCGACGGCACGACGACCTACATCGAGGACGTTTTGGTTTTCCGCAACCGCGTGCGCGACGGCGTGAACGAATGGCAGGACGAGAATCCGGAAAACTACAAGTAATATCAAACATAGAAAATCGCTGTTATGAAAAGACTGATATGGATATTGATTTTCCTGCTCCCTGCTGTTTCCGGATGGACGGGGTGCTCCGACGCTGGGAAGCCGGAATTCCCCGATCTGGAAGGTCTGGACCCCGGACAGGACCGTCTGCCCGAACAGGAGTTCCGGGTGATGACTTTCAACGTCAGGGTCAACTCGACGGACAACGACGGTTCGTTCAAGGACTGGAACGTGCGGAAAAAAGCCGTAGCCGCCGTGTTTAAGGACAAGCGTCCGACGCTGTGCGGAGTGCAGGAAGCCTATCTGCGCGGACAGTGGGATTATCTGAAGGAGACGCTGGCCGACGAGGGGTACGAGTGCGTTGGCAAGCCGATCACCGACTGGAGCGAACCTCCCGTGAAGAACGGCCAGGTCGTCGGCATCTTCTACCGTCCGTCGGAGGTGTCGCTCGTCCGCTGGGGCGTGTTCTCGCTCTCCGAGACGCCCGACGAACCGCTCGAAACGCCTGCGCTGGGAGCCAGCTATGTCCGGGGCGCCACGTGGGCCGAATTCGAACTCAACGAGAACAAACGGCACGTCTTCATGCTCAACACCCACCTGGATACCAAGAGCGATGCGGTACGCAAGAAAGAATTGGAGATCATTCTCGCACGGATCGCCTTTTACAACAAGGAGAATCTCCCGACGTTTATGACCGCGGACTTCAACGCGAACGCGCAAAACTCGATTTTCTACGACACGTCCGTGCGCGATTCCTACCTCCTGGCCCGTGAGCAGGCGCCCGTCGGCGATCTCAATACGGCGACGAACAACCACTACGGAACGACGAGCGCTTCGTATATCGACCACATCTGGTTCTCGAATTTCTCGCTCAAGATCGACGCCTATTACGTGGTGACGCAGCAATATTTCGACGATGTCCCCTACGTCTCGGACCACTGGCCGAGCTATGCGGTGTTCCGTTACTGATTTTCGGCGGTATGGTACTCAAGATTTTGATTTTTCCGCTTCTGGCCCTTTTTCTGTCTTCCGGCTGCTCGTCCGACGACGGGCGGCCGGCGGACGACGGGCCGCAGGGCGGTTCCGGCGGCGGCAGTCCGCAGCCGGAGTATGCGGACGTGAGCGTCGTGTCGTTCAATATCCGCGTGGACAACAGCGCGCAGGACGGAGCGAACCGGTGGAGCGAACGCCGTGCGGCGGCCGTCGCTATGTTGCGGCGCGAACAACCTGTCGTCATGGGGCTTCAGGAGGCGCAGGCGCATCAGATCACCTGGCTGGCGCGCAGCTGCACCGACTATGCGTGGTATGGTCTGGGACGCGATACGGGAACGCCGCCGCCCGAGACCGATGCTTACGCGCGTGAAGAGACGATGGCGATATTCTGGCGCGAAGCCGAAGCCGAACTGCTCGACAAGGGGACGTTCTGGCTGTCGGAGACTCCCGGCGAGGTGTCGAAACTGCCTTCGGCGGACTATCGCCGCACCTGCACCTGGGGGCTGTTCCGGCTCCGCGCGACGGGGACGAGGTTTTACTTTTTCAACACGCATCTGGCTACTGAAACTATTCCGCGCGGCGAACAGATCGGCATCCTGATCGCCAACATGAAACGCATCAACGACAAACGCCTGCCGGCGTTCCTTACGGGCGATTTCAATGCCGAAACCGACGAGGCGGCGTTTGCGCCGCTGCTGGCCTATCTGTCCGACGCTCGGGCCGCAGCGACGCTCTCTGACAATCGTGCGACGTGGAACGACTACGGGCAGGCCGCGGGGTCGAGGAAATACGACCATGTGTTTTTTCTTTCGGGGCGTTGCGTCGCGCGCCAGTTCCGGGTACTGACGGATGATTACGGAGCACCTTATATTTCCGACCATTATCCTGTAAAAGCACTCTTCGGATTACAAAAATAAGTTGATCATGAAAAGTAAGATTGTATTGTCGGTCCTGTTACTTTGGACGGCGGTTGCTGTCCGGGGGCAGCATTTCGATTACGACGCCATCGCGCCGCATCCGCGGCTGTTGTTGCCGTCGGTGGACGAAGCGGCGGTCAAAGCCGCCGCGGAGCAAGTGCCGGCTCTGGCCTGGATTCAGTCCCGGTTGTTCGCATTTTGCGACGCGACGCTTTCCGAACCTCCCGTCGAACGGATCAAGACGGGGCGCAGGCTGCTGGACGTGTCGAGACTGGCGCTCAAGCGCATTTACTACCTCGCCTATGCTTACCGCATGAGCGGCGATGAACGCTACTATGCGCGGGCCGTGCGGGAGATGGAGGCGGTATGCACTTTCGAGGATTGGAATCCCATCCATTTTCTCGACGTGGGCGAGATGGTGCTTGGGCTGGCGATCGGCTACGACTGGCTCTACGACCGGCTTCCGGGCGAAATGCGTGCCCGCATATGCCGGGCCATCGTGGAGAAGGGATTCGCTCCGACGGCCATTCCTAAATACGGCGACAAGTGTTACAAGCGGACGAATAACTGGAACCAGGTCTGCAATGCCGGACTGGTGTACGGGGCGCTGGCGATCTACGAAGAGTTTCCCGAGCAGTGCCGGGAGATCGTCGAGAAATGTATAGAGAGCAATCCCCGGGCCATGACCGTTTACGCACCCGACGGGGGGTATCCCGAGGGGTACAACTACTGGGGCTACGGCACCGGCTTCGAGGTCATGCTGATTGCGGCGCTCGAAAGCGCGTTGGGGCATGACGGAGGGCTTTCAGCGAGTGAAGGGTTTCTGGCATCGGCCCGGTTCATGCAGTTCATGACCGGTCCGTGCGGCTATTCGTTCAACTTCTCCGATGCGCCGCCGCGGGCCTTCGTGCAAGTCATGTTTCCCTGGTTCGCCCGGCGGACCGGAGACTGTTCGCTGTTGTGGAACTACCTGCCCGGCGGCGAAGGCCCCCAAACGGACTTCACGGACCACCGCTTACTGCCTACGCTGCTGCTCTACGCTGCCGGGGTAGACTGGCCGTCCGTGCGTGAACCGGCACGACACACATGGTTCAACCGCGGCAAGACCCCGGTTTACATTTACCGGTCGGGCTGGAACTCTCCGGACGATCTCTATTTGGGCGTCAAGGGCGGTTCGGCTGCGACTTCGCACGCGCATATGGATGCCGGTTCGTTCGTGTTCGACGCGCTGGGCGAACGCTGGGCGATGGATCTGGGCATGCAGAACTATTATTCGCTCGAAAGCCGGGGCATCGACCTGTGGAGCAAGAAGCCGGAGAGCAAACGCTGGAAGGTGTTCCGGATCGGAAATTCGTCGCACAACACGCTGACTATCAACGGTTGTCATCATCAGATACGCGGGTTTGCACCGATAGTCGACACGATCGGGTCACACGGGAGCCACGGAGCCGTGATCGACCTGACCGAAGTTCTTGGTGAAGGGCTCCGCTGCGCACAGCGGACCGTTACGGTCGAGCGCGATCGTTATCTGTTTGTCTACGACCGTATTGAGACGGGTGACGCGCCGGTCCGCGTCGAATGGACGATGTGCACGCCGGCCCAGGCCGTCGTGACGGGCCGCAACCGGATCGAACTGACGCAGAACGGTAAGCGAATGACGCTCGTGGCCGACGCCCCGGGCTGCCGGGTCCGGATGCGCGTTCTGTCCAACGATCCACCCAATGATTGGGACGCTCCGAATCCGGGCACCGTGCGTGTGGGCTTCGAAACGGAGATTCCCGCCGGGCAGCGCCGGGAGCTGCGGGTCCGGCTGATTCCCCGTAATCTTTAAAACGAATGTATCTATGAATTGGAAATTGGTATTGGCAGGTTTCTGCCTGAGTCTTGCGGCGTGCGAAGGCGGTAACCGGGAAACTGAAATCGGTGTAGTTTCATTCAATGTCCGGCTCGACAGCGAACTGGACGGCAACGATCGTTGGGAGAACCGCAGACAGGCCGCCGCCGAGATGATTCGCCGTGAACAGCCGACGTTAGTGGGGTTGCAGGAAGCGCAGCCCCACCAGCTCAGATTTTTGGCGGCAAACTGTCCGGGTTATGCGTGGTACGGCGTCGGCCGCGATTCGGGAAAGGTCCCCTCCGAAACGGGGGAGTATCCCGCCGAGGAGACGATGGCGGTGTTTTGGCGCGAGTCCGAAGTAGAACTGTTGGATCGGGGTACTTTCTGGCTATCGGAGGTTCCTGATTCGGTTTCGAAAGGCTGGGACGCCTATTGCAACCGTACCTGTACGTGGGGATTGTTCCGTTGCAGGGCTTCGGGACAGCGGTTTTATTTTTTCAATACGCACCTCGACCACATCGGCAAAACGGCGCGTGCTGAGTCTCTGAAGCTGATTGCCGCACGTATCGGCGGGATAAATACCAAGGAAACACCCGTTATTCTTACGGCGGATTTCAATTCCCGCACGACGGATGTCTGCTTCGCTCCGCTGCACGCCTGCATGGCGGATGCACGTGCCGAAGCTCCGTTGACAGACGATAAACCCTCATGGAACGGCTATGGCCGCAAATCGGCTCCGAACTGGCTCGACCATATCTTTTTTGCCGGGAAGGGTTGCCGTGCCATCGAATTTCGAACGTTGACAGGCGATTATGGTGCCCCCTATATTTCGGACCATTATCCGGTCGCCGCCTGGTTTCGATGTTCGAACGATTGATATAAATTCGGGATGAAGCCCGAAAAAAAATTTGCATTATAGTATAAAAAGATTGCATTATAATTTCTTTTTAAATGTTTTGGCTTTCGTCTATTTGTTTTTACGGCCTTTTCGTGCTTTATTTGCAATGGTTGATCGAAGATAATACTATGGAAGTAAAAACTGATCTGCGGATCGAAATAAACTGACCATGCGATATGAAGACCTGTAATGCGTTGTTATCTTTTATGCTGCCGCCGTTCTGTCTGTGCGGATGTGCAGATGGTGCGCCTCCGCGCCCGAACATCGTCTTTATCCTGATGGACGATGCCGGCTACGGCGATTTTGGCTGTTACGGACAGCAAAAGATCGAGACTCCGAACATTGATTCGTTGAGTGCGCGCGGCATCCGTTTCACACAGATGTACACCTCGGCGCCGCTCTCCTCCCCGGCCCGTTGCGGGCTGTTGACGGGGCGTCACAGCGGCCACGCCGAAATCCGCGCCAACGACGAGATGGAGTGGCGCGGCGACGTCTGGAACCACGAAGCCATGCTGCGCGATTCGACGCTCGAGGGCCAGGCCCCGATGAAGGCCGGAACCCCGACGCTGGGTACGGTGCTGCGCGATGCCGGCTATGCCACGGCCATGATCGGCAAGTGGGGCGTCGGGGGGCCTGCGACCGAAAGCACACCCGGCAGGATGGGTTTCGACACCTATTTCGGATGTATCTGCCAGCGGCAGGCGCACACCTATTACCCGCCGTTCCTCTGGCAGAACGACCGGCGGCTTTATCTCGGCAACCGGCTCGTGGCTCCGGGAACCCCGCTCGACGAGGGCGCCGATCCGCTCGACCCGCACAGTTACGACAAGTACACGCAGACGGAGTACAGCCCCGATCTGATGTACGACCGGGTGTTGTCGTTCGTGCGCGAGAACCGGGATCGTCCGTTCTTCCTGATGTGGACCACGCCGCTTCCGCACAGCCCGATGCAGGCCCCCGACGCCGACGTGCGTTATTATGTCGATAAATTCGGCGACGAGAGTCCGATCGAGGGCCGGGGATACTATCCCTCCCGTTGGCCCCATGCGACTTATGCGGCGATGATCACCTATTTCGACCGTCAGATCGGGGGCTTGGTGGCGGAGCTCGACCGGCTGGGTATCCGCGACAATACGCTTATCGTCATTACCAGCGACAACGGTCCGGCGTCGAACTCCTGTTCGTCGAGCGAGTGGTTCGACAGCGCACGGCCTTTCCGCTGCGGCAAGGAGTGGGGTAAGTCGTCGCTCCGCGAAGGCGGCATCCGCATCCCTTTCATCGTGGCCTGGGGCGACAGGCTGCGTCCGCGCGTCAGCGACCGGATCGGTTATTTCCCCGACGTGATGCCTACGCTCTGCGATCTGGCCGGCGTCCGCACGCCTCGGACCGACGGCATTTCGTTCCGGCCGCTTCTCGACGGCCGCGGGGACACGCAGCGGCAGCACGAATACCTCTACTGGGAGTTTCCCGGAAGCAACGGATGGGTGGCGGTGCGCTGGGGTGACTGGAAAGGGCTGCTCCGCCGGGTCCATGCGGGTCCCCGGCAGATGGAACTGTTCAACCTGGCCGACGATCCGCGCGAGACGCACGATGTAGCCGCCGAGCATCCTGAGATCGTGGAGCGCATGTGGTCGTATGTCTTCTCGTCGCACGAGGAGCCGGAGAATCCCAAATTCCGCATGCGGATCGAAAAAGCGAAGAACGATGAGAACGAATGATGCGATGAACGGCGGCGCTCCGTTGCAGCCGCATCCGGCCGCCCTGCGCGATCCGGCAGTCGATTTGCTCCGGTTCATAGGGATCTCGATGATTTTTCTGGCCCATATCGGGCCTCCCGCGGCTCTGTTCCAGCTGCGTTCGTTCGACGTCCCGCTGATGATATTCGTTTCGGGACTCTCTTACTCCGGACGGCAGGTCGTCGGCTATGCGTCGTTCGTCCGCAAACGGCTCGGGCGGCTGCTGATCCCGCTTTACCTCTTTCTGACCGTTTATTTTCTGGTCATGTGGCTGCTCTCCGAATGCGGGGCCGTGGAGTGGTTCGCCGCGCGCAAAGTCGTGGGCACGTATCTGCTGCGGCTGAAGCCGAGCATCAATTATGTCTGGATTTTCCGCGTCTTTCTGATCGTCATGCTGCTGACTCCGCCGCTGCTGCGTTTGGAGCGGGCCGTGCGTGACGACCGGGGATTCATCGCTCTGCTGGCGGCCTTGTTCGGTTTGCAGGCTTTGCTGACGGGGTGGCTCAAACCGCTGCATCTCGGATTTCTGGTCGATGACTGGCTGCTCTACGCCGTGGGTTATTCCATTCCGTTCCTGGCGGGCGTCCGCATGCGGTATGCTGACCGGCGCCGGAGCCTGTGGTTTTGCGGGATCTTCCTGGCGGCGATGGTCTGTGCGGCGGCGGTCATGGCGGATTCGACGGGAACGTGGCTGCGGATGCAGCCCTACAAATATCCCCCGCGGGCCTATTTCCTGCTGTGGGGAACGACCGTGAGCCTGCTGCTGTGGAGCCTGCGGAAATACTGGAGCCCTCTGCTCGCGTGCCGTCCGGCGCTGCTCATCGGACGGAACACCATCTGGCTCTATCTGTGGCACATTCCCTTCGCCCGGCTGATCAAGACTTCGATGACCGATGTCTGGTGGGGATTCCGGTTCCTGCTCATTTATGCGGTAGCCCTGACGCTTTGCCTGATCCAGTCCCGCATCGTCGGGGTGTGCGAAAAACGTTACGGCTCGAAATTCCTGAAATACCTGAAAGACTGATTCCATGAAACGATTTCGATTTCTGATGCTGATCTGCATCCTCTTCGCGGCCGGATGTTCATCCTCCCGGGAAACCTCCGGAGCCGCCGACCGGGCCTCGTGGCTCTCTTCGATGATCCGTATTGCCGATCCCGTCCTGCGCCATGCGGCGGCGGGGACCTTGAAGGAGGCGATGCCCTACGAGTCGCCGGACTCGCTCGGAAAACGCCGGGATTTCGCTTGTCTGGAGGCGCTCGGGCGCACGCTTTGCGGCATCGCACCGTGGCTCGAACTGGACGGGGAGTCCGATCCCCGACAGGCGGAGTACCGTCTTCTGGCCCGTCGTGCGCTCTCCCGGGCCGTCGATCCCTCGGACGCCGGTTACCTGACTTTCGACCGCGGGCGCCAGCCTTTGGTCGATGCGGCCTACCTGGCCGAGGGCGTGCTCCGTGCGAAGAGGCAGTTGTGGACCGAACTCGATGCTGCGGCGCGGGCGAATCTGACCGACGCCCTGAAGCGGACGCGCACGATCCGTCCCGGGGAGACCAACTGGCTGCTCTTCGCGTCGATGGTCGAAGCCGCGCTTCTCGAACTCACCGGGTCGTGCGACACGGCGCGCATGCGCTACGGTACGGACCGTTTTCTGAACGACTTTTACAAGGGGGACGGGATGTACGGCGACGGAAAGTTCTTCCACATGGACTATTACAACAGCTACGTTATCCATCCGATGCTGTTGGACGTGCTGACGGTCATGGAGCGGCACGGGCTGGCCGACAGCTGTACGCTGGCGACCGAACGCCGCCGCCATACCCGTTATGCGGCCATTCTGGAACGCATGGTGGCTCCCGACGGGAGTTATCCGGTGCTGGGGCGTTCGATCACGGCCTGCCGTTTCGGCGTGTTCCATGCGCTCGGGCAGTCGGCCCTGCTGCACTCGCTTCCGGACGAGGTTCCTCCTCCCCAGGTGCGGTGCGCCATGACCGCCGTTCTGCGGCGGCAGCTCGAATGCCCGGACAATTTCGACAGCGAGGGATGGCTGCGCGTGGGCTTCGTCGGCGGACGGCAGGGCGGTATGGCCGAACGCTACGTCAACACGGGGAGCCTGTACCATTGCCTGACGTTTTTCCTGCCGCTGGGACTTCCGGCTTCCGATCCGTTTTGGTGCGGGGCTCCCGTTCCGTGGACCAACCTCAAGGCGTGGAGCGGCGAGCCCTTGCCGGGCGACCATGCCTTGAAGGATGCGTGAGATTAGCTGGTATGCTATATCATTACTTATGTTCATTGCTATAACACTCCGGACTATTCGTGAATAATCAAAAATGAGATAATTATATCATTTGAGTGATTTTTCTTTTGTTATTGATAGCCCGCATAATAGATGCGGGCTTTTTTGTGCAGAAATGAATTCCAGCCATCCCTTGCAATTGCGAACTTGGTTATAAAGCTACTTTTTCAATGGCATTTTCATAATTAGTGTCAACGATTATAAATCAGTCTGTAATTTTTTCAATTATGAAAACGCTTATCGACACCCGTATATATGCGTTGTTATCCCATAATGAATCGAATCTATTGGAACTAACCCAGGCTTATGTTCAATCAGTATGCAGATAATGTTTTAAGGACGACCTTTATTTATAAAGTTATGTATATTCTCGACTGTGAAATTAATATTGTCAGTAATAGTATGAAATATGCCTCGGGACACGACTATTCGCCTCCGTTATCCTGCCAGGACGGTGAATTGCTATGGATTGGAACGCAGCAGGAATTGCTGGAGCTTGCTGTTGCCATTCATAAAAGCGGGGTTATCATGCTCGGTGACCGAAAGGCTCGCTTTATCGAAATTGTTCGGGCATTGGCCGATATATTCCATATAACGATCAACGATGTCTACGTAAAGAAAACCAAGCTGCTCGCCCGCTGTACGGCAGTGACTCCCTTTTTGGATAAATTGAAGAAAGCTTACGAGCAGGTCGTTGAAGGACACTTGCAATAGAGAGTGCGGAGGACTGCCAGGAATGAGGAAATCAGAAAGTTTTTCTCCGTTTGCGAAATTTCAACAGGTTATTTTTCAGTTGATTATATTTTCATACTTTACAAAAAACTGTTTGATTTTTCCCGAGAGGCATCCGGAAAAGTGTACTTTTCAGTGATTTTGTATTATACATTTGCAGCAGAAAGCGACGCATAGTGCATCGTTGCATTCAAAATCCAAATAACATGAAAAACATCCTTTTAGCCGTTGCAGTTTTCGCTGCCGCATTCGTTTCCTGCAACAAGGAGACCCAAGTTGGACCTTCACCCAGTTCTTTCACCGACGAGGCACGTATCGCACTTACTCTTACCGATGATGCCGCCGATACCCGCTCCTTCTTCGATTCGGCAGCCTCGGCCGAGGCATGAGAGTCTTCGTTGTCGTCACTGTCGATTTTCGTCTTCGATAATGCCGACAACTTCATTATCCGCCGGGATTTAACATCCAGCGAGCTGGCCGCGAAATCGGCGACATTCTCCCTACCCAAATCTCTTGCCAGCACCCCCTGTTCATTCTACGCCGTGGCGAACTACGACGCCTCGTCGGCCAAGATCCGGGCTGGCGGACAGGTGTGTCGACAAATTCGTGAAAAGCGACCTGAAAAGCGAGTATCCGGGACTGGAGAAATCCCAGTATAGCTTTACCGGGGAGAAGTGGATTCCAAGGTCGGTACTTTCGGAAGGCGTATGTTCGGCAGCATATTCCATATCGCCGCGCTACGAAGACTTCGAGCGGTTCGTTGCCGGGAACCGGACACAGGTATCGTCAGGCAATCACGATCTCGCAACGCTGTTGTATATTGCGGAAAACGGGTATGCCGCATCTGTGGCCGACGACGGGTTGCATCGTTTCAGACATCGGGAGTTTTTCTCCGAGGTGGCGGCGAAACTCCGGGATGGCGACCGGGCGCGTATGGGAAGCCGGCAATCGACGCACGACTTCGGGTACGGTGCCTTGCAGCAACAGGCCTGTAAAATCGCAGCGGGTATTCTTCGCACGGAATACAACATTCAGAACGGGAGATTCCTGACGGAACACAAGGAGTCATCGCCGGACGCGAAACAGCATGTTTCCCTGCCCGGAACGGGCGCCGCAACCGAAAGACGGGAAACGGAACGGAGACTGCGGCATTCCCGTTATGCCGGCGGCAAACGTGCCGCAATAAAAATGTAACGGATATGCGGGAAGACCGAATCAGAAGTATTTACCTGACGTTCGACTGAACGCTGCATGCCGTACGTTTCGCTGTCGGAACGAACGGCGAAGAGGGTTTCAGTCATCACATCTCCGAAGAGTTGAAAAAGACGACACCCGGACGGGCGCTCGAAAACCTGTTCTATCTGCAATACGATCTGCCTCCGGAAGCGATTCTTGGTAATGCCGCATTTTTGGGCAATACGTTTCATCGTTGTGCACATACTTTTCGATCTTTCACGGGAAAGACCCGCGTTTCGTCGATTTTACCCGGATACCGTCTATCCAGCCTTGCTCAACGGCTACATATAAAACACATTTCAATGTCTGAGTACGATCGAAAGCCATTGTTTTGCCGCAATGTCCTTCCGAGAGCATCCATGCGTAATATCCCGTTGCGATTTCAGATAATTGGTTTTCTCATCCCATAGCGCCGGGTCGATATTCAACTTGCAACTGAAACCGGCTTGCGTGCCATTGACCGTGATGCGGCCCATGACCGGAACTTTCCCGTCTTGGGAGACTTTATCCTTTTTCAGATAAAACAGAACTTTGAACGTGTTTTTCATAACTCAACAATTTTTAGATGTTACAAAGGTATCGGTTGTTGAGTCCTATGGATTTATGTATATCTGCGCAAGAAATTGTAATTCAGTAGTATATGTACTATTATAAAGCAATTCGACGGGGTTGCGATTTGGTAACGAAACTCCCGTCGAATTCTGCTTTTTCAGGCTCTTCTGCCTAAAATTCGTGCAAAAGACAGATTTTATGCATTTTGATTATCTGCATTTTACACCTTTTGCCTTCACTTTTTTTTTAAACACTCATCCGAATTTTCCGGATCGTTCCTTTTTTCAATGCACCTCTTCGGCACGGGTGGGCGGCGGCCCCTGGTAGGAGCGCTGCATGCCGCCGAAATCCAGCACGATCTTCTGAAGCACCGTGCCGGCGTCGCCGCAGAGGATTTTCAGCGTGTGCCTGCCGGGTTTGCCGATGTGCAGCGTCGTTTTGTTCACCCGGCAATTCCGCAGTACGCTCTCGTACCAGATCTGCGCATATTCGATCGACGAGGTCGAGGGGTTCATCACCGGGCCTTCGTCGATGCAGACTCCGTATTGAGTTTCGAGGTTTGTTGCCTCGTGTCCGGCGTATCCCCGGTCGGCGCTGATTACGAAGGTCGGCAGAACGTAGGTGTAAACATCGACCGAACCCTGCTCGAACGTATAGAAATCGTATTCCACGCAGGGCACTTCGCGCCGCCGGGTGTTCTGCTTCGGCAGGGTCGGGTCGCCCAGCTGGAGCGCCGTGTTCTCGACGCCGAGGTTCGGGACGGGACGGATGCGAATCACGTCGTTCTCGCGCTTGCGGTGGAAATCCGCCGCCGGGATCGAAATGTATCCGTTGTGCTGGACGTACAATCCCTGCAACTCCTCGCGGGTGGGGGAGGCCGGGTTGAACACCGAGACCAGTACGCGGCGGCTCTCTCCGTTCGCGGCGGCGATCGTCAGGCAGCCCGACACCTCGTCCCCGACGGGAACTTTCGTCCAGTCCACCGACACTTCGATACGCTCCTCGGTGCGGGTCGTGCCTGCCGTGCGGCTCGGCACGATCCAGTCGTCGCTGGCGGAAACGCTCCATTGCAGCGGCTCGCCGCCCTTGTTGTAAACATCCACGAAGTAGGAACGGCGCAGGAACGTGTTGAACGTCGGAAGCATGTGGAAGCTCCGCAGCCCTTTCATCACATCCTCGCCTTCGGCCTGTATTTCCAGCCGGGCCTGCGCTGCGAGTTGTGCGCTCCGCAGTTCCGGGAGCTGGAAATAGGATGCGGCGAATCCCTGCTTCATTGTCATTACATGGTTCCACTTGCCGCCGAGCAGGGCGTTGTAGCCCGCCGTGATGATCTGCAGGCTGTCGTGGCACATGCGGCTTTCGGCGGCCAGCGCATCGGTCGCGGCACGCTGCTGCGTGGCATACCGGCGGTTCTTCTGTCCGCGGAGCACCATGCGGTTGAGCAGTTCGCACGCCTTCACCGGATAGTAGAACACCTGGTAGAAGCATGCTTTGTTCGCTTCGGGCATTCGGTCCATCAGTGCGTCGACCTGCCCGGCGATCCGTGCGTAGTCTTCGAGTCGCCGGTCGGCCTCGCGGTAATTGGTGAAGGAGAAGTCGGTGTCCGTATTCCGCTCCTTGCCGTGCTTGTCCGTGGCCCATTGGTAGCCCCAGCCCATGAATTCGGGCTTGCGGACGAATGCGAGGTGGTAGAACGTGTCGGAAATCTCCCGGAACAGGTCGAAATACTCCCGGCCCAGCAGGCCGCTCATCCACTCGGCGCGGTAATCCGCGGCCCGCCGGAAGTCGAACGAGTCGATGTCCCAGGCCATCGCCAGGAAGAAATCGACCGCAAATTCACACGATTTGATATCGCCGGCGTTCAGCAGCCATACGCGGTCGGCCGTCGAGTCGTAGGCCTTGCGCAGCTCCTCGTACATCAGCGTCGGCGAGGTGGTGTTCATCCAGAGGTAATCGTGCGGACGGCCCAGGTAGGACGAATGATAGTAGACGCCCGAACGCCCGGAACGTTTCTGCTCCGCGGGACTGCTCAGGCGTTTCATGTAGCCGTAGTTGTCGTCGGGCCAGATGATCGTCACATCGTCGGGGAGCTGCAATCCCCGGTTGTAGACGTCGAGCACCTCCTTGTAGGGGGTGAACACCTGCGGAATCTCCTCCGCGGGTCTGCCCAGCACGTCTGCCAGAATATGCCGCTGCGCCAGCAGGGCTTCCTGCATGGTGGCCTTCCGTGCGTCGAGGTCCTCGCTGCCGGCCATCGCCCGGTCATGCAGACCCCGCAGGGCCAGCGTGTAGACGTTCTCATAGGGCGCCGAGGTCTCGACGCGCTCCTTCAGCACCCGGTCCACTCCGGCCCGGTTGTTCACGTAGTCCCATTCGCCCATGGTCTTCGAATCCCATTCGCTGGCGGTGTTCAGCCCCAGCGGTTCGCAGTGCGACGAGCCTACGGCGATGGCGTAACGGTCGGCGATCTCTTTGTTTTCGGGTATTTTGTAGAAAGCCGTCGTTGCGTCGTGCATCGCCGGGGCCAGGTAGTTCGCCTGCAGGCGGAGCAGCAGTTCGCACACCTTCTCGTAGGTCTTCGGGCCGATGTTGCCCAGCTCCTTTTCGAAGTTCTCCTTCGCCCAGCGGTAGAGGCCCCAGTCCTCGTCGTTGATGAAGATGCCGCGGTATTTCACCGAGGGGCTTTCCGACGTGAAATCCGTGACGCGCAGTGTCAGCCGGTCGCGGTGTTTCACGGGGGCGTCCGCCCACCAGTACCACGGGCTCACGCCGATGGCGCGCGACACCGAGAGCAAACCGTAGGCCGCGCCGCGGCGGTCGCTGCCCGCAATGACCAGCGCTTTGCGCACGCCGTGTCCCGGACGGTCGACCAGCCGGATTGCATAACGTTCCCAGCCGCCTTCGATGGCCGAAACGTCGATCCTGCCGGCTGCGATCAGTTCGTCGATCCAGCGGCTCTGACCGATCGTTCCGACGATCACGGCGCAGCGCGTCTTTGCGGGAAGCTCCTGCCCGGCGACGACCGGAATTTCGCGGCCCGTTACGCGGGCGACATCCGCGGCGAACAGTCCGGCGGCGGTTTCCACAACCGCGGCGTCCCCGGCGTCGTAGCAGACGGCCGCGCCGGAATCCGCGGCGGCCAGCTCGAAGTCCGTGCGTGCGGCGGCCTGCCCGGTCAGCGTCACCTGCGCCTGCAGGGCCGCGGCCTGCATCCACAGCAGGGCTAAGGTTAAGAGGGTTTTTCGTATCATCGTAGTCTGAGTTTTAAAAGTGTGAAAAGGCCCGAAGATTCGTTCTTCGGGCCTTCTCGATTACAGTACCCGACGGCTTATTTCTGTTCGCGGCCGAGGTAGAATTCGTTGATCTGGATGGTGCCGCCCGGGTTGGTTCCTCCGTAAGCCGTACCGCGTGCGCAGTAGAATCCCAGGAAGGGCGATACCGTGCTGACATCGTTCCAGCCGATGAAGCGCAGATAGCGGAAGTCGTTCTCCGGGATCGGAACATTGTCCGTCAGCAGGTTCTCGTATACGTTCGGATCGGGTGTCAGCGCGACGCGTTCGGCGATGACCTCGAAGTTCGTGCCGTCGTTGCTGCCTTCGATGCGGTTGAAGCCCCACCAGCGGACGAGAATGTTCTTGTTGTTGTTGCCTTCCGGGCGGTGGCGGATACGCAGGTAGTTGACCATGCCCGGATTGTCGCCGCGGTCGATCTGGAACCAGATTTCGGCGTCGGCGGGAATGCTGGTGACCTTGCCCGGACGGTCCATCGACAGCGTCGTGTTCTCGTTGCCGTCGATAGCGGCGGTCGCGCTGCTTCCGATCGAAGCGTCGGTTTTCCAGCCGTGCGAGAAACTCATCGACCATTTGCTGCGGTCCCAGTCGCCGAAGAACTCGGTGATCGAAACGCTCATCGTCGCCTTGATCTCGGGATGGTTCCGGGCGGCGGCCGTGATGGTGACGCTGCCGCTCCGGTGGCAGATCATGCGGCCGGTTTCGGCGTTCACCGATGCTGTTTCCGGATCGGAGGACGAGAAGATCACGCCTTCGTTCTGGTCCAACGGCTCGACCGAGAGGAAGAGGCTGTAACCGACTCCGGCGTAGGCGTCCATGGAGGGGGTGGAGAAGGAGATCGACTCGATATCGACCGGAATCTGATCGACGACCGTCACGGCGAAATAGGTTTCGATGCCGCCCACGTAGATCGAGATCATGGTGATGCCGGCTTTGTGTGCCGTTATGATGCCTTTGGGGCTGACCGTCGCCACTTCGATGTTCGAGGAATAGAAGAGCTCCGCCAGGTCGGTGGCGTTTACGGGCAGCACCGTCACTTTCAGCGACACGTCCTTCGTTTCGCCGACCTCCATGACCAGGCCGCCGCTCAGCTCCTCGTCGAGCACGACGCTCTCTGCGGGAACGTCCATCGTTCCCGGTTCGGGTATGCCGTCTTCGCAGCCGGCGCACAACAGGGCCGCTACGGCAAACAGACAAATACTTATCTTTTTCATAATTTGAAAGTCGTTTTTTCGGTTAAAGATTCCGAACCCCGGCGGCAGTACGCTCCGCCGCCGGAGCCGGAAAGTCTATTCGTCGAGGCCGAGGTACAGTTCCGCGATCTGACAGGTGCCGTTCGATCCCGTAAAGTTGGTTGCCTTGCCGACAAAACGCAGGTAGCGGTAATTTACTGTCGAGGGGAACTTTACATTCGACGTCGTACGATAATCGTCGATATTGCGGGTGCCGCCGTCGTTCGGGTCGAGCTGCGATTTGTAACTCATATCGGGCAGTTTTACATTTTCGGCAATCGGCGTCCACTCCGAATTGTCGTTGCTGCCTTCGATGAGCGTGAAACCATTCCAACGGCAGCCGCGGTCGGCGTTGCGTACGCCCTGGTGCATGATGCGGAAGTAGTTTACGCTCCTCTGCTGCTGCATATCGACCACGAACCAGATCGTGTCGCCGGCGCCATTCTTGCCGGGACGGTCCAGACCGAAGATCGTTGCATCGGAAGCCGGAATCGATGCGCTCGCCGTCGGGAACGAACTCGTGCCGAATACCTCGTCGAGCGCAGCCGTGGCATTGCCGCCGGTACCCTTGATCGGTCCCGATGCCGACATGCTCCAGCCGGTGCGGTCGAGGTCGTTCGAATCGGTAATGTTCAGGGTGAAGATCACCTTCTTGGTATTGCCCTGGGCCAGACTTTTGTGGTTCTTCGCCGTAACGACTACCGTGGCCGTACCGACCTTCTTGCAGGTGATCAGGCCGTTTTCGTCGATGTCGATAAATTCGCCGTCCTTGTTGACGATCTGATACGCCACGCCCTCGTTCTGATTCTTGGGGGTGATGACCAGGCGCGAATAGAGATCGTAGGTCGCCGTTCCGTTCTTAAGCTCGACGCTCGCCGTACCCAGCGAGTTGTTCCAGCGGCCGTCGGTAATCGTAATGGTCTCGATGTCCACCTGAACGTCGGCGGCGACGGTCAGCTCGAACGATGCCGAAACTCCGTCGATTGTGATCGAGATCGTCGTTTTTCCGGCTTTCAGCGGTGTTACGACACCCTCGGCGCTGACCGTGGCGACCTCCTTGTCCGACGAATCGTAGCTTTCGGCACGGTTCGAGGCGTTCTCGGGAAGCACTGCCGCCTTTCCGGCAAGCTCCAGCGTTCCGCTGAGGGGCATCGTATAGCCGTCTTTCCACTCGTCGGGCAGCGTGACCGACTCCACGGCGATCTTCTCGACCGTGAGGGTGAATTGGGCCGACTTGCCGTCGACGGAGATCGTGATCGTCGCTTCGCCGATGGCGATTGCCGATACGATGCCTTCTTCGGTGACCGACGCGATCATCGGGTTCGACGAATTGTAGCTTTCGGTCTTGTCCGTGGCGTTCGAGGGGAGGATCGTCGCCTTGCCGGCGATGTCGAGCGTTGCGCCGAGTTTCAGCGTTGCGCCGTCGGCCAGTTCGGCTGGCAGCGTAACCGACTCGACGGAAATCCGCTGCTCTTTGACCTCCACTTCGAAGTGCGAGTGCTTGCCGCCCACGCTGATCGTGACCATCGCCAGGCCCGGCTTCACGGCCTTCACGACGCCGGCTTCGTCTACCGAGACGGTCTCCGGGTCCGACGACTCGTAGGTTTCGGTCTTATCCGTGGCATTTTCGGGGCGTACCGTCACTTTGCCCGCTATGTCGGCCGTCTGGCCGACGACCAGCGTGATGCCGCTGCTCAGCGACGAATCGAGAGCGATCGCCGAAACGGGAATTACTTTGTCCGTGTCGGAACTGTCGTTGCATCCGGCACCCAGCAGGGCCGCCGCCGCGAACAGGAATATGCTGATTTTTTTCATCATCGTAAGTTTATCGGTTTATACGCTCTACCAGCCGGGATTCTGCACCAGCATGTCGCTGCGCTTGATCTCGTCCAGCGGAATGGGATAGAGGTAGTTTTTGTTTTTGAAGGAGCGGGTCTGCAACTTCGTGCGGGTGTAGTACGCGGGCTGCGCCTGATCGACGTTCATGCCGTGGAAATCGCCTCCCTGGCCGCCTTCGCCGGGCGCCTTGTCGGCGATCATCCAGCGGCGCACTTCGAAGTAGCGCTGTCCCTCGGTGGCCAGTTCGATGCGGCTCTCGCGGCGGATTGCCTCGCGCTGCAAGGTCTGGTTACCCTCGATGGCAGGATTCAGCTCCTCCAAGTCGTCCAGCCCGGCGCGCTGACGCACCAGATTGACATATTTCAGCACGTCCTTGTTGCCCGGTTCCACTTCGTTGAGCATCTCGGCGTAGAGCAGGTAGAACTCCGCCAGGCGGAAGATAATCACCGGACGGTATTTCGAAGTCACGGCGCCGGAGATGTTGCCTCCGTAGACCGTGCGGTTCATGCGTTTGTAGAGCAGGTAACCCGTGAGCGGGGCGCCGTCGGCCACCGAGTTGTCATCCTTGCCGCCGCGGTAGAACTGAATCTCCTGATTGCTCATGTGCCACTTCATGCCCGAGAACGTGACGGTGTTGTAGAAACGGGGTTCGCGGTCGATGTACATCTTCGACACCTGAACGCCGTTGTAGGTTCCCATCTCGGCTTCGTTGGCGGGGTAGAGTTCCGACTTGGGGAGGAACGAGGTGGCCTTGACAGGCTTGCCGTCCTTCATGTAGAAGTCGTCGACCAACTCTTGCAGGACGTGGAATCCGCCCTGGCCCTGAGGCTGCGAACGCGGGGTGGCGAAGGTGTCGAATTTCTGTTCCCCCAGTTTGCCCCACGAGTTGGTCGAGGTGGCCCAGATAATCTCCTTGTTGTACTCCTGGAACAGGTTGTAGAGGTCCTTGTCCGGATTGCCCGTGTTGACGAGTTCGTAGCGGCTGCCCGATTCGGCGTAGTCGAGGAAATCGCGCAGACGGTCCACTGCCGTTTGCAGTTTCGAGTCGTCCCGGTCGGGGAAGAGCCGTTTTCCGTCCTTGTTGGTCAGCGCCAGGCCCTCGGCCCATCCGCCGTTGAAGAGCGGGCTGGCGGCGTAGACCCACAGTTTGGCGCGCAACGCCAGCGCGGTGCCCTTGGTGGGCACGGCGCGGAGGTTTTCGTTGTCGTGGTAGGGCTCCTGCGCCATCTCTTCCATGCACTCCTTCAGCTCCCGGTCGATGAATTCGATCACCTCGTCGAGCGAGTTGCGCGGAAGGTCGAGGTTGTCTTCCAGCGTCATCGAATGGTCGACGATGGGAATCGGGCCGTACATCTCCATCAGGTAGTAGTGGTAAGCCGCACGCATGAAGCGGACGTTCGCCTTGTAGAGCTTGATCTCCGCTTCGGTCAGGCGGTCGGCGTCGGGACCTCCCTCGTCCACGATCGGATGAGCCTGTTCGAGGAAGATATTGGCCTGCCGGATGCTCTCGTAGAGCGTGTTCCAGCGCTGCGAATTGTTGTTGGCCGAGTTCCACTCGGTGTATTTGCCCGCATTGTTGGCCAGCCGCGTGTAGATTTCGTCGGAGTAGGCGGTCCAGGGATTTCCCATCGGGCTGTCCGTGACCCAGACGGCCGAATAGTCGGGACGGTTGTTGAAGACCTGCGAATACCATTTTTTGGTGCGGTCGACATTGCTGAACACCTGCGAGATGTCGGAGATGCCGCCGGCCAGTTCGTCGGACACGTCGAGGAAACTGCACGACCAGACCGTGCAGGCCAGCAGTCCGAGGGAAAGTATTTTTACAAAATTCTGTTTCATAGTTCGTTCTCCTTGATTAGAAGTTGACTTCGAGTCCCAGCGTGAAGGTGCGGGACATGGGATAGCTCATGCCCTGGTTTCGGTTGCCCTGCTCGGGGTCCCAGTATTTGATGTCGTCCCAGACGCAGAGGTTGTTGCCCAGCATGTAGATGCGGGCCGCGTCGAGGCGGATCTTGCGGAGGAAGGTCTTGGGCAGGTTGTAGCCGATTTCGAGATTCTTGAAGCGCAGGAAGTTGCCGCTCCGGAGCCACCACGTGCTGGGTTCCTTGTTGACGTTGTGGCTGTAATGGCTGTGCAGACGCGGCATCGTGACATCCTGGCGCGGGTTGTCTGCCGTCCAGCGGTCGAGGAACAGCGTACGGTAGTTGGATTTGTCTTCATACCAGTTGAAGGGCCAGAAGTGATTGTTGCCCGAGGCCAGCAGTACGGACGAGTTGCCCGTGCCCTGGAAGAACGCGCTTACATAGAAGCCTTTGTATTCGATGTTGAGGCCGAAACCGTAATTGATCTCGGGATTGTAGGGGTGTCCTACGCCGCGCATCTTGTCGTTGCTGTCGATCACGCCGTCGTGGTTCAGGTCGGCGTACTTGATGTCGCCCGGGCCGAGGGTTCCTTGCAGCGCGACGGTCGGGAGACCCGGACGCAGCTCGTAGGAGTAGGTTCCGTTGGGATTCTGCGTGCGGATGAAATCGTCTTCGGTATAGAGGCGCTCGGCGATGTAGAGCGTGTTCTCGTTCACGCGCGTGCCGGTGATCCGCTGGTAGTCGTAGAGTTGGTTCAGCTCGTCGTATTCGATGATCTTGTTGCGCGCGAAAGTGAACGTACCGCGGGCGCTGATGCGGACTTTGCCGAAGTCGTGGCGGGCGTTCAGGCTGGCGTCGACGCCCCAGTTGTCAACGATACCGTAGTTCTGCCACGGTTTGGCATGGAATCCGGCGACTCCGGGGACCGTGTTGCGTTCCAGCAGGATGTCCTTGCGGCGGTTGTTGAAATAGTCGGCCGTGAGTTCGATTTCGTTGTCGAAGAAGCCGAGGTCGAGTCCGACGTTGCGTTTGGTTTCGATCTCCCAGTGGATGTCGTTGTTGATGAAACGCAGGTCGTAGATGCCGGCTCCCATGCCGTTCGAGGCCGAGGTTCCGATGCCCTGGTTGAAGGTGTGGCCCTCGGTGTTGAACGTCGCGCGGTAGAGGAAGCGGTCGGTTCCCGTGTCGTCGTTACCCGTGCGGCCCATCGAGAGACGGATTTTCAGGTTGTTCATCACCTTTTTCAGCCCTTCGGGATAGAATTTCTCGTTGGAGACGAAGTAGCTGACGCCGACGGCCGGGAAGAAGCCGAAACGGTTCTTCTTGGCGAAGGTTTCGCTGCCGGTGTAGCCGAAGCTGCCCTCGATGAAGTAGCGGTTGTCGTAGGAATAGGTCACGCGGCCCACGATGCTCTGTTTGCGGAAGGGGAGCACCGGATCGTTCTTCTGCTGCTCCTTCTGCATGTAGAGGATCATGGCGCTGACGTTGTGGACATAGTTAAACGTGCGCTGGTAGTTGACGGCGCCTTCGATGTAGATTTTGCGCAGATAGCTCGTCGAGGTGAACTTGGGGTCCGATATCTCGGGCGATCCCGACGAGGTGGTGGTGAAGACCAGGTTGCCTTCGGCGTCGCGGCCGCTGGCGTGGTAGAGGCTCGGCCAGTAGTCGCGCAGCGTCGCCGAACTGCCGTCGTAGTCGAAGCTGACGCTTCCGCGGACGCTCAGACCCGGGGTGATGAATTTCAGGTCTTGTTCCAGTTTGATGTTCGACTGGATCTTCACGCCCCACTCCTGGCGGTAGCCCTGATTGTAGAGCATGTTGTAGGGGTTGCGGTTGTTCGAGTCGGCCTGCTTCTCGTAGCTGGCGAGCGTGCCGTCGCTGTAAATGGCCGGGAAGAGGTACGATGGCGTGTGCAGCATGAAGCTGAAGATGTCGTCGGCCGAACGGTTGGCCGTGCGGCGGTGTACGTACTGACCCGCGAGATCGACGCTCAGGCGCGTGGTTTTGCTCACTTTCAGGTCGATGTTGCTGCGCAGGTTGTAGCGCTCGAATCCGAAGTTGCTGTCGTATTTGCCGTTGGGGTTCTCCTTGAAGACGCCGTCCGACTGGTAGTAGGCCATCGAGACGAAATATTTGGCATTTTCGGCGCCGCCGCGGAAGTTGAGCGTGTAGCGCTGGCTGTGCACGGCTTTGCGGACCAGTTCGTCGATCCACTGCGTGTTCGGATAGAGGTCGTTGTCCGCGCGGTCGCGGTAGAGCTGGATTTGCGCGGCGCTGAAACTGGGCGTGAGTCCGTCGTTGGACCGGGCCTCGTTGGCCAGTTCGAGGTAGTCCCACGAATCGACGAACTCGGGCAAACGCTGCGGCGAGGCGATCGACTGTTCGATGCGGAACGAGATTTTGGGACGGGAGATCGTACCGCGCTTGGTGGTTACGAGGATGACTCCGTTGGCACCCTCGGCGCCGTAGACGGCCGTCGCCGCGGCATCTTTCAGGATGCTGAACGTTTCGATTTCGTCGGCCTCGATGTTGTTGATGTCACGGGGAATTCCGTCGACGAGCACCAGCGGGTTGGTTCCGCCCTTGAAGGTGCTGATACCGCGAATCCAGAATTCGGCATCGTCGCGTCCCGGTTCGGCGCTGCGCTGGATGCTGATCAGACCGGCGAGCTGTCCGGCGAGGTTGCTCGTCAGGTTGCTCGACGACGACTGCATCAGGTCGCGCGACCCGACGGTGGCGATCGAGCTGACCATCGCCTGGCGTTTCTGCTTGCCGTAGCCGACGACGACGACCTCTTCGAGCAGGTCCGTGTCGGACTTCAGTTTGATGTTGATCACTTCGCGGCCGTCGGTCGGCAGAGTTTGCGACAGGTAGCCGATGTAGCTGACCGTGATCTGCTGTTTGGGCAGTACGTCGATGACGAAGAGTCCGTCGGTGTTGGTCGTCGTTCCGACGTTGGTGTCTTTGATGTAGACGGTGGCGCCGACCAGCGGTGCTCCGTCGGTGTCGGTGACGGTTCCGGTGATGCGTCGTTTCCCCGTTTGCGCGGAGGCGCCCTGTGCATGGACAGCGCCGACGTTCACCGACAGGAACATCACAAGAAGCAGGGCGAAGCTCACGCTTTTCAGGGCTCTGGCGCACCCGGTGCTTGTTTTATAAAATTTTTCCATACGGTTTTAGTTGATTGATGATAATAATTCAGAGGTTGTCCGGGCCGAGGAAGCCCGTGGTCCGGGAGGCGAGTTTCGCTCCGGACCGAATGTTCCTTCATTCGGTCTGCTGTATTTTTTTCATAGGCATGCAGGAGAATTTTAGGTTAGTTTTCGTGACGTTTATTGCTGTTGTTCGTTGGCCAGTTCTGTCAGTGCATAGGCGCACCACATCACGGCAGCCTGTCCGTGCAGGTCGCCGGTGTATTTCTCCCGGTCGCGGTAGTATGCGTAGCTCGTGCCGGCTCCGGTCCCGCAGCAGACGTTCCGGATTTCGAAGTTGGTGTTCAGGTAGTTCTGGATTCCCAGCCAGCCTTTGCGGGCGACCGTGCCGTAGGTCTTCTCGTCGAGCCAGCCGTTCTTCACGCCGAGGATCATCGCATAGGTGAACATGGCCGATCCGGAAGTCTCCTCCCACATGTCGCCCTGATTGGGGTAGATCAGCTGTCCCCACAGGCCGCTGTCATACTGATAGGCGCTCAGCGTGGCCATCATTTTCTTGTATTCGGTGAGAATCCGGTTGCGGTAGACGTCGTATTTCGACGATTTGGGAAGCATCCGCAGCATTTCGGGCATTCCCACGGCCATCCAGCCGTTGCCGCGGGCCCAGAAGAATTTGGCGGTGGGGGCGTGGTAGAAAATCCCGTTTTCGCCCGGCAGCTCGTCGAGGTAGAGAATCATCTCTTTGGCGGCCCGTTCGATATACTTTTCATCGCCCGTCGCCAGATAGGCCTGCGACTGGAGCGCCGTGATCATGAACATATCGTCGATCCACAGGCGCGTCTGGTACGAATAACCCAGGTTGTGATAATACTCGGGGTTCTTCATCTTCTCCAGGTATTTCTGCTCCGTCGGCAGCTCCCACTGCTGGTCGGCGTAGCGAAGTCCCAGGTCGAGGTACTTTTTGATCTCCGACTCGGCTGCGCCGCGCTGCTTTTTGACGTAGTAGATATGGAGCGGCACGGCGCCGAAGATGTTGTAGTCCACGGCGTTGTTTTCCGTGCGGGGAATCTGCGTCACGAGGCTCTTGTTCGGTTCGATGTTCTTGTCGTCCACTTCGAGGAACTGGTCGAACTTCGCCACCAGCCGGTTGAACAGATCGTTGTTCCCGGCCGCCTCGGCGTACCAGAATGCACCCAGCCAGGCACAGACGTCGGGGTAGGAGGTCAGCGTGCTCTTCGTCTTGGAGTGCATGTCTCCCCAGTTGGAGTTTCCCGAGCGGATGAAGAGGTTGACAACCCCTTCGCCGACCGTTTTGGGACCCTTCCGGTCCGGGAAGTTGATCAGGTCGTAATCTTCGACTTCGGGCGTCGGGTCGGGCTTGGGTTGGGGCTTTACGCCCGATCCGGAGGTGGCTTTCTCGCTGCATGCCGCCAGGCACAGCCCGGCGAAGGCGAATCCGAGAAGGAATGTTTTCAGAATTTTGTACATGATAGGAGCTGGTTTACCGTTTCGGCGTCAGTTTGTAAGGTTTCACGTCGCAGGAGAGCGCATAGGCGCACCACAGCATGGCAGCCTGTCCGTGCAGGTCGCCGGTCAGGCGGCGGCGGTTCTGATACCAGTCGAAGCTGTTTTTGGCGCCGGTTCCTTCGCAGACGTTGCGGAGGTTGTCTTTCTCGTCGAGGTAGGAGAGCAGCGTCAACCATGCCTTGCGGGCGGCCGTGCCGTAGATTTTCCGGTCGAGCCAGCCGTTCTTCACGCCGAGGATCATCGCGTAGGTGAACATGGCCGTCGAGGAGGTCTCTTTCCAGGAATTGGGGTTGTCGATGATCTGACGCCACATGCCGTCGTAGGCCTGATAGCGCAGCAGCGTCTCCATCATTTGCATGTAGGCCGCCCGGATGCGCGGCAGGTAGGGGTTGTCCTTCGGGAGCATGCGGAGCATTTCGGCCATGCCGACGGCCATCCAGCCGTCGCCGCGGCCCCAGAAATAGGGCGTGCCGGTGTGGTGGTAGAAGAGTCCGTTGGGACGCTGGATGCGGTCGAGGTAGAGCGCCATCTCACGGGCGGCGCGGTCGATATACTTCTTGTCGCCCGTAACCAGATAAGCCTGGGCCTGCAGGTCGGTGATCATGAACATGTCGTCGACCCAGAGCCGGGTCTGCCACGAGTAGCCGTCGTCGGCGTATTTTTTCGCTTCGGACAGCTGCTTGTAGTGCTGCGGATTGGCGGGCAGCTCCCACTGGCCGTCGGCATACTTCATGCCCAGCTCCAGGTATTTCGGATCGTGGTTGCGTTTGTAGATTTCCAGCGGCACGGCGCCGAAGACATAGAAATCGACGACGTTGTGATCCTTGGGAAACAGGTTGGGCTGCAAGTTCTTTTGCGTGGTGAACAGCGGTTCGAAACGCTCCACGAGCCGGGTGTAGAGGCTGTCGTTGCCGGTTCCGGCGGTGAACCACAATGCGCCCAGCCAGGCGCAGACATCGGGATAGGTTACAAGTGTTACCTTGTACTTCGAGTTGATGTCGCCCCAGTGCGAGTGCGGAGTCTGGAGGTAGCGTTCGGTGAGCCTTATGCCGATCTCTTCGGGTTGGCATCCCTTCGGGAATTTTTTCAGGTCGTAGCTTTTCTGCGCCTGAACGTTCGAGGCCGCCGCGAGCAGCAGCAGGGTTTGTACAACTAAAAGGAATTTTTTCATCGGTTTGCGGTACTGTTATTCGGTTAGGTTAACAATGCGAAGATGTTTTCAGAGCGTCTCTCCCGAGGGCAGCAACAGGGCTTCGCCCCATCCGGCGCCTTTCCCGAAATCGGGCGTTCCGTCGGCGTTCCACGTGAATTTCTCGACAAAGGGGTAACGCTGGCCCCATCCGCCGTCGGAATAACGCATGGCGTGGTAGACGATCCAGTCCTCGGTTCCGTCGGGGGATTTGGTGAAGGTGCAGTGTCCCAGTCCGTTGACTCCGGATACCGGTTCCTTCGTGTTGTCGCAGCGCCAGAAGGCGTAGTTGTTCGACTTCTTCCAGTCGGCCGGATTCATCGGGTCGCCGTCGTTCATGTCGAGCATCAGCCAGGCCAGCCGGTAGTTCTTGGTCCACGACGGGTTGCAGGAGTAGACGATGAAGAGCTTGCCCTTCTCCTCGTTGACGAGTATGGCGGGACCCTCGTTGATCTTGCGTCCGTCCATCGTTTCCCAGGACTGCGTGGGGGTCGAGAGGATGACCATTGACGAGGAGATGGTGCAGGGGTCCGACATCGTAGCGATGCGGATCTGCTGAACGGCGTCGGTTCCGTTGCCCGACCAGACGGCATAGCGCTGACCCTTCAGCTCGAAGGTCGTCAGGTCGATGGCATATTCCGTGTTCTCTATGGTGGGCTTGATGCCCGGCTGGTAGTTGTAGCCCGTGTAAAGCATGCCCATATCCTCCCATTCGCCCAGCGGGTCGTTGGCTTTCGAACGGAGTACGCCGCTGCGCTGGGTGCTGTAACCGGTGATTCCGTCCTGTCCGCGGCGTCCGGCCGCGTAGTATACGTACCAGCGGTCGCCGATGTGGAACAGCTCGGGAGCCCAGAGGTCGGCGATGTTCCACGGTTTCGAGGGGCCTTCGTAGGGGAGGCTCCATTTCTTGGTGGTGCTGTTGATTGCCGTGAGCCGCGAGGAGCGCGAGATGGCGATGCCGTTGCCGCTCGCCTTGCAGGTGTAGTAATATTCGCCGTCCTTGACGATGTAGGGATCGGGCATCGTGGCGACGTTACCCCCGATGGTGATGGGGTTGGTGAAGGTCAGCGCCGACTGCGTGATGGTGATCTCGACCGGATTGACGCCGTCGGCCGTGAAGCGGACGATGCCCGTGCGCTTCTCCGTGCCGTTCGCCTCGAAGGAGATGCGCACCGAGAGGTCGCCCTTGCCGCTGTTGGGGGTTACGCTGAGCCATTTGCTCCGCGGCTCGGCGATCCATTCGGTGTTCGACGACACGAAGATTTCGAGCGATCCGGCGGAGTTGGACACCATCTTTTCGCTGAAATTGAGCCGGACATACGGTTTTCCGGTGTTGCCGTTGTCGGAGTCGTCCTTGCTGCAATGGCTGCAGCACAGCATCATCGTGACAATGGCCAGGAAGGCAGTCAGAAAGGAGAAAATTCGTTTCATATTCATTTTGTTTTAGAAGTTAGTTCATTGTGATCCGGCGAAGCCATTCCCGCCGGGTAGTCGTGCCGTCGGCCGTTATTTTCCGTCCGGCGAGCGAGCTCCAGAGACGCGCCGTGGGTTCGTCGAGCGGGCGGTCGAGACCGGCTTCCCATTCGGGGAAGAAGCCCCGCAGCGCCAACCGCTGTACGGCGGCGTAATCGGGATCGCCGGGTTTCAGGTCCCGCAGGTAGACCAGCACAGCCCCGTGGCGGAGCAGGCGTTCCTGCAACGAGTCCACGGTGATTTCGCGGACGTTCCGGCGGCTGTCGATCGCCAGTGCGGCTGCCGTTCCGGCGGCTTCGCCCAAGGCCATCCAGCAAGGCTCCATGCGCAGGGTCGAGAATCCGACGTGGCTGCCCGAGACGGCTGTCGGGAAGAGCAGGTTTTCGACCCGCCGGGGAACCATCACGCCGTAGGGAACCGTGTAAACGGCCGTCGGGTGGCTGAAGAATCCGTCGAGGTGTATGCGCCCCGGCTCGCGTTTGCGCACGGCGTGCGAGTCGAGGGCGTAGTGGCTTGCGGTGACCGAACTGCGGTGGAGCGGCGGACGCTTCCCCTCGGCTTCGGGCAGGGCGTCTTTGGCGGTGAAGAAATAGCAGCCTTCCAGCCGCCGGCCTTCGCGGACGTAGACCTGACGCGGAAATCCGTCGTTGTCGCGGTATTCGTCGGCGGCGAGGCCCCACCGCAGACAGGCTTCGCGGAAATGCGCGGGCAGCGCCTCGTCGTGCTGGGCGAACCACAGCAGGCCCAGCGTATAGTCGCGCAGACGCTTTGCGAAACGGTCGCGCCACGCCCAGCCGGCCGTCGGCCACGGCCAGTTTTCTTCGGGCAGGTCTGTGGAGATGAGTGCGAGGTGTTGGTTGTTGGCGTCGGTCTTGGCATTCGGCAGGCGGGTCATGCTCGTCACCTTGGCCATGCCCCAGACGTCGCCGGGGGCCGAGGTCCGCTCTCCGGCCCCGATGCGCCGGCGGTTCCGGGCGATAGCCGCCGAATCCGCCCTGCGGTAACGGGCGTCCGTGTTGCGTCCGTCCAATACGTCGCCGACCAGCGAGGCGTACTCGCTGCGGTCGTAGTTTTCGGGCCGGGGGATCGCCAGCCGGTTCTGCGGATCGTCCGTCAGACAGAGGCGGTAGTTGTAAGCCTGGATGGCGTCGTCGCCCTCATAGGTCGTGCCGTCGGCGTCGGGACCGTGCTTCCACCAGCGGTAGATTTTTCCGGCGCAGGGTTCGCCGTATTCGTCGGCCCCTTCGCGTCCGGTCCGGAACGGAACCCCTGCGGCTGCGCCCAGGTCGCCTTCGTAGGTCGCGTCGATGAACACGGCGCCGCGGTATTGTTCCTCCCGGCCCGTCGTGCGGTCGAGGATGCGGATCGAAACGATTCGGTCGCCCCGCTTCTCGACGTAGTGCGCTTCGGCGTCGAACTGGCGTCCGGTCAGAACCGTAATGCTTCCGGGACCGGCCTCGGCGAGCATTCGTTCGAAGGTCTCCGCCGCCACCGACGGTTCGAAATGGTATCCGTCGCTGCAATCGCGCGCCTGCGGGGAGCCGGCGCCGTATTTTTCGGTGTAACGGGCCTTGTTCAGCGCCACGAAACGGGCGAACAGTCCCGCCGTGGCGCCCCGCGTGGCGATGTCCGTGGCGCCCAGTCCGTTGACCGGGAGCCCGCCGACGTGTCCCGAGCGTTCGAGGATGACGCTGTTTTTTCCTTCGCGTGCGGCGGCGACGGCGGCGGTGATCCCCGCAGGGGTTCCGCCCACGATCACCACGTCGTAGGTGTGCTTGCGGGTCAGGATGCCCATTGCCAGGATGAGGGCGAAAATGTACAGCAGGAGTTTCACGGACGCCGGATTTTGACCTTGAATTCGCGCGTGTCGAGATTGAAGCCCCTCACGACGAGCGTGTATGCCTCTCCGGGGAGTTTGTCGAGTGCCGTTTCGATGCGCACTGTCCGGCTCTCGCCCGGCATCAGGCAGAGGAAGTTGTCGGTGTAGAACGACGGCCGCACGGGCTTGCGCCGCTCGTCGAGCCACTGTACCTGCGTGAAGAACGCCACCGTGCGGCCGGTGTTTTTCAGTCGGAGGTCGATGTAGTGGCATCCGTCGTCCGCCGAGGTTTCGTACGACGCGGCGACGCGGGTCCGGGCCAGTTCGCCGAGCGACTGGAATCCCGCCGTCGCCGGGCCGGTGAGCGTGTTGGCGCCCTTGTATTCGTTGTCCGAACGCCAGTAGAAATTGCTGCCTGCCTGCTTGCCGCGTTCGTCGAAGAGTTTCAGCCTGATGAACTGCACCGGGGTCTTCGACGCCGAAAAATCCAGCGTCAGCACGTCGTTCGCAACGCCGTCTTCGGGCAGGTCGACCGTCGCCGACTGCGAGTCGATGCGCCGCATGTCGAGGTCGTAGACCTCGGCCGTAACCCGGTAGCCGCGGTATGCGCGGTAGTGGTCGTTGACCACCGACACCGTGTTTTTCAGGTAGTCGAACTGTGGGTGGAGGGGTTCGCAGGCGTTCTGCGCAGCGTAGAGCGCCGCGGTGGGTTCGAGCGACCAGTCCCACATGCGTCCGGCGACCTGACGGACGGCCGAATTGTGGTACCAGTAGAGGAATCCCGACGTGTAGCGGTCGCCGTAGCCGAATTTGTTGTAGTTCCAGACCTCCCAGATGCTCTTGTAGTTCATGGCGCCGAGGAACTGCGCCTTTTCGGCGAACTCCTCGATGCTCTGCGAGGGGCCGTATTCGTTGGTCATGTCGGTATAGAGCGTCGACATGAGGTGGAATCCGTTGCCGTCGGAATAGTCCCAGACCGCTTTGTTGATGGGCCACAGGTCCTTCTCGTCCATCATTTCGCGCAGGCATTCGACCGTCGGCAGGCACGGGGCGCCGTATTCGGGGTTGAAGCCGTAGACGCGGCTGCCGCGCGGCGAAGCCTTGTCCTCGTAGTGGCTCATGATGTTGACCTGCTTGTAGGGACTGCCGTCGTGTATGCCGCCGCATTCCGACTGCATCTGGTAGCCGCGCGTGCCGTCGAGTTTTTCGAGCAGTCGTTCCATCTGCGGCATTTCGGTGCTCTCGTTCGAGGAGACGTAGTAGGCCAGCGAGGGGTGGTTGCGAATGCGCTTCACCGTGGAGACCACGTTCGCGTAGTAGACGCCCGGATCGTTGGGGTGGTTGGTGTCGCCCGTCATCCAGAACTCTTGCCAGACGAGGATGCCCAGCGAGTCGCAGAGCTGGAAGAAATAGTCCGATTCGGTGATGCCGCCGCCCCAGAAGCGGATGAGGTTCACGCCCGACTGGGCCGTGTAGCGCAGTTCGGCGCGGGTGCGTTCGTCCGACGTGCGGAGCATGGCTTCCGGGAGCCAGTTGGTGCCCCGGATGAAGAGCGGCCGGCCGTTGATGCTGAACGTGCGCGACCTGTCCGGCGTGTCGGTCGTGGAGGTGATCTCCCGGATGCCGAAGCGCGTCGAAATCGAGTCGCTGACCCTGCCGTCGAATTCGACTTTCAGCGTCAGGTCGTAGAGTTCCTGTTTTCCTTTGTTCAGTGGCCACCATAAGCGCGGATTGCGGATCACCAGCTGCGGGAACTCCTCGGGCGTAAAGACTACCTCCTTCACCTCGCCGCGGTAGAGCGACACCTCCTTTTCGAAGCGGATGCCTTCACCGCGGATTTCGCCGCTGACTTTGGCTTTCCGCCAGGTGTTCTGCGGGATGTAGTCGGGATAGCTCACCTCGACCGAGACGGTCTGGCGCGCCACGTCGTAGCCGGGTTTCGACAACTCGGATTTCACGAACGGATGTGCCAGCCGCACGCGCCCGGTGGTGAAGAGCGTGATGTCGCGCCAGATGCCGGTGTTGCGGTCGCGGATGCCGTCGAGGTAGAAGAAGTCCCACCCGACGGTCATCAGCTGGGTGACGTTGCGGCCGATCTCGCCGTTGCCGCCGTTCTGGAACTCGCCGTTGGCGCCGAACGACTTGCCGCCCTTGGGGCGTATCGTGCCGGGCATGTCCACGGGGTAGACCTTCACGGCCAGGACGTTCTCCCGGTCGAACGTGACCTTGTCGGTGATGTCGATGACGCGCTGCAGGAACATGCCGGCCGTGTTGCCCACCATGCTGCCGTTGAGCCAGATTTCCGCGCGGTAGTTGATGCCGTCGGCCTGGAGCCAGACCTTTTTGCCGCCGCATTCCTTCCGGTCGAGCCGGAACTCCGTCCGGAACCAGTAGGTGTAGAAATCCCGTCCGGCGCGGTAGAGGTCGGGGATGAGGTTCGACTCCAGCTTGTTGTTGAGCCCGTAGTACGGCTCGGGGTAGACGCCGTCGTGCACCAGCGAGTTGAGCACCGTTCCCGGGACCACCGCCGGCAGCCACTCTTCGGTCGGGAGCTGGGCGGAGGAGACCTCCTCGGAGCGTACGCCCACCTCGTCGGCGCGTTTCATTTTCCAGTCGAACTGTCCGCCGTGGCCCTCCTTCGAGGTCAGGGTGCAGATCGTCTCGCGTTCTTTCAGGGCGTTCTGCGCCGGTGCGGCGAGCGGTGCGAGGAGAATGAGGAGCAGTAGAATTCGTGTCATTTTCCAGTGGTTTATCGGTTGGCGAAATAGTTCGAGACGCGGTCGGGGCTGAGCATCTGCCAGAGCGACGCCACGGTCCAGCCCGGCGCGAAGATGTCGTTGTAGAAGCCTTTGCCGTTCTTGCCGTAATCCCAGGCGGTGTGCTGTACGACCTCGGGGTAGTAGCCCGTGCGGGCGATCCCGAACATCGACCCTTCGACGGGCATCAGTTGGAGCATCGAGCTTCGGATTACGGCGCTCATGCGCTCGAAGCGGGGTTCGTGGCACGCTTCGGCCAGAAAGTCGAGCACCGTGGCGAATTCGAAGATGAAGACGTCGACGTGGTTGTTCTCCACCGACACGTTGCCCCAGCCGCGGGAGCGGAAGCCCACGTCGCCGAGCATCTGCCCCTGCGCGAAAGGCACGTCCCAGAGGTAGTACCACGAAAGGGCGAAATAGGCCGCCTCCCGGCACAGATCGACGTAGCGCTGCCGTTCGGCGCCCTCGGAGATGAACGTCAGGTAGTACATCGCCGTTGCGGCATAGAGCGAAGCCTCTTTGTCCTCGCAGTTGGCGTCGAGCGTCGACGAGAAGTAGTCGGCTTTGGAAATGAGATTCTTTTCGAGATAGTCGGCCGTGCGTTCGGCGCTCCGGCGGTAAGCCTCGTCCTTGAAATAGGCATAGGCCATCGTCAGGGGCAGCGTGGCCGATGGCGTGCTGCCGCCCGAGGCGTCCACGACGGTCAGGTTGTCGCGGAATTTGCGGGGGAAACTGCCGTCGGGATTCTGGAGCGTGCGGAATTTCTCCAGCAGGGTCCGGATACGAGCCTCCCACCGGGGATGGCTGCGGCCGTGTTGTTTCTCATAGTCGAGGTAGTTCAGCAGGGCGTAGAGGCCCTCCGACTGACGGCGGATACTGTAAACGTCGGTTTCGCGTTCCCGCTTGAAATCGACCACCTCGCGGATCAGGCCGCCCGGTGTGAATCCGTATTGCAGGTAGCTGTCGAAGATCGACCGGGCTTCTGCTGCGAGTTTCTCGCGGCCGTTCGCCTCGGCGTATTCCAGCGCGTTGAAGGCGTTGAGCAGCACGCGGCCCACGAATCCCACCTCGGCGATACCCGTGCTTTCGCAGTCGGCCGTGCGGAGTTCCACGCCGGAGGTGAATTTCAGCGGATAGTCTCCGACGTAACTCTGGGAGAAATATTCGGCCAGGACGGCCTTGGCTTCGGCGGGGGTGTAGCGCGGGCTGACGGGCCGGGGATCGAGCGCGTCGAAGGAGTCGTTCCACACCTCGGCCACGAACGATGAATAGGAGGGGCTGGCACCCTTCCGGATCGTCCATGTCAGGCGGCGCGTCTCGCCCTTCTCCAGCTTTTCGAATGCCCGAACGGCTGGGGCGAGGGTCAGTTTGCGGATATAGGATTTCGGGGCTTCGCAGTAGGGGAACCCGAAGACCAGCGCCGCGTGCGCGTCCGCGTTGCGGAATCCCGTGAATCCCAGCGATGTTTTGCCCGAGAGGATCACCTCGCCGTAATTGTGACAGGCGAGCGCCTCGCAGTCGGGCGAGTCGGTGCGGAGCACCGTGTAATAGGTTCCTGATTTTTCGTCGTAGATACCCGTGAGGGGTGTGCTCAGGCGGTCTTCGCGAACCTGCCAGCTGTCGCTGGTGTGGAATGAGGGAGCCGATTGGGGCGACCGCAGGTTCTTGCGGTACCAGAACCCGGGCATGTAGAAGAGGCAGTTCTCGTGGGCGAGGCCCGTATGGAAAGACTGCTCTACATTATAATATAGGAGATCGTCCGCCGTCAGCGTGAGAACGATCCTGATTTCGCTGTCTGTTTCGGTTTTTTGCCGTCGGATGGTCAGCGGCAGCTGTCGGTCAGCCTCTAAATTCCCCCCCCCCCCCCCCCCCCCCCCTCAGCGGTTTCGCGGAGGTTATAGGTCACGGCGCTGTTACCCGGGGTTTTCAGTGTGATTCGCTGCGACAGGCGGCCCTCCATGGCAGAGGTTTCACCGGCTATCACGCAGCATGCGAACAGGATGGGAATGCACTTTTTCATCGGTTACTTTCGGTCCGGCAGCCGTTCGGGACGTGCCGTTTTAAGTTGGGTGTTTTACTTAGAACAAAGGTATGAAAGGGAAAACCGGTGCAAGAAAATATAGTCGCTATTAACACAAGAATTATCTCAATTTTGTATCACCGCCGGGATAAATGGATTGTTTGCGATTTATAATGCGCTGTTTATGAGTATATTGTGTTGATTGCCTCTTTTGTCTCAGTGTCTACGGGATGTTTTTTTATGATTTTAATTACTTATATTTGTTCTGCTAACCTAAACTTCGTATGGGAAAATTCTATCCGCTTGTCTTTGTGCTTTGCTGCGGCGTTTTTCTGGGCCGTGCGCAGTCGGTTCATTTCGACCGGCTGGACATCAACGACGGATTGTCGCAAAATACGGTTACCTCGATCATTCAGGATGACAAGGGCTTCATGTGGTTCGGCACGAAGGACGGCCTATGCCGCTATGACGGGAAATCGTTCAAGACCTTCATGCACGATCCCCGTCTCACGACCGGACTGGGGAACAGCCTGATCAAATGTCTCGTCCAGGACCACGACCACCGGATCTGGGTCGGCACCGACTCGGGGCTTTATATCTATGACCCCGAGACGGAGAATTTTTCCGGTGTGCCGCTCTACGCTGCCGACGGGAAGCCGATCACCAAGCCCATTTCGATCCTCGACTGCGACCGGGAGGGCCGCATCTGGATCGTCGTGGAGAACAGCGACGTTTTCTGCTACGACCCGCAGACCCGCGGGGTCGAGTGCCGTTATAAGCCGCGGAAGCCGCTGCGCAGCCTCGCCTCCGATAAGAACGGTGTCATCTGGTTCGCCGGCTATGGCGGCGGGCTTTACTATACCGAAGACCTGTTCCAAAACGTGAAACCGTTCCTCGACGCCGACGGGCAGGAGATTTATCCCAAGGACATCATCTCCTTCATCTGCCTGAGCGACTACAACGAGATGTACCTCGGGCTGGAGGAACACGGCGTAGCGAAGGTGGACCTCGTTGCCGGGACGGTCACCCGGCTCCGGCTGTCGGACAATCCCGATGCACCGCTGTTCGTGCGGTACATCCTGCCGTATTCGCCCGACGAATTGTGGATCGGCACCGAATCGGGCATCGTCGTCTACAACATTCGCACCCGGCGCTACCAGCATTTGAAAAGTTCTCCTTACGACCCTTATTCGCTCTCGGACAACGCCGTTTACTCGCTCTGCAAGGATCGCGAGGGCGGGTTGTGGATCGGCTCGTTCTTCGGAGGCATCAATTACCTGCCCCAGCGGAATTCCGATTTCGAAAAATATTACCACACCGACGATCCGCACAGCCTCCGGGGCCGCCGCGTGCGGGAAATTTGTCCGGGCAGCGACGGGCGGCTCTGGATAGGCACGGAGGATGCCGGACTCTATACGTTCGATCCCGCAAACGGCTCGTTCCGCTTTTTCTCCCCGAGCCGGGAGTTCACCAACGTCCACGGACTGCTGATGGACGGGGACGACCTCTGGGTGAGCACCTTTGCGAAAGGTATCTGGGTGATCGACACCCGGACGGGTCGTATCCGCAAATACGACAACGACAACAAGCCGGGGCGGCTGTTCAGCAACTATGTTTTCGCGCTCTACAAGACCAACGGCGGGCGTATCTACGTGGGAACCATGCACGGCCTTCAGTATTACAACCGCGAGACGGACCGATTCCTGCACGTTCCGGAGATCAACGGCGGCAAGATGGTCCACGATATCCGGGAGGATTCGGACGGGAATCTGTGGGTGGGCACCTCCTCCAACGGCGTTTACCGCTACGATGCGCGCAATGATGCCTGGACGCAGTTCTTGCACGACGGCGACGATCCGAATTCGCTTCCCTACGACAACGTTACGAGCGTTTTCGAAGACAGCAACCGCCGGATATGGCTCACCACCGAAGGTTCGGGCTTCTGCCGTTTCGACCCGGCCGGAAATAAATTCGTCCGTTACAGCACCTTCAACGGAATGCCCAGCGACGTTGTTTTCCAGATCATCGAAGACGATCAGGGTTTCTTCTGGATCACGACCGACCGGGGGTTGGCGCTGTTCGATCCCCGGGCGGGCAGTGTTCGGCAGGTCTACACCGTGACCGACCGCTTGTTGAGCAACCAGTTCAACTATAAGTCAGGGTATAAATCCCCGGACGGAACCATCTATTTCGGTTGTATCGAGGGATTGATCTCCTTCAACCCCGAGACGCTCCTCGGGCGTAAGACCGATTACGTGCCGCCTATCTACATCACCGATTTTTCGCTGTTGGACGAGAAGGTCCTGGTCGGAGGCCGGAACTCCCCGCTGCGCAGGAGCATCATCTGCTCGGATTCGATCCGCCTGAAGCACGACCAGAACTCCCTGACGCTGCAAATCGCCGCCCTGAGCTACCGTGAGCCGCAGACCAACCGCCTGCTCTATAAACTCGAAGGCTTCGACGACAAGTGGCGGCAATATACGCCCGGGAGCGCCACGATCACCTATTCGAAAATCCCTTACGGCAAATACAACTTCCGGGTACGCCTCCCGGCCGGTTCGGGCAATGCCGGCGCGGAGCCTGAGAAACGGCTTTTCATCGAGGTTTCGCCGCCGTTCTACCTCTCCGTGACGGCCTATGTCGTCTACGGACTGCTTGCGCTGGGTGCGCTCGTGCTGATCCGGATTTACCATACGCGCCGCAACGTTCGCCGCCAGCAGCAGCACATCCAGGCTTTCGAGCGCGAGAAGGAACGGGAGCTGTATAATGCCAAGATCAGCTTCTTCACCAACATTGCGCACGAGATCCGCACGCCGCTGACACTGATCAAGGGCCCGTTGGAGAACATCCTCGGCAAACAGACGATGGACCGGAGCATCGCCGAGGACCTGATCGTCATGGACCGCAACACCAATCGGCTGCTGGACCTCACGAACCAGTTGTTGGATTTCCAGAAGATCGAGAAGGAGCGTTTGTCGCTCAATCTGGCACGGCAGAACGTGACGGATATCGTCGAAGAGACGTTCTATCGTTTCAGCTCCTCGGCCAAGCAGCAGCATAAGACCTTCGAACTGGAGCCGGGCGAGGGGGAGATTTATGCGCAGGTAGACCGGGAGGCTTTCATCAAGATTCTGAGCAACCTGATGAACAATGCCCTGAAATATTCGGAAACGATGATCCGCGTCGGGTTGTCGGTGGTTGACGATGCGTTCCGGGTCACGGTCACCAACGACGGCGAGGTCGTGCCTCCGGAGATGCGTGAGCCTATCTTCGCCCCGTTCTTCCGCCATGCCCGCAAGGACGAATCGACCGGAACGGGAATCGGACTGGCGCTGTCGCGTTCCCTGGCCGAACTGCACGGCGGGACGCTGGCGATGGACGCAGACACGGAGCTGAACGTGTTCGTCCTGACCATTCCGCTCTGCCGGCAGGCGGCGGAGGATTCCGTGGAGACCGCCTCGGCGGAGGATTCCGAGAGCATTCCCGACGAGCGCGGCGACCTCGGCTGGGAGGCTTACAGCGTCCTGATCGTCGAGGACAACCCCGAGATGTGCGCCTTCATCCGGCGGCAGGTGTCGGAAAGCTATTCGGTGCTGACGGCCGGGAACGGCGTCGAAGCGCTGGAGTTGCTGGAGAAAAATTATGTCAATGTGATTATCAGCGATATCATGATGCCCAAGATGGACGGCATCGAGTTTTGCCGGCAGGTGAAGACCGACCTGCGTTACAGCCATATCCCGCTGATCCTGCTGTCGGCGAAGACGAACCTTCATTCGAAGATTTCGGGCATGGACGCCGGGGCCGACGCCTATGTCGAGAAACCTTTTTCGTCGGATTACCTGCTGTCGGTGATTGCTAACCTGATCAAGAGCCGGCAGACGTTGAGCGAGGCTTTTTCGAAAAATCCGCTGGTGCTGGCCAATACCATGGCTACCTCTTCGGTGGATACCGATTTCATCGTCCGGCTGCAGGAGATCATCCAGGCCAACCTCAGCGATCCCGAGTTCAAGATCAACGACATCGCCGAGATGGTGCACATGAGCCGTGCGAGCTTCTACCGCAAGATCAAGGGCGTGTTGGACATGACTCCGAACGATTACCTGCGGCTCGAACGGCTGAAAACCGCGGCCCGGCTGCTCCGGGACAAGCGTTACCACATCAATGAGGTCTGCTACATGGTCGGGTTCAGCTCCACGTCCTATTTTGCGAAATGCTTCCAGAAGCAGTTCGGCGTGCTCCCGAAGAAATATGCGTCCGAGTGACGGGATGCACCGGGAAGCCCGAGGGGGCTAATGCGTGTCCCGATACCAGTTTGTCTGCCGGTTTTCGGCGGCGTATTTGGCCGACGGTTCGGGCTCGCTGACCGAGACGCCCGAATAGTAGTTTACTGAGTGATTTCTACGGTCGTAAGCCGAATAGAAAGAGGCCGTATGGTGCCGGCTGGAGACCGGGAATGCCAGTTTCATCCGGGCTTTGAAGTCATCTACTACACCCTGATCGTTACAGCACAGCGTTACGTAGTGTTCCAGGTCGTAGAATAATTTCGTGACGTTTCCCTTGTAATATTGGAGTGCGTCGATGTCGAACGCCTGCTTCTTATCTTTGATACGGCGCATCTCCTTCGCCAGCGCATCCAGCTGCGCCGTGACGGCCAGCGAAATGCATCCGGACTGCTCGTATGCAATGGTACTCCGCCAATCGTTTTCGTAGAGGTTCCAGAATTCCCAGCAGGCTTTTTCGAGGCTGCTGAGCACTCCGTTTCCT
>QWCN01001643.1_pt1 | contig 56494 bp, 51 predicted proteins | sample 1972711 | NCBI WGS metagenome assembly QWCN01 (sample SAMN09866707, study PRJNA288562) | Human gut metagenome isolate term1_stool, whole genome shotgun sequencing... | isolation source: gut | host: Homo sapiens | place: USA: California
TAACCGACTGAGCTAAGGAAGAATGTTGTTTTTTCTCAAATGCGCTGCAAAAGTAATAGGATATTTTGAAATATGCAATATCTTTGCAAAAAAAATATCAGAAATGGATAAAATAATTGGATTGGGAAACGCATTGGTCGATGTGTTAGCAACCCTTGACAGTGATGAAATCTTAACTAAAATGGACTTGCCCAAGGGCAGTATGACGCTTATAGATGAAGATAAGTTGCTGAAAATCAATAAAGAATTTAGCCGTATGAAAACTCATTTGGCTACCGGTGGCTCTGCCGGAAATGCAATCCGTGGCATGGCGCAGCTTGGAGCGGGAACCGGGTTCATCGGAAAAATAAATAATGATTCTTATGGTAACTTCTTTCGGGAAAGTCTGCTGAAGCATGGAACGGAAGCTGATTTATTAGTTTCAGATACATTGCCTTCGGGAGTGGCGTCTACTTTTATATCTCCGGACGGAGAGCGCACGTTCGGTACATATTTGGGAGCAGCGTCTACGTTGAAAGCGGAAGAACTGTCGCTGGAGATGTTCAAGGGATATACTTATCTGTTTATAGAGGGTTATCTGGTACAGGAGCACGCAATGATTCTCCGGGCTATTGAGCTGGCTAAGGAAGCCGGTTTGCAGGTCTGTCTGGATATGGCAAGTTATAACATCGTGGCAGGCGATCATGAGTTTTTTTCTTTGTTGGTAAATAAATATGTGGATATTGTTTTTGCCAATGAGGAAGAGGCGAAGGCGTTTACCGGTAAAGAACCTGAGGAAGCATTGGGGATTATCGCCAAAATGTGTAGCATTGCCATTGTAAAGGTGGGAGCGCGCGGTTCGCTGATTCGTAAGGGAACGGAAGAGGTACGTGTTGAGGCTGTGCCGGTGGCGAGAGTGGTTGATACTACAGGTGCCGGAGACTTTTTTGCGGCAGGTTTTCTCTACGGGCTAACCTGCGGATATTCTTTGGAGAAATGCGGGAAGATAGGCGCTATCCTGTCGGGAGCCGTTATACAGGTGATTGGGACGGAGCTGCCCGATTCGGAATGGGAGAAGATAAAAGAAGAGATAATAATGATAAATTAGGATATATGAAATATTTAAAGATACGTTGGATAGCTGTCCTATTGCTGGTAGTAGGTGTAAGCTTCTTTTTCGGATTTAGGAGTGGAGACAACCGTAGTTTTCAAGTAGCAAAGAATCTGGATATATTCAATTCTATTGTGAAAGAACTGGATATGTTCTATGTAGATACGATAGACCCGAACAAGACTATCCGTACCGGCATCGAATCCATGCTGTATTCACTAGACCCCTATACGCAATATTTTCCGGAAGACGACCAAAGCGAACTGGAACAGATGTTGAAGAATACGTATGGCGGTATCGGCTCTATCATAACCTGGAATACCAAGCTGAAGCGTTCCATGATAGCAGAGCCTTATGAGAACATGCCGGCAGCCGTTGTAGGTCTGAAGGCAGGCGATATTCTTATGGAAATCGACGGCAAGGACCTTGCAGGAAAGAATAATCAGGAAGTTAGCGAGATGCTCCGCGGGCAGGTAGGCACGAGCTTCAAACTGAAGGTGCAACGTCCCGGAACGGAACAGCCGTTGGAGTTCGATATAGTACGCCGTTCTATCCAGTTACCTTTCATTCCTTATTATGCAATGTTGGATAACAACATCGGTTATATCAACCTGAGCACTTTCTCCGGTAATCCTTCCAAAGAGTTCAAGCAGGCATTTCTTGATTTGAAAAAGCAGGGAATAACTTCTTTGGTTATCGACCTGCGTAATAACGGCGGCGGTTTGCTGGACGAAGCCGTGGAAATAGCCAACTTCTTCCTGCCTCGCGGCAAAACACTGGTGACAACGAAAGGAAAGATCAAACAGGCAAGCAATACGTACAAGACGTTGCGTGAGCCGCTGGATTTGGAAATTCCGCTGGCTGTGCTGGTGAATAGTGCTACGGCTTCTGCATCGGAAATCCTGGCAGGTGCATTGCAGGATTATGACCGTGCGGTGGTGGTGGGTAACCGTACGTTTGGAAAAGGACTTGTGCAGACCACCCGTCCGCTGCCTTATGGAGGCACAATGAAACTGACAACTTCCAAATACTATATCCCGAGCGGCCGTTGCGTGCAGGCTATCGACTACAAACACCGCAATGAGGACGGTAGCGTAGGGCGTATTCCGGATAGTTTGACTACCGTATTCCATACTGCTGCCGGACGTGAGGTACGTGACGGTGGCGGAGTTACTCCCGATATTACCGTCAAGCAGGACAAGTTGCCTAATATCCTGTTCTACTTGGTGAATGACAACTTGATATTTAATTACGCTACGGAGTATTGTTTGAAGCACCCCACGATTCCGGCTCCTAAAGATTTTAAGATAACGGATGCCGACTATGCCGACTTTAAGGCGATGGTACAGAAAGCCGATTTCAAGTACGACCAGCAGACTGAGAAAATTTTGAAGAACTTGAAAGAAATGGCGGAGTTTGAAGGATACCTGACAGATGCGTCGGACGAATTCAAGGCTTTGGAGAAAAAGCTATCTCATAACCTGGAGCGTGACCTCGACCACTTCTCAAAGGATATAAAGGAGATGATTGCAGTGGAAATTATCAAACGTTACTACTATCAGCGTGGAAGTATCATCCAACAGTTGAAAGATGATAAGGACCTGAAAGAGGCTGTCGGGATATTGACTGCTCCGGAAAAATATAAAGAAATGCTCAGTGTCCCGCCGGTTAAGCCGGATGAAGGCAAAAAGGAAAAATAAAAAAACATCATCATAATCTTTATTTAAACCGAAATAGTCCGCTATTTCGGTTTTTTAGTTTCTATCTCGTTTTTGTCCCGTTGTGCGTATGTGTGTAATCCTCTATTTTTGTAAAAATAGAATGAAATAAGCGTTAAGGGGAGTTCCCTTTAGTGCTCCTGCGCTTTCCTAAAATTACTGGTATGCTGAACGAAGGAGCCATAAGCAAAACACAGACAAATTATGATGAAAAAACTGTTTTGGTTGGTGCTGTCAACCGTGATTTTGACAGGACAAAGTATTTTTGCTCAAGAAGCTGATTCCGAAGTCCAATCTTCTCAAAGAGAGGATTCTTTACTGCAAGTGGTAAATGAACTCTCCGACAGAGTACAGAAAACCGAAGATGCGGCACGAAATGAGAGAATATGGAAAAAAAGAGCCAAGTATTTTAATATCGGTTATATTACAAACCAAACGTTGACGGATAAAGTAGATGCCGAAGCGGAATGGAAAAGTGATTTCGGTGTTTCTCTGACTTTCGGAAAAACGTATTACCTGCATAAGAAGCTGTTGCTGAATATGATTAAGTTCGGTATTGACGCAACATGGTTTGAACTTTCGTATGCCAAGTATTCCGAACCGGACGTCTTTGCGGAAGGTGGTTCGTACACACGTGCTTATAATGATTACAGCAGTGGTTATGAAGACTATTACGAGGAAGATTTTGATTTGGGTATTCATCAGATAGATGCGTCTATGCACGTAGGTCCCTCCGTCACAGTCAATCCGGTAGGCGATTTGAAAGTGGCTGCCTATTTCCATTATGTGCCTACTTATTCTATGGTGGTCATCGATGACAGCTTCGGACACGGATATGTTTCCAATTTTGCGTTTGGTGCTTCTGTTGCCTATAAAGCAATTTCGGTCGGTATAGAACATCGTTGGGCGAAGAAAGCTACTTATAACGGACTTTCTTTTGATGAGGAAGGTATGGATTATGATGCTCCGGACTTTGAGGATGTAATTGAAAGTGACAAGTGGAAGATGAAGTCAAAATCCTTCCGTGTATTTTTGAGTTTCAGATATTAGGATTCATCACAAAAAAAAGCACAGGGTCTCACAGCTTTGGGGAATCCGGTAAGCATTACCCGCATCCGGAACAAAAGAAAACTCTGTGAGGCTCTGCGCTTTTTTGTGGTGAAGGATAAGAAACCTACCGCTCGGTATAATCTCCGTTCTTTCTGATAAGTTCAATCAGCTTTTCTACGGCTTCCTCTTCGGGGATATTCTTTTCGATACACTCCTTTTTCTTATACAGGCTGATTTTGCCTCGTCCTGCACCTACATATCCGTAATCGGCATCGGCCATTTCACCGGGACCGTTGACTATGCAACCCATGATTCCGATTTTGAGTCCTTTCAGGTGTGATGTAGCTTGCTTGATGCGGGCAATGGTGCTTTCGAGGTCGTAGAGCGTACGGCCGCACCCCGGACAGGATATGTATTCGGTTTTGCTGGTACGGATGCGTCCTGCCTGCAGGATACCGAAAGCCGTGGTGTCTACAACCTTGTCGTCTATCGCCTTACCGCCTTCCTTGCCGGTTTGGTTGAAAAGGAAAATTCCGTCGCAGAGCCCGTCGATGATGAGTGCTCCCATATCAGCAGCCGATTTGATTTGCAGATTTTCAGTTTCAGTCTCAGCGTAATGCTGGAAGAAGACAAGTGGATTCTTTAATCCTTCATTCATCAGTTGGTGAGCCAAAGCGCGGTATTCACCCAGTCTGTTGGGATGGTTGCTTTGTGCGACAAGTACCACCTCCGGGTGGTATTTCAGTCCGGCAATCACTTCGTCGTTCAATCCCATATAGGTGATAAACAGAAATTTCAGTGATGCGCTGCATCCGCTGATAAACGGCAGCTGTTCGCCTTTAAATGCAGGCCATGTGTTGGCTTGTCCTTCCCAAAGGTCGGCATCGATAATATATTGTATGCCTTCGATGGGAGATTCGGGCAGTTGACGGCCCACGTATACATAGTCGGGCATAAACTGCGGATTGAAATCCATATTGCCGTCCAAGCGTGCGGCAACGACAACGGGAAGGTTTTCTCCGCCTATATTGCGCACGGCTGTCGTGGCTCTGCGTTCAGGAGACAGGTACTGGAATTCGGGAGCTACAGCACCCGGTATGTAAGGGTGGTTACGGCGTTGTACAATATAGTCCGCCAATTTTCGGGCAACAGGAATTTCTGCTTCGGGAGCTTCGCTTAAAGATACGCGGATGGTATCACCCAACCCGTCTGCCAGCAAAGCACCTATGCCTAAGGCCGATTTGATACGTCCGTCCTCACCGTCCCCGGCTTCCGTCACACCGAGGTGCAAGGGGAAGTGCATCCCTTCTTTCTCCATGATGTGGGCAAGCAAACGTACGGTTTTCACCATGATTACCGTATTGGATGCTTTGATGGAAATGACTACGTCCATGAATTGCTCCGCAACGCAGATCCTCAGAAACTCCATGCACGATTCTACCATGCCTTCGGGAGTGTCTCCGTAGCGCGACATGATACGGTCGGATAACGAGCCGTGGTTCACACCGATACGGATAGCCGTATGATTGGCCTTGCAGATATTCAGAAACGGGACGAAACGGTCGCGTATCTTCCGGAGTTCCTGTGCATATTCTTCATCGGTATACTCCAGATGCTTGAAAGTACGTGCGGAGTCTACGTAGTTGCCCGGGTTGATACGGACTTTTTCCGCATACTGCGCTGCCACATCTGCTACTTTCGGGTTGAAATGTACGTCGGCTACCAATGGTGTCATGTAGCCGTCCTGACGTAAGGCAGCGTTGATATTCATCAGGTTTTCTGCTTCTTTGACACCTTGAGTGGTAAGACGTACGTATTCTCCACCGGCATCCACAATACGTTTGGCCTGTGCTACACACGCATCGGTATCTTGCGTGGAAGTGTTGGTCATACTTTGTATGCGGATAGGATTGGAGCCGCCCATAGGGGTGGCTCCGATATTCACTTCTGATGTTTCCCGTCGGGAATAATTGAATATATCCACGTTATTAGTGATTAATGGTCAGTGATTATCAATCACTTCTTTCAGTTTGTTTTATACTCGTATTTAACTTCTTTCAGGTCTTCGTTTGCTTTCACGATTTTCTTTTTCAGACCTTCTTTATAAGCAGTAAAGGCTTCTGCCAGTTCCTTGTCGCTCAATGCGAGCATTTGCACGGCAAGAATAGCTGCGTTCATTGCTCCGTTGATGGCTACGGTGGCCACAGGGATGCCCGGAGGCATCTGAATGATGGAATAAAGCGCATCTACTCCATCGAGTACGGAGCCTTTTATGGGCACGCCGATTACAGGCAGTGTGGTATTGGCTGCAATAACACCGGGCAGGGCTGCTGCCATGCCGGCTGCCGCGATAATAACTTTAATTCCGCGTTTACGTGCCCCTTTGGCAAATTCTTCTACTGCTTCCGGAGTACGGTGGGCGGAGAGGGCGTTCATTTCGAACGGTACATGCAAATCGTTGAGCAACTGTGCGGCCTTTTCCATGACAGGAAGGTCGGAAGTACTGCCCATGATGATACTAACAATTGGAGACATATTATTTAAATTAGTGGTTAGTGATTAGCGTTTAGTGATTAGTGTTTAGTGATTAGGGGATTGATGAGAAAAGATTTTAAAACAAATTATTACTGCTAATCATTACCCTAATTACTAAACACTAATCACTAAACGCTAATTATTAATCAGTGCTTTGTATGCTTCTGCATCCAGCAGTCTGCCGAAATCTGCATCGGCAGCGGGTTTGATTTTGATGAGCCAGCCTTCGCCATACGGGTCTTTGTTAACCAGTTCGGGCTGCTCTTCCAATGCTTCGTTTTGTTCCAGCACTTCTCCGGCAACGGGCAGGAAAAGGTCGGAAATGGTTTTTACTACTTCGATGGTGCCGAATACTTCATCGGCTGCCAATGTTTCGCCTACGGTTTGGATGTCGACAAATACGATATCTCCCAATTGTTCTTGGGCGTAATCGGTAATTCCTACATAAGCTACATCTCCTTCGAGACGAATCCATTCATGTTCTTTCGTGTACTTTACATCATTAGGAAAATTCATAATCGTTAGTTTTAAGAGTTAATATTTGATATTTAAAATAAGAATATGCTGAATAGACGGAATACCAGTTTGCTGAGCGGATGAAGTACCAGCAAGGTACAAATCAGTCCTACGGCAAATCCGCCCATTACCTCACCGAGCGTATGGTGTTGCAGGATAATCCGTGCCGTGCCCAATACGCCTGCTACGAGAATGAATATACACAGCCAGCCCACCGGATTGTATCCGAACAGGGCACTGAAAGCAACCAGTCCACCTATTATGGCACCGGCTCCCGCCATGTGTTCGCTGAGCTTCCATTTCAGGTTGACAATGACACAGATAATCATCACGATAAGAGAGGCAAAGATAATTCCTGTCATATACCAGGGGATGTTCAGCCGGTGCATCATGATCAGGCAGAACACATAGGAAGTGATGGTCAGGATGAAAGGTACATATCTCCGTTTCCGTTCCGTTAAATCCTCAGGAGTGAATCCGTTGATTTTGCGAAAGAGGAAAATAGTCAGTGTGGGCATAAGGATTGTAAAACAATATACTACGCCCAATACAATCAACTTGTATTGCAGGGGCATGATTCGCAGGTACGAGAATACGAACAGAATCAGAAATGCCATGAAAGGTATGGAGAATGGTGTAAATATCATCGAAATTACCCTGGCTGTCCTGATAAGGTTTTTATCTGCTATAATATGTTGTTCTATTGCCATTTTTTTATTTTTGCATTATCACTCTACCGTTTGGATTGCCTTGTGCCGTTTCTATTTTCTCAGCCTTGCTACCGGAATGTTTAATTGCTGGCGGTATTTGGCTACGGTACGACGGGCAATGGGGTATCCTTTCTCTTTCAATATCTCGGTCAGCTCGTCATCGGTATAGGGCTTTTTCCTGTCCTCGTTGTCGATGCATTCCTTGAGTATTTTCCGTATCTCCCGGACTGACATTTCTTCGCCGTCTTCCGTAACATATCCATCGTTAAAGAAGAACTTCAGCGGGTAGATGCCGTAGTTGGTCTGTACATATTTGCTGTTGCTGACGCGGGAGATGGTTGAGATGTCGAGTCCTGTGCGCTCGGCAACGTCTTTCAATATCATGGGGCGAAGCAATGACTCGTCACCGTCGAGAAAGAAAGGACGTTGCAGGTCGATGATGGCCTGCATGGTAGTCATCAGGGTATTCTGCCGTTGCTTGACGGCATCGATAAATCCCTGAGCTGCATCCATTTTCTGTTTCAGGAACATCATGGCCTCTTTGGATTCCTTGGACTGGTTTGCCTTGTTCTTGGTGTGTTCCTCTACCATTTCGGTGAAATCGCGGCTCATGCGCAGTTCGGGAACATTCCGGTTGTTGAGCGACAGGTTGATAGTGCCGTCGTCATAGGTATCCACAATAAAATCGGGTACGATTTGTTGCAGGTTCTTGCCGATAGCTTCACCCAAAGACGCTCCCGGACGCGGATTCAGTTTGCAGATTTCTTTTATGGCTTGCTGGAAAGCATCTTCTTCCAGTCCGAGTTTCTGTTGTATTTTGTCCCAATGCTTACGGGTGAAATCCTCGTAGCATTCGGAAATGATTGCTTCTTCAATATAAAGAATCGGATTGGGAGTGAAGTGCTGCTGTTCTATCTTGCGCCGTATCTGGATGAGAAGGCATTCCTGCAAGTTGCGGGCTCCCAATCCGGCAGGGTCGAAATCCTGAATGATTCTCAATGCTTCTTCCAGTTCTCCGGTAGTGGCCTCGATACCGGCATAAATGGCAAGCTCATCGCTGATACTGTCCAGTGATTTGCGCAGCAGTCCGTCGTCGTCCAATGAGCCGATGAGATATTCGGCCAGTTCACGCTGGTGTTCGGTTAGGTTGCGCTCACCCAGTTGTTCTTTCAGGGTTTCATAGAAGGAAGTCGTATCGGAGAAAGGTATCTCTTCGGCTTGTTCTCCCTTGCTGTGGTTGTTTTCTTGTAATTTATAGTCGGGTATGTCATCCTCGTTGAGATAGTCGCTCAGAGAATCGTAATCGGTATCTCCACCATCTTCTGCATTGGAGTCTGCATCGGGGGTATTGGAATATTCATCGCCGGATGTATCATCTTTTCCCTCTTCCAGTGCCGGATTTTCCAGAAGTTCGGCACGTACGCGGTCTTCCAGCTCTATTGCCGGAAGTTCCAACAGCTTTACTACCAGAATCTGTTGTGGTGACAGCGTCTGTATCTGTTGCTGTGCTTGGGTTTGTATCTGTCGGGAGCCTTGTGCCATAATTTACATTATTTATCCGCTGCAAAGATAAGTTTTATCTTCGCACTTTTTGCAAAAATAGTGAATAGTTCGGGAACGAAAAATCTTCTTCTGTTATATTTAACAAGAAAGCTGCGGTTCGGTTGTTTTTTCTTGTTGGGTTGTAAGTCAGTATTTCCTGATTTTCCTTATCCTTTCAAATATTCTCTTTATCTTTGTGGTATAACAACTAAAACTATGAACATTATGTTTGCTAAAGAAACGTATATACAGCGTCGGGCCCTGTTGAAGAAAAATATAGGCTCAGGAGTGTTGCTGTTTTTGGGTAATGACGAACAAGGACTGCATTATGAGGACAATACTTTCCGTTATCGTCAGGATTCTACCTTCTTGTATTATTTCGGTTTGTCGTTTGCCGGTTTGTCGGCGATTATCGATATTGATGAGGACAAGGAGATTATATTTGGCGATGAACTTACGATTGACCATATCGTATGGATGGGAACGCAGCCTACCCTGAAAGAGAAAAGCGGGCGTGTGGGCATAACGGAAGTAATGCCTTCTGCCGAAATCATGAACTATCTGCATAAAGCAGTGCGCAAGGGACAGACAGTGCATTACCTGCCTCCCTACAGGGCAGAGCATAAATTGAAACTGATGGAGTGGCTGGGCATTCCGCCTGCACGCCAGGAAGGTTCTGTTCCATTTATCCGTGCAATTGTGGCACAACGCAGTTATAAGTCTGCCGAAGAAGTAGAAGAGATAGAAAAGGCATGTAATGTGACGGCTGATATGCACATTACGGCTATGAAAGTACTTCGTCCGGGTATGTACGAATACGAAGTCGTAGCAGAAATGAACCGGGTGGCCGAATCCAATAATTGCGAGCTCTCTTTTGCAACGATTGCCACTGTCAACGGACAGACTTTGCACAATCATTATCATGGCAATAAGGTGAAGCCGGGAGATTTATTCCTGATTGATGCCGGTGCGGAAGTGGAGTCGGGTTATGCGGGCGATATGTCCTCTACCATTCCTGCCGATAAAACGTTTACCCCTCGTCAGCGGGCTGTTTATGAAATTCAGAATGCAATGCATCTGGAGGCTGTCAAAGCGCTTCGTCCGGGTATTCCTTATATGGATGTTTACGACCTTTCCGCCCGCGTAATGGTAGAGGGCATGAAAGAACTCGGTTTGATGAAAGGCAATGCCGAAGATGCTGTACGTGAAGGCGCACATGCCTTGTTCTATCCTCATGGATTGGGGCATATGATGGGGCTGGATGTGCATGATATGGAAAACCTCGGCGAGATTTGGGTCGGTTACAACGGTCAGCCTAAGAGTACGCAGTTCGGTCGTAAGAGCCAGCGTCTTGCCATTCCTCTGGAACCGGGTTTTGTACATACCGTTGAGCCGGGCATTTATTTTATCCCCGAACTGATAGACCTTTGGAAAGGAGAGAAGAAGTTTAAAGACTTCATCAATTATGATAAAGTGGAAGAATACCGCAACTTCGGAGGTATCCGCAATGAAGAAGACTATCTGATAACGGAAACCGGTGCACGCCGTTTAGGCAAAAAGATTCCGCTGACACCGGAAGAAGTGGAAGCGTTGAGATAGTTAAAGATAACTGAGAGTTGAAAATTACCGTGTAGCACAATGGCGGCACTCATTTTCAACTCTCAATTTTTTTGATTCTCAATTCTCATTTTTTTAAGCGTGCAGCTCCAATACAAACCGTGTGCCTTTCGCATAGCTACTGTCCAATGTAAGGCTGCCATCCATTTTAGCGGCAATCAGCGCGCAGATGGGTAATCCCAGACCATCGCCCTGCGTCAGGTCTTTTACTTCGGTGAAAGGCTTGAATATGTTTTCGCGCTGTTCTTCGGCGATGCCGCAGCCTGTATCGCTTATGATGAACTGATGTGTATGAGCGCCGCGTTTTTTGAAGTCCAGCCCTATTTTTCCGCCGGCGGGGGTGTATTCGGCCGCGTTTTCAAGCAAATGCAGTAAGATGCGTTCCAGGTGTTCCGGATTAATCTTTATGTTCAGTTTGGGAGCATTGACAATGAGGGATACATCTTCCTGTACTTTGCCGCGTATTTTGTTCATAACGTTTTCACAGAAAGCCGAAATATTCTCTTCTTGCATTTCATACGGTTCTGATAGGCTGTTTTCCAGTTCGGACAGTTCTTGTATGTGAGCGGAGAAAGTACGCAATGCCTGTACGCCGGGCAGCTTCGGGTCGAGAGTGTCCAGTGTAGGCTCCATTTGGGCGGAGATGTTTTGGATGAATTCGGTCTTCAGTTCATTGTGTTCGTTGGCAATGCCGATTGCTTTCTTTTGTTTGCATGTCAGTAGGATGAAGCGTAGTAATATGATGGCTCCTGCCACTAATGCTGCCGCTAAAACGGTTGCCAGGACGCAAAGACCAGTGATGATATGCTGTTTGGAGGAAAGAGAGTCGTCTTTTTCCTGAATGATAGTCAGACTTTCATTATATTTCTTTTTCAATGCATTCAATTCCTTCTGTGCAGTGAGTGCTTTAACAGAATCTGTCCAGGTAATGTATTTGTCGTAAGTACGCGCCATTAATTCTGTATCGTTTGCCCGAAGGGCAATGTTTATGAGATTTTGATAGCATTCATCCACTTTGGCGTAGTTCTTTTGTTGCTTATACTGTCCTATCAGTTTCTTGAAAGCTGTATCTCCCTGCGAATTCATGTCGAAAGTGTAGTAATAGCTGGCTTGGGTATACAGAAAGTCATTGCTTAGAGAGTCATTTTTGGCAGCTTTGGCTGTTTCTTCCAGTCTGTTTAACTGTTCTTTGGCACGGGTGGGGTTTTTGAGGCTGATGTACATTTGCAGACGTTCTTTGTTGATGCGGAAACGTAAATCAGGAAAGTCTTTTTTGAGCTTTTGTTCGCCGGTTCTCACCAGCAGTTCGGCATTGCGCAACAGTTCGAATGCTTCTTTATAATAATTTTCCCGGTGATAGAGGGCACTGGCATTTATACCGCATTTTACAGCCTGAGCATAGTTTTCTTGCGTGGCGAAGGCATTGTAAGCCTGTAAAAAGAGATAGCGTGCTTTGATGTATTCTTTCTTTGCCAGATTTTCCTGTGCCTGTTTCATCAGTTCATCAGCGCGGTTTTGTGCAAATGTTTGGGTACACAGGCAAAGGAGAACCGCAAGAAGTATGGGAATGCTTTTTTTCATTATAACCGGATTTGTTTTGTTTGCCTACAAAGTTAAAGTTTTCTTTGTTTGTTGTATGCGGATGTTTGTAATTCCTTGTCAGAATTAACAGAATGTTTGGTATGGCAGGAATTTTTGTCCGGACCGAAGCTGTTTGCCGGTTCCGGACAAAGAGATTGTTTGGGTGCCGGGTTAGTATTTGAAACTGCTGCCGCCTAAGAACTCCCTGAGCAGGGATGTCGGCGGAATTTCCTTGTCCTGTACCGGAGTGAAGTATTTGATGAACTTCATAAGCCGGTAGGCTTCGGCGTATTCCGGACAGTTGCGTGGTACGCTGGTAAGGATAGGTTCTGCATGGCAACGCAGTACGGCAAATTCAAATAAGAGAGCGGAATTGAACATGACATCGGCATTTTCCTGATAGGGGAATATCCATTTGTCTTCACCGGCACGTACGCTGGGCCAGCGCGAAATGGTTTCTTGTGCTGAATATCCCCGATAGTTGAAGTCGCGGATGATGCGGCGCAACAGGCGGTTGTCCGTAGTAGGAATCCAGTTGTGATCGTCCAGTGAGATGGTGGTCAGTGCAGATACATAAATTTTGTATTTGTTTTCGGCAGGAATCTGTGGAGTGAGTTCCGGATTCAGGGCATGGATTCCTTCTAAGATAAGAATGGTGTGCTCGTCAATGCGCAGTTTGTCTCCCTTGTATTCTTTTTTGCCCAATGTGAAGTTGAATCGGGAAAGTTCCACTTCTTCTCCCCGTAGCAAAGCTTGCAATTGATTGTTGAACAGCTCAAGGTCGAGGGCGTAGAGAGATTCGTAGTCATAATTGCCGTTTTCGTCCAGCGGAGTGTCTTCCCTGTCTACAAAGTAATTGTCCAGAGAAATGGGGTAGGGGCGCAGACCGTTGGTCATCAGTTGCACCGAAAGCCGTTTGCTGAAGGTCGTTTTTCCGGACGAAGAAGGGCCGGAGATCAATACGAGCTTTACGCGGTTGCCGTTTTCTCCCCGGTGATAGATTTCATCGGCAATCTGAGCAATCTTTTTTTCCTGAAGGGCTTCTGCTACATTAATGAGGTCGGTTGCATGTCCGGCTTCGCATGCCAGATTGAAGTCGCCTACATTGCTTAGTCCCATGATGTAGTTCCAATGCAGATGTTCCTTGAATACATCAAGCATCTTTTCCTGTTTTACCACTTCTTCCAGTACGGTCGGGTTTTCTTTGTTGGGGATACGCAGCAGCAGACCGTCATAATATTTTACGATGTCGAACAACTTGATAAAACCTGTGCTGGGCAACAGGTTGCCATAATAGTAATCTACCGTATCTCCCAATGTATAATAATAGGTGTATATAGAGCCGGAGGTTTCCAGCAGCTTTACCTTATCGTTCATTCCCCGTTCGCTGAATACCCGTACGGCTTCGGTGGTATGGCATTCGGTACGGCGGAAAGGGATGTCCTCAGCTATGATTTCCTGCATCCGCTTCTTGATTGCCGACACGTCTTCCAGCTCAATAGGACGTCCGATGCGGAGATTGCAGAAATAACCTTTGGATACGGGATGCTCTACAAACAGCTTTCCTTCCGGGAACAATTCGCTTACAGCCTTATATAGGATAAAACAAAGTGAGCGGACATACGTACGCATGCCGGAGGAATCCCGTACATCCAGAAATTCCACATCTTTATTATTGTATACCCGGAAATTCAGACCTTCGGAACGGTTATTTACTTTGGCGCTGACCACTTGATAGGGGAAATTAAGATTAAAACCGTAATAAATATCCAAAAGTGAGCTCCCTATAGGGAATTCTTTATAAATATTATTATTTTTGCAACAAATTTGTAACATATGTTTCATGGTGTCTTTTTTTGAGATTATTAATACGCTAAATATAGGACATTATAACAAATGGTACAATGAAACACTTTAACTAATTAAAGATGGAATATTCTTTTTATGATTTTTTAAAGCTGCTTGGCTCATTGGCATTGTTCCTCTACGGAATGAAAATTATGAGTGAGGGACTTCAAAAATTCGCTGGCGACCGCTTGCGGAAGATTTTAACCGCTATGACGACCAACCGGGTGACCGGCGTTCTGACAGGTGTGCTTATAACAGCGCTTATCCAGTCCTCTTCTGCAACTACGGTTATGGTAGTGAGTTTTGTCAACGCCGGGTTGCTGACCCTGTCACAATCTATAGGTGTTATTATGGGGGCCAATATCGGTACTACTGTTACTGCCTGGATTATTTCAGCATTAGGTTTTAAAGTTGACATAGCTGCTTTTGCCCTTCCTCTCTTAGCCTTTGGCATTCCTCTTCTCTTCTCTCAAAAAAGTAATCGCAAATCCATCGGTGAATTTATTTTCGGTTTCTCTTTCCTGTTTATGGGGCTTTCTTATTTGAAGAACAATGCACCCGATTTGAGCCAGAATCCGGAAATGCTGGCTTTTGTGCAGGATTATACCGATATGGGATATATATCCGTACTGCTTTTTGTGCTTATAGGAACGGTACTGACCATGATTGTGCAGGCCTCTGCTGCAACGATGGCGATTACGCTTATCATGTGTGCGAATGGCTGGATTAGCTTCGAACTGGGAGCGGCACTTGTTCTGGGTGAGAATATAGGAACAACCATAACTGCCAATCTTGCGGCGCTTACCGGTAATACGCAGGCCAGGAGGGCTGCGTTGGCGCATCTGGTATTCAATGTGTTCGGTGTTATATGGGTGTTATGCCTGTTTGTTCCTTTTACGCAGGGAGTATCATGGTTTGTGGAAAATATAATGGGAACCAAAGACCCGGCCGTTGCCGTTTCCTTTAAGCTGTCGGCTTTCCATACTTGTTTTAATATCTGCAATGTATTGATATTGATATGGTTCGTGAAGTTTATAGAGCGTACGGTCTGCGCTATTATTCCGCAGAAGGAACAGGACGAGGAATACCGTCTGCGCTTTATTACGGGCGGTATGCTTTCTACGGCAGAGCTTTCCATTCTGCAGGCAAGCAAGGAGATTCATCTGTTTGCCGAACGTACGCATCGTATGTTCGGTATGGTACGCGACCTGTTGCATACCGAGAAGGATGACGATTTCAATAAGTTGTTCAGTCGGATAGAAAAGTATGAAAATATCAGCGACAGCATGGAACTGGAGATTGCCAATTATCTGAACCAGGTGTCGGAAGGCCGGTTAAGTTCTGAAAGTAAGCTGCAAATCCGGGCCATGCTGCGCGAAGTGACGGAGATAGAAAGTATCGGTGACAGTTGTTATAATCTGGCACGTACCATCAATCGCAAGCGTCAGACCAATCAGGAGTTCACAGAAAAGCAATATGAGCATATCCATTTTATGATGAAGCTGACCGATGATGCTCTTGGGCAGATGATTGTAGTGGTGGAACGTTCGGATCATCAGGGTATTGATGTGAACAAGTCGTTTAATATCGAGAATGAAATCAACAATTACCGCAACCAATTGAAGAATCAGAATATCCTTGATGTCAATAACAAGGAATATGATTACCAGATGGGAGTCTATTATATGGATATCATTGCCGAATGTGAAAAGCTGGGCGATTACGTTGTCAATGTAGTAGAAGCCAGCAGCGATATAAAAGAAAAGAAAGCGTCTTAGGACGCTTTCTCAAATTCATCTTTGCCTACTCCGCACAGGGGGCAAACCCAATCGGCAGGGAGGTCTTCAAAGGATGTTCCCGGTTCTATTCCGTTCTCCGGATCTCCTTGTTCCGGGTCATAAACATATTCGCAAATAGTGCAGATGTACTTTTCCATAATTGTCTTGTATTTAAATTTCTTCTTTAAGAACAATTGAATTTCCCTTTTTGTTTTCCGTTCAGGCAGAAAAAGATGTTTTTGTTAGTAGGTTCTTGAAGTAAGTTTCTATGGAAGTGGCTGGCAGATGTTCATAGAAAGGAAAAAGGCCGGATTTGTAAAACCTATAAAAAGATTTAATAACATTCTCTATACAAATTATTGTTGTATTTTTGCAATTCAATTTAAACCTAACGAATTGCATGACTGCAACAAAGGATGATTTTTATCACGTCGGACTTACCGACGACGAAGTACGGAAGAGCCGTACCGAGCATGGTGTAAACCTGTTGACGCCTCCGAAGCGCCCGTCTTTGTGGAAACTTTATCTGGAAAAGTTTGAAGACCCCGTAGTAAGAGTATTGCTGGTGGCTGCTTTCTTTTCTTTGATTATTTCCATAGTGGAGAACGAATATGCCGAAACAATCGGTATCATAGCTGCTATTTTACTGGCTACCGGTATTGGCTTCTTTTTTGAATACGACGCCAATAAAAAGTTTGATTTACTGAATGCAGTGAACGAGGAAACTTTGGTAAAGGTGATTCGTAACGGACATGTACAGGAGGTTCCCCGTAAGGATGTGGTAGTAGGAGATATTGTTATATTGGAAACCGGTGAGGAAATTCCCGCAGACGGTGAATTGCTGGAAGCCGTTTCTTTACAGATAAATGAATCTAATCTTACGGGTGAGCCTGTTGTAACCAAAACTACTGTAGAAGCGGATTTTGATGAAGAAGCCACTTATGCTTCCAACCGTGTGATGCGCGGTACAACAGTGGTCGACGGACACGGAGTTATGCGTGTAGAGTTTGTGGGTGACGCCACAGAGATCGGAAAAGTTGCCCGCCAGAGTACCGAGCAAACGACCGAGCCTACTCCGTTGAATATCCAGCTTACAAAACTTGCCAACCTCATAGGGAAAATCGGCTTTTCGGTAGCCGGTCTTGCATTCGCTATCTTCTTTATAAAGGATGTTGTCCTGGTTTATGATTTTGCCTCATTCCATACTTTTGAGCAATGGCTGCCTGCTTTGAAAGCTACTTTGCAGTACTTTATGATGGCAGTAACCTTGATTGTCGTTGCCGTTCCCGAAGGCCTGCCCATGAGTGTGACGCTCAGTCTGGCACTGAATATGCGCCGCATGCTTTCCACCAATAATCTGGTGCGGAAGATGCATGCCTGCGAAACAATGGGGGCAATTACCGTTATCTGTACGGACAAGACGGGTACGCTGACACAAAACCTGATGCAGGTGTATGAACCGAATTTCTACGGATTGAAGGACGGAAAGGAAATAGGAGAAGATGATTTAAGTAAATTGGTAATGGAAGGTATCAGTGCCAATTCTACAGCTTTTCTGGAGGAAACGACTCCGGAAGAGAAGCCCAAAGGCGTGGGTAATCCTACGGAGGTAGCTTTATTGTTGTGGCTCAATAGCCAGCAGCGTAATTATCTGGAGTTGAGAGAGGGCGTGAAGGTGCTTGACCAGTTGACTTTCTCTACCGAACGGAAGTTTATGGCAACATTGGTACACTCTCCTCTGATTGGGAAGAAAATACTTTATGTAAAGGGTGCTCCCGAAATCGTATTGGGCAAATGTAAGGATGTGCTTCTGGACGGTAAGCGGGTGGATGCGGTAGAATATCGTTCTACGGTAGAGGCTCAGTTGCTGAACTATCAGAACATGGCGATGCGTACGCTTGGTTTTGCCTATAAGATAGTAGACGATACGGAACCGGCCGACTGTGTGGCATTGGTTGCAGAAAACGATTTGTCTTTCCTCGGCGTTGTGGCTATCAGTGACCCTATACGTCCGGATGTGCCTGCGGCAGTAGCAAAATGCCACTCGGCAGGCATTGGCGTAAAGATAGTAACGGGAGATACGCCGGGTACGGCAACCGAAATTGCGCGGCAGATAGGTTTATGGAAACCGGAAGATACGGAACGTAACCGTATCACGGGTGCTGCCTTTGCCGACCTGACGGACGAAGAGGCGCTCGACCGGGTGCTGGACCTGAAAATTATGTCGCGTGCCCGTCCTACCGATAAGCAACGTCTTGTTCAGCTACTGCAACAGAAAGGCGCGGTGGTAGCCGTGACGGGTGACGGAACCAATGATGCTCCGGCCTTGAACCATGCACAGGTGGGGTTGTCTATGGGAACGGGAACATCTGTGGCGAAAGAAGCAAGCGACATCACGCTGTTGGACGACTCTTTCAACAGTATCGGTACGGCCGTGATGTGGGGACGTTCATTGTATAAGAATATCCAGCGCTTCATCGTATTTCAGTTGACGATTAACTTTGTGGCACTGTTCATTGTGCTGTTGGGTTCATTGGTGGGTACTGAATTGCCGTTGACCGTAACGCAGATGCTGTGGGTGAATCTGATTATGGATACCTTTGCCGCTTTGGCCTTGGCGTCTATCCCGCCCAGTGAGAGTGTCATGAAAGAGAAACCACGCAAAAGTACGGATTTCATTATAACCAAATCCATGCGGAATTATATACTTGGCATGGGAGTGGTTTTCCTGGTATTGCTTATGGGCATGTTGTTCCGGTTTAACAATGAAGAAGGCGGTATGACGGTACAACGCCTTACAATTTTCTTCACTTTCTTTGTTATGCTGCAATTCTGGAACCTGTTCAATGCGAGAGTGTTCGGAACATCGGATTCTGCTTTTAAGGGAATATCCAAATCTTACGGCATGGAGTTGGTGGTACTTGCCATTTTGGGCGGTCAGTTTGTCATCGTACAGTTCGGTGGGGCTGTATTCCGTACGGAGCCGCTTGATTTTACAACATGGATGATAATCATTGCTTCTACTTCTTTGGTATTATGGGTGGGCGAAGGTATTCGCCTTGTCCGACGTCTAATGCAAAAATGAGATAATGAAAAGAAAAGGAATTAAAAACCTTATAGTAGACTTCGGCGGTGTACTGATTGATTTAGACCGCCAACGTTGTTTGGAGAACTTTAGGGAATTGGGGTTGCCGGATGTAGAACACACCCTCGACCTATATCACCAGCAGGATTTCTTCCAGCAATATGAGAAAGGCCTTATTTCCAGTGCCGATTTTCGGAATGTGATACGGGAAAAGATAGGAAAAGACATTGACGATGCCCGGATTGATGCTGCATGGAACAGCTTTTTGGTGAGCATACCGACCTATAAACTGGATTTATTGCTGGCCCTGCGTAAGGACTATGTGGTATATCTGTTGAGCAATACCAACGAAATCCATTGGAAATGGTCCTGCGAACATGCTTTTCCCTATAAGACATTCCGCGTAGAAGATTATTTCGAACATATTTTTCTTTCTTATGAAATGAAGATGGCGAAGCCCGATGAAGAAATCTTCCGCAAAGTGCTGGATGATGCGGGGCTGGATCCGAAAGAAACTTTCTTTATCGATGATTCGGAAGCCAATTGTATGACTGCCCGGTCATTAGGTATTTCCACTTATGTTCCGAAAGCCGGTGAAGACTGGAGCCATTTATTTAAATGAACCAAACCGCATGAGGTGAGTATGCAACTATGTACCGGAACATCTGGTAATGAACTCCTGCCTAATGTAGCCACTATCGGCTTTTTTGACGGAGTGCATCGGGGACATCGGTTCCTGATAGAACAGGTGTGTAAAGTTGCGGCTGAACGTGGGCTTGCTTCATCGGTAATTACTTTTCCGGTTCATCCCCGCAAAGTGATGCAACCCGATTTTCGCCCTGAGCTGCTTACTACTTGCGATGAGAAAGTGTCTCTGCTTGCCGGTACCGGGATAGATTATTGCATCATGCTCGACTTTACACTTGATTTGGCGTGCCTGTCGGCCAAACAATTTATGGCTATATTAAAGCAAGATTACCGGGTGCAGGTTTTAGTGATAGGTTACGACCACCGTTTCGGGCATAATCGGAGCGAAGGATTTGAGGATTATGTGCGTTATGGACAGGAGTTGGGAATAGAAGTGCTATTGGCACAGGCTTATTACACCGATGCAATGACGGTCAGTTCTTCAGCTATCCGCCGCCTTTTACTGCAAGGAAATGTTTCGGAGGCGGCAAACTGCTTGGGCTATCAATTTTTTTTGGACGGTACGGTTGTGAACGGTTACCGCGTTGGACGTAAGATAGGTTTTCCAACTGCTAATCTGCGCATCGGCGATTGTGAAAAACTGGTTCCGGCTGACGGGGTGTATGCCGTTTATGTTTTCCTTGGCGGGGAAAAGCATGCGGGGATGTTGAGTATCGGCTACCGCCCGACATTGAATAATGGCATAGACCGTAGCATTGAGGTGCATATCTTTAATTTTGATGCTGATATTTACAATCAACCCATGCGATTGGCCTTCGTTTGTCGCACTCGTCCGGAACTGAAGTTCGATTCCATAGACGAACTGATAGCACAGCTCCATAAGGACGAGGCTGAAATCACTGCCATCCTTTCATAACACTGCTTTTCAGGTTTTCATTATTGAGCCCTTTCTTGTATATTTATTGAAAAACATATCTTTTTTATTGTTTTTCGATAAAAATATGCTGTTTCTCTTTGTCTTTTCAGAAAAAGCTCTTTTATTTGCATATCGAAAAACGATAAATTCTTATTGAGAAACAGAATAGGTAGATAAGAATAAGTGCTGATTATAAAAAGTCTACGGTTATGAAGAGAGCTTTTATGAGTATTACATTGCTGGTACTGTCACTTTCTATGGTGATGATGTTGTTAATGGGAGTTGCTGCGGCGGCTTGACGGGTTTGCAGGAAAATGTGTATCTTTACACGCTTTTAAAAAAGAAGAGAACGATGAAAACAGCGATAAAATTGGTTTTGATTTATTTTGTAATGCAGATTTTGGCTGCATTGTTGGTGATGCCTTTTGCCATGCTTTATTCGTATGCAATCAGTGGTACGATAGATGCTGCAAGCGTTATAGCTTTGGCTCCGAGTATGTTGCTGGGATTTGTCGGTATGGGCGGCTATTTGTGGAAGAAGGGCTATTTGAAAGATGACGGGCGGATATGGTCTCCGGTGTCGGTTGCTTATTTGGGATGGAGTATCATTATAGGCCTTTCTACTATTTTCCTGATAGACTTTGTGATGTCCAGACTGTCTTTCCTGCCAGATTGGATGGGAGCTACATTCGATGTGTTGCAATCGGGTTGGTTGGGCATTATCTGTATCTCGGTGTTAGGGCCTGTCTTGGAAGAGATGTTGTTTCGGGGAGCGATTACGAAAGTATTGCTGCAAAGGTACAGTCCGGTGAAGGCTATTATCCTTTCCGCTCTTGTTTTCGGAATTTTCCATATTAACCCGGCACAGGTGGCAGGTGCTGTATTATCGGGGGGCTTGTTTGCCTGGCTCTATTATAAAACGGGCAGTCTGGTTCCTGGAATTTTAATACATATTCTGAACAACAGCCTGTCGGTATTCCTCAGTTTGCATTATCCCGATGTGAAATATACATCCGATTTGCTTGGAGAACCGGTCTATTGGAGCTGTCTGGCAGTAGCGGCAGTGTTGTTTGCCGTCTCTTGTAAAGTAATGAATTCTTATCGGTTACCGGCAACTGATACAACTTTTAAAATATGAAAAGACGACTGAATATTCTTTGTGTGATTGTAGTGCTCGTGTTGAGCTATTCGGTTTTTGAGACCGGCTACTATTTTATCGTAGGGGTAAAAGCCGGTGTGGAAGCCGGGATTGACGGTAATGCTTCCGAGGCAAGCCAAAAAAAACTGATGAACATGAAGTACATCAGCCTGTTGCCGGAGCACCTTTCCGGTTTGGGCGATAACGGTCTTTTCCAAGATTCCATTTATAATGAAAGGAGCGGTGAATATGTACCGGTCTCTTTCAACTCGATGATGGTCAGTGTCGATACGGAATCCACAACTTGGGAGCAGGCTGCTTTTACTTTGTTGAATTTTCTCCATATAGTTATATGTGTCTGGAGTATTGTGCTGTTTGTCCGCTTGGTGATTTCTATCAACAAGTCCGATATCTTCAACTGGAAGAACGTCCACCGCTTGCGCCTGTTAGGGGCGGCATTGATTATCAGTTTCTGTACGGCGCTTCTTCCGGCATATCTTACTTTTAGGAGTGTAGGCAGTGTTTTTTCCGTTCATGGTTACGAGTTGCATCTTTCGGATACGGTGAATACAACCACTTTGGTATTAGGAATTTCTACATTGATTGTGGCCGAGGTATTCGCAATAGGATTGAAGATGAAAGAAGAACAGGACTTGACTATTTAACCGAATATTGGGAAAAAGAAAATGATTATAGTAAACCTTGACATTATGATGGCCCGAAGAAAAATATCTTTGGGAGAACTGGCGGAGAAGATTGACATTACGCCGGCGAATCTTTCTATTCTGAAGACCGGTAAGGCAAAGGCTGTCCGTTTCTCCACATTGGAAGCTATTTGCAAGGTATTGGATTGCCAGCCGGGAGATATACTGGAGTATGTGGAGGGAGAAGAAAAGTAAACCGATGGTATATGTATGGACAGAAGAACAAAAAAACAAAAGAACACATACTCTTATGACTATTCTATATAATAATGTGTTCTTTTGTTCTTCTGTCCAAAACAGCAACAGTCCGCTCAATTATTAGCGCTTTTTGCCTTAAATGCCAGCGCATACATCCGCATCTGCTTCACCATCGAGAGCAATCCGTTACTGCGTGTGGGAGAAAGATGCTCCTTTAATCCTATCTTGTCTATAAAGTAAAGGTCCGCATTCAGAATCTCGTCCGGAGTATGTCCGGACAGCACTTTGATAAGCAGCGAGATAATGCCTTTTACAATTAAAGCATCGCTTTCGGCTTGGAAAACGATTCGGCCGTTTTCCTCGTCCGCTTGTAGCCACACACGGCTTTGACAGCCTTCAATCAGATTCTGCTCTGTCTTGTATTTGTCATCAAGCGGTTCCTGTTCATTTCCTAAATCGATGAGGAGCTGATAGCGGTCCATCCAGTCGTCGAAATCATTGAACTCGGCGATTACTTCATCTTGTACTTCGTTGATACTCATAATAATTTTATCTTTAGTATTTATTTTTCATTGTAGATAACTTCCATGACCGTCTGGCCTACCGCCTTCAGAGTGTTGCGGTCGATGCCGTCCATGTCATCTTTCAGGGTATGCCAGTTTTCATAGAATCCGGTTTCCTCGCTGTATTGAATGATGTCAATGGTAGGGATGCGTGCGTTCCGGAACACAAAAAGGTGGTCGTCGGTTACGATATTCCCTTTTTCTTTTACGAAATAACGTCCGTAGCCCAGGTTATTGGCTGCATTCCATACTTTCCGGTTGATGCCTTTGGCAAACTCTTCGGAGTATCCTTCGTAGAAGAAAGTGGCGTCTTTGGCGCCTACCATATCAAGAAGGATGCCAAAACGCGCATTATATCCTTGGACATGGGGATTCTGTGCCCAGTACTGCGAACCGAGCGCCCAATACTCTTCCTTATGGTTGCCTGTATAGGATTGGTGAGGGCCGTAGTCTTCGGCATCTACCAGTACGATGTCGATGCCCAGTTCGGGTAGCTGTTTGTGCAGTTGGCGGGCTATTTCGAGCAATACGCCTACCCCGCTCGCACCGTCGTTGGCGCCGAGAATGGGTGTGTGACGGTTTTTCTCGTCAGAGTCGGCATCTGCCCATGGACGGCTGTCCCAATGCGAGAGCAGCACGATGCGTTTCTTCGTTTCGGGCTTGTAGCTGCCGATGATGTTGCGGGCTTTTAGGAGGGTGCCGTCATAGGCGGTTAAATCCACTTGCTGGTTGTATACCGTGGCGCCGAATTGTTCCAGCTTCTTTGCAAGATATTCTCCGCAGGCTTTGTGTGCCGCAGTATTGGGTACGCGGGGACCGAAGTCTACTTGCTCCTTGACATACCGATAAGCGCTGTCTGCATCGAATTGGGGTACGCTGACCGTGCTCTTAGGTTGTTTTCCCTCACTGTCGGTATTGCCTTTGCTTTTATTGCTGCACGCTACCATCGCTATGAGCAACAGCAGCGCCAGTGGGATAATTGTATAATTCCGTTTCATTCTTTGTGGGTGTTAAATGTTAGTTTCACTTCTTTTTTTCCAACTTCCAGCGTGACCTGCGCACCGTTAATCATCGGTACGTTCATCGTAACGTGTCCCACCGGAAATCCGAAGCATATAGGATAATCGTATTCTTTTACCAAATCGGCCAATGCACCGTACAGCTCTTTGCCTAAAGACATGTTCTCTTCGTATTCGGTAAACTGTCCGATAATCAGTCCGGACAGCTTTTCGAGTACGCCGCCCAGTTTCAGATTGTACATCATACGCTCCACGGCATGAGGACGCTCGCCTATGTCTTCGATGAAGAGGACCGTACCATCTGCCGGAATGTCATAAGGCGTGCCGCGCAGCCCGTAAAGCACCGCCAGGTTTCCGCCCCGGAGGATACCCGTTCCCTCGCCTTTGCGGTTGAGCTTGTGTGCCGGGCAGGTATAGCTGAACGAGGTTTCTTCCTGCAGTTTATTGCCGAACAGGATGTCTTTCAATGCCTGACAGCAAAAATCATCTTCCGGCTCCACGGTGAGATGCCGTGCCATGGGAGCGTGCAGCGAAGCGAAGCCGTTTTGCTGAAACACGTTGTGCAGGGCGGTGATGTCGCTGAAGCCGATAAGCCATTTGGGATGCTGGCGAAACCGGGTGAAGTCGAGCTGCCCCACCAGATGCACAGCACCGTATCCGCCGCGGCTGCAAAGGATAACTTTGGCTTTCTCATCGTCCATGGCTTCCTGCAGGTCTTTCAACCGCTGCTGTATGCTTCCGGCGTAAGTGCCGTGCGCACTGCCTGCATGTTTGGCGATGATCACCTCCAGTCCCCATGACTTCAGCCGTTTTTTGGCTCCTTTCAGGAAGGACTTGTCAATCTTGCTGGAGGGGGAGAGGATTATCGCCCGGTCGCCCTCGTGCACGTATGGCGGAAAAATAAGGCTGTTCATATTGTATATCTCTCTGTATTTGTGACAAAAGTACATAATTCACCACAGAGGGCACAGTGTTTCACGGAGTTTTTTTTATTTCTTTAAGGGGTATTGCGGCAAATCACGGCTTGTTCAGGCTTGCGACATGGCATGTTTTTTATCCAAAGAACAAAAAGACAAAGCGGAATATGTTCTTTTGTTCTTCTGTCTGAAAAATGTGATGAAGAAATATGTTTTTTGTCCCGAAAACTCCGTGAAACTCTGTGCTCTCCGTATTGAACCTGTCAAAATGATATAAAACATAGAAATAAAATGAAGTATACCGTTCTTTTTCTCGACATTTTTTTAGATATTTGCTAAAAATCTAACGTTATGGAACCTATTCGGAACTTTGATCAATTAACTTCTCATCTCAAGACCTTAAATAAAAGGAAACGCATTGCCGTAGTCTGTGCCAATGACCCCAATACTGAATATGCCATAGCCCGCGCTTTGGACGAAGGCATTGCCGAATTTCTGATGATCGGCGATTCGGCCATCTTGGAGAAATATCCTACTTTAAAGAAATATCCCGAATATGTGCAGACGTTGCATATTGAAGACAAGGATGAAGCGGCGCGCGAAGCGGTGCGTATCGTGCGTGAGGGCGGTGCGGATATTCTGATGAAGGGTATTATCAATACGGATAATCTGCTTCATGCCATTCTCGACAAGGAAAAGGGACTGCTGCCGAAAGGAAAGATTCTGACACATCTGGCTGTCATGCAGATTCCCACCTATGATAAGCTGCTGTTCTTTTCGGATGCCGCAGTCATTCCCCGGCCCACTTTGCAGCAGCGCATAGAGATGATTTGGTATGCCATCCATACCTGCCGCCATTTCGGTATCGAACAGCCGCGTATCGCACTTATCCATTGTACGGAAAAGGTGAGCGCCAAGTTCCCTCATTCGTTGGATTATGTCAATATTGTGGAACTTGCCGAGGCAGGCGAGTTTGGAAATGTCATCATCGACGGCCCGTTGGATGTAAAGACTTCCTGCGAAAAGACGAGCGGCGACATCAAAGGCATTGTATCTCCCATCAACGGCGAGGCCGATGTCTTGATTTTCCCGAATATCGAATCGGGCAATGCTTTCTATAAGGCTGTCTCCCTTTTCTCTCATGCCGATATGGCGGGGTTGCTTCAAGGACCTATATGCCCTGTTGTGCTACCTTCGCGCAGCGATTCCGGCTTGTCCAAGTATTACAGCATTGCTATGGCATGCCTCACCAGTTGCGGTTCGGAAACTGCGAATGATATTTCGCAACTATCAAATTGTAAATCGTAAATAATAAATACATCGATGAAGTTACTCGTCATCAACCCCGGTTCCACTTCGACAAAAATTGCCGTATACGAGAACGAAGTACCCCGCTTGGTACGAAGCATCCGTCACACGGTAGACGAACTGTCTTCCTTTTCTCATATCATCGACCAGTTTGAATTCCGCAAGAATCTGGTACAGAAAGAATTGGAAGCTAATAATATACCTTTTGAGTTTGACGCCATAGTGGGGCGCGGCGGACTGCTGAAGCCCATACCGGGCGGCGTATATGAGGTGAATGACGCCATGCTGGACGATATTCTTCATGCCATGCGCACCCATGCCTGCAATTTGGGATGCCTCATAGCTTCCGAACTGGCCGCGTTGCTTCCGGGCTGCCGTGCATTCATTGCCGACCCCGGTGTTGTGGACGAGTTGGACGAGATAGCCCGCATCACCGGCTCTCCCCTTATGCCCCGCATCACTATCTGGCATGCACTGAACCAGCGCGCCATTGCCCGTCGCTATGCCGCCGAGCATCATACGCGCTACGAAGAGCTGGATTTGATTGTCTGCCACTTGGGCGGCGGCATATCCGTCGGCGTTCATCATCATGGCAAGGCTGTCGACGTAAATAATGCGCTCGACGGTGAAGGCCCGTTCTCGCCGGAACGTGCCGGTACGCTTCCTGCCGGGCAGTTGATAGACCTTTGCTGTTCCGGTCGCTACACAAAAGACGAACTTAAAAAGCGTATCTCCGGCCGTGCCGGACTGACAGCCCATTTGGGCACGACCGATGTGCCTGCCATTGTCCGCCGGATAGAGGAAGGGGACAAGCATGCCGGATTGGTGTTGGATGCCATGATTTACCAGATAGCCAAAAGCATCGGTGCGGCTTCCGTTGTGTTGTACGGTAAGATAGATGCCATTCTGCTGACGGGCGGCATGGCGCATTCCGATTATATCATTTCCCGTCTGAAGGAGCGCATTTCGTTCCTTGCACAGGTTCATGTTTATCCGGGCGAGGATGAAATGGAAGCATTGGCGCTGAATGCGCTTGGAGCATTGAGGGGGGAGCTTCCGATACGGGAATATAAATAAGTATCATAGCGCTTATAATCAATAAGATATATGTACCAGGTTTGTACTGTCCTTTGGTATGTCTTGTACCAAGCAGTGGTACTTGCCGTACCAACCTAAGGTACATGGAGTACCAACCTTTGGTAGCTGCCGTACCACTTATTGGTACACGCCGTACCAGCCGCTGGTACACCCCAAAACCTGCGGACTTATCCGAATAACTCCCGGTCTTTAGGCAGACAACTCCTTGCAGCTGTCCGGGCACTACTATAAGATAATCTGTTTATGCTTTATAAAAAAGAGGAACCGCTTCGGTCTCTTATATATGAAAAGAAGGAGCAAAGCCCCCCGACTTTGCTCCTTGCAATCTTTTTCCCGTAATAACTAATACGGAGAAAACATCACTAATTAAAAAATATGCCTTTGTCTCTTTTAGAAGTTATTCCGTCCGGTATCCCACCAAAGACGTGTACCGCCGTTGTCTGCACCGCCCAGCTTGCTGACTAAGGCGTCATACAATGCTTTATTATCCGTCTTGTAATCTTGGTTGAAGAATACACGGCGAATCATATCGTCGGTACTGATGGTATTGCCGCTGTTGTTCACCGCAACCTTGATGAGCCGCGGATAACCGGTACGGCGTTGTTCCGCCCATGCTTCACAACCTTCCGGATAGAGGGCCAGCCATTTCTGGGTGATGATTCTCTCCAGTTTTTCTTCCTTATCGGCTGTATTGTCCCATTTCGGAGTGATTGTCGAAGGTGCATCCGCATTGAATTTAGCATCGAATACATCTACGTAGGCAGCCGGGATATTGTCACTTTCCAGATAATCGCTGACGCCATTGGCATCCCATTGTGCAAAGGATACGGTGACACCTTGTTTATAACAGTTTTCCACATCATCGCCGGTGTTATATCGTAAGGCTGCTTCTGCGCGCAGGAACCATACCTCGGCCGCACTCATGACAATGATTTTACTGGCGGTCGTAATGGTAGTCTGCGAGTGTGTGGAGTAGCGGTTGTCGGCTACGCCTGTGCCTTGACGGACACCTTTGTATTCATCTTCAATGCTGCTCAGTTGTTTTACTCCGGCAACTTCTTTGTTAATGTTGCCGTCTTTGTCTCTGCCGTCTTGTGCCGGGTTGAAGTAGGATTTAAGGCGAGGATCGTTGTAGCCTTTCAGGAAAGACTCCAAGCTTGCGTTCATATACACTTCGCTCCATCCGGCAACACCACCCAGCGGGTTGCGGATGCCGTATTCGCCTACCGTTTCGTTGGCTGTTTCCAGTACACCGCCGTTGGCAGCATCCAAAGCTGCTTTGGCTTGTTTTTCGGCAAGTTCGGGAGCTACGTTAGATACACGCATGGCCAGACGCAAGCGGAGAGAGTTGGCGAATTTCAACCATTGTGCGGGAGTGCGTTTGCCTTCCGGCATCATGAAGTCGGCGCTTTCAAAGGATACGCCGCCTTTATAATCTTTCAGTATGTTCACGGCTGTTTCCAGGTCTTCAAAGAAACGCTTGTAGACTTCTTCCTGTGACTGCGGTTTCTGGTCGGCTGTTCCGAATCCGTCGTAAAGGATAGGGCCGTAATAGTCGCTCACACGATGAAGGGTAGCTACTTTCAGAATCTTGGTAATGGCATGGTAAAGAGGCCATTCCTTTTCTGTATTCAGCGCTTCCGCATCGGCGATGGAAGGCATGACGTATCCGTAGGTGTATATCCACATGGCGCTTGTCCAGCCGTTGTTCAGATTATAGGTGGAGTTGTTGGCATTGAACGAACCGTTCATGTCGTGGAAGTATCCGCAGAACATGTCTGCCACTAAGTTCTGTATGACCTGGTATTGCCAGTCCGTACCGTCCACTCCGGTCTGGTAGATTATACCCTTTTGAATGGTGGCGAAAGGTATGAGGTTGGTCTGGTTATCGTATTTCTGTAATTCTTCTGTATAAGCTCCGTCGGTACTGTTGAAGTCGGCAAAGTTGTCGGTACAGGATGAAAAACTCAGGAGACCGCCGAGGAGCAATGCGGTTGTATATTTTATCTTATTCATATCGTTCGGGTATTTAGAAAGTAAATTTAATGTTGAATCCTATGTTTCTTGTTGAAGGCATACCGAAGGTGTCCAAACCTTGGTTGTCATTGCCTACCGACATTGTGGCATCCGGATCGAACGGTGCATCTTTGTAGATGAAGAACAGGTTGCGTGCCACCAGTGACAAGTCTATTCCTTTGATGAATCCGGTCTTTTCAAGCATTTGCTGCGGGAAGGAGTAACCCAAGGATACTTCGCGCAAGCGGATGTTTGTTCCGTCATAGCGGTAGAATTCCGTGGTCCCGTTGCCGCGGTCGCCTACCATTTGATAGAATTTCTGTACATCATTAATCTTTTGTCCTTCCAGCATATAGTAGCCTGCGTTGCGGGCATCACCGGTTGCCTTGCTCACACCGGCATAGTCCAGTCCGGCTTGTGTCAGCGAAATTACGTCGCCGCCTACGCGTGCGTCAATCAGGAAGTAAAGCGAGAAACCTTTGTATGTCACGGTATTGCTCCAGCCCAGTGTCCAGTCGGGATTGAAGTTGCCTATCTTGGCGGCTTTGTCGGTTGTAACCTGGGGCAGACCGGCTTTTGCGTTGGGGTTACCGTCTTTGTCTGTTGCCGGTTCCAGCAGGATTTTACCGTTTGCATCGCGTACAAATACGTTGCCGTAGATGTCGCCCAGCGAACCGCCTTCTACAACCATCATTTTATAGGGCATGCTTACATTGCCCGAAGCGTATTGGAAGTTGGGTGTGCCGCCCAAGGATACAATCTTGTTCTTGTTGGTAGCAAAGTTGAACTGGGTTTTCCAGCGGAAATTATCGTTCATCAGCGGCGTAGCGCCTAACGTGATTTCAACACCCGTATTGCGTATCTTACCTGCATTTATCCAACGGTAAGGACGTTGTTCGGCGGTGGTGTTTACGCGGATCAGTTGGTTTTTGGTATCCGTGCGGTAGAATGTGAAGTCGAAATCCAGACGGCTGTTGAAGAACTTCCACTCAGTACCTACTTCGATGGAGTTGCTGATTTCCGGTTTCAAATCTTCTGCAAAGTAGTAGTCGATGGGTTTCACTACGCCGCCTGCCGTGATGGTCTGTGCCGGACTGGTGATGCCGATGGGAAGGTCGTTGCCGACTTGTGCCCAGGAAGCGCGAACCTTGCCGAAGCTTATCCATTCGGGCAGGTTGAGAGTTTTGTTGAGAATCCATGAGAGACCTACCGACGGATAGAAAAAGCCGGAGTTCTCGCTTTTGGTGTTGGCAAGTGTGGAAGACCAGTCGTTACGTGCGGTTACATCCAGATAGATACTCTCTTTCCAACCGAGCTGTGCGGTTGCGAATGCAGACTGGATAGTACGTCTTTGGTTGGCTGTTTCATCAATGTATGAAGTACCTGCACCGCTGAGGTTCATGTTGGGAACTGTGAACACATTAGCCTTGTACAAGCCGGATTTACCGGAGTCGAGACTTAAGGAGTTGACTTTGGTGGTATTGATACTGCTGCCTATGGCGGCATTCAGGCTCCAGTCGTTCCATGTTTTGTTGAACATGGCCATAAAATCACCGTAAACCATGAAGTCCTGACGGTTCATTTTGATATAGCGGCCGTTCTGGTGGGCTACATCGGCCGTTGTTCCGGCATACATTTTCTGCTCGTAATTGTCATTGATATAGTCTACATTACCGCGTGCCTGAACGCTGAACCAGTCGTTTATCTTCAAGTTGGCGCTTAAGGAAGCTAAGGTACGGAAACGCTTGTCGTTACTGGTAACTCTGTTCGTCAGCCAATAGGGGTTCTGACTGAAACCGCTGATGTCCGTATACCAGTTCTGCAATGGCATGGATCTGTTTTCATCGTATTTTTCGAATCCGTTGTTATCGCGATAGACACTGAGGTCTTCACCGCGCGGGAAGGTATACAAACCTACCAGCGGGTTCATGTAGTAGCCGCCGGAGGTAGGGCGATTCTTGATTTTCTGGGTCATCAGGTTTACATTGGCATCCAATGTGAGGCGGTCGTTGAACAAAGAGGCTGTTTCACGGAAAGTGATATTATGCTTTTGCAGCTTGTTCACATCGACAATACCTTTGGCGGTGGTGTTGGCATAAGAGAAGTAGGTCTGCATTTTCTCTTTACCCGCCATGATGGATAGTGAATTGGTTGCAGTAACTCCGTTGCTGAAATAGTCGCCCACGTTGTCGTAAGCTTTGATGGGTGTGGAGTTTGCATTTTCCGGAACCGTACCCCAGCTTGTAGCTCCGCTTGCACCGTATTTGTCTTGGAATTCGGGCAGGCAAATGGCATGGTCTATGGTCAGGTTGGAGTTGAATACGATACGTTGCATACCGGCTTTACCCTTCTTGGTGGTAATCAGGATTACGCCGTTGGCGGCTTGTGAGCCATAGAGAGCTGCTGCGGAAGCACCTTTCAGTATGCTCATGCTTTCAATGTCGTCCGGATTCAAGTTGGAGATACCGTCGCCCGAGTCACGGTTGCCGGCATCGTTGTTACCGCCCATGGCGGAGAATGCCTGCTCGGCTACGTTGTTCAGCATAGGCACACCGTCGATAACATATAACGGTTGGTTGTTTCCATCGGCATTGGCGGAACGGATACCGCGGATGGATACTTTGGCTGAGCCGCCCAGACCGGAGGAGTTACGGGTGATGGATACGCCTGCTGTCTTACCGGCAAGGGCGTTAATCATATTAGGGTCTTTGGCGCGGGTCAGTTCATCGCCGCCCACCTGTTGGGTAGAGTAGGTGAGAGAGGCCTCTTTTTTCTTGATGCCCATAGCTGTTACGACAACGGTTTCCAATGCCAGCGCTTCTTCTTTCATTTGGATTTTGAGCGATGTACGGCCGTTGAGCGTAACGTTTATAGGTTCATAGCCTATGTAGGAAATGACTAAAGTGGCATTGGCAGGTGCGTTGAGGGTGAACTCTCCGTCCAGGTTGGTGATGATACCGTTGGTCGTACCCTTTTCCAACACATTTGCACCGATAATCGGTTCGCCCTTGGAATCGGTAACGACACCCTTTACGGTGACTCTTTCCTGTTGTGTTCCGGCTACGTTTTCGATGCTTTCACCTCTTTTGGTCAGGACTATATTTTTTCCTTCCATTACATATCTGATGTTTGTTCCGGCAAATATCTCGTCCAAAAGTTCGGCTACGGCTTTGTTTTTTGCATCTACATTAACAGTGCGCCGTACGTCGACACTCTTTTTGTTGTATACAAACAGATAGTCTGTCTGGGATTCAATTTGGGAAAGTATTTGCCCTACTCTCAGCTGAGAATCGGGGATACTTACTTTGGCGTTCTGAGAGTAGCTATTCCCGCAATATGCTTGGAATGTTACAAACAGAAGAAGGAATAGTGTGATCTTCATAGTACGCAATAATTGCTTAATTTCAAAACTTTTTGGACAAAAAAGTCCATTCAAAGAAATTTTTCTCATATCTTTGTCACTGTGTTAAGTTAATAAATTGATTAAGGTCGATTTTTGACTGTTTCGGATCGGAAAGTATGGGGGTACTTTCCGATTTAGTACTAAATTTAAAGGTTTTATTTATTCATATATGATTATCGAATCTTTGTTTTCATTGATGCGGAACTTGAACGGGTGCTCTTTGGAGATGGCTCTCAAGATGTGTTCTATGCCATCCTGCTCTCTGAATTTGCCGGTCAGGCCTTCGTGGGTCAGCAGTCTGGGGCTGGTGACGGTTATCTTTACGTTGTAGTATTTTTCGAGTTTGTCCAGGATGCCGCTGAAGGGTACATCATCAAAACAGTATAATCCCTCTTTCCAGCGGAGATATTCGTACGAGGGGAGGATGGTTTTCTTGCAGCGTCCGTCATAATTGGCAAAAAACTCATCCTTTTGAAGGCGGGTAATCACTTGGTCGTTACAGCTTGGGTAGATGTCTACGATACCCTCCACCAATGTTGTTTCAAACTCTTTGCTGCCTTTGTATGCGCAGACGTTAAAGCTGGTTCCGACTACTCTTACCTTGTGCATTTCCGTATGTACATAGAACGGTAATTTTTTGTTTTTGGCAACTTCAAAATATGCTTCACCGTCTAACTCGACGTTACGGTCATTGCGACCGAAGTCGGAAGCATACGTAAGCGTGGATTGAGCATTGAGCCATACGCGTGTACCGTCGGCAAGCGTTATTTGGGCACGTTGTCCGGCAGGGACAGTAATGGTTTGAGGCTGTGCATCCTTATTATATATATAATTTGTGGTCATGTAGTAACCGGATACGGCAATGATGACTGCCGCTGCAATACGCGCCGCCCAGCGGAGCGTCGGCATGAATCGTATTGTTTTCTTCTTATTGTCTTGTTTTGTGGAAAACAGGGATACGTCGAACAGCATACGTTCTTTCAGGTAGGCTTCCCGGTTTTCTTCAGAAGCTTCGACCCAGTCCAGAATCTGTTTCTCTTCTTCAATGGATGCCGTTCCTTTAAAATATTTGTATAGTAATTCCTGATTCATCATAAATAGAGTTGCTTGGTTAAAGAGAGGGACTTTATCGCCTTTCTGTATATATAACCGGCAAAGTGTGGACAACCCTATCAAAAAAGGAAACTTTTTTCTGGAAAAATACTTTTATTGCTCAGAGGAGTATGGAAGCCAGGTAATCTTTCAACTCCAATCGCAGTATGCGGAGGGCTTTGGTGATATGCGCTTCTACGGTTTTCAGTGAAATATGCAATTGTTCTGCAATTTGTTTGTTGGGGAGATTCTGGTAACGGCTCAGCATGAAAATAGTCCGGCTTTGTTGCGGCATTTGCTCTAAGGCCTTGTGAACGATGTGCTGTATTTCGTTGTCGAATATCTGCTCGGGTTCGCAGGCTTTTAAGGTGGATATACGCAAGTTGAGCTCCCGTTGGTTATGGCTGTTTATATTCTCTTCTGCTTGCAGGCGTATTTTTTTGTGCTCTAACAGATTGAGTGACTTGTTTTTGATTATGGTCAACAGTAAGGCATGCAGATTGCTTCCTTCTTCCCAACGATTCCGGTTTTCCCATAGGGCAATCATGGATTCCATTAATACGTCTTCCGCTTCCGCTTTATCTCTGAGGTAGGAATAAGCAAAAGTCAGGAACTTTTCTTGGTTCTCCTGGAAAAAACGCGAGAAAAGGTCCATCGTATGTAATTTAATGGAGTCGGACATTCAAATTGGAGTTTTTTCGTATGATTTAAGGTTTCGTATCACAAAGCAACATAATCTTTTCGTAATATGCAAACAATACCTGTTGTTTTTTTGATTTCCATGGGTGGGGAGTGAAAAAAAGCCCGGCAGATCACTGTCGGGCTCATATATCCTATTTATTGATAGGGATTATTTGTCTTTCTTTTCCGGCCTTTCCTGTCTTTCCGGTTTCGGAAGCAATACTTTGCGAGACAGTTTGAACTTACCGGTCTTAGGATCAATATCAAGCAACTTCACATCAATCTCGTCACCTTCCTTGATTCCGGCTTCTTCTACTGTTTCCAGACGCTTCCAGTCGATTTCAGAAATATGGAGCAAACCGTCTTTGCCCGGTAAGAATTCAACGAATGCACCGTAAGGCATGATAGAACGTACTTTACCTTTGTAGACTTCACCTACTTCCGGTACTGCCACGATACCTTTGATGATACGCATTGCATCGTCGATAGACTTCTTGTTGGTTCCGGCAATTTCAATTCTACCGATATTGTCTATTTCTTCGATAGTGATTGTTGCACCAGTTTCTTCCTGCATACCTTGGATAATCTTTCCGCCCGGGCCGATTACTGCACCGATGAATTCTTTAGGAATAGTCATGGTTTCGATGCGTGGAGCATGCGGTTTCAGGTCGGCATGCGGTTCAGCGATACATTCGGTGATTTTACTCAGAATGTATTCGCGGCCTTCTTTAGCCTGTAACAATGCTTTTTCAAGGATTTCATAAGACAGACCGTCTACTTTGATATCCATCTGGGTAGCAGTGATACCGTCCTTTGTACCGGTTACCTTGAAGTCCATATCGCCGAGGTGGTCCTCATCGCCGAGGATGTCGGACAATACGGCGTATTTTTCTTCGCCTGCATTCTTAATCAATCCCATTGCAATACCGGATACGGGCTTCTTGATTTTTACACCGGCATCCATCAGCGCCAGCGTACCGGCACATACGGTAGCCATGGAAGATGAACCGTTTGATTCGAGAATATCGGATACTACACGCACTACATACGGATAATCGGCAGGGATTTGTCCTTTCAATGCACGCCATGCAAGGTGACCGTGACCGATTTCGCGACGACCTACACCACGTTGTGCCTTGGCTTCACCCGTAGAGAACGGCGGGAAGTTGTAGTGCAGTAAGAAACGTTCTTTTCCATGTTCCAGAACGTCGTCGATAATTTTTTCGTCCAATTTTGTACCTAAAGTAACGGTAGACAAAGACTGGGTTTCACCACGTGTGAAGATAGCGGAGCCGTGAGGGCCGGGCAGATAACCGATTTCGCACCAGATAGGGCGGATTTCGGTAGTCTTACGTCCGTCGAGACGCTTGCCTTCGTCCAGGATGGAACGACGCATGGCCTCTTTCTCAACATCGTGGTAGTAGCGGTCGATAAGCGGAGCTTTTTCTTCCAGTTCTTCTTCGCTGAATTGTGCCTTGAATTCTTCGCGGATGGCATCGAAAGCATCCATACGCTCGTGCTTATTCTTGTTGCCGGAAGCTGCAATTGCATAAGCCTTGTCATAGCAAGCATCGTGAACAGCCTTGCGGAGTTCTTCATCGTTTACTTCGTGGCAGTATTCGCGTTTTACGGTAGAACCGACTTCTTCTGCCAGTTCCATCTGAGCTTTACATTGTATCTTGATTGCTTCGTGAGCAGCCTTCATGGCTTCCAGCAAGTCTCTTTCGGAAACTTCATCCATTTCACCTTCCACCATCATGATGTTTTCATAAGTGGCGCCTACCATCAGATCCATGTCAGCCTTTTCCAATTGCTCAAAGGTAGGATTGATAACGAATTCGCCGTTGATACGTGCTACGCGCACTTCGGAAATCGGTCCGTTGAAAGGAATATCTGAAACAGCGAGGGCGGCAGAAGCTGCAAGTCCTGCCAGTGCGTCCGGCATGTCAACGCCGTCTGCTGAGAAGAGGATGATGTTTACATATACCTCTGCGTGGAAATTGTCGGGGAATAAAGGGCGGAGAGCACGGTCAACGAGGCGGCAGGTAAGAATTTCATAATCAGAAGCACGTCCTTCGCGTTTTGTAAAACCTCCGGGGAAACGTCCGAAAGCGGAGAATTTTTCTTTGTACTCTACCTGTAACGGCATGAAATCTGTTCCGGGAACTGCGTCCTTGGCGGCACAAACAGTAGCTAACAGCATGGTGTTACCCATACGAAGCATTACAGAACCGTCTGCCTGTTTTGCCAGCTTTCCCGTTTCGAGCGTGATGGTTCTGCCATCAGGAAGCTCGATCGTCTTAACAATTGTTCTTTTTAGAAAAATACACGAAATATGAAAAAGATTCTTTTTGTAGCATTGGCTGTTTTGGGGTTAAGCGCATGTAATTCCAGACCGGAATTTAAAGTGGAAGGTGACATATCCGGTGCTGACGGCAAAATGCTTTATCTGGAAGCTTCGGCTTTAGAAGGTATTGTTCCTTTGGATTCCGTTAAGTTGAAAAGTGACGGTGCGTTTGCTTTTAAGCAGGCATGTCCTGTATCACCGGAGTTTTATCGTTTGCGGGTAGATGATAAGGTTATCAATTTTTCCATAGATTCAGCGGAAACAGTTCGGTTTAATGCACCGTATACGGATTTTTCTACGGCTTATACAGTAGAAGGCTCGGCAAACAGTGTGAAGATAAAGGAACTTACGTTGAAGCAAATGCAGCTTCAAACCAATGTGAATGCGTTGATTCAAAGTATGCAAGCCCATAAAATCGGTACGGATGTGTTTGAGGATAGTCTGGCTGCACTGATGAAGGACTATAAGGATGAAGTGAAGATTAATTATATTTTTGCTGCTCCTAATACGGCGGCTGCTTATTTTGCTTTATTTCAGAAATTAAATAATTATCTCATATTCGATCCGTTGAATAATAAAGATGATGTGAAGTGCTTTGCAGCAGTGGCAACCAGCCTGAACAATTATTATCCGCATGCTGACCGTTCGAAGAATCTTTATAATATAGTAATAAAGGGAATGAAGAATACCCGTGCCCCGCAGCAGAAGGTCGTGGAACTTCCTACGGAGGCTGTGTCGGAAACAGGCATCATTGATATTAACTTGCGCGACATGAAAGGCAATGTGCACAAACTGAGTGATTTGAAGGGGAAAGCTGTTATTTTGGATTTCACAATCTATCAGAGTGCGGTTTCTCCTACACATAATTATATGCTGCGTGATTTATACGACAAGTATGCCGGTCAGGGCTTGGAGATTTATCAGGTTTCTTTGGATGCTGATGAGCACTATTGGAAAACAACAGCCGATAACCTGCCGTGGATATGTGTACGTGACGCCAATGGGGTATATTCCAGCATAGCTGCCGCTTATAATGTACAGTCGCTTCCTGCTGTCTTCCTAATCAATAAAAAGAGCGAGTTGAGTGCTCGTGGCGAAACAATTAAAGATTTGGATGCGGCGGTGAAAGCCTTGCTGTAACATGTTATAAATTAGAAGATTTCATTTAAATATGTTACAAAGCACTGCTTTTTGCTTGACACGCATTATTTAAAAGTCTATCTTTGCAAAGGAAAAAATAGGAAGAGGGTTCCAGCATGCTGACCATGTTGGAATTCTTTTTTGTTTATAGTACCATTAAAAAACATTATAAATAATAAGGAGGAAAAACTATGGCTTATATGTCAGAAGAAGGCTACAATAAGTTGTTGGCCGATTTGAAACAGTTGGAAACGATAGAACGCCCGAAGATTGTGGCAGCTATCGCTGAGGCACGCGATAAAGGTGACTTGTCGGAAAATGCAGAATATGATGCTGCAAAAGAAGCTCAAGGTCTTCTTGAAATGAAAATCAATAAGCTGAAACAGGTTATTGCCGATGCAAAGATTATTGATGAATCTAAATTGAAAACCGACAGTGTACAGATATTGAATAAAGTGGAACTGAAAAATGTGAAAAATGGTATGAAGATGACTTATACCATTGTTTCTGAAAGTGAAGCTAACCTGAAAGAGGGAAAGATTTCTGTAAATACTCCGATTGCACAAGGTTTGCTTGGCAAGAAAGTGGGTGATGTTGCTGAGATTAAAGTACCGCAGGGTATCATCAATCTGGAAGTAGTGAACATATCATTTTAGAGGAGGGGCAGGTCTGCATGCGGGCTTGCCTTATTTTATATAAGTAAAATTATGGCAACAATATTCAGCAAAATTATCGCAGGTGAAATACCTTGCTACAAAGTGGCGGAGAATGATAAGTTCTTTGCATTTCTTGATATTAATCCATTGGCGAAAGGGCATACGCTGGTCATTCCTAAACAGGAAGTGGACTATATCTTCGATTTAAGTGATGAGGATTTGGCTGCGATGCATGTTTTTGCAAAGAAAGTGGCATTGGCTATTGGCAAGGCTTTTCCTTGTAGGAAAGTGGGTGAAGCAGTTTTAGGTTTGGAAGTTCCTCATGCACATATTCATTTGATTCCTATGCAGAATGAAAAGGATATGCTTTTTTCCAATCCAAAGCTGAAATTGACGGATGAAGAATTTAAGGCGATAGCCAAAGCTATCACCATGGAGCTCTAAAAGATTTTATTTCCTCCCATTATAAAAAAATCGGCAGTTGGAAGTAGCAACTGCCGATTTTATTTTACTTTTCTGTCGTAGAAAAAACTATTTATATATAGTCCTCTCCCAGTTTGATTTGAGCATCATTCACATACTTACGTATGGAATGCTCTTCATCTTTTTTACAAATCAGCAGGACATTGTCGGATTCGGCAATGAGGTATCCTTCCAATCCGTCAATAACAGCAAGTTTGTTTTGCGGAAGTACGACAATATTGTTTTTACTATTGTATAATAAAGACCTGCATTTCAGAGTGACATTCTCCGATTCGTCTTTTTGAGAAAGATCGTACAGGGAACCCCATGTCCCTAAATCAGACCATCCGAAGTCGCCCAATGATACATATACATTGTCTGCTTTTTCCATAATACCGAAGTCGATGGATACGTTAGGGCATGCAGGAAAGTTCTCATCTATGAATTTCTTTTCTTCCGGCGTTCCGTATACATCTTTTCCGGCTGCCAATTTAGTGGCCAATTCCGGTAAAAGCAATTCACCGGCTTTGATGATACTGTTTACATTCCACATGAAGAGGCCGGCATTCCAATAAAACTCTCCGCTTTCTACAAAGACTTTGGCTAATTCCAATTCGGGTTTCTCTGTAAAGGTTTTTACTTTATAGAAGCTGCTGTCTATATGTTCGGCTACCTGTATATAACCATATCCTGTTTCCGGGCGGTTAGGCTTAATGCCAAGAGTTAGAAGCTTATCAGATTTTGCAACGAATGCCAGCCCTTTCTCTATGGCTGAAAGAAATTCGCTTTCTTTTAGAATAAGATGATCCGAAGGAGCTACTACGATATTTGCATTGGGGTTTAATGCGCGGATATGGTAAGCAGCCCATGCAATGCACGGGGCAGTGTTTCTGCGTGTAGGTTCTAATAAAATCTGTTCGGAGTTTAATTCGGGAAGCTGTTCTTTCACCAAGTCGGCATATAGGTCATTGGTTACAACCAGTATGTTTTCTGTAGGGATTACTTGCTTGAACCGATCGAATGTTTGTTGCAATAATGAACGCCCTGTGCCGAAAAAATCCAGAAATTGTTTCGGAAGAGTTTTGCGGCTGAAAGGCCAGAAACGGCTACCGATACCGCCACCCATGATTACACAGAAATTATCCTTATTGGTTATCATATTAAATGTTTTAAAAGTTTCTGCTAAAGTACTGTATATTTTATAAACGTGGAATGCTTGGAGAATATTTTCTCGTTTTTTTCGCCTTTTTTTAAGGAAAGTATTGTAGTTTTCAAAAAAAGCTGTATCTTTGCACCGCATTTGAGAAATCAACATGCCCAGATGGCGGAATCGGTAGACGCGCTGGTCTCAAACACCAGTGGATTCACTTCCATCCCGGTTCGACCCCGGGTCTGGGTACTGAGTCGGGAAGTAGAGCAATCTGCTTCCCGATTTTCTTTTCTTGCCCCTCGCAATTCGTTGGTTTGCTGATAGATAAGGTCAAGCACTTTGTTATAGGAATCGGTTCTATATGATTTTCCGTCAAATTCGATTTTTCCATCAAAGATAGAACCAATCAGTTTCAACTTGACCTCTACGGGTGCATCTCTGATATACTTATCTAAGTTGTTTATCAATGAGATAGCATAGTCCAACTTTGGTTCTATGTTTCCACGATTCCCCGTCTCAAGCAATGCTATACGAGATTCAAGTTCTTGCGACTCTTTTTCGTATCTTTCAAGAATACGAGTGTAGCGGTCGGAATGTGTTCTATCCGTTATAAGCATATCTTCTGCATCTTCTATCTGCTTGCGCTTTTCATTTAGTTGTTTCTGTAATGTCGCTATCTCGGTTCTGATTTCTCGTTTTGCACCATCTTGAACATCCAACAACACAGCCTCATACAAACGCAATACGGCTTCATTTGGCTTCAAACAGCCTACATATTGCGCAAACGCTTCATTAGCCTCCTCCGCCCTTACCCTCATGTGCTTTGCGTTTTCACAGCAATTATAATAGGTATAGTAGCCGCCATTTCCCTTTGAGCGTGAGCCAGTGAACGCATGACCACATTTTGGGCAGACGATATACTTTCTTAAGAAAAGGTCGGGATTGATGGCTTTCTCTAATTTAGGCTTGGCTTTCCTCTTGCCGTCAAGTACATCCTGCACCTTGTAAAACACCTCTTCCGAAATTAAAGCCTCATGTTGACCTTGCACCAACTCCTCATCTTCGTCTTTATAGGCAGGAACTCGAATTTTCCCCATATAGAAAGGGTTGCGAAGCATTCCAAAGAACGTGCTTTCTGCGATATTGGGGCAATACTTTTTTCGGGCATAGTTTGCACTTACAACTCCATTCGATATTTCTTCAAAGGCTTTTCTGATAGGTGCAGCCTTAGCCTCATCAATAATCACATAACAATTATGTTTTGACTCTCTTACATTCTTATACCCACGTGGTGCTTTGTTGGAACACTTACCACTCTTCAACGTTCCTCGTATTCCGTCAATAGTCGCTTTTGAACGTGCGATATTATCACTTTGCGCAATACCTATGTATGCACCCAAGAGGACAGGCCATGAAGAGGATTCAAAATTCAATTCCTCTTCAATAGCGTTAGGTTCTACTCCTAAGTCTAACAGTTCTCTTACGACATCGGTAGCCGAGAATAAATCTCTTGAAAACCGATTCCATCTCAGAAATAATAGTTTCTGAACTTTACCTCTATTCTTGCGTATGTATTTCAAGATAGACTGCATCACGGGACGCTTGTCAAAGGTCTTGGCACTCTCATCCTCTTTACAATCGCAAAACTCGGGCATATTGATAATGTTATACCCCTTGTAGGTACAATAGGCTTTCAACCGCTCTTCTTGCACATCAACACTTGTTCCTTGCCGTTGCTCATCGGTACTTACACGGCAGTAAATGATTACGTTTGTTTCATCTGACTTATAATTTACTTTTTTCATACCTCAATTAATTTTAGTTTCACATTGGAGCTTAGCCATAGAGTAAAGAAACTCTCGTATGGCTCTAATCTCATCTTTTGTATATCTTATTGTTCCATTTTGATTTAGTATTTTGGTACATTGCTCAATATTAAGCATCTAACAAATAATATAACTCCCCACTCAAAGGTGGTTATTCGCTTTTGGGCCTCCTTTGTTCCACATCGGACACAAAGGACTTCTGGGCGGCAGGATATGCTTAGAACCCTTCTACTTTTTTTCGTTTTATTTACTCATAGTCAAATGTTTAATTATAAAAACTCTTTTCCAAACATACCTCAGTAACATTATAGTACAAAACTCCATTTAGCCAATATTTGTTAATGCACTTAGTTTTCTGAGGGTATTGACACTTGTCTTTGTGATTTTGGCAATATTGCGGAGCGAATAACCTTTTTTCAATAGTCGGATTTCTTCTGCATACTCTTCTTTCATCTGCTCGGTGGTCTTACGATAACCAGTCTTACGACCTACAATGCCTCCGTTATTACGGAAGTTATTGTAACCGCTTTCCATACGGCTTCGGATGAGGCTACGTTCCATAGAATTGAACTGAGCCAAAATGCCTAACACCAATGTAGCAATCGGATTGATTTCACCGCTTGGGAGTAAGGTTTCAAGTCCATTCTGATGGATGTAGAGACTGATTTTCTTCTCGTTGAACATTTCAATGATTGAAAGAAAATCAACGGCTCGGCGGCTCAATCGGCTACATTCATAGATAAGCACCTTATCAACCTCGTTTACTTCAACATAGTTCAATAACTCTGTCATTGCATGACGTTCTTCTACCTTTTTTGCACCGCTTATCTTCTCGCTGAATGTCTTTACAACATCATACCCCATGTGGTTAGCATATTGTTGAAGTTCTACAAGTTGACGGTCGTAATCTTGCCCTGCTGTTGAAACTCTTGCGTAAATAATGACCTTAATTTTTTTCATATCGAATAAATCTTACTGTATTTATATTATCAATTTGTGAATTACAAAATTACAACTTAAATCATTTGAATCAAAATATCTTTAGCTAGAAATAGTTAAGTAGAGTTGATACAAATGATATCTAAAGTTAATTTCTTATCTTTGCATCAAAATCAGAAAATATGAGCAAAGAACTAGCTAATAGAGTAAAGGAAATATGCAGTGAAAAGGGCTTGCAAATGAAAGACTTAGCAGCCATAATGAATGTCAAGCCCGAGTCTTTAAGTCGTACATTGAACGGTAATCCGCAGTTATCAAGCCTTGACAATATCGCTAAGGCGTTGAATATAGGGGTAGCCGATTTGTTTGCTGATAGAGTTGAAAACAATATCATTTCGTCCTCGGCTACACCCAATTCCTTACACTCAATCATTGTCTATAAGGATAAAACCTACATTTCTAACAATCTCAATGACTTATTAAGCCACGTCAGAATGATTTGCGGTGAGTAACTGGTCAATACGGATTCTTAGAGACTGTATCTCTGCTTCATTTTCAAGATAAAAGCCCAATTGAGAGATGGATGACAAAGAAATAATCAATTCATTTCTTTTGTCATCAAAATCATAGTCTAAAATAGAAGAACCATTGCCCCATTCAAAATCATAGTTATAACCCCAATCCTCGAAAACAAAGCATCCATTATCGATACAATCTAAAATTTCGTCACAATTGTCACTGATTATCTCGCACTCTTCATATACCTCGCTAATATCGTACTCATCATCTAAGTCAACATACGCTCCGTACTTTTTTTCAATATCACATTTCCACATGTCCGCTTCATCTTCATCCACATCCAAATAATCATCTAAATCATCTTTAACAGAAGACGACTCCACGAACACATTGTAGAGATATTTTCTTAATTTTGACATCACATTCTCATTCTGTTCTGCTATTCTCAGCAGATGATTAAATTTATGTGCATTCATCACTTCAATAGACTTTTTGGTAGTCACACCGTTAATGTTATTTTTCATAATTTTTTTATTTATTTTTTCTATTCCAAACATACCGCAAGGTGGCAGTAGTGCGAAATCAGTTACTATTAATAATTGTTAATCCTTGATTTTTTTATCGACAATCGAGATAGCACATACTCAAGGGAATATGATTCACACACCTGCTGTGCTTCTACATATCTATTTGAAATACTATTAAATGACTTGACAATTTCAATGAACCTGCTTTGTAGTTTAGCACGATGTACATTACATTCAGTATCAACTGTTGCACAACCATGTGAGCCTGTCATTGGATTACCCGATATAGCCCAAATGGGCAGATTGTAGGCATCCCATGAATATCGTAGGCAATACTTCCACCACTCGATGAAAGTTCCTAAACATGGCGTTACCGTACTTCCAATAGAGGCGTAATAACCTACTGAGGCAAGAAAATATCGACTGTCATTCTGTATTTTATCTGCATTGTCGATAAAGTTGTATACGTTGGTGTAAAACAACCTCTTGTTTGCCCTAATTGTTTCACGACTCAAAGGTCTATAGTACTTCGGTTGCACATAGTTCCGTTTCGGGTAACAGCGAAGCTTGTAGCCGTTTCGTAATGTTATATTGTCTATCATAACAGTTCTTTATCGTTAATTCTGATTTATAAAATTGATATTATAAGACACACGGTGAGCGTGGCAACGGATGAATGGTTGCTACTTCGTAACTATTTCTGAGCATATTACGTGGTGAGGATTAATCGAAAAATGGAAGCCGTTTGCCGAGAATATAAATATTCTTGCTTCTTAAGAGGTCGAGGTCAATCTCGGGCGAGATACAACGTTTGAGGCATTGGCGGCAAATCATAAGGATCTTACCTATGTTGTTCTGACCTTTGAATATGCCGATATTGCGTATAGCATTGGTTTCGACATTGATAAGAAAGTCTAGATTTTTCTTGGAAAGGTCGCTATGTTTCTCCGTAATCGACAGAGCGACAGACCTCCGAGCCTCAACAAGTTCACGGTTGGAGCATCCCCACACTTGACCGCTTCCGCCTGTGTCGGTGGTTGTTTCTTCTACAAGAATCACATTGTCGGGAATAGATAGTAATTTGCTCCGAAAGTCACTATTACCCATACACTTCTGCCATACGCACCACAGCATCCACTGTGTGCGAAACTCTACGAAATCCTCTCTAACTTGCTTTTTATGCTTGCCTTTGACAAATCGTTTGGCGGCATACGGACTTCTTGCAGCCCTTAGTTCTTCTTGAATAGCTTGATGTTCGGTGGTATCATTGGAGAACTCACCTGCGAGATAAAGCTCTTCGCTACTACGCCACCTCACATCCTCAACCTCAAACGGATAGCAAGAAGTCATATTACATAGGTCGAGCTTCACGCCCTCGACAATATCGTCAACGTGTTTAAACGGCCATACGTTCTGTTGCTTAGGGTCGTATACTTCTTCGTGGTCAAGAACAATAGCCTTATCGACCTTTACCGAAAAACCGCCTACTGTTGGCAATTCGTCCAAATACAGCTGTACGCCAAATAGATATATATGTTTGGAACGTAGTAATTCAAGATTGATATTGGGCGTAGTACCACGCATAGCAGCATCACGGCAAAGCATAAGAATCTTGCCCATAAGGTTTTTCCCGACAAATACACCTTGCTTGCGCCATTCGCCAAGTCGTTTCTCGTCACATGCCTTCTTAATTGCGACCTTACTAAGACCTTCTGCCACTAACTTCTTCTTGTATTCAAGGGTTAACTGTCTCTGAACCTTGTTCTTCGTTCCCCATATTGTAGCAGTCCTTCCGTTCTGAAACGTGGAATCCTCTATGATAACTGCATCCGAAGGAATTTCAAGCAACATCTTACGGAACGCCGCATTATTCGCCACCTTGCACCATACGCAATAAAACATCCACTGAATATTAAACTCTTTCCAATCAGCACGTTTGCGGTCTTCATTAAAACGGCGAATATTTTTCTTTGCCATAAAGCCGTTAGCCTCATCTCGAAGAGCCTCTTGCAGTTCGGTATGACTGTCGTTATTATCACTAAACATTCCTGCGATGTAGGCACATTCCGAATTATAGAACGTGTTCCCTTGTATGTCAAAAGGATAGCCGCTAACCATATTGCCTATGGCAAGTGCATGACCGTCAACCACATCAGTGCCACGGCGAAAGGCGTAACAATTAACAGTTGAGGCATCGTAGGTCTCAACACGATCAAGTACAATAGAGGAAGGAAGTTTGCTGTTAATCATACAGTTGAGTATTTTTGTTTATTTCTAAACCACATGCCCTTTCGGGATACACCGTTGCCCTCAACTTCTTAAAGTATCAAGTAGGCTGGTTGTCAAAGTAAGTCGCTAATGAGACTTCTTACCCTTCATGTTGGTATAACCGATTTTCGATTACGATGCAAAGGTATAGCTAAAATCGCCTGACTCCAAATATTTGTTCCCCAAAGGGCTAATTTATGTATCTGTTAACGAAAAACTCATTCAAAATAATGAATTACCCGATTTTATAACTATCAATTATTGCGTTTTTGATTGTTTCTGACTAACTTTGTAGTTAAATATGAAGACTTCAAGAATCACGAAATACGACCCCACGTTATCAGTGGAAGAAAATGCAGCCAACAACAACGTCACGACTGCTGCCATAAGGTCATATATACAATCGAAAGGTATAGACCGCTCTACAGACCGACAAATATATCTTTATAATAAGGTAAAGGAGTATATAACGCAGAATCCCAAAGATAAAGCACCTCAGATTGCCGAAGCTCTTGGTCTTACCGCAAATACGGTAAGGAAATATCTTAGAATGTCAGAGCCACCTAAACCGAAAGAAAAGAAAACTACTATTATCAATCAAGTCGACAAGGTGCATTTTCTTTCTGTTTCTGATAATCAGACCGATATACTTAAAGTCATTCTTGCTATTCACTTGCCTAAGAGAATGAGGTTTCAATGTGACCTCACGGCATGGAAATTGGGATTCTACAAAGAGGGACTTCAAGAACCTATACTGTGTTACGACAAATATGCCTCTATGCTGAACAATAACGAGGTGAAAGATTTGGCAGACTTTGATACCGATTGGCATGACGGTACATTTGAGAATATAGTCATCGACTTGCCTTGTTCGGTTGAAATGCCCTCAACCAAAAGCCGATTTGACGTATCTACACATTTTTCAAGTCTTGGCGAATTGCTTGAAGAGCATGAGAAGATGTTACGACTTGCACACAGAAAAATGCAAACCAAAGGGATTTTAGTCTATAAAGTCATGGATTTTACTTTTCAGAATGCTCCTTATTGGCTATCAGATGAAGTGCTGAGAATGGCAAAAGAAATAGGCTTTGAATTGGTTGACAAACTCATTTATATCGACCCGAAGCACAGTAAAATAGACCGTAGACGTACACGCTTTACAGCCTCAGTACCAGCCCACGCCTATTTCTTTGTCTTCAAAAAAGCGGTTAAATAATATAAAATGGGGGATGTAATTTTTACGCTCCCCCATTTTATCCTTATTATGTCTGCCAATCTTTTAGGAATGTTTGGCAGTGACTAAGAATTTTCTTAAAATCGGCTTTCATCTTCTTGTGTGTTTTGGCACTTTTTGATAGGAAACTACCGACTTTCTTGTTTGTGGGGAAGGTACCTTTGAATAGATGCTGTTTCTCATCAATTGACAACAGAGGATATTCGCTTCCCTTTGCCAATGTGTTATAGTCATTAACCATTGCGATTAACTCTTTCCATTGATTTGGCGCATCTTCAGACAGATATAATTCTACGCTATCCAAAGAAGCCTTTTCAATCTCCACACTTTCAAAATTGATTTCCCCTTCATACAGCCATACCTTCCGCACAAATTCGGAGAAAAGATACGCAGCTTTCTCTGTATCAGTTCCACAGTCATAGAATTCTTGATTGAAAATAGAAGCATTTTCAAGTTTCGTTATGCGCTTTTTGTCTTCGTCCGTTTTACCCCAAAAATAGAGAATTATCGAAGCCTTATTGGTGTAGTTGGTCGGTACTCCGATTATCCAGTCCACACAATACTCTCGGTTATTGATATAGCCGCCATCCTCTGTGGTTACTACGTTATTTGACATAGGGTTAATTTGCTTATCTGTAATCATTGTGTCCATGACTTCTTTGAGACCGTCAAGCATTTTTACGTCTGACCGCCTTACATAGTCGGATTGTTGAGATTCAGCGATGACTTCTTTACTAAGGAAGTGTGTAGGTGTTCCACACATAGGACACGCTTCGGATATTGCCGACATTTCGCATCCACATTTTGAGCATTTGATTGTTTTCATATTATTGAATCATTTCTTTTTTAAGTGATAGTCCTCATTCGTAAGTGTAGCCCCATCTCTTGGGAGAATAATTATTTCATTAAGAAACTCATTATTGCCATACTCTTGAATAATATTTTTAGAGGTATAACCGTCAAATACGATTGAACACGTAGCGGTTGCTTCATTACCGTATTTTTGTGAAACGCTCTCAACTGTAAGTTTATATTCTACTGTTTTTGGCTGTTGCCATTTAATTTTTTCTTCAAAGCCATTACTAAAATTATATTCTCCACTTCCAATACCAATTTGATATTGTAATTTAGATTTGGTCAAGAACTTGATTTTCATCCAACCTTTATGGAATGAAGACAACGTGCTACCCTCGTATTTGTTTCCGATAAATTCAGCATTGAACTTTTGAGTTATTATGTCACAAAGCCGCCTCTTTTCTATCTCAATTGCTGCAATTTCCTCTTTCTGTCTTTTTTCTGATTGCCAATTGTCATACAGTACATATCCTAATATGCTACCACCTACAATTATTATCAAGGAAATATACCACAGCCAAAAACGCTTCATACGTTTCAGAAGTTTCTGCTTTAGGGCTTCTGTTTTTGCAAAGTATTGATTTATCTCCGCTATGCTTTTAGGCGTTTTATCATCTTCATCATACCCTTTGTCGCTCTTAAAGATGTCGTTTTCTGTTTCATCATCATCTTCTTCATCCTCATCGAAATACTCCTCTTTAATCTTAGCATCTATATCAACGATTGTTTTCTTGTCAGTCCCATGCTTTAAGAGATTGTCACGTCTTTTATACAGACCAAGAAGCGAATGCATATACTCTTGATTTTGATAGCGTTTCCCGATACGTTCATACAGAGAATAGTTTCGGATTAAGAAAATTATCATTCCCACTAAAAATGACAGTAATCCTGAAAGGAAAAGGAATCGATTCCATTTTTGTTGTATTTGCAGGGATTGTTCCTTTTGATTACTAATGTTATCCTCGACAAGATTGTCTAATTCTGTCGGTGTATCATAAACGCCATCGTTTTCGGGATTAAGCCTAAAGCCCCAAGCATAAGTATCATTCTTATACGAATAAACTACATAGACAAATGGTATATAATACAATTCGCCGATAGTCTCATCTTCATTAAGTTTATACTTAAAGTCCAAATGCTTATGGACACACTCACGTCCTGCAATTACAGAATGTGGTAATCCAGAAGAACGTGGGATAAAATCGCCATAAGAACATTTTTCGGCTTTATGTTTGAGTTCTGTTGCAACATCTGCCAGTACAACTTCAGAATCAACATCAATAGTAGCTTTTCTAATTGAAGCAGAAGTGGGAAATGGTGATATTCCCTCTTTCAACTGCTTTATGCTGTACTTACTTACAGTATGAAAGTCTATACCCCAGTACGGAAGTTCTTCTTTAATATTTTTGATAGCTGGTACCAATATATCAAAAGAAGTTTGGCCATGTCCCGATTTTGGAAGATAATCCTCGTATGTCTCAAAGATTGCGTCCATCCTAACAAAGTTTCCTTTGTTATCATATATAGGTTTTTCTTCTATTTTTCGTTTTCGATAAACAACTTCATCACATGACCACTCGGTTGAAATATTACCATTATACCGCCACATAGGGAGATATACCCATTTTACCGTCTTAAGTTCGATATAGTCAAATATATCAGCAGGCACATCGTCTTGTACTGCTAAATACGCTTTAAGGGCATTTTCAACTCCTTCTTTTGTGGAATATTGGGGCGTAATCGGTACAATATATTTAGTCTCTGATAACTTTTTACTTTCCTTATGACTCACCGTTTTCTTAGTCTTAGACTGCTTTGAAGTCGGTAGATGTAATAATGTGCCACAATAAGCACATTCCTGGCCGTCTTTATTGGTGATATTATTTTCGCCACCGCAATTGGGACATATAACTGTTGCCATTCCTTTTATCTGATTTTTGTTGATACCGTGTTAGCTAAAAGAAGAATTAATCCTTGTAGAGCCAATAGAGTTATAATTACTATTATACCCCAATTATCAGAAAAATGAGAGGGCATAAACATGGAAATAACAAACGCTATCAATCCACCTAAAGAAAAGAGAATTGATAGCGATACCTTAAAAGCATCTTTCAGCATTATACAATTCGCCATATAGAGCATAGTGGCAGTAAGCAATACAACTATGCTGCTAACTACCACATTAAACCCATTGTAACACGAAAGTATTGCGCCAAATAGAATGTTTATAACGAGCAATATCACAGAAGATATAATAATTATTCTTTTCATAGTTGATTACATTGTTGGAAGTGGAGGAGGACAGTTGTTAAATATGTCAGAAAAATCTGCAACATCTCCAATCTTTGCCCAATTTGCCATAGTACGCTTCCAAATCAATACATTTTCATTGATCTGATGTGTTACAATTAAATCCTTTACAGTCTCAAAATCATAGGGGCCTTGTTGTTGACCATTTATGCCGAGATAATACTGTGCGGTTTGTAAAGGTGGAGGAGTAGTCAGATTGGTGTTTATATGTTCTTTTACCATTGCGCCAATCTTAGTGCCGACACCTACGCCTGCACCTATGCCAACAGCCGCCCCAATCATACCGCCTCCTTCGTTTTCAGCGGCACTACCTAGCACATCAAAGCTGCGCTCCATTTGATAGTTTTCTTTTCCCATTATCGTAATTCGAGCAAGAGAATCTTTCGTTTCTTTTAGTTTCTGAAAACTGGGGTCTTCTTCGTTTACATTTATGGCAATTACATTGAACATCTCCAACTCTACGCCATATTCGGCAAATACACTTATCAACTTTGATTTGGCATATTCTGATATTTCCTCAACATGCGAGTTTATGTTGATTATTGATAGATTGTTGGCATAAAGTTTCTGTGATATGATTGCAGTGAGTTTAGAAAGTATCACTCCACGAAAATACGCTATAACCTTATCAGTTGAAAAAGTTGGCATATTGCCAATAAGTCTTTCTAAAAATATTCTTGGATTGTTTACCTTGAAACCAAATTGTCCGAAAGAACGGATAGGTACGATAACTCCATATTTAGGGTCTTCTATTTGAATAGGTGTAGCCGTACCCCATTTACAATCAAGTAAGGAAACTTGATTTACAAACCAAACCTCTGCTTGAAAAGGAGAATCGCCACCAAACGGAACGTTGAAAACCTTGTTTAATAGAGGTATATTTTCGGACTTGATAGTATATGTGCCACATATAAACTCATCAAGTATTTGACCTCCTTTAACAAAGAGGGCTGTCTGACTTGGATATACAACTAATTGAGAACCCACTTTAAGGTCATCTATCGGGAATTTATGAACCAATTCATTGGTATTCATTTCCCATTGTATAACATTAACCAATGCCATTTTGAATCTCCTCCATCTCTTTTGTAAGTTTCTTGATATTTCGCCGATGCGCATTTATTTTCTTTTGAATATCTTCATTACCGCTACTATCACAGAACTTGCAAATAGCATACATTATTGGAAGCACAATTATAGAGCCTATACCAACATTGCCAATACCATCACCTCCTCTAAATATCGTTACTAAGACAGCTATAATTACAATAGCAACAACCACAATGCTCATGCCAATCTTTAAGCAACCATTCGGAGAATTGTTTTCGAGTAATTTGTTTATTTCTTTTTGTTCCTTGCTTATTTCTAATTGTAATTCTCCTATTTCATGCTTGATTCGTGTCGCCTTTAATTGCTGCGTATAATCGTGACTGCTTTCGTCATTATTACAATAATGACATACACCTTTTCCGTCAAGAGAAGCTCCACAGTTAGGACATGTTTTTTTATTCATTTTCATTCAAGTTCAACTCTACATTCCATGAGAAATTCCCAACAATCGGCTCTTTCCCTTTTAAAATTCCTCCTTTGACATTAACTTCAGATAAGGTGCAATAACATACGTCTTCCACTTTGAGAGCATCAAACACCCCAAATTTCCCATTCTCTTCAAGTCTCAAGTATCGCTTTGCAGAATCATCTGCAAAATTTGATATGGAATTGTATTTACATGCTTTGACAAGACTTCCCGAGGAATCCATTATACCGTATTTGCCATTATCATCTTTGATAATAGAAACATCTTGAACTTTAAAATCTGTCGTGTGGTTAGCCATAGACATAAGTGTTTATACACCCTATGGCACTCTCGGATGTGGTGAATATTGATTAAAGTAGGCACATAAAAAAAGGTGAGCCACATTCAGAATCATCTTTCGTACGCGGCCTCACCACAAGGCTCAGAAGTAAAGATAACACGAAATAGCAACTCACCATGCTGTATATCGTGTTATGGATATGCAGGCACGTGAGAAGCATTCTCGTCTGTAAAAAGGAAGCGACCGAAGCCACTACACCAATTAACGCTGCAAATATAGCAAGAATTTTCTTATCACGCAAAGTTGAGCTGCTATTTCAGCACAAAATTAACTCAAAATATCAAGAATCGGGAATCAAAGGCCGCTTTTAACTTAAGCCCAGCGTTGAGGCCATATAATCTTTTAAGTTATACTGATACATGAAAAGAGCGTATCAAAACCTCGCATAGAGATTAAATTGATACACTCCCAATATTGATACATTTACGTCCTCAAAACGGTAAATCATCGTCATTGCTATCATCATTGAGAATAGGAACTTTAATCGCATACTTATCTTTTGAGACTTCCTTTGCCTTATATTCATTGGGGACATCCATGCCAAATCGTTCATAGAAGTTTCTCATCACTTCTTTATTGTCCTCCTCATTCTCCATGTCATTTGAACTCTTAAGTTGGACTACGTTGTGTTTTACTTTTGTTCCTTCTTTACCAAACCATCCGCAATCATACTTTTGATAGAAGTCTTCGTAGTATTGGTTATATGGTTCTTTGCTCAGTTTGTTCTTGAAGTATTTTATCTTGCCTTCTTCAATCTTCTTGTATCGTTTCTTTGTGTTCTCGGCAATTGTTTCTGAAGATGCCGTTGAGATTAACTTGTCAATATCTGTTCGGATATACTTAAAATCAATCCATGTCTTAATATTGTATAGCTTATCCATCAACTCATCCTCTTTCTTCTTATACGCTTCAAAATGATTAGATTTCACTTCAACATGATTATACCATTCGTCTTCAGAGAGAGCATTTTCTCTATTATTTATATTCTCTGTATAGTCCTCACTTAGTGAGAGTGTCGGAGATGATATTGGAACTTCTATAGTAGAAGATTCTATTTTATCCAATTGTTTAATATATGATGGTTGCCACCCTTTAGCCTTATAGTCATCTGTTTCAATTCTCAAATCGGGATGTTTTATACAATCTTCAAGACTGTACTTCTCCCAGTTCTTAAAAATATCAATATTCAATCTGAATTGGTTTGGTGTTTTGCTTTTACCCTTACCAACGGTCTTTATATCAACTATACCTATATTATACAAGGTACTAAGTGTTGCCCTAACCAAGTTCTCGCTTAGTTGGCTCTCCGCTCTTAAATCCTCATTCGTTCTGAAAAACCAGCCATCATTATTGGCATAATAACTTGACAACTGCACCAGTGTAGAGAGCATACTTCTAACATTATTATCACAGCATAGAAATAAATTTGTGGGTATTGCTGTGAACTGATACCCAATTTCAATATTCTGTTTATCCATTTGTATTTAGTGCTTCCTAGCACCGCTTATTCCTTTATTTAAATGGATAGGTATTTCGCCTACCTCCTCATAGTTTTTTCCAAACATACCGCAAGCGAACCAAACTACAAAATCAAAACTCTTAATTTGCTTCAATTTTTCTGGACCAAAAATTTTTCAAATTCACATGACACTCCGATATAACGACCTATCTCCCTATGCCCCCTATATATCAAAGTAGGGTTACACAGCCCCCTTTATATCCCCCTACCTTCCTTATTATCAACACATTCATTTGTTTTGCAATTAAAAAGAGGCACTGAAAGTAATTTTCTAGCAACACAGATATATCCGTTCAATAGATTGCCAATATCTCTATAAATGAAATTGTTACAATATTGATTACCTCAAGGATTTTGTATAACTTTGCAGAAAAATAGAAATAGAATATGGATATTAAGAAAGGCGAAGAACTCCGAAAGGAATGGGGTGGTAAACATTGTGACCATCCATCTTTTGAGAAAGAGACACAAGGCGCACCAATAGTAAAAGGTATGGGCTATGTTGAAGTAAAGACGGGTGACTATATCTGTACTCAATGTGGTGAAGTGTTCACTAAAGATGAAAAAGAAGCAATAGAGAAAAACCGAAAATAGTTACTCAAGTCATTCGGATAGTCGAATGATTAACAGGCTTTTCTGGCTCGGGAATCCAATGCCGCATCTCCCACAACCTATCTAAATCCGCTAAGATTGGTTCTAATACGGCACGGTTGGGGGTACAAGAAAGAAAGCTAAGTATTTGATAATTCAATACTTAGCTTTTTCTTTTGCTTGAATTTTCCCCACATTTTCGGGTCAGCGGATTTTGGGTCAACGTAACAATCTGAGGGATTTTATATTTAAGCACGGATGCAGCAGTTACAGGACAATGATATGAAATACCGTTATTTGCTGATGCAGGGTTGGGCAAACGGAGAAGTTCTTGATATGCTGGAAACCAAATTCAATTGGCAAAGGGATAACGATTTCATCCAAATTTTGACCGATTCTGTGATAGATTTTGAATATCGCAGCAAGAAACAGGCGGAAGCATTGGAGCGTGCAAGGTTACTTAATGAACAAGCCGAACAGTTGAGAAAGGAAGCTGATAAGTTGGGTAAGCCATAAGTGAAGCAAAGCCGGAGTTGTGAACTATGTTCATCGCCCCGGCTTTTCAAATTCATTTCTTCTTCGTGCAGTGCTTTGTTTCAAACTTTCGCAATGTGGTTACGCTGAATCTTTTCTTAATGAACTTTTGGACATCGGATGCTTTGTAATACACTTCACTCCCGACAAATGCGTTCATCTCCCGAAAGCGTGACATTGGTATAGTAAAACTTAATATATTCTCATGGATATAGCGACGCACGGAGGGGTCAAACAGTCCAATAAATGTACGTTTCCCATTTTTGCTGTTTTCCAATGCTGCTTCTGAAAAAATAGAAGAACATCCCGAACCAAATTTTGCAGTAATTGCATCATCCGAATTGTTATCGTAAAATGTCCATGAAGCAAGTCCTGAAAGCATATCAGGGGTAGCCAAAAAGAAAATCCCCACTACATTATTAAAGTTTTCAAGTTCAGTAATGGGTGAAATATTCAAATACTGCCTTGTCGTCATCTGCACATTTGCCTTTTCTACGAAATCAAGAACCAATTCTGAAGATTTCTTATATTTTTCTTTGCTTGAAACAAACATAGGCATCTTTTCATTCATGGTCGAAAAACCAGTATAGAATTTACCACCCATACACCCGATTCTATCGGCACTCAAAGAGATTGGTTCACCACCAATCAACTTTTCAAACTCCTTAAAAAAACAACCGTTGATTTTTTTCAAATCATCATTAATCTGTTTATCAGAATACCAAAAAGCAAAGGGTAATTGTACCTTTTCTCCGAAAGCCTTTTGGATATTTTCTATAAAAACACTTACTTCCATTTGGTTACTCATTACATTATTTCTATATTTGTCATGACAAATATAGTTATTTATTTGCTATGACAAATATGTTTTTCAGCTTTTAACAAACTAAATAATATGGATATAGATAAAATGGTAAATCATAAAATAGCCAAACTTTCGGGTATAATCAAACGTCAAATATATCAAAT
>QWCN01000740.1_pt1 | contig 55680 bp, 55 predicted proteins | sample 1972711 | NCBI WGS metagenome assembly QWCN01 (sample SAMN09866707, study PRJNA288562) | Human gut metagenome isolate term1_stool, whole genome shotgun sequencing... | isolation source: gut | host: Homo sapiens | place: USA: California
GGCAGACCGCCTGGGCGGCGGTAAGAAATGTATTGACTTCGTTTTTTAGCGGCAGTGGCCGCAATCCTGCGGCCGAATAAAACGCTTTTAAGCGTTTTACTAAAAACTCGTATAAACGCCGGTATAGTGGGAAAATTTCTCCAAAAGCAAATAAACCGCGCCCACCCTGAGCCAGGGTGGGCGCGGTCAGTTTTTACTGGATGACCGTTTCTGGTCGGTGGAATGGGACAGCTGGTCACGACTCATCCGGTTTGTCATAAGTCAGGCCGGCAAACAGCTCACACTGGATATCCGCGACATCGTCCAGGGAAACTTCCGTCCTGTCCAGCAGGATGATTACGCGGCGGGCAAGGTCAATTTTCTTTAGATTCCCTTTGAGCGTCCCGTATGCGCCGCCTTGCTTGCGGCGGTCGGGGATAAAATAGGTTACGGTGATCTCCGGGTGCGTCGGGGCGGCGTCCAGGAGAATTTTCTGCTTTTGATCCAGAATGTCCCGGCTGTACTCCGACAATTCCGCCCGGCTGTCCGTCAGGCGGCCTGCCTCCCGGAGAACGGCCTCGTAGCCGGTGAGGGCGGAAAAGGGGGAAAACTGGGCGGCTCTGTCCATGGCGGACATGGGCGGGTGCTTCCGGGAAACGGGATGGGGCAGATAAATCAGATCGTCGTATTCGCCCATTATGCTTTGTGTCCTCCTATCTGACCGTTCCGGTCTCTGGCGGTGGCGCCTTCCTCCAAGTCCATGCCCTTCAGAATGGCATTTTTTCCGTACTTCTTTTTAATGGTCAGCACTGCCTGCTGACGGCGCTTTTCCCGCTCCCGCGCAGCCGCTTCCTCGGCGCGGCGCTTTTCCTGGGAGGCGTAATCGGAGAAAAAGTCCAGCTGCTCGGAAGCCTCTTGCCGGGGCAGGGAGCTTTCCGGGACGACATGATTGGCGGACAGATACAGCCGCCTGACCAGAAGATTTGGGTCTACGATGCGGTCGTAAAGCGCGGCGACGGCACTGACGATGGCCTTGGAGGAGGCGGTATGCCCGCCCAGATTGGCGGTGCCGTGGGCGTGCTTGGGAATCCTGCGGCCATAGCGGTCGACGGTGACGGAACCGCGATAGGCGCGGCTTCGCTCCGGGTCGGTTAGATTTTCAATGTCGTAGCCAACCGTCAGAACGATCTGGTCGGTGACAAGCCCCTTGTCCACCAGATCCAGGGATAGATCGTCCGCCATTTCCCGGGCGACCAGCCGGGCTTTTTCCGCGGTGTAGGGACATTGCAGCACCTGCCCCGGGCTGAGGCTGCTGGATTCCGGCTTGTAGGCCTTGATGTCCGCGATGGTGCATGGCTCCCACCCCCAGGCGTGGTCGATGAGCAGCTGGGCGTTGACGCCGAACAGCTTATACAGCAGGTCTTCATTGTAAAACTCCGTGGGCTTGCCCACGGAACACCGGGCGACGTCGCCCATGGTGCGAAGCCCCACCTTTTCCAGCTTTTTCGCGTAACCGGGGCCGACCCGCCAGAAATCCGTCAGGGGGCGGTGGGACCACAGCTCCTGCCGGTAGCGCAGCTCGTCCAGCTGGGCGATGCGCACGCCGTTCTTGTCCGCGGGGATGTGCTTCGCCACAATGTCCATGGCCACCTTGGCAAGGTACAGATTCGTTCCGATTCCGGCGGTGGCCGTGATGCCGGTGTTTTCCAGAATGTCCAGGATGATCTTCATGGCAAGCTCCTCCGGGGTCATGCGGTAGAGCTTCAGGTAATTCGTGGCGTCGATGAACACCTCGTCGATGGAGTAGGGGTGAATGTCCTCCGGGGCGATGTATTTGAGATAAATATTGTAGATGGCCGCACTGGTCTCCATATAATATGCCATCTGCGGAGGTGCCACGATGTAGTCCACCTCCAGCTCCGGATGCCCGCGGAGCTGAACAAAGTCGTGGGATTTGCCGGTGAAGGCGCGCCCCGGGGCGGAGTTCTTACGCAGCGCGTTGACCTGCCCGATCTTCTGTACGACCTCAAACAGCCGGGGTCTGCCGGGAATGCCGAAGGATTTCAGGGAAGGGGAGACCGCAAGGCAGATGGTTTTGTCGGTGCGGCTGGGGTCGGCCACCACCAGATTGGTGGCCATGGGATCCAGCCCCCGCTGGATGCACTCCACGGAGGCGTAAAAGGATTTTAAGTCGATGGCAATATAGCTTCGGACTTTCATTCCGGCGCAGCCTCCTTTAATTACAAACATAATTTCGATTATCGCAACGCTAGTATAACACGGAAATCCCAAAATGTACAGAGGAAAATGTGGGTATCGTTCCAAAAAGAAGCGGGTTCTGCAGGGGAGAAGTGCGCTCCCCGCAGAACCCGTGTGCGTCTGGTGGTTCACCCTGGAAAATCATACGATTTCTCGATAAAATGGCTAACACCATTTTATCCTGCGAATCCTTCGCAGGCCGCTGGTGGCGGCGAGAAATGTATGGACTTACGTTTTTTGCGGCTACGCCGCTGGCTACTGAAACAGCAGCCGAATAAAACGGTTTTTAACCGTTTTATTGAAAACTGGTATCAGGGATTTCCCAGGAAATTGTCCAGAATCTTTTCCTGAATGCGGATATATTCCCGGGCGTCCTCCGGGCCGAGGGCTTCCAGCAGGGACGATACCCGGGAGATGACCTCCGCCCGGGTTTTTTGTATCGCAGTTACCCCGTTTTCCGTCAGCCGGACGAAAATCTGCCGGTTGTCGCTTAAATCGGAGGAGCGGGCGATCAGTCCCTTTTCCTCCATGTGATGCAGAAGAGAAGTGATGCGGGCAGTGCTGACGGACATCTTTTTGCTGAGTTCCTTGGGATGGATCGCCGTTTCGTGGGTGGCGAGATAGTTCAGAACGAACATCTCTCCCCGCACCATCTTGGAAAGCTGCTGGTATGTCGGGACTTGCAGGAGATTCGCCTGCACGCTGAGAAGCTGCCCGGCAAGCAACGAATAGTCCATGCTGCCAAAATCACTCCCGTTCTTCCATGACGCTCATGTACGCCGGACGGATGATCTTATCCATGCAGATCAGTTCCTCAATCCGGTGGGCGCTCCATCCCACGATTCTCGCCACGGCGAACATGGCCGTGTACAGCTCCTGGGGGATTCCCAGCATGTCGTAGACAAAGCCGCTGTAAAAGTCCACGTTGGGGCTGACGCCCTTGTAAATCCGCCGGTGCTTCGCAATCAGCTGAGGGGCAAGCTCCTCCACGTTGCGGTACAGCGTCAGGTCGTCCCCGCGCCCCTTTTCGGCGGCGAGCTTTTCCACATAGCCCTTGAAAATCCGCTCTCTGGGGTCGGACAGGGAATAGATGGCGTGACCCATGCCGTATACAAGCCCCTTCCGGTCGAAGGCGTCCCTGTTGATGATCTTTGCGAGATAATCTGCCAGAGCCTCCTTGTCCGAGCAGTCGGAGACGTGCAGGCGGATGTCCTCCATCATTTCCATGACCTTGATGTTGGCGCCGCCGTGCTTGGGACCCTTCAGGGAGGACATGGCCGCCGCGATGGTGGAATAGGTGTCGGAGCCGGAGGAGGTGATGACCCGGGTGGTGAAGGTGGAATTGTTGCCGCCGCCGTGCTCCATGTGGAGAATCAGCGCCGTGTCCAGGACCTTTGCCTCCGTGGCGGTGTATTTTTTGTTGGGGCGGAGCATCATCAGAAGGTTTTCCGCCGTGGAAAGGGCGGGGTCAGGCCGGTGAATGACCATGCTGTCCATATTTTCATAGTAATTGTAGGCGTGGTATCCGTAAACGGCCAGCAACGGGAACTCGGCAATCAGCTGGATGCACTGCCGGAGGGAATTGCTGACGCTGGTGTCGATGGCGCGCTCGTCATAGGACGCCAGGGTGAGAATGCCCCGGGTCATGGAGTTCATGATGTCCTTGCCGGGGGCTTTCATAATGACGTCCCGGGTGAAGTTGGTGGGAAGGGTTCTGCACTCGCCCAGCAGTGTCCGGAATTCCTCCGCGGCGGCGCTGTCCGGCAGCTGCCCCATAAGCAGAAGGTAGGCGATTTTCTCGTAGCCAAGCTCCGTTTCCCCGAGGCTGCCGATCAGGTCTTCCACCCGGTAGCCCCGGTACCAGAGCTGACCGTCACAGGGAACCTTTTTGCCGTCCACGATTTTGGAGGACGTGATCTTGGAAATGTTCGTCAGCCCGGCGAGTACGCCGTTGCCGTTTTCGTCCCGAAGCCCCTTCTTGACGCCGTACTCGTCGTACAGCCGGGGGGAGATGGTGTCGTTCCGGCGGCACACCGTCTCGCTGCGGGTCGTGTAGTCATTTAACTGGGTCAAGTCCATGGCTGGCCGCTCCTTTCGTAAATACTTCGTTCATAACGTCCTCCAGACGGGAAATCTGCTCCAGAAGGCTCTTCAGATTTTCGCAGCCGAAGGCCTCGATCACCCGGCTGTAGTAGGCGTTCAGGATATTTGCCTGCCGCTCCATGGCCCGGACGCCGGAATCGGTGATGACGACGTAGGTGCCGTCGCGCCCGTCGCCGCTGTGGGACCAGAATACCAGCCCCCGCTCGTGAAGCTTACGGATCATTTTGGAAGTCTTGGGTATGGGCATTTCCAGCCGCTCGGCCAAATCCCGCAGGTAGGTTTGTTCCGCTGACCCACCCTGACCGGCAGCTTCCGCAATGCTGTGGAGGGCAATGTAGTCGGAAAGGGACAGCTCCGTGAACAGGTCGTGCACGATGTCCCGGTTCAGCAAGTAGCGCTGACGGGTCATCGCATAGGCCAGTTTTTCCACTTCGTGTTGATTTTTCATTGGCATCGTCCTTTTCTTAGGTGGGTTACCGGCGAAAATTCGCCGGAGATTGCAAGTTTTTGAAAGCGACATTGCATCATGGGGGCGACCCGTTTGGCAAACATTCCCGATCCGGCAAAGCGTTCTCCGGGGAACGGGGCAGACGCCGGGGAGGCAAACGCCGGATTTACAAAACGGGGAAACCATTCGGGACTGCGCAAAAAATGAAGTTCGCTAACCTTGTTAGTAATTATAACAGGCGCGGATGATCTTGTCAATAAACCGAAAAAGAGCTTGTAAAACTTGAACAAAAAATGAATGACCGACCATTAATTTCTATCGTAATTTACAATTGCAATTTGGGGAAAATTCATATATAATTTTCCATATCACAAAAACAGATGTCCACTGACTATGGATGCTGCTTTTGGAATGGAGGATAAGAAAATGAAAAGAGTAATTGCTGTTATCTTAGTATTGTGCATGGCTCTGTCCCTGTGCGCCTGCTCTTCTTCCGGCAGCGGTTCCGCTTCCGGTGAGAAGGTCGTCAAGATCGGCGTGTTCGAGCCTTCTTCCGGCGACTCCGCGTCCGGCGGCAAGAAGGAAATCCTGGGTATGCAGTACGCCAACAGCCAGGAACCCACCGTCACCCTGAGCGGCGAAACCTACAAGGTCGAGCTGGTCTACGGCGACAACGGTTCCTCCACCGACAAGGCTCCCTCCGCCGCTTCCTCTCTGGTCAGCGCGGGCGTGTCCGTGGTTCTGGGTTCCTACGGTTCCGGCGTTTCCATGGCAGGCGGCCCCAAGTTTGAAGAGGCCGGCATCCCCGCCATCGGCATCACCTGCACCAACCCCAACGTTACCGCCGGCAATAGCTACTACTTCCGTATCTGCTTCCTGGATAACTTCCAGGCCGACGTTCTGGCCAACTTCGCCGTGAGCAAGTTCAGCGCCAAGACCGCCTACTGCCTGGGCGAAAGCGGCAACGAGTACGACCAGGGTCTGATTGCCTTCTTCACCAAGGTCTTTGAGGCCGCGGGCGGCAAGGTCATCACCGACTCCTTCCCCACCGGCAACTCCGACTTCGGCTCCTACCTGAACAAGGCCAAGAGCGAGGGCGCGGACGTCATCTTCACCCCCGTCTCCATCGCCTACGCCGTACAGATCATCACCCAGGCTGCATCTCTGGGCATTGAGGCTCCCTTCCTCGGCTCCGACACCCTGGACGACAACATGGTTCTGGAAGCCATCAAGGGTACCGACCTGCAGCTGTATGTTTCCACCTTCTATCAGGAGGGCGGTTCTCCCGAGTTTGATACGGGCATCAAGGAGTACATCAACGCCAGCTCCGAGGCACTGGCTGCCAACGGCGGCAACGACACCATCTCCGCCGTCACCGCCATGGGCTATGACGCTTACTTCGTGGCTCTGGAGGCCATGAAGAAGGCCGACAGCGCCGACAAGGCCGCCATCATGGCCGCTCTGCCCTCCGTCACCTACGCCGGCGTTTCCGGCTCCATTGCCTTTGACGCTCAGGGCGACGCCATCCGCGACACCGCTTACATCAAGACGGCGGACACCGCCAGCGGCACCTGGACTCTGGAGACCGTTCAGACCGGCTCCGGCAGCTGATTTTATCTCCGATTTGAATTGTTTGGCGGGGGACGCATACCCCCGCCAAACAGTCGTATTTTTTTAGACAGGGAATCTCTGAAAAAGCCGTCCGGAGCGGGGCTGCGGACGGCTTCTTCGGGGATTCCGTAAAGAAAGGGAGGAACCCCTTGTGGAACAACTGTTTTCTCTGGAATACCTGGTATCCATTCTGCTCAGCGGCATTTCTCTGGGCGGGCAGCTGGCGCTGATCGCCATTGGCTATACCATGGTCTACGGCATTCTGCGCCTGATCAACTTTGCCCACGGCGACGTGTTCATGGTCGCGGGCTTGCTGGGCATCTATATTTCCGCCGTGATGCCTATCTACGCGGCGATTCCTGTTGTCATCATCCTGACGGTGGCGCTGGGCTTCTTCATTGAGCGGGCGGCCTATAAGCCCCTGCGCAACGCGCCGAGAATGTCCGTCATGATCTCCGCCATCGGCGTCAGCTATCTGCTGCAAAACACCGCGACCTATGTCACCGGCGGTCAGCCCATGACGTATCCCACCATCGGAATCCTGAACAAAACCGTCGACATCGTCGGCACCTCCACGAAGCTGGTGGTCATTATCACTCCCGTTCTGGTGCTGGTGCTGATCGTGCTGCTGACCCAGCTGATCAACCACACCAAGATCGGCATGGCTATGCGGGCGGTGTCCAAGGACTTTGAGACGGCGCGGCTGATGGGCATCAAGATCAATAACGTCATTTCCATGACCTTTGTCATCGGCTCCGCCCTGGCGGTGGTTGGCTCCATTCTGTACTTCACCACCTATCCCGCCATCACGCCCACGGCGGGGGCCATGCCGGGGCTGAAAGCCTTTGTAGCGGCGGTGTTCGGCGGCATCGGCTCCATCCCCGGCGCGGTGATCGGCGCGTTTTTGATCGGTATTTGCGAGACTATCATCAAGGGTCTGCCCTCGGCGTGGAATGTTTCCGTGTTCTCCGATGCCTTCACCTTTGCACTGCTCATCATCATCCTGACCTGCAAGCCCACCGGACTCTTTGGCGAAAAGGCCACGGATAAGGTTTAAGGAGGTGCCGGATATGCTGAAACAGAAAACAAACAAAAACGGCAGCTTCGCCGCGCTGGTTTCCATTTCGGTGCTGTTGCTGCTGGTTATCCTGCTGGAAAACCTCAGCGACTACATCCCGGGACTGCCTGCGGTCTTTCTTCCCACCAGTCAGCTGTTTACCGTGCTGAAAAAGGGCGCGGTGTATTCTCTGGTGGCCGTTTCCATGAACCTGCTCAACGGCTTCACCGGCCTGTTCTCTCTGGGACAGGCGGGCTTCATGCTGCTGGGCGCGTATACCTACGCCATTCTCACCGTTCCCATGGCTGCCAAGGATCAGGTGTATTACCTCTACGGCGGCTCGGCTGTGAAGTTCTCTCTGGTGGACTGCTTCCAGAGCTTTCTGGGAAGCGCCGGATTCGGCGGCGGACTGGCGCTGGTGCTGGCCGTTCTCGTAGGACTGATTCTGGCGGGGCTGGTGGCCGCGCTGTTCGCGGCGCTGATCGGTCTGCCGGTTCTGCGGCTGAAAAGTGATTACCTCGCCATTGCCACATTGGGGTTTGCCGAAATTCTCCGGGCGATTTTCCAGTGGCAGACCCTCGGCCCCATCACCAACGGCGCAAACATGATTAAGGGCTTCCCCACCTTCTCTGATTTCAACATCAAGAACGGGGCGGGGCAGGTGGTTCTGCGGCTGAGTACGTTTGTCCCCTTCCTTGTGGCGATTGTCAGTATTACGCTGATCGTTCTGCTGATCAACTCCTCCTACGGCCGCGCCTTTAAGGCCATCCGGGACGACGAGGTGGCGGCGGAGGCCATGGGAATCAACCTGTTCAAGCACAAGATGCTCTCTTTTGTGATTTCCAGCTTCTTCTCCGGTGTGGGCGGCGCGCTGTTCGCCATGTATGTGGCCAACGCCCAGGCGAAGGTCTTTACCTCCACCATGACCTATGAAATTCTGCTGATCGTGGTCATCGGCGGCATCGGCTCCGTTTCCGGCTCCGTCATCGGCACATTCCTGTATGTGGCCTGCTCCGAGTGGTGGCTGCGGTTCCTGGATCGGGAGACCTTCATCGGCTCGTTCAAGGTGCCTCTGCTGCGCAGCGGCTTCCGGATGGTCGTATTCTCCGTGGTCATCATGATTATCGTCCTGTTCTTCTCCAAGGGCATCATGGGAGAGAAGGAGCTGAGCTGGAAGGGCATCGGCGGACTGTTTCAGAAGCGGAAAAAGGCTGCCCCGGCGGCGGAAAAGGAGGACTGAAGCGGCATGAGCGAAACAAACGTTCTTCGTATGGAAAACGTCACCATGCAGTTTGGCGGCGTTGTGGCTGTGAATGATTTGTCTCTGGACGTGCCGGAGGGCAGGATCGTCGCCCTCATCGGCCCCAACGGCGCGGGCAAAACCACGGCCTTTAACTGCATCACCGGTGTTTATCAGCCGACCAACGGCCGGGTGGAATTCATGGGCAAGACCATGATCCGCAATCACCCCACCGGGAAAATGAAAAAGAACTACCTGGGTACCAACGGGGAAAAATACGCAAATGAGCGCAACATTGACCCCACCCCGGATCATGTGGTATCTCTGGGCATTGCCCGTACCTTCCAGAACATCCGCCTGTGGAAAAGCATGACGGTGTTTGAAAATGTGCTGGTGGCCAAGCATATGCGGGCGAAGCAGAACGTGTTTTCCGCCATTTTCCGGGCGAATGCCAAGGAAGAGGCGAGAATGCGGGAGGAAACCATGGCGCTGCTGCAAGAGCAGGGACTGGAGCAGTACAAGGATGAAATCGCCACCAGCCTGCCCTACGGCCTGCAGCGCCGTCTGGAAATTGCCCGCGCTCTGGCGACGGATCCCAAGCTGCTGCTGCTGGACGAACCGGCGGCGGGCATGAACCCCCAGGAGACCCAGGAGCTGGCGGAATACATCAAGGAAATCCGGGACAGACACCATCTGACGGTTTTCCTCATTGAGCATCACATGGATCTGGTCATGAAGATTTCGGATTACATTTATGTCATTGACTTCGGCAGTGAGATCGCCCGGGGCGTGCCGAAGGAAGTGCAGCAGAACAAGCGCGTGATCGAGGCGTATTTGGGGGTGACGGAAGATGCGTAACATTCTGGAAATCCGGGATTTGCAGGTGCATTACGGCGGAATCGAAGCGGTAAAGGGCATCAGCCTGGACGTGCCGGAAGGGGAGATCGTGACCCTGATCGGCGCCAACGGTGCGGGCAAAAGCTCCACCCTCCGCGCCATCGCGGGGCTGGTGAAGCCCTCCGCAGGAAAGATTTCCTTCCTGGACGAGGACATCACCGGCATGGATTCCAGCCTGATCGTGTCCAAGGGCATCACGCTGGTACCGGAAGGACGGCGGATTTTCCCGGACATGACGGTGCTGGAAAACCTGAAAATCGGCGCTTACCTGCGCAAGGACGATCTGACCGAGGACTTAAACTGGGTCTTTGACCTGTTCCCCCGTCTGAAGGAGCGCTCCTGGCAGGCGGGCGGCACCCTGTCCGGCGGCGAGCAGCAGATGCTGGCGGTGGGGCGCGCGCTCATGAGCCGCCCCAAGGTCATTATGATGGACGAGCCGTCTCTGGGACTGGCGCCCATCATCGTCAAGGGCATTTTCGAGATCATCAAGGAGATCAACAGGCAGGGCGTGACGGTTCTGCTCATCGAGCAGAACGCCAATATGGCGCTGAAAACCGCCAATCTCGGCTACGTCATGGAGACCGGCCGGATCACCCTCCACGGCAGCGGCGAGGAGCTGCTGGCCAACGAAGCGGTGAAGGCGGCTTACCTCGGGACGTAATGAATAAACGGCACAGCCGGGCTTCCGGAGCGGTACGTTCCCGGAAGCCCGGCTATTTCTGTCTGCGCAAAATTTTTTATAATGGGGATTGACATTTTCGAGATACGTGCTATTATATCGATAGTAATATATCGGTACTAAAATACCGATAATCAATATTTGGAAAGGTCGATTTTTATGGATAAAACATATGCACCCGTAACCACTGCCCAGGAACTGACCGAAGCATTGGCAAAGTGCCGCGCTGCCCAGGAGAAATTTGCCGCCTATACCCAGGAGCAGGTGGATAAAATTTTCCTGGCCGCAGCTACTGCCGCCAACCGGATGCGCATTCCTCTGGCCAAGCAGGCGGTAGCCGAAACCGGCATGGGCGTGGTGGAGGATAAGGTCATCAAGAACCACTATGCCGCCGAATATATTTACAACGCCTACAAGGATTCCAAGACCTGCGGCGTCATCGAGGAAGACACGGCCTACGGCATTCAGCGCATTGCCGAGCCTATCGGCGTCATCGCGGCGGTCATTCCCACCACGAACCCCACTTCCACCGCCATTTTCAAGACCCTGATCTCCCTGAAGACCCGTAACGGCATCATCATCAGCCCCCATCCGAGAGCGAAGGGCTGCACCATCGCCGCCGCCCGGGTGGTGCTGGAAGCGGCGGTCGCCGCCGGCGCGCCGGAAGGCATCATCGCGTGGATTGACAAGCCCTCTCTGGAGCTGACCAATCAGGTGATGGCGGAAGCCGACCTGATCCTCGCCACCGGCGGCCCCGGCATGGTGAAGGCAGCTTACTCCTCCGGCAAGCCCGCTCTGGGCGTCGGCCCCGGCAATACCCCTGCTGTGATCGACGACAGCGCCGATATTCTGCTGGCGGTTTCCTCCGTCATCCATTCCAAGACCTTTGACAACGGCATGATCTGCGCTTCCGAGCAGAGCGTGGTGGTGCTGGACAGCATCTACGACCGGGTCAAGGCGGAATTCGTCAAGCGCGGCTGCTACGTCCTGAACGGGGAGGAAATCGACAAGGTTCGTGCGACCATCCTGATTAACGGCGCATTGAACGCCAAGATCGTGGGTCAGTCCGCCCACACCATCGCGGCGCTGGCGGGCGTTGACGTCCCCGAAAGCACCAAAATCCTCATCGGTGAAGTGACCTCCACCGATCTCTCCGAAGCCTTTGCCCACGAGAAGCTGTCCCCCGTGCTTGCCATGTACCGGGCGTCCGACTTCACCGACGCCATGAACAAGGCGGACACCCTCGTCAAGGACGGCGGCTACGGCCACACAGCTTCCGTCTATCTGGACACGGTGAGCGGGAAGGAGAAGCTGGACGCCTTTGCGGAGAAAATGAAGGCCTGCCGCATTCTGGTGAACACCCCGTCCTCCCACGGCGGCATCGGCGACCTGTACAACTTCAAGCTGGCTCCCTCCCTGACGCTGGGCTGCGGCTCCTGGGGCGGCAACTCCGTTTCCGAGAACGTGGGCATCAAGCACCTGCTGAACATCAAGACTGTGGCAATTAGGAGGGAGAACATGCTCTGGTTCCGTGCGCCTGAAAAGGTTTATTTCAAGAAGGGCTGCCTGCCCGTGGCTTTGGCCGAGCTGAAAAATTATCAGAAGGCCTTCATCGTCACCGACGCCTTCCTGTACCAGAACGGCTACACGAAGCCCGTGGAGGAGAAGCTGGACGCCATGGGAATCACCCACACCACCTTCTACAATGTAGCTCCCGATCCCACCCTTGCCTGTGCCAGAGAGGGCGCGGCGCAGATGGCGGCCTTCAAGCCCGATCTGATCCTCGCCATCGGCGGCGGCTCCGCCATGGACGCGGGCAAGATCATGTGGGTGCTGTATGAGCATCCCGAGGCGGATTTCCAGGACATGGCCATGCGCTTCGTGGATATCCGCAAGCGTGTCTACACCTTCCCCAAGATGGGAGAAAAGGCCTATTTTGTCGCCATCCCCACCACCGCCGGTACCGGCTCCGAGGTGACCCCCTTCGCCGTCATCACCGATGAAACCACCGGCGTCAAGTACCCGCTGGCGGACTATGAGCTGCTGCCGAAAATGGCCATCGTGGACGCCGACATGATGATGAACGCCCCCAAGGGCCTGACCGCGGCCTCCGGCATCGACGCCGTGACCCACGCCCTGGAAGCCTACGCCTCCATGATGGCCACGGACTACACCGACGGTCTGGCGCTGCGGAGCCTGAAGCTGATTTTCGAGAACCTGCCCTCCGCCTACGAAAACGGCGCGAAGGATCCCAAGGCTCGTGAGAACATGGCAAACGCCGCCTGCATGGCCGGTATGGCCTTTGCCAACGCCTTCCTGGGCGTGTGCCACTCCATGGCGCATAAGCTGGGCGCGTTCCACCATTTGCCCCATGGCGTTGCCAACGCCCTGATGATCGACGAGGTTCTGCGGTTCAACGCCGCCGAGGTTCCCGCGAAGATGGGCACCTTCTCCCAGTACGACCATCCCCACACCCTGGCGCGGTATGCTGAGGTTGCCGACTACCTGAAGCTGGGCGGCACCACGGACGAGGAGAAGCTGGAAAAACTGATCGCGGCCATCGACGAGCTGAAGGCCAAAATCGGCATCAGGAAGACCATCCGGGACTACGGCATTGACGAAACCGACTTCCTGACCCGTCTGGACAGCATGGTGGAGCAGGCCTTCGACGACCAGTGCACCGGCGCGAACCCCCGGTATCCCCTCATGAGCGAGATCAAGCAGATGTACCTCAACGCCTATTACGGCACCGACGAGACAAAGTAAGGGAACGCTTTTCTTTCCTGAATAACAAGCAAAGAAGCACATCCAGCCCGAGAAATCGGGCTGGATGTGCTTCTTATTTTTATTCCAGCGGTGCATTTCGCCTTCTATACTCTAGAAAGAACCGTTCTATTTATAAATAAGAATAAATTATTTTTCTTCTAGGTGTTGACAAATATGAGTCAACGTGCTATTATGCTCTCGAGGTGATTGACATGGCAAAGCTTATCTCCGAATGTCCCGTCTGCGGTAATGATTTGAATATCACAAAGCTTCAATGCCCCTGCTGTGGGATGGAACTTTCAAACTCTTTTGAAATCAGCCCCTTTGATAAACTGGACAATGACCAGTACCTGTTTCTTACCACGTTTCTGAAACACCGCGGAAACCTGAAACTGCTGCAGGAAGAACTGAACATCTCCTATCCCTACGCGAAGAAGAAACTGACGGAACTGCTCAGCGCACTGAATCTCACACAGGAAAACGACGAAACATTTATAAAGGAGGACGTTAATATGCAAATCCAGTTTGAAAGTAAGGAAAGCAATCGCGCCGGAGATATTGTCAGGGGGAGGCTCATGGAAAACGGCGGACGTGCCATCGTGACATCCATCAGTGGCAATCGGTACGGCATAAAAGCGGACACGGATGGTCAGCACATTCTGTGCAATGAACTGCCCCCAATCTATACCTATGATGTCTTTGACGTGATCGTCGATTTGTTAAAGACTCAGCCGAATTACAGAGCCGATAAGGGAAGCGCCCGAGGCCACAGGCTTGGTGAGGCCGGGTGTGAAGAAAACACCGTCGCAGGCGCTATTCTGAAAAACTACTTTGGCAAAAGTGCAGGCGAGTCCGGCGTTGACCCGGTGTTTGTGTTGGCCGCCGTTCTGGAGTGGGCGGGGATTGCGCATAATTGCCGGGGCTATCTGGAACTTACCGCAGCGTATTCGGAGGGAGTATAAACTTGCTGGTGTTGCTGTTATCCTTTATCCTGTCATTTCTTTGGTTCTTTCTATTTAAGCACAACAAATACTGAGCCTAGCCGTTTTGCGTCCCATTCTCCATTAATCAGCAAGAAGCACATCCTGCCTGAGAAGCGAAACAGAATATTTCCCCTCCTGCCCGCGGTTTTGGGACAGAAGGGGAAACTATTTTGAAATAATATCCTCTTTCCTGCCAATGCTAAGGAAAAAGAAGTTGATCTCATGGGGCCAATCTGGTCGGACGATCTGCGGATGTTCTGATCATCGACCACCCCGCCACAAAAAATCTGCGGGGCGGCTGCGTATCTTTTGCGACTTTCCTCTTGTTTTTTTCGGCGTGTGCGGTTATAATAATCCAAGATAAAAACAAGGAGGTCACTTTCATGGCTGTAAAAATTGAAAAGGATACCATCATCGGGGACGTTCTGGACATCGCGCCCCAGTCCGCGCCCCTGTTCTTCGCCATCGGTATGCACTGCCTGGGCTGCCCCTCTTCCCGGGGCGAGACCGTTGAGGAAGCCTGCATGGTTCACGGTGTGGACTGCGAGCCGTTCCTCGCCCAGCTGAACAATTTCCTGGAAGCCTACGAGGCCAACGAAGCCGCGAAGCAGAACGGATAAAATACCGGCAGCGCCATCCCGGACAATTGCCGGGATGGCTTTTTTCGTATAGAAGGAGGGACGCCCGTGAAAATTCCCCTTTCCAACCGCCTGCTGGCCTGCTGCGGCTATGTCAAGCCCGGCGACCGTGTGGCGGACGTGGGCTGTGACCACGGATATCTCGGCATTTACCTTCTGAAAAACGGCATTGCCGGTGCGGTCATTGCCTCCGACGTCCGGGAAATGCCCCTGCAAAGCGCCATCCGCAACGCGGAAAAATTCGGCGTGAAGGAGCGCATGTCCTTTTACCTGTCCGACGGCATCCGCGATGTTCCCCGGGAATTCGATTGCATGGTCTGCGCGGGGATGGGGGCGGACACCATGATGTCCATTCTGGACGCCGCGCCATGGCTGAAAAGCGAACGCTACCGCCTGATTCTCCAATGCCAGAGCAAGCGGCCGGAGCTGCGCCGGTATCTGTACCGTCAGGGCTACGCCATCCGCCGGGAGACGCTGGCGAAGGACGGAAAATTCATCTACCCCGTCATGGAGGTGGTCTACGCCCCCGGGGAGACGCTGACCGACGGCGAATATTACATCACCCCGGCACTGCGCCGCAGCGGCAGCGAGCTGCTCCCGGCCTTCCGGGAGAGCGTCCTTTCCGGCCTTCGCAAGACCGTGGCAGGGCTGTCCGGCGGGGACGAGGAAAAATACAGGCACTACAAGGCGATTTTGGAGGAACTGACCGATGACGACCGTAGCTGACATTCTTAAGTACGTAGAAACCCTTGCCCCAACCTACATGAAAATGGACTGGGACAATGTGGGGCTGCTCTGCGGCAGCCGGGAGACCCCCGTTACCAAGGTTCTCGTGGCGCTCGACCCCTTCGAGGGGGTGTGCCGGGAGGCGGCGGAGTGGGGCGCGGAGCTGATCGTCACCCACCATCCAATTATTTTTGACCCGCTCAAATCCGTGACGGAGGAAACGACCGTCGGCCGGAGCATCATGACCCTTTGCCGCCACGGCATCAGCGCCGTCAATGCCCACACCAATCTGGACTGCGCCCCGGGGGGCGTCAACGACGTGCTGGCAGACACCCTGGGACTGAAGGACGTGGAGACCATCCCGCCCTTTTTCCGGGACGATCGGGGGCAGCAGTGGGGGCTTCTGCGCCGGGGCAGGGTAGAGGAGCAGTCTCTTTCCCAATTTCTGGAAACGGTCAGGAGCAGCCTGAACGCCGAGGGACTGCGCTATGTGGACGGCGGCAAGCCGGTTCGCCTGGTGGCGGTGGGCGGCGGAAGCTGTTCCGACGAGCTGATGAGCGCCTTCGAGGCCGGGTGCGACACCTTCGTCACTGCGGACATCAAGTACAATGACTTCTGGGACGCCCAGGCGCTGGGGATGAATCTGATCGACGCGGGACATTTTGCCACGGAGAACCCTGTCGTGGCCGTGCTGGCGGAAAAAATCGCCGCCGCGTTCCCGGGCATTCAGGTGAAAATTTCCGAAACCCACCGGGACTGCATGAAATTCCGGTCACGACAATTGCATGAGTAAACAAATTGCGAACGGAATTGCTATCTTTCATTCTCTTTTACATGAGGTTATGCTGTGTATCTGAAATCATTGGAACTGCAAGGCTTTAAGTCCTTTCCGGACAAGACGCTGATCCGATTTGGCGATGACATTACCGCCATCGTCGGCCCCAACGGCTCCGGAAAATCGAATATTTCCGACGCCATTCTGTGGGTCATGGGGGAACAAAGCTCCAAAACCCTCCGGGGCGCCAAAATGGAGGACGTGATCTTCGGCGGCACCCAGAAGCGTACCGCCGTAGGTTTTGCCGAGGCGACCCTGACGCTGGACAATTCCGACCGGGCGCTGGCCTACGACGCCGACGAGGTGATGGTCACCCGGCGCTACTACCGCTCCGGGGACAGCGAATACTATATCAACAAGCAGTCCGCCCGTCTGCGGGACATCAACGAGATGTTCATGGACACCGGCCTGGGACGGGAGGGCTACAGCAATATCGGCCAGGGCAGAATTGACGAAATTTTGTCTTTGAAAAGCGGCGACCGCCGGGAGATCTTCGAGGAAGCCGCAGGCATCTCCAAATATCGCCACCGCAAGGAGGAGACGGAGCGGAAGCTGGCCGCCACCGAGGACAATCTGCTGCGCATCGGCGACAAGGTCTCCGAGCTGGAATTGCAGCTGGAACCGCTGAAGCAGCAGTCGGAAAAGGCAAAAAAATATCTGGAACTGAAGGACGAGCTGAAAGGCGTGGAGGTGGCCGTGTGGCTGGACACGCTGGACAGGCTTTCCGCCGCTGCCAAGAAGGCGGAGGAGGACTACGCGTCCGCGTCCTTCGTTTTGCAGCAGGCCCACGACGATCTGGACGCCCTGTACCGTCAGGCAGACCAGCTGGGGGAGGCTCTGCGCACCCGGGACGGCGAACTGGAAACCGTCCGCCTGAAAGTGAATATGCTCTCCGCTACCCACCAGCAGCTGGACGGGCAGATGGCCGTGCTTCGGGGAAATGTGGAGAACAACAACGCCAACATTTCCCGGATTGAGGAAGAGCTGAAAGGGCAGGAGGACCGCTCCGGCGGCATCGTGTCCCAGATCGACCAGACGAAGGCCAGAATTGGGGAAATCGAAGCGGCACTCACAGAAAAACGCCGGGAGCTGGACGAATTGCAGCACAAGCTCACCGCCATGACGGCCAATGCCCAGGGACTGACCAAGCAGTTTCTGGAGCTGCGGGGAAAGGAATCCTCTCTGGCGGCGGACGTCGCGGGGCGTCAGGCCGACGTGCGGGGTCTGGAAGAGAGCATGGCGCAGACCAAGGAGCGATTGGGGCAGCTGAATGCCGACCTGTCCGCCGGGGCGGCGAGACAGCAGGAAGCCCAGACCAATCTGGATAATTGCCGTAAGGAGCTGAAAAAAGCCCAGGAGGAAGTGACCGCCGCCAACAACACCATCGCGGGCTACGCCCTCCGGCAGAATACCCGGGTCAAGCGCCGGGACGAATTGCAGGAAAAAATCCGGGACATGACCTCCCGGCGGGATTCCGTGACGGCCAAGGCCAGAGTGTTCCGGGCAATGGAGCGGGATTTTGAAAGCTACAACAAGGCCGTCCGCATGGTGATGCAGGAGGCCCAGCGGGGCGCGCTGCGGAATATTCACGGCCCCGTGTCCCGGCTGATCCGCACCGAGGACAGCTATACGGTGGCCATTGAGATTGCCCTGGGCGCGGCCATGCAGCAGATTGTGGTGGGGACGGAGCAGGACGGCAAGGCGGCCATCGGCTACTTAAAACGCACCGGCGGCGGCCGGGCGACCTTCCTGCCCCTGTCCAACATCCAGGGCAGGAGTCTACAGGAAAACGGGCTGGAAAATTGCCGGGGGTTCGTGGGCATTGCGTCTGAATTGACTGCGAGCGACGAAAAGTACCGGGGCATTGTGGAAAATCTGCTGGGTAGGACGGTGATTGTGTCCGACATGGACGCGGCCATTGCCATGTCCCAGAAATACCGGGGACGGTTTAAGATTGTCACCCTGGACGGTCAGGTCATGAACCCCGGCGGCTCCATGACCGGCGGCTCCGTAAATAAGGAAGCTGGCATTCTGTCCCGTGCCAACGAGCTGGAAAAGCTGACGGCGCAGGAAAAGAAGCTGGAACAGGAGCTGCTGGTTGCCCAGGCGGACTTGCAGGAAGCCCAGCGGCAGTGCGACCAGGTGGAATTCCAGATGAAGGCGGCGCAGGATCAGCTTCGAGGCGCGGAGGATCAGGTGCTGCGCCTGCAGGGACAGGAGAAGCAGTTTGAGATTTTGCTGAATGCCATCGTGGAGGCGGAGACCTCCGCCCAGCGGGAGCGGGATTCACTGAACGCGCGGCAGGCCTCCGACCGGGAGCGCTATGCCGCCCAGCAGGCGAAGATTCAGGTGTACACCCAGCAGCTTGCCGAGACCCGGCAGACGCTGGCACAGCTGGAAGGCAGTCAGACGGAAGCGGCGGAGGCAAACGCCGCCATCACCGGGCAGATGACGGAGCTGAAAACCGCGGAAGCGGCGCTGGAAGCCGAGCGGGACACGGCGCTGACCCACATTGCGGACTTGCAGAACCTCCGGGCGGCCATGGAGGGCGACCGGGAGAAGAAGGAAGCCCTGGCAGATGCCATCCGGGAGGACATCCTCCGCCTGGAAGGGGAAATTGCTCAGCTGAAAGTCAAGCAGGAGGAAAACGACGCGGAGTCCGACCGGATGAACGCGCTGCTCCGAAAGACCCAGGAAGACCGGGCGGAAGCGGAAGCCTCCAAGACCCGGGCGGAGCGGGACGCACAGGAAAAGAACAAGGACATTCTCAACATGGAGCGCGCCTGCGCCTTGCTGGAGCAGAAAAAGGTCACCTCCTCCATGGAGGAAAAGCAGATCGTGGACAAGCTGTGGGATTCCTACGGCCTGACCCCCGGCACCGCCCCGGAGCATCGGGGAGAGATCGAAAACGTCACCGCCGGAAACCGCCGCGGGGCGGAGCTGAAACGGAAAATTGCCGCGCTGGGCACGCCCAACCTGGGCGCCATCGAGGAATACGCCCGGGTCAACGAGCGCTACACCTACCTCGCCGGGCAGCGGGACGACGTGCTGACCTCCAAGCGGGAGCTGGAAAGCGTCATCCGGGACATCACCAAAGAGATGACCACCATTTTTGTTTCGGAATTCGGGAAAATCGACCACTATTTTGGGCAGACTTTTGAAGAAATGTTTGGCGGCGGCAAGGGACAGCTGGTTCTGGAAGACCCGGAAAATCCCCTGACCTGCGGCATTGAGATTCGCGTCCAGCCCCCCGGAAAGCAGGTCAAGACCATCACGCTGCTCTCCGGCGGCGAGAAGGCCTTCGTGGCGACGGCGCTGTACTTCGCCATTCTGAAGGTGCGGCCGACGCCCTTCTGCCTGTTGGACGAGATCGACGCGGCACTGGACGACCGGAACGTGGAGCGGTTTGCAAGCTATCTTCACAATCTGGCGAAGAAGACCCAGTTCATCGTCATCACCCACCGCCGGGGCACCATGGAAGCCTCCGACGTGCTTTATGGCGTGACCATGCAGGAGCAGGGCGTGAGCAAGCTGCTGCGGCTGGATTTGAACCAGATGGAAGAATATTTGGGAATCGTGGAGTAAAGGAGAATTTTATGGGCTTTTTTGACAAAATCAAGGCCGGACTGACCAAGACCCGGGAGGCGCTCAGCGGCACCCTGGGCAGTGTGTTTTCCGGCTTTTCCGAAATCGACGACGATTTTTACGATGAGCTGGAGGAGAGCCTGATCCTGGCGGACCTGGGCGTGGATACCTCCGTCAAGGCTGTGGGGCGGCTGCGCAAGGCCGTCCGGGAGCAGCACCTGAAAACCACGGCGGAAGCCCGGGAAGCGTTGAAGGAAATTCTCGTGGACATGCTTTCCGTGGGAGACACGGAGCTGAATCTGTCCACCCACCCCAGCGTGATTCTGGTCATCGGCGTCAACGGCGTGGGCAAGACCACCACCATCGGCAAGATCGCAAAGCAGCTGACCGCTCAGGGAAAGAAGGTCATGCTGGTGGCGGGAGACACCTTCCGGGCGGCGGCCGCCGACCAGCTGGAGATCTGGGCAGGCAGAAGCGGCGCATCCATCGTCCGCCAGCACGAGGGCGCGGACCCGGCCTCCGTGGTGTTTGACGGCATTCAGTCCGCCAAGGCCAGGGACGTGGACGTGATTCTCATCGACACCGCCGGACGGCTGCACAACAAGACGAACCTGATGAACGAGCTGAACAAAATCAGCCGCATTGTGGCGCGGGAGCTGCCCGACGCCGCCAAGGAGGTTCTGCTGGTTCTGGACGGCACCACCGGCCAGAACGGCCTGATTCAGGCAAAACAGTTCAAGGAAATTGCGGGGGTCACTGCCATTGCCCTGACCAAGCTGGACGGCACCGCCAAGGGCGGCATTGTCATCGCCGTGGCGGACGCGCTGCAAATCCCCGTGAAGTTCGTGGGCGTGGGGGAGCAGGCGGACGACCTGATGCCCTTCAGTGCGAAGGAATTCGTGGAAGCATTGATCTGAGGAAGTATCATGAAAGTAGTTTTGGCAAGCAAAAACAGACATAAATGGGAAGAAATCCGGAAAATCACCGAGAAATTTGACATGGAGCTGGTGATGGAGTCCGACCTGGGCGTGGACATTGACGTGGAGGAAACGGGAACCACCTTTGAGGAAAATTCCTTTCTGAAGGCCAACGCCGTGATGCAGGCCACCGGGCTTCCGGCGCTGGCGGACGATTCCGGCATTGCCGTGGACGCCCTGAACGGGGAACCCGGCATCTATTCCGCCCGGTACGGCTTTGACGATACCTTGGACGACTGGGGCAGATTGCAGCTGCTGCTGAAAAACACGGAGAACGTCCCCGACGGCCGGCGGCAGGCGCAGTTCGTCTGCGTCATCACCATGGTCACCCCCGAGGGCAAGGTGATCCAGGCTCGGGGCGAGGTGCATGGCGAGCTTCTGCGCGCCCCCGCCGGGACGGGCGGCTTCGGCTATGACCCCATTTTCTACTATCCGCCCTTCGGCAAGACCCTGGCGGAGGTGACGCCGGAGGAAAAGAATCAGGTGTCCCACCGGGCGGTTGCGCTGCGGGCATTTTACGACAAACTCAAGGAGGAAGGCTATGCTGACAAGTAAACAGCGCGCCGAGTTCCGGGCGCAGGCGAACAGCTTGGAAACCACCCTGATGGTGGGCAAGGACGGCGTAACGGAGGCGGTCATCGCGGAAGCGGACAAGCTGCTTACCGCCCGGGAGCTGGTGAAGGGCAAGGTGCTGGAAACCGCGCTGATGAGTGCGCGCGAGGTGTCCGACGCCATCTGCGAGGCCACCGGCGCCGACGGCATTTCCTGCGTCGGTTCCAAATTCGTCATCTGGCGGTTCAGCGAAAAATGCCAGGCCGAGCGCAACCAGACCGGCCGCGCCAAGCACAAGGAGACTCCCAAGTCCAAGGCCGACCCCGTTGGCAAGGGCGTCCGCGCCCGCCGTCAGGCCGCCCGTCAGGCGCGGGAGCAGCGCAACCAGTATTTCCGGGAGCAGGCCATCGAAAAGTCCATCGAGAGAAGCCGGGAGCGGCAGCAGAGAAAGCAGAAGTGACCCAGACGGTGCCATAAAAAGCAAACACGGTATTTTTCTTTCGCGTTTTGCGGGATAAACAGGTACAGGAGCGGTGCAAATGGAACGAATCGGCATTTACGGCGGAACCTTCAATCCCCCCCACATCGGCCATATCCAGGCGGCGAAGCAGGCGGTCGCGGCGCTGAACCTCGACGCTCTGGTGATCATTCCCACGAGTATTGCGCCCCACAAGGCGATTCCCGAGGATTCACCCAGCCCAAGGCAGCGCCTCGAAATGCTGCGCATTGCCGCGGCGGACTGCCCGAAGGCCGAGGTTTCGGACATCGAGCTGAACCGGGGCGGCGTCAGCTACACCTTCCAGACCGTATCGGAGCTGAAAAAGCGCTATCCTGACGCGGAGTGGATTCTGCTGATGGGCAGCGATATGTTCCTGTGCTTCGATCAGTGGAAGCAGCCAGACGACATCCTGAAAAATGCAGAGCTGGGCGTTTTCTACCGGGGCAGCAAGGGGGAAAAGGCCGCCGTCGCCGAGAATCAGGCGAAGTTGGAACAGCGTGGAGCAAAAATCCGGCTGGTGGAAAACGACGTCGTCGATATTTCCTCCACCCAGCTGCGGCGGATGCTGGCGTTTCACTGCGCGGGTCCGTTCCTGTCCCCGGGCGTGGCGGCGTACATTCGGGAACACGGGCTGTACGATGTAGATGCCCAATGGAAAAATCTTCCTATGGGAGAGCTGGAGCAGGTGGTCGTTCGGCTGCTGAACCCCAACCGGGTGGCGCATGTTTTAGGCTGCCGGGATACGGCGGTGGCACTGGCCAAGCGATGGGGCGCGGACGTGACCGACGCTGCCAGAGCCGGCATTCTCCACGACATTACCAAGGCGCTGGACGGGCCGCTGCAGTTGACAGTCTGTGCCGAATATGGTAAAATATTAGGCGAATTTTCAAGAAAATACCCCAGAACCCTTCACGCCCTCACCGGTTCCATGGTGGCGGAGCGGATTTTTGGGGAAAATGAGGCGGTGGTTTCCGCCATCCGCAGCCACACCACGGGAAAAGCAGACATGAATCTGCTGGAAACCATCATTTATGTGGCAGACTATATGGAGCCGAACCGGAGCTTTCCCGGGGTGGAACGGCTTCGGGAGCTGGCGTTTTCCGACCTGACCGCGGCGCTGAAGCTGGGGCTGGAAATGACGCTGGAACATCTGAAGGAGCAGGGAAACGAGGTCTCGCCGGAGTCCCGGGACGCGCTGGCGTGGCTCAACCGTCAGGAAACACAAACCATGTAGAAAGGAAGAAGTTATGTTAACTCCAAAAGAAATTGCTTACGAGGTTACCAAGGCGCTGGACGCCAAAAAAGGACAGAACATCAGGCTGCTGAAAATTGACCGGGTCAGCTCTCTTGCGGATTACTTTCTGATCTGCACCGGCACCTCCAACACCCACGTCAAGACGCTCTGCGACTATGCCGAGTACACGCTGGAGCAGCTGGGGGAGCAGATGCTCAGCCGGGAAGGCCACCGGGGCAATTCCTGGGAGCTGCTGGATTACGGCAGCATCGTCGTCCACGTTTTTACCGAGGAAGCCCGGAAGTTCTACGATTTGGAGCGCCTGTGGGCGGACGCGGAACTTGTGGATATCCGGGATATCATCATCGAAGAGAATTAGTATATATCCGGCTGACCGAAATGCAGCCGGTTTGAGAGGTGTGTTCGGCATGAATTACGATTACGCAGAAATTGAGGCCAAGTGGCACAGGTACTGGCAGGAGCATAATACCTTCTACACCGACGTGTGGGATTTCTCCAAGCCCAAATACTATGTGCTGGATATGTTCCCGTACCCCTCCGGCGTCGGCCTGCACGCAGGTCATCCCGAGGGCTACACGGCGACGGATATCGTCTCCCGTATGAAGCGGATGCAGGGCTACAACGTGCTGCACCCCATGGGTTATGACTCCTTCGGCCTGCCGGCGGAGCAGTACGCCGTGAATACCGGTCATCATCCCAACGGTTTTACCCAGAAGAACATTGAGACCTTCTCCGCACAGCTGAAGGAGCTTGGCTTCGATTACGACTGGTCGAAGATGATCGCCACGTCCGACCCGTCCTTCTATAAGTGGACGCAGTGGATCTTCAAGAAGCTCTATGAGGCGGGCTACGCCAAGCGCATCGAGATGCCCGTGAACTGGTGCGAGGAGCTGGGCACCGTGCTCAGCAACGATGAGGTCATCGACGGCAAGTCCGAGCGGGGCGGCTATCCCGTGGTCAAGAAGAACATGATGCAGTGGGTCATCGACCAGCCCGCCTTTGCGGAGAAGCTGCTGGAAGGGCTCAACGAGATCGACTGGCCGGAATCCACCAAGGAAATCCAGCGCAACTGGATCGGCAAATCCACCGGCGTGGAGGTGGACTTCCAACTGGTGGGCGGCGGCGAATTCTCCATCTACACCACCTGCATCGAGACGATTTACGGCATTACCTTCATGGTGCTTGCCCCGGACGGCAAGATCGTGCAGAGCCTGATGGATCGGGTGCAGAACAAGGAAGCGGTTCAATCGTACATCGACGAATCCGTGAAGAAGAGCGACATGGATCGTACCGAGCTGAACAAGACCAAGTCCGGCTGCCGCCTGGAGGGCGTCTACGCCATCAACCCCGTCAACGGCAAACAGGTGCCCGTGTTTATCGGCGACTTTGTTCTGGCGAGCTACGGCACCGGCGCGGTCATGGCCGTTCCCAGCCACGACCAGCGCGACTTTGAATACGCCCAGGTGCATAACATCCCCATGATCCAGGTCATCGACGGCGCGGACGTGTCCGAGCACGCCTTTGAGAAGCAGGATTATCTGGGCAAGGGCTGCAAGCTCATCAACTCCGAGGAGTTCACCGGCCTGACGGTGGAGGAGGCCAAGGAGGCCATCACCTGCAAGCTGGAAAAGGCCGGCGTGGCCAGAAGAAAGGTCAACTACCATTTCCGGGAGTGGATCTTCGCCCGTCAGAGATACTGGGGCGAGCCGGTTCCCTGCGTGTACACGGAAGACGGAAAAATCTATTTCGTGCCGGATGACGAGCTGCCGGTGATTCTGCCGGAGCTGGAGGATTACAAGGGACGCAACGGTCAGGCGCCGCTGGAAAATGCCACCGAGTGGAAGAAGTATGACCGGGGCGGCATTCACGGCGTCCGGGAGACCTCTACCATGCCCGGAAGCGCCGGTTCCTCCTGGTATTATTTCCGCTATATCGACCCCAAGAACGACAAGGTGTTCTGCGATCCCGAGCTTGCGAAGCACTGGATGCCCGTTGACCTGTACGTGGGCGGCCCGGAGCACGCCGTGGGTCACCTGATGTATTCGAGAATCTGGAATCGCTTCCTGTACGATCAGGGCTTATCTCCCGTGAAGGAGCCGTTTAAGAAGCTGGTGCATCAGGGCATGATCCTGGGCGAGAACGGCATCAAGATGGGCAAGCGTTTCCCGGAGTTCGTGGTGAATCCCAGCGACGTGGTGCGGGAATACGGCGCGGATACCCTGCGGCTGTACGAGATGTTCATGGGACCGCTGGAGGTATCCAAGCCCTGGAGCACCACCGGCGTGGTGGGCGCGAAGAAGTTCATCAGCCGCGTCTGGAACTTCTTCACCGAGGAGAAGAACATCACCGATACCGACGACGGCAAGCTTACGAAAATCTATCACCAGACGGTGAAGAAGGTCACCTCCGACTTTGAGGCGCTGGGCTTCAACACGGCCATTGCCCAGATGATGGTGTTCGTCAACGAGGTCTATAAGAACGGCAGCTGCCCCAAGGCTTATGCCGAGGGCTTCATCAAGATGCTTTCCTGCATCACGCCTCACGTGGGCGAGGAAATCTGGCAGCTGCTGGGGCATGACGATACCATTGCCTACGAAAGCTGGCCGACCTATTCCGAGGAAAAGTGCAGGGATTCCGAGGTGAACATTGCGGTGCAGGTCAACGGCAAGATGCGCGGCACCGTGCTGATGACGGCCGACCTTTCCAACGAGGAAGTGGTGGCAAACGCCGTTGCGGACGAAAAGATTGCCAAGTTCCTGCAAAAGCAGGGCGGGCAGATCGTGAAGACCATCGTGGTCAAGAACAAGCTGGTCAACCTGATCGTCAAGTGATTCCATTTCCCGAATGGGTTCGGATTTTCTTTGGAGTTCGGTATAATTTGTGAATTTTTAGAATTATTCCTTGACAATTCGGGAAAGAACAATTATAATGTATCAAGCCGGTATGGCCCTGAAAGCATCCTGGATTGAGCCGGATGCCATCGGAGGGAGGGAAAACAATGTCTGAAATTCGCGTCAAGGAGAACGAGTCTCTGGAGAGCGCTCTGCGTCGTTTTAAGCGCAGCTGTGCCAAGGAAGGCGTGATCGCTGAGGTTAAGAAGCGCGAGCATTACGTCAGCCCCAGCCTGAAGCGGAAGCAGAAGTCCGAAGCTGCCCGTAAGAACAAGAGAAAGTTCTACTAATCCCTCATGAAAACAGTTAAAACCGCTCTGGGTGACCAGAGCGGTTTTTAGTTTCTCAAGAAAGGCCGTTGGCCTTTCTTGAGAAAGAGGTTGCAGTCTGCTGCGCGCACGCCTTGGCCGCCATAGGCGGCCAACTCGCACACTTCGCAGCCTGAGAGGTATTTTGCGTCAGGTACACGCCCTGACGCAAAATGATTCAAACTTTATTTGCCGCCTGCTGGAGGCAAACTCTGCGAGGCTTTAAATTTCCCTCACAGCCGTCGGCTGTGAGGGAAATTTTTACATCTTCTCCGGGGCGGAGAAGCCCAGGATGTGGATGCAGGTTTCCAGAATGTTTTTGGCTAAGCCCAGCAGGGCGATGTGGCCGGCCTTCAGGGTTTCGTCCGCTTCCTTGAGGACGGGAGTTTCGTGGTAGAACTTGTTCACTGCGCCCGCCAGTTCGTAAATGTAGGCGCAGATCAGGTTGGGGGCGGAGGAGGCAAGAGCGGTTTCCAAGGTGGGCTGCAGGCGGGTGATGACGTTCATCAGATCCTTGGCAGAGGGGTTCGCAGGCGGCTGAATGGGCAGGTGCACCCAGTCGCCGTATTTCGCCAGAATGGACTTGATACGGACGATGGTGTAGAGAATGTAGGGGCCGGTGTTGCCCTCGAAGGCGGCGAAGCGCTCCAGATCAAAGTTGTAATCCTTGGTGGGCTGGTTGCTGAGATCGCCGTATTTCAGGGCGGCAAGGGCAATTTTCGCGGTGGTATCGTCCACTTCGGAGGCGTCCACGATTTTGTTTTCCACGACTTTTGCCCGGACGAAGGCCGTCATGTCGGCAATGAGGGTTTCCAGACGGAGCACGCCGCCGTCCCGGGTCTTGAAGGGCTTGCCGTCCTTGCCGTTCATGGTGCCGTGGCCGATATGCTCCAGGGCAGTGGTGTCGGGGACAATGCCGCACTTCCGGGCGGCGCGGAACACCTGCTCAAAGTGCAGCGCCTGCCGCTTGTCGGTGACGTAGAGCATCTTGTCGGGGTGCCAGTCCTGCATCCGCTGAACCATGGTGGCAAGGTCGGTGGTGGCGTAGATGGAGGAGCCGTCGGATTTGACCAGAATGCAGGGGGGAACCTCCTTCTTGTCCGTTTCCTCCGCCACGGGAATGACCCACGCGCCCTCGGAGAGGACGGCGCAGCCCTTTTCCTTCATCTCCGCGACCATGGCGGGGATGTAGGGGTCGGCGTCGCTTTCTCCCAGCCACTTCTCAAAGTGGACGTCCAGGCTGTCGTAGATTCGCCGCAGGTCGGGCAGGGACACGTTCATGATGTGCTGCCAGATGGCGCGGTAGCCCCGACGGCCTTGCTGCAATTCAAAGGTCGCGGTGTGGGCGCGCTGGGCAAAGGCTTCGTCCACCTTTTTCCGGGCGGAGGCGGCGGGGTAAAGCTCCTCTAAGTCCGACAGGGTGAAGGGCGGCTCGGCGGGGTATTCTCCCGTAAAATCCGGGTCAAAATAGGGAAGGTTCGGCTGCCGGTCTTGCAGCTCCGCGATGATCAGACCCATTTGCAGACCCCAGTCCCCCAGATGCACGTCGCCGATGGTGTTGTAGCCGAAGAAGGCATACAGCCGCTTCATGGCTTCGCCGATGATGGCGGGGCGCAGGTGGCCGATGTGCAGGGGCTTTGCCACGTTGGCACCGCCGTAGTCCACCACAATGGTTTTGCCCACGCCGGTTTTTGCAACGCCAAAGCCGGGGGCGGTGCGCATGGCTTCCAGATAGGTTTCCAGGAACGCCCCGGAGAGCTTCAGGTTGATGAAGCCCGGCATGACGGCTTCCACCAGAGAATAGTCGGCGGCGTCCAGCTTCTCCGCCACCGCCTTTGCAATCTGGATGGGGGCGCAGTGGTACTGCTTGGCGGCGGCCAGAGCGCCGTTGCACTGGTATTCGCACAGGTCGGGGCGGTTGGAGACCGTCACCCGGCCGTAGGAGGCGTCATAGCCCGCGTCGGCAAAGGCGCGCTCCATTTTTTCGGTGATGATATCAAGAATTTTTTCCATATCTTACTCCATGCTCCTGAGATGAAATTAACCTTGCTGCTTCCGCTCGGCCATCCAGGCGAGGTAGTCGTCGTAGGTGCCGTACTTGTCGAGGATGGTGCCGTCCGGCTGGAAGGCAATGACCCGGTTACAGGTAGAGGTCAGCAGCTCGTGGTCGTGGGAGGCCAGCAGCACCACGCCGGGGAAAGCTTCCAGGCCCTTGTTCACCGCCTGAATGGACTCCATGTCCAGATGGTTGGTGGGCTGGTCGAGAAGCACCACGTTGGCCCCGGAAAGCATCATCCGGCTGAGCATACAGCGCACCTTTTCACCGCCGGAGAGGACGTTTACGGGCTTGAACACATCCTCGTTGCTGAACAGCATCCGCCCCAGGAAGCCCCGGAGGTACACGTCGTCCTTCTTGGCGGAATACTGACGCAGCCAGTCCACCAGCTCCATCTGATTCCCGTCAAAGTAGGGGGAGTTGTCCTTGGGCAGGTAGCTGCGGATGGTGGACACGCCCCACTTGACGCTGCCCTCGTCCGGCTCCAGCTCGCCCATGAGAATTTTGAACAGGGCGGTCTGCGCCAGCTCGTTTTCGCCTACGAAGGCGATCTTGTCCCCCCGGTTCACGGAGAAATACACTTTGTCCAGCAGCTTCACGCCGTCCACGGTGACGGATACGTCCTTCACGGTGAGGACGTCCTTGCCCAGCTCCCGCTCGGCCTGGAAGCCCACGAAGGGATAGCGGCGGGTGGAGCAGGGCATTTCCTCCACGGTCAGCTTGTCCAGGAGCTTGCGGCGGGCGGTGGCCTGCTTGGCTTTGGCCTTGTTGGCGGAGAAGCGCTGGATGAACAGCTGCAATTCTTCAATCTTTTCCTGATTGCGCTTGTTCTTGTTGCGCAGCATGGCCTGCACCATCTGGGAGGACTCGTACCAGAAGTCGTAGTTGCCCACGTACATTTTGATCTTGCCGTAGTCGATGTCCACGGTGTGGGTGCAGACGGTGTTCAGGAAGTGGCGGTCATGGCTCACGGCGATGACCATGCCGGGGAAGTCCAGAAGGAAATCCTCCAGCCAGTTGATGGCTTCGATGTCTAAGTTGTTGGTGGGCTCGTCCAGCATGACGATGTCGGGGTTGCCGAACAGCGCCTGGGCCAGCAGAATTTTCACCTTGAGACGGGGGTCAACGGAGGCCATCTGCTCATAGTGCAGCTCCGTGCCGATGCCAAGACCCTGCAGTAGGCGGGAGGCGTCGGATTCCGCTTCCCAGCCGCCCAGCTCGGCAAATTCGGCTTCCAGGTCGGCAGCCCGCAGGCCGTCCTCGTCGGTGAAGTCCGGCTTTTCGTAGATGGCGTCCTTCTCCTTCATGACCTCGTACAGATGGGCGTTGCCCATGATGACCGTGTCCATGACGGTGTAATCGTCATAGGCGTTCTGGTTCTGCTTCAGGACGGAGACCCGCTTGGTGGGGTCGATGGTGACGGAGCCGTTGGTGGAGTCCAGCTCTCCTGTGAGGATACGCAGGAACGTGGACTTGCCCGCGCCGTTGGCGCCGATGATGCCATAGCAGTTGCCGGGGAGAAATTGCAGGTCAACGTGCTGGAACAGCCACTGACCGCCAAACTGCATACCGAGATTGCTTACTGTAATCATTTCTTACTCCTTAAACCTTTCTCATAGCAGCATACCGCTGCACATAACTATACAGAATAATAATACCACATAATTTGAAATAATCAATCACGATTGCGCCAATTATGAATAAATCGAGAAATTTTTCCGAAAGCCCTTGCTTTTTTCCACAGGTGCGCTATAATATTAGCACTCAAATAGCTAGAGTGCTAAATAAACCAAGGATGTGTATTGATTATGGAAAAGCAGCAATTCAAAGCGGAGTCTCAGCGTCTTCTTGACCTGATGATCAACTCCATTTATACCCACAAGGAGATTTTCCTTCGTGAGATCATCTCCAACGCCTCCGACGCCATCGATAAGCTGGCCTATACGGCGCTGACCGACGACAAGGTGGGCATCAACCGGGACGAATTTGCCATCACCATCACCCGCGACCCCGAAAACCGCACCCTGACCGTCTCCGATAACGGCATCGGTATGTCGAAGGACGAAATGATCGAGAATCTTGGCACCATCGCCAAATCCGGCTCCCTGGGCTTCAAGCAGGCCATGGAGAAGAACGAGGACATCGACATCATCGGTCAGTTCGGTGTCGGTTTCTATTCCGCCTTTATGGTGGCTTCCTCCATCACCGTCATTTCCAGGAAGTACGGCGAGGACAAGGCATGGAAGTGGGTCTCTGATGGGGCGGACGGCTATACCATTGAGGAAACGGAAAAGGACGCCCCCGGCACCGACGTCATCATGACCCTGAAGGCCGATACCGAAGACGAAAAGTATTCCGAGTATCTGGAAGAATACGAAATCCGCAGCCTGATCCGGAAGTATTCCGACTATATCCGCTACCCCATTAAGATGGAGGTCACCAAATCCCGCCCCGTGGAGGAGCCTAAGGACGAGAATGCCGAGGGCGAGGAAAATAAAGCGCCCAAGTACGAGTCCTACACCGAGATGGAGACTTTGAACTCCATGGTGCCTATCTGGCAGCGGGACAAGAAGGACGTTACGGAGGAAGAGTACGAGACCTTCTACCGGGACAAGTTCTTCGACTACAATAAGCCCCTGCGTACCATCCACTACAACGTGGAGGGCAACGTCTCTTTCAAGGCGCTGCTGTATATCCCCGGCAAGGCGCCCTACGATTTCTACACCAAGGATTACAAGCGGGGCTTGCAGCTGTACAGCAGCGGCGTGCTGATTATGGACAACTGCGAGGATCTGCTGCCCGAGCACTTCCGCTTCGTCCGCGGCGTGGTGGACAGCCAGGATCTGTCTCTGAACATCAGCCGTGAAATGCTCCAGCACAACCGTCAGCTGACCATCATCGCCCGGAACATCGAGAAGAAGATCAAGTCCGAGCTGAAGGCCATGCTGGAAAACGACCGGGAGAAGTACGAGGAATTCTACGCCGCCTTTGGCCGTCAGCTGAAGTACGGCACCGTCTCCGACTACGGCGCGCACAAGGAAGCGACCCAGGATCTGCTGCTGTTCTACAGCCACAAGGAGGGCAAGCTGATCTCCCTGAAGGAGTATGTGGACGCCATGGCCGAGGGACAGGAAAAGATTTACTATGCTCCCGGCGAGAACAAGGAGCGCCTGAGCAAGCTGCCCCAGGTGGAGACCCTGACGAAGGAGGGCTACGACGTGCTGCTGTTCACCGAGGATGTGGACGAGTTTGTCCCCCAGACCCTGATGACCTACATGGAGAAGCCCTTCTGCAACGTTTCTACCGAGGATTTGGGCTTGCAGACCGAGGAAGAAAAGAAACAGGCAGAGGAAAAGGCCAAGGAAATGAAGGGACTGCTGACCTTCGTGAAGGAAACCCTGGGCGACCGGGTCAAGGAGGTCAAGCTGTCCTCCGAGCTGGGCAGCCACCCCGTGTGCATGACCCCTGCTGAGGGCATGAGCTTCGAGATGGAGAAGTATATGAAGCGGGCGAACCCTGAGTTTGCTTTCCCCGTGGGTCGGGTGCTGGAGCTGAACCCGGAGCACGAGGCGGTGCAGGCCATGCAGAAGGCCATGACCGAAGACCCCGAAAAGGCCAAGGACTACGCAAAGCTTCTGTGCTGCCAGGCGCAGCTCATGGCGGAGCTGCCGCTGGACGACCCCTATGCTTACACCGAGCTGGTGTGCAGGCTGATGAAGTAACTCCTGCAAATAAAAGGATTGCTTTTACTGCGTCCGTATGATAAAATATCCCCACCGAAAGAAAGGGAGGGTTTTGTATGTCCTACACATATTCGTATATCAGTGACGCCCTGTCGAACGGACTGCTGTCCGGGATTTTCAGCGGCGTTCCCACGACGCTGATCGGCATTGCCACTTATGTATTAAGCGCCCTGGGGCTTTACACCATCGCCAAGCGCCGGGGACTGAACCATCCATGGCTGGCCTGGATTCCTGTGGCCAGCGCGTGGATCGTGGGTTCGCTTTCCGATCAGTACCGCTATGTGGTCAACGGGGAGAATAAGTCCAAGCGGAAGGTTCTGCTGACGCTGAACATCATTACCACAGTGCTGAGCCTGGTGATGGTCGCGTGCGGAATCGGAATGGTGGCGCAGGCGCTGATCGGCGCTGCGGGAGGCATCGACGAGGAGGCCATGGTGCAGGCCGTGATAGGACCGCTGGTGGGCGTGCTGGGGCTGTGTCTGCCCCTGGTAGGCGTCGCCATTGCCTACGCGGTGATCTATTACATGGCGCTGTACGATATCTTCCGGTCCCTTGACCCCAATAACTGCGTGCTGTTTCTGGTGCTGAGCATCGTGTTCAGCGTGACGGAGCCGTTCTTCCTGTTCTTCAACCGGAACAAGGACGGCGGAATGCCCCCCAGACGCCCCGAGCCGGTCTGTATGCCCCCGGAACCGGACTGGTGCGACAACAGCCAGGACACGGGCAATACGGATTTCCTGTAATAAGACAAGAATCCTGCTTTTCTTCGGAAAGGCAGGATTTTTTTATGGTGTCAGAGAGATTTTGGGATGTCCGCTTTGTGCGGGCAAATGTTTCCGGTGCGGAACCATCTTTTTCCTGCCAGCCGGTTGACAACCGGGAAAATATCCGGTATACTAGGCAATATGCAATAAAAGACGGCTTCATTATTGGAGGAAATGACAAATGGTTATCAAATGGGATGTGACCATCCCCAAGCTGTCCGGGGATACCCCTCGCAGAGCGTACATCTATCTTCCGGAAAGCTACGACGAAGAACCCGACCGGCGGTATCCCGTCATGTACATGTTCGACGGGCATAACGTTTTCTTTGACGAGGACGCGACCTTCGGCAAGTCCTGGGGCATGAACGACTACATGGAGCGCTCCGGAAAGCAGCTGATCATCGTAGGCGTGGAGTGCAACCATCAGGGCAACTGCCGGCTGTCGGAGTATTCCCCCGTGACCTTTGAAAATGCCGAGCTGGGGAAAATCCGGGGCAGGGGCAGCATCACCATGAACTGGATGGTAAACGAGCTGAAGCCCTATATCGATGAGCATTTCCGCACCCTGCCCGACCGGAGAAACACCATCCTCGCGGGCTCCTCCATGGGCGGGCTGATGGCGCTGTACGGCGCGGCGGCCTACAATTCCGTTTTCCAGCGGGCTGCCTGCCTGTCCCCCAGCCTTTGGGTCGCGCCGGGAAAGGTGATGGAGCTGATCGCCAGGGCGCGTATCCGTCCGGACACGACCATCTACATGGACTACGGGGAAAACGAAATGGCCAACCATGTGGCAAGCCAGGCGGTCATCCCCTCCGCGGTGTACCTGCTGCTGACCAAGGGGGTCAATCTGGCCTTCCGTATTGTCCCCGGAGGAAATCATTCGGAGGCCAGCTGGGAAAAGCAGATCCCGATTTTTATGGAGTGCCTGGGACTTTAATAGAGAGAGCGAGAGGGGAAAGAAATGGAAATTCGCTACGAAAAACATTGGAGCGGCTGGCTGAACCGGGACATGGAGTTCAAAATCTACGGCAGCTGCGGCAAGCCTGTGATTTTTATTCCCTGTCAGGCGGGACGGTTCTGGGATTTTGAATCCTTCAAAATGGTGGACTACTGGGCGCCCTGGATTGAGTCCGGCAAGTGCATGGTCTTCTCCATCGACACCATCGACAATGAAAGCTGGGCAGCCATAGGCGCGGACAACCGCTGGCGCATTGAAAACCACGAAAAGTGGTACCACTACGTGGTGGACGAGCTGGTGCCTTATATCCGGCACGTCGCCGGTATGGCCAACGGACACGATCAGGGCATTATGACCTTCGGCGCGTCCATGGGCGCCATGCACGCCGCGAGCTTTTACTACCGCCGTCCCGACCTGTTCGACAGCTGCTTCGCCATTTCCGGCCTGTACGACAACAAGGAGTTCTTCGGCGACTACTGCGACGAACTGGTGTACGCCAACTGCCCCTGCCTGTATTTGCAGAACATGCCCGATAACCACTATTACAAGGCCATCTACAACAGCCAGAAGAGCCTGATCGTCTGCGGTCAGGGCGCGTGGGAGGAGCCGCTGCTGGAATCCACCCGCTGGCTGGACACGGTCTGCTGCCGGAAGGGCATCCACACCCGGTTTGAATACTGGGGCTACGACGTTGACCACGACTGGCCGTGGTGGTACAAGATGGTGCAGACTTACCTGCCTTGGTTTTTAGGCTAAAGATATAAGGAGTGAGAAACATGAAGAACTTCATATTCATCTCCCCGAATTTCCCCATGACCTACTGGAAATTCTGCCGGGAGCTGAAGAATAACGGCATGCGGGTGCTTGGCATCGGCGACAGCCCCTATGACGACCTGCTTCAGGAGCTGCGGGACAGTCTGGACGAATACTATAAGGTTTCCAGCCTGGAAAATTACGACGAGGTGTTCAAGGCCGTCGCCTTCTTCACCTACAAATACGGCAAGATCGACTGGCTGGAAAGCAACAACGAATACTGGCTGATGCGGGACGCGGCCCTGCGCACCGAGTTCAACATCACCACAGGCCCCAAGCTGGACGAGATGGATAAGATCAAGTTCAAGTCCTGCATGAAGAAGTATTACGCCAAGGCCGGTATCCCCACCGCCCGGTATCATCTGGTGGAGGGGCTGGAGGACGCCCTGGAATTTGCCCACACCGTGGGCTATCCCGTGGTGGTCAAGCCGGACAGCGGCGTTGGCGCCTGCAACACCTACAAGCTGCAATCCGACGAGGATGTCCGGTGGTTCATCAGCAATAAGGACGACGCCGTGTACATCATGGAGGAGTTCGTCAACGGCTATGTCCAGACCTTCGACGGCATCGTGGATTCCAAGGGACAGATGCTGTTCGAGTCCGGCAATATCACGCCCCTGTCCATCATGGACATCGTGAATACCCAGGGGGATTCCGTATACTATCTGGTAAAGGAGCTGCCGGAGAAGATCCGCAAGGCCGGACTTGCCACCGTGAAAGCCTTCGGCGTGAAAAGCCGCTTTGTCCATCTGGAATTCTTCGTTCTGAACGAAGATCAGGCGGGGCTGGGCAAGAAGGGGGACGTGATCGGTCTGGAGGTCAACATGCGCCCCTCCGGCGGCTACACCCCCGAGATGTACAACTACTCCCAGGAGACCGACGTATACAAGATCTGGGCGGACATGGTGGCCTTTGACTGCAACACCAAGCCCATCGGCGCCCATCATTTCTGCGCCTTCTACGGCCGCCGGGACGGACGGCACTACAAGCTGGACGATTACGAGGTCATGATGAAGTATGGCAGCAAAATGGTCATGTGGGGACGCATTCCCGACGCCCTCTCCGGCGCCATGGCGAACCAGATGTACGTAGCCAATTTCGACACGGAAGAAGAAATGATGGCCTTCTACAAAGACATGGCCGCGACATACGAGGGATAAAAGAGAACGACAGCCACGGCGGGTTTTCCTGCCGTGGCTGCTGTTGAAATTTATGCAGATATATGGTATAGTGAAGCCCGACAAGAAGGGAGAGTACGACATGAAGAAAATAACATGTATGCTGCTTGTGGGATTGCTTATTTTTGCATTATGCGCGTGTTCACAGAATAAGCAGTCTGCAATGTATATAAAGCCAAGCGATTTTTCGGAGGAAACCCAGGATGTTCTCAGCCTGTTTGATGATGAAATCCAGTTCTTCGACATTTCGTTTGATGAGACTGCGAAATCATATGCAATATCGATTTGGGTCTATCGTGACGGTGAATGGGTTGAAGACGGAACAACGGCTGGAAACATTGACCATTTAACCGGGAGAATAGCTGTGAGACTGACTGAAACAGGCTGTGATTTATATACCATCGATGAAAACGGCCATGTTAAGTATAGCTTCCCGACTGTAGACACGCCATTTGACGAATCCACAGGAATTGGCGGGACAAGAATTGACCGGGAGGTGCCGATTGTGCTGAATAAAGAAATCCCTCTTTGGGTCAAAATCGGGACAACCGCGAACAGTATGCGCGTTACGGATGTAACGGACGATTTCAGAAATGCTGAGTGCAATGCGGGAGTCGCCGTTACCCTTACGGTATCTGATGTAGAGGTGGACGCAAAATGAGTACAAAGAAAGCCATCGGCGATTCATTTGCTGCAATATTTATTTTACTTATTTCGCAGCTTATCGCCCAGGGCATTGCAACCGTGTTTGGCCTGATAAAAGTCCCGTCCGGAGTCTGCAATATAATTGCGGGGGCTTTATATGCCGGATTGGCGTATGCTTTCCTGAAAATCTTTGCCGCAAAAATTGTGAAGCTGCCTATGGCAGATTTGGGAATGCCTGAATTTGCCGTTAAAAAGAGATGGATTCTGACGGCTGTATTATTGCCGTCCCTGGTCAAAGGGAGCTATCTTCTGGCGTTCAGCGGTCAATACGTTTCGTCCAATATGAGCGGAACGCAAATTTTCAATACATTAAGCGCGGGCATTGCGTTTACCGGAATTGCGGCTGGATTTGTTGAAGAAATGGTATTCAGAGGTGTTATTCTGAATGTATTAAAGAAAAAGTGGAATATTAAGGCGGCGGTTATTGTCCCCTCGATATTATTTGGTTTTGTGCATATTCTGGGGATGAATTTTTCGGTAGGCAGTTGCTTGCTGGTCATTCTTGCCGGTACGATGGTCGGTGTTATGTTTTCCTTGATTGCAATCGAAAGCGGCTCCGTCTGGAACAGCGGAGTGGTACATGCCGTCTGGAATATTGTGATAATCGGCGGAGGACTGGCCATCGGGGAAAAAGCGGATGCATATTCCGTAATGACGTACGTTCTTGACTCCAAATTATTTGCCGTTACGGGCGGCGAATTTGGCGTTGAGGCATCCGCCATTTCACTGGTGGGATACATAATTGTGGCCGGTATGGCGCTTGCTATGATCCGGTCAGAAAAGAAAGTAGATCGGGTGCTTTAATGTGAAACCGAACGCCCCGGGCATCTGCCCGGGGCGTTTTGCGCTTATATCACAGTTTATGAAAAACCGGCTGCCGGTTTTCGAAGGTACAGACGTACCCGAAAATGTCTTTCAGAATGTCACAGGCGCGGAACGTATACTGCCCCACCCGGTTGCAGCGGTGGGCGTCGGAGCCGACGGTGACGATCTCGCCCCCCAGCTCCCGGAAGCGCCGGAAAATGTCGGCGGAAGGAAGAAAATCGCCGCAGCGGTCAACGCCACTGGTGTTCATTTCCAGCCCCTTACCCTTTGCGGCCAGAACCCGGAGAATTTCGTCGATGACCTCCCGGTGGGCGGCATAGGACAGGGGCGCGTGGGTGGGGTGACAGGGGGGCTTGCTGATGTAGGTCAGGTGCGCCAGTACGTCGAAATCCCCGTGAACCTGAACACAGGCCAGGGTTTCCTCCAGATACCGCTGCTCCACCTGATGAACGGTCTTTCCCTGCCAGAACGGCTCAAAATACACGTCAAACCCGTCCACAAAATGGATGGAGCCGAGGACGAAATCAAAGGGACGCCGGGCAAGGTCTTTCCGGAACTGCGCCGGATTATCCCGGGTAAGGCCAAATTCCACACCCCGCCGGATGGTCAGCCCGGGAAGCGAAAGATGGTCGTATTCTGCGTTGTAGTCCTCCGTGCGGAAGGTCAGGTCGCCCATCTGCCCGGTGGGGTCATAGTCCAGATGGTCGGTGAAGCAGATTTCCTTCAACCCGGCGTCCAGCGCCGCCTGCGCCATAGCGCGGCCGGTGTCGTGACCGTCAAAGGAAACCCGGGAATGCATGTGGAAATCAAACATCTCTCTCTTTCTCCTCCCAAAACAGGCGGAACGCCGTGGGCAGCGCCGCCTGGGCGTCGATCTGTTCAGTCGTGAACCAGGAAAAATTGCCGGACGCTTCGGAAACCTCCAGATAAATTCCCTTCATATTCCACTGAATGTGGGTAAAAATGTGCTTTCTCGAAACTTCCCGCAGAATTTCCCGGGGACGAAGCCCCATCCGCTCTGCCTCGGCCAGCGCCTGAGCCGTATCCAGATGTCCGGCCACATTGGGAAACTGCCACAGCCCCGCGAGAAGCCCTTTGTCCGGGCGCTTTTCCAGAGCGTATTTCCCATCGCATTGCAGAATGAACATGGTTCTGTCCTCCTGCCGCCGCTCCCGCTTGGGGGACTTGACGGGGAGGTCTTCCGCGGTGCCGTGCTGATATCCGAGACAAATCTCCCGACAGGGGCAGCTGCCGCATTCCGGCTTCCGATTGGGGCCGCAGACGGTGGCACCCAGCTCCATCAGCGCCTGGGTGAAGTCACCGGCTTCTTTTGGATAAATGGCGGTAAGCCTTTCCCGGACGTTAGCCTTCACGGCGGGCAGATCGATAGGGGAGGGGTCATCCGTCAGCCGGGAGAAGACCCGCAGCACATTGCCGTCCACAGCCGGGACAGGGAGGTCAAAGGCAATGGAGCAGATGGCGCCCGCAGTATACTCGCCGATCCCGGGCAGCGCCAGAACCGCATCATATTCCCTGGGAAATTGGCCGTTGTAGCGCTCCTGAATGACCTGCGCGGCCTTTTTCAGATTCCGCACCCGGCTGTAATAGCCCAGCCCCTCCCAGAGCTTGTGCAGAGCATCGTCGTCACAGCTTGCCAGAGCCTCCACGGTGGGCAGCGCGGCAAGGAAGCGGGCATAGTAGCCCTTGACGGCCTCCACCCGGGTCTGCTGGAGCATGATTTCCGACAGCCAGATGTGATAAGGCTCCTTGGTTTCCCGCCATGGCAGGCGGCGGTGGTTTTCCCGATACCACGGAAGCAGCAGCTCGGGGAGCATATGCAAATCCAGATTATCCATACCCAGCGTCTCCTTCTTGGTGAACATTTTACACCAGAAGCACCGGCACTGTCAAGGCGGCGTGGAGGGGAAGATAAAAAAGTTGGAAAAAGCGAAAATAGCACTTGCTTTTTTCTAAGAGATGTGGTATTATACTCAGGCATTTGGAAGAAGTGCGTATGCGCCAGTAGCTCAGTTGGATAGAGTGACTGACTACGAATCAGTAGGTCGGGGGTTCGAGTCCCTTCTGGCGTACCATGACGAGTGTTCTTATAGGATTTGATCCTTTGAGAACACCCGTCATTTTTATTGTCTATTTTGCGCCGGTTCGTAGCTGACATAGACACCTTTCCGGGTGTTGACTGTTACATCAGGCACGGGCATAGACGGGGTGTCCGGGATAAACAGAGCACCGACACAGTTGTAGTAGATGGTCAGTTTCTGTACCCATTCGCCGTTGATTTTCTTGGCTTGGTGAACCTCAATGTGGTTGACCAATTCGTTCAGCATCCGGGGCGTCAGCTTCTTGGCACGGGTGTACTTGCGGTTTTTAACCGTTTTATTAAAAACTAGTATCACACCAGCGATTGCCTCCGGCCCCGCTGCTGTCTGTCCCGAAACGTTTCCGATAAATACAGTAGATTATTTCACATTCATATGGTACAATCATTTTATCAAGCTGAACTTTTGGGGTGGACATATATGAGTCTGAATACAAATTCGCATACTTTGCCAACTGCATCTGATTTATCAACTGAAAAACGCAGCATATGTCTCATGAACGACTCCTTCCCTCCGGTGATTGACGGCGTGGCCAATGCGGTCACCAACTATGCCTCCGTCATTCAGCGCAGCTATGGCAACGCCACCGTAGTAACGCCCTACTATCCCGACGCCGACGACGGTATCTACCCCTTTCCGGTGCTGCGCTATCCCAGTATCGATACGACGAAGCTGGTTGGCTACCGGGCAGGTCTGCCCCTGTCCCCGGAGCTCATGGCACAGGTTGAGGGGCGTCACATTGACCTGATCCACAGCCACTGCCCCGTCACCTCCACAATCCTCGCCCGGATGCTGCGGCAGCGTCTGCATGTGCCGCTGGTGTTCACCTACCACACCAAGTTCGACATCGACATTGCCAATGCCATCCATAGCAGGCTGCTGCAGGAGGCCTCCATCAAGCTGCTGGTGGAGAACATCTCCGCCTGCGATGAGGTATGGACAGTCAGCCGCGGCGCAGGAGAAAATCTCCGTTCCCTGGGCTATCAGGGAGACTACATCGTCATGCCCAATGGCGTGGACATTCCGTCCGATCGCTTGCCGGAGGAGACGGTGCGCGCCGTAAGCGAAGGTCTTGACCTGCCGGAGGGTGTGCCGCTGCTGTTGTTCGTGGGACGCATGATGTGGTACAAGGGACTGCGGATCATTCTGGATGCGCTGAAACAGCTGAAAGGCGAGAGGCAGGACTTCCGCATGGTGTTCATAGGTAAGGGTACCGATGGAGAGGCCATCCGTGCCTATGCTGAAGAACTGTGTTTGGGCGACAAGGTATTCTTCCTGCCCCCCTGCTATGACCGGGAAATTATCCGGGCATGGTATTGCCGTGCCGACCTGTTCCTGTTTCCCTCCACTTTCGATACCAACGGTCTGGTTGTGCGTGAGGCGGCGGCCTGCGGCCTTGCCAGCGTGCTGATAGCCGGAAGCTGCGCCGCCGAGGACGTTACCGATGGGCGCAACGGCTTTTTCATTGAAGAAAACGCTGCTTCCATGGCGGCGATGCTGCGCCGCCTGGTGCCCCAGCGAGAGCTGCTGCGGCAGGTAGGCGAAAATGCCCGGCGGGAAATCTACATCTCATGGGACGCTTCCGTTGCCAATGCCTGCCGTCGCTATGAGGTGGTGCTTGACAACTTCCGCCGAGGGGTCTATCCCCCACGCGACACCCGGGTGGACGAATTGCTGCTGGACACGGCAGAGTCGCTGGACGCCATCAACCGTCTTCGTGCCATCCCCCAGCAGCTGCGCGCTGCCATGGACGAGGATGTCCGTCAGTGGCATGACGAGATACAGGAGAACCGTCTGAATGCGCAGGAGAATCGCCAGAAGTTACAGGAAAAGCTATCGCAATTGCGCCAGCAGATCGACCGATATCTGTAAGGTCGTTTATGGCAGCACCGCATAATTTGGCAAGAAGACTCAGCCAGGATTTTTGTCCCAATTCAAAGTTTGGAAAACGAAGGAATCCTGTATTGGTCAATTCCAGAAGGAATCCGGGTAAAAAGGAAAACAGATATTTTTTGAAAAGGCTGCCCCAAAGTGACTTTGCAAAATCACGTTGGGGCAGCCCCTTGTCTGTACACAAAAAGAGAATCCCCGCAGGAACTCCCCCGGTTACAGGCTTCGCAAGTTTCCGCGACCCAATCACCGGGTGCAAGCACAATACGAACATCCTGGTTTTGCTGGCCGGTCTTCCGCAATCCGTATTCAGGATAGACTATGCCGGAATAGTCCCTTCCTATGGCAATACCGCACAAAGAATTGCCAGGAGGTTCTTTAGAAAAAATCTTCCATTCCCCATTTTTCTGCGTGTATAAAGGTGAAGACACTAAAAAGGAGGCGGCGACATGGATGACAGTGAAATTCTCGATTTGTATTTTGCCCGGTCGGAACAGGCCATTGTTCAGACTGACCAGAAATACGGATTTTATTGTTACAGTATTGCCAAACGTATTTTATCCGACCCTCTGGACGCTGAGGAAAGCGTCAACGATACCTATTACTCCGCGTGGAAGCTGATTCCGCCCCGCAGACCCCAACGGTTTTCCACCTTCTTAGGAAAACTCACCCGGAATCTCGCCATCGACCGCTGGCGGAAAAATACCGCCGAGAAGCGGGGAAGCGGGGAGACCCAGCTGCTGCTGGACGAGCTGGCGGAGTGCGTCGCCGGAAGCGAAAGCCCGGAGACGGAGCTGCTTCGCAAGGAGCTGACCGCCTCGCTGAACCGCTTTCTGCGGAAGCTCCCGGAAAAAGACCGCACCGTCTTTCTGCTCCGGTACTACTATGCCGGTACAAAGGACGATATCGCCCGGAAGACGGGGCTGTCCTCCAATCAGGTGAAGTACATTCTGCAAAAAGTTAGAAAACAGTTGGCCGACACACTCAAAAAGGAGGGTTTACAATGACAGCTTATCAACTTTTCAGAGGACTGACCGGCGTGGACGGGGAGCTGCTGGCGGCAGTGGAGCTGGTGGATTCCCGGAAGGAACCTGCCCCAAAGAAACTGCCCGCAAGGAAAATCTGGCTTGTTGCAGCGGTCATTGCGCTGGCGCTGCTGCTGGCCGGGTGCGGAATCGCCTATGTGCTCAGCCTGAGACAGCTCGAACTGGGAACCCAGACGATACCCCTGCCCGCGGAAACGTCACAGGACGGCACGGCTCCCACCGAAACCGAAGTGCAGCTGGCGGTATTCTCCCTTCAGGGAATCGAAGGAACGCCCAATTATCAGGCGAATCAGGAGTGGCTGGCGTTCACCCAGAGCTATACCCCCTCCGGCGGCGAATACTGGGACAGCGACCCGGCTTACTGGGCGTACAGCGTTCAGGATCAGACGATGGTGGACAAGCTGGACGAGATCTGCGCCAAATACGGGCTGAAGGTGATCGGAAAGGCGTGGCACGAGCAGATTGACTGCAATAAGTTCCTTCCTCTGCTCGGCATTGACAGCCTGTTGAAGCCCGATACCGACGCAACGCTCTCCATTCCGGCGGGACGCTATTTCCCGGGCGGCTCCTTTACCATTTACGGCACGCTGAATTTGGGAGACGCGGCGGAGATGTTTACCTACCAATGCGTCAAAAAGGACGTTTTCTATGATGTGTTCGGCTACACGAATCCGGATAGCGTTACCGAGAGAAACTATACCACATCGGACGGCGTACCCCTCCTGTTTCTGGAATCGGAGCAGAGCGGCATGATTCTGGCAGACCGGGAGGACTGCTTCCTGAGCCTGAGCATCATGCTGGACGGGAACGTCAGTCTCGAGGAAATCGCCGAATGCTTCGACTTTACGATTCAGCCACAGGCGCCCGACGCCACTGCGGCGGACGCACGGGAGCAGGCTTCCAATGCGGAAATCATCAGCACACAGGACGACCCGAATATTGGCAGGCGTGCCACGTATGCTGAGTACGTAGAAGACTTAATCCGGGGCGACGAGTTCCATACCTCTACCGATCCGGAGTACACACCCCCTGTCAAAACCTATGCGTTTTATGACGCGGATGGTAACGGAACAGACGAGTTGCTCATTTTCTATGGTGACCGCATTGGCAGCATTGTCGGCATGAAGGACGGTGTCACGGATGAAGGAAAGAGCTACACTCTGATACCGTGCGAAGATCATGTTTTCATTGACTGGCCGAGAGACTCGTATGTCCATGGGGAATACTGGTATCACATCTTCCGTTTCGCCAACAATGACGACCCGGTCTTCTCCAACCCGAAAGAGCGAAGCATCGTCCGGCTGAAAAAGGACACGGAGGGGAACTGGTGGCGGACATCCTCCACAGACCATTATGCGGATTTTGACACCAGAATCACGGAGGAAGAAGCGAAAGCCATCTTAGATTCCTATACTCCCATTCAGCTGGAAACCCATCCCCTTTCCGAATTCAAAGAGCCATAACGAGCGAAACAGCGCCCCGTTTCCCCACAAGCCGGGAATCGGGGCGCATTTTGCTGTTGACATCCAGAATGGAGCGTGGCATAATAGTTGTACATACAACGATGTATCTACAACGAGTCAGGAGGCTGCCATGGACATTACGGAACGGAAAATCACCAAAATCGCCCAGGAGGCGGAAAAGCTGGTTCTGCGCACCATGCGGGAAACCGGTGTCGGCACGGCGGAGATCGACCTGATCCATGCCCTGCGCCACAATCCCGGCTGCACCCAGGCGGCGCTGGCGGAGCTGTTGCACGCGGACAAAGCCGCCATCGCCCGCAGAACAAAAAATCTGGAAGCGAAGGGCTACCTCGTCCGCCGGGACGCCCCCAACGACCGGCGCAGTCAGCTGCTGTACCCCACGGAAAAGGCGGAGAGCCTGAAATCCTCCAAAGCGGAGATCGAAGCGGCCTTTTACGAATATCTGATGAACACACTGACCAAGGAGGAAGCTGCCGCTTTTGCCGGGACGCTGAACAAACTCTACGCGGCATCCAAGGCGGAAAGCCGGGCAGGCTTTTCCCACTTTCGGTTCACTGTTCCGGTACAATGCCCGTGAGGGAAAATTCGTAGCGCATGGCCAGCGCCTTGAACAGCTTCTGCATCACCTGTTCGGCAATCGCCCGGATGTCCAGCCCCTCTACGAACCGGATGACCTGCTCCACTTCTTCCTTCGGGACGTTGTACGCCCGCAGGCTCATGGTGAGAAACAGCCGCAGCTTCTTTTCCAGGGTCAGCTCCTCGTCGCAGGGGTGCGCCATGTAGCCCCGCATGATGCTGGCCGAGCCGATCTCCATATTGTAAAAGTCCCGCTCCGTGGCGTCGGGCAGATAGCTGCCAAAAATGCCGTGCAGCTCCTTCGCCGTCTCCCGGAGAATGTATTCGGAGGCCTCCTTCTCGGTGTAGGCTTCAATATAGATTTCCCGGAGATTTTCGTTCAGCTCCGTCAGCGTCATCTGGATGGCCGTCTCCACCGCGTAAACGTAGACCGGCGGCAGCTTTGCCCCCGCCTCATCCCGCGCCATGGCGAACTGGTTGGAGAACATGAATTCCACCAGCTCCGTCAGGACGCCGTCCTTGGCGCGAAAGATGTTCTGGAAGGTGCTGTAGGAAACATCCGCTTTTTTGATAATCTCTGCCAGCGTCGAACGCTTGTAGCCCTTTTCCAGAAAGAGCCGCACACAGACGGTGAGAATACGCTTTTTTGCAGGCAGACTTGCACTTGTAATAGCCATAGGGGTCACTCCTCTTTTGAAGCGGTAATACCATTAGTTTACCACATCCCGGGGAGAAGCGCAAGCACTTTTCCGGGGGCATGGGGGCCTTTTCCAAAAGGAATCTTAAGAAACGCCGGCATTGGCTTTCCGGGGCGGACGACTACATCACGAAACCCTTTTCTCCGGCGATCCTCCGGGCGCGGGTAAACGCCCGGCTGCGCCGGGAAACGAAATTCTCCTGGGTAGAACTGGACGGCTTCCGGTTCGATTTTGACCGGATGGGGCGGATTCCTGTGAACGGAAACGCCCTGTCCGTCACAGTGAAGCGTCTGCGTGGCAAGCTGGAGGACAACCCCTCCGGCCTCAATGCTTAAGGCAACACCGCACGATTGCATCCGCGAGTCTCAGCCGTCTTTTTGCCAAATTATGCGGTGTTGCCCTAAATCAACTTCTTCTTCCCTGACCCTCGCGGCCTGGATTCCGCCCGCTTGACGACGCCGTTCCGAAAATAGGTTTCCTCAAACTTCCCAAAGAAAACGAATAATCCGAACCAATCTCCCATAGGGAAGAACTGGTTCGGATTATATTTGTTTGGTGCCGCTGACCGGGCTCGAACCGGTACTCTGGAAACCAGAACGAGATTTTAAGTGCTATCCCTTATTCCTACAGTAGCGTAAGATAGCAACCTCAAGCTGCCAGTATTTATGACGGTATTTCACCGCAATTATGCCATCCAATTCGAATTTCTAATTGAATTGTTCGGATTTCTTTGGAAACCGACATCGAAGACGCGAATAGACATTTGAAAAGATTTGATGCGGATTTTGATGAGTTGGAGGGATCTTTGAGCGGATATGCACCCCAAAGCTTACCAGACAAGGAGGAGATTTCATGCAGAGCAGAAAATACTATGAAGCCTACTGGAGCCAGTACGACGATGTCGTAACCCTAAACGAGTTTCGCAAAATGCTCGGCGGTTTGGGAGAGGTTCAGGCCAGACGGCTGCTTCAAAACAAAACTGTTAAGAGCTTCAAAATTCGTGGCGAGTACCACATCCCAAAGCAGTGCGTCATCGACTATGTTCTGAGTAGCCATTACGCAAAGTACAGACAAATCCTCAAGGCTCAAATACCATAACAGAAATCAATATGCTTTTCTCGAAAGGGTGTCGCGAAACGCGACACCCTTTTTCATATCCCCAAAACGAAGCGTAAATCAACAAAACTCATTAGGAGGTATATACCATGATTGACCCTACAGTATGGGGACCTATCATTTTGAAAATCACAGCAGAGCAGCGTTACTTCCCCAAGAAGGAGTTTGGAATTACAGAGGTCGATCTGAGACTCCAATCCTTACAAGATGTAAGTGAACTGATCAATGGCCTCGCCAGTATCGCCTTTTATGAATTCAATCATGAGCACCAGCGCACTGAGAGGGCTGATTGCGCTCTCAACCTTGTCTGGCTGTTAACAGAAGCAATCCCCAAGGAGGCCATCAGCAATCCAATCGATCCCTCTGAATGCAACCCCAATTTCTGGGATGATTATGATAATTATGATGATTATTATGATTGTGTAGCACCGAACAGGCGATGGTGCGATGATCCAATGTAAGAAGGGTCGTGGTATTCAGAGCGGCAAAATACAGGCAGATATGAAATGAAATGTTTTGAACCATCTGCTATACTGAAAGCAGAGGTGTTCGCTTGTGGATTATGATTTGAATTATGCGAAACAGTTTCTGGGGTTGCTCGCCAAGCAAGCCCGTGAAGAAAAAGAATGGGATCAGGAGTATCTGGCTGATGAGTTAGACATCGATATCCGCACTGTCCGCAAGATAGAAAGCGGTCAGGGCAATATCGCGTATGATCTGCTCACGGAAATCATTCATACGCTGGAAATTTGCCCGCAGGTTCTCTTCTATGTTGATGAAGCGGATAAAGGCATGAAAATGGACAGGCTTTACAGGGAACTGCTTCGGCTGCCTCTGGAGGATATCAAGATGGTTGCCGAATCCGCCTATAAGGTCAGAAGATGGCTGGATAGCCAAACTGCCGATTCAGAGAAGGCATAGCCGGTCAGCAAGGGTGTCGCGAAACGCGACACCCTTTGATTCCAAAACCGATATGCCGTTTGGGCAAATAGAGAACCTTCAGTATCGCTAACAAGAGCTGAGGGTTGTTTCTCACTCCTCGGTTTCCACAATCCCGTAGTCGATCAGAATGTTCTCCTTTGCACGAGGAGGAGAAACCATTCCCTGCATTTCATATTGATACCGTTTAACACGCCGGAAGTTGTGAATCAGCTCGGGTGCATAGGCGGCGATCTCACAGTGCGCATACTCAGGCATTTCTGCCAGATCCTCCGCTACATCCTTGATGAGTGCATTGGTCACTTCGTCGATACTCCCGCCAATCTCCACGGCAACCAGTTCGTGCTTTTTGATGTCCTTGTCCAAGTCCCCAAAGGAACGGTACAGAATATACTTCATTTTCTTCACCTTTGTTTCGTCTTGGTCCATATACGATGTGCTAATAGGGAAAATAACAACCCTCAGTATCGTCCTTCCAATACTGAGGGTTGTTATTCACTCTTGGTATCTAGCATCGTCGATTTGACCTCGCTTTCTGCAGATTGGATATCCTTCCTCAGGTATCCGGGAGTTACATGATCATTGGACCCACTCCTTTTCTGTAACTACATGGTACTATAAAAAGCCTGAATTGCAAGATGGAATATGTGATAAAATAGTACAGAACATTCTGTTCAAACAGGAGAAATCCGCATTTTCCGGCAAGTATATGTTGACGGCGATTCTGCGTCATGCTATGATAGTAATGTTGGGGCGGTTTTATTCACCGTCCTGTTTTGTTTATGGGGGTGAATGTATGTGCGGCAGATTCTATGTACCGGAGGACAGCGAAACAGCTATGCTCCGCAAGATCTTAGAAAACCTTGAAACCAGGAATGTATCTGTGAAAACCGGCGAAGTCAGCCCCGGTGATGTTGTTGCTGTCATTGCCAGCAACCGGGAGTTGAAGCCCCAACCCTTTGGAATGTTCTGGGGGTATCACCTTCCGAATGGGAAACTGCTGTTCAATGCCCGCAGCGAAACCGCCGCGCAAAAGGCCATCTTTGCAGACGGCATGGCACATCGCCGGTGCCTGATTCCGGCTTCTCACTATTTTGAATGGCAGGACACGCCTGACGGGAAGGCAAAATACGCGATTGCGCCAAAAGAATCCAGTGGTATGCTGTTGGCAGGGATCTACCGCTTTGAAAATAATCTGCCAGTATTCACGATTCTTACCCGCACTCCGTCTGACGATATTGCCATGATCCACGACCGGATGCCCGTCATCCTGCCTCGGGAGGCAGCTGCTGATTGGCTGAATCCAAGATACCATGGGGAAGAAATACTCAGTGCTGCACTCACGAACATGAAGTATCATGAATTGAAGGGTGCCGCGAAACGCGACACCCTTGATGGATATCCAATATAATGTCCAAAACCACATCAACCGACCCATGGATGGCTGATGTGGTTTTCTTACTGCAATGCCGGTTACTTTTCCAACAAATCCTCCATTGTACATCCAAGAACTCTGGAAAGCCTGAGAACGGTTTCGGCGCTGGCTTTGTTGATGTCCTTGTTGCGCTGTTCGTACATCTGGATGGAACGGAGGCTGACCTGGGATCGCTTGGCCAGCTCTGCCTGTGTGCAGCCGTAGGCAGTGCGGATACGCTTCAAATTGGTGTCGGTAAAGAACTCCCGCATCCGGGCATCCATAAGACCTGCAAATTTTGTAATGTCCGCTTCGTGGAGGGTGTAGTACATCTTCTGCAAGTCTTCAAAGGTAACTGCCTTGAAGATGTCGCTGTACCTTCTGCCGGAAAACCACTGATAATACGCGACTGCCCAGCCGATCCAGTATTCTCTGGAACGGCCATAGTGGTCCTGCGGCAAAGCCTCCGGCGCTTTTCCGGTTGTTTCCACAAGAATATCCATTGCCACTTCAATGCCGCTTTTCCCAGCCAGATAGTCCGGTTCGCCATTCTCCATTCGCCTGCTGATCGTGCTGGCAACAAATAGTTTTACAAAGCTGTCTCCAGGAATGATGCAAATATTGATCGCATAGTCAAAGGCATCCCCCAATATGGATTGGGCCTTACTCAGATAGATTTCTTGGTATGCGTGGGTCATCGTTGAGGACACCTCCTCTCATAATGTCCTGAATATACAGGCCATCGTTCTCCTCTTCCAGCATGTCAAGATAAAGCTGATTCGCTTCATCGTCTCTTGCTTTGCGGAGGACATAGTATTTCTCTTTCTCTGCCACATCAAAGCCTTCGTAATGGAGTCTCGAAAATGCAAACTGAGATTTGATGACGATTTGCTCCCCCAGTTTTCCCAAGCGCATAGCCCTTGCAAGCTGCTCCACAGAGATTCCGTTGTTCAAGAAGGATTCTGCATAGTCAAAATAGGAATCGTCAGCGCGGTAGCCGGTGATCAGGTCGTAGGCGTTTACATTCACGCTGAAATGGTCAATCAGATAGCACTTGGCCCTCCGGGCCACAGGGGTCTTGATGGAAAACAGACGATGCTCCACCAAGACCGCGATCCAGTTCAGAATGGTGTAATCGGGGCTGTTCAGATTCAGAATGTTCAGATACTCCGTGTCCAGTGTATAGCGGTTGGCAAATCCGTTTCGGAGAGAGGACACGGCCCACTCCTTTGCCAGATCTTCACTTTTCGTGCAGTAGAAGCCCAAGCCGAAGTCATTGTTCTTTTTCCCTTTTCCAAAAGTCGGCTCCTCCACAAGCTGCTCCGAACCATGATACAGCGTTATCAGTTTCTCCATCGGCAGTTCCTCCCATTCGTTTTTTCTTTATAATATCACCACGGTGATATTAAGTCAACAAAAAATAGTCGAATGAAATGAAGTGTTGTTGCAAGCCTCGGATGGTGTTATAGTGATAGCGGCGTGAGGAGCAGTATCACATGAAATGGCGGTGCAGCTTTTTACACGGGCTTGATTGGCTCCGCCTGATCGAGATAGAAAACACATATCTGCTGCCGGGGCATGATAACTCCCGGCACCCGGTAAGAGCAGCTGGTATTCCACTGCTGCATTTCCGCCATGATTCTGCAAAGCCGCAGGCTGCTGATCTCCATGCTCCTTTTGCCCTTGTAGACTTCCGCCGAAACGCGATGGGAATGAAAATCTTTCTTCGGATATGGTTTCAGAATCAGCGTTTTTCCGTTTTCTCCGATCATAAAACAAATGTTGGCTGGAGACCCGATTAACCGCAGAGCGTCTACAAATATATGGATTCGATTTGCTTTGAGGTAGAACGAGAGATGGGTTTTGCTCATGCAGTACCCTCTGACTTGCAGGTCTTCCACACTTCGGGATGGCTGAAGTCAAACAATATCATCACTTTCTGATTCGCTGTCACCAAATGCCCTACCGATCTGTAAGTATAGTCCGGGTCCAGATTCCACTTCTGGTATAACTGCTCGCCAAAAGCCTTTGATTCCAGATTACGCAGGAACTTTTCCTTTTCTCCTTTGATCCAGCGAATGCCGTCTTTGTCAGATGAAGTTACCGGACAAACAAGCAGGCACTTTGTGGTGGGATTCACCTGAATTTTGATGTAATCACAGTAATGCAGTTTTTCCAGAGCCAGCTTGTTAAAAGAGATTCTGGAAGGCCATACCGTGCATGTCGCCTCACACTTCCTTGCGGGATGATGGAACAGGCCGGCATTTACAATCTGATATCCGTCCAGGCTCATTTCTTCGATCGGAATAAATTGACTCATTGGTTACTACCTCCTATGTTTTGTTGGTTGTGATATATCCGTCTGCTAAATTGATCTTGTAGGAATCTTCGTGCTCATCCACCGGGGTTCCAAAGTAATTGCGCCAATCCTCCGGAAGGTAGGACTTCGACTTTTTCCCGTTTACAAACAGCTCAAAGTCCGTTAGTTTGAACAGGTACAGCATTTCCGAATCACAAACAGCTGGCTTTCCCATCATCTTGTATCGGTACTGAGGGTTCCAGCCCATCAAGTCAAAGACTTTTGCCGCAAAGATTTTGCACAGAAGATCTCGATTGGAAAGCTCCTTTTCCCCGCCGCCTCTGGCCCAGCGGAGGGAGTCCGGGGCATCCGGGTCGCAGGGGCGGATGATAAGCCGTTTCTGCTCTGGATGAATTAGAATCTGGATGTGTGTTACTCCCGGAAAACGGCGTAGACATGCCATGTTGAACTTGATTCTGCTGTCCCAGATTGTAATAGCCGGCTCTCTTGTGTGCGCAAACAATTCCGCCTTTGTCACCTGATATCCGGCAAGATTGACCAGTTCTTCCGCTTCCTCGGGATTTTCCTGAAGGATGGTGCTGTCTGCGAAATAGTGTTCAATTTCCTTTGTTTCCATCTATTTTATTCGTTCCTCTCAAAAGATCGTCGATTGTCATTTGTAGTTGTTCTTGACTTGGCCCCATATACTGCTCAACACCGGGAGCGACTACGCTTCTGGCCTGCGAGTGCCACTCGGTATTGGGTGCTATGTAGTAAAAGCCATTCTCTACCGTGTGTTCGTAAAACTCATCGCCAAAATCATTTTCCCATTCCTCCGGGCATAGCGCGATTCGCTTTTTCTGCTTTGCTTCCTCACCACCATCATCTGCCGGAATCAGCATGACAGGGACAGCATTGGGCAGGTTAAACACAATGATCTGCTCCCCCCGGCGGCTTGCCCATGTCCCACGCACTTTGTAGGTGTAGTCCGGGTTCCACTTCATGATAGAGTAGAGTGCATTCCCAAAATGCTGGCAGTTCAGTGTTTTGCTGTATAGCGGTTTCTCTGGGTCGGGTCTCCACCGAATACTGTGGGCATCGGATTCCCGGCAGGGGCGGATCGCCAGCTTTCTTTCCGCTGGATGGAGAAGCAGCTGGACATAAGCAACGCTGTCAAACTTCTGCATACAGAATTTGTTGAACGCGATTCGCTCATTTGTGATATTCAGCGTTGGCCCCTCATAACGAATTTGAAGGAACTGCCCCCTTACTACCTGATAGCCTTGCAAATCAAACGCACTCAGGGATGATTTTTCAATCCGTTTCGCTCTATTGGGCTGCTGCCGGACACTATTGGAAATATCGTAGTAAGTGCCGGGGTCGTCATTGACCCAATGATGATTGATGGGAATGAACCCCCGGAAGATACCCTCGTCAATGACATGCATAACGGGCAAGCCACCGCGCACATGGTGTTTTCTGTTCTCCATCAGTACCTGAACGGCTTCAAACTTTTCTTCCGGGATAATGGCGGTGTGCTTGTCGGTATAGAGATATTGGTCTCTGTCCTGCCTGTTTTTTCGGTGTTTGTGTTCATACAGGTCTGCGGTAAAGGTTTTCCAAGTCAGGACATTACCGCAATATCGTTCGTTGGTCAGGATATAGCCAATAGAGCCGGCATTCCAATCCGTGCCGCCCGCTTTCGTTTCTACGCCAATATCTTTCAGGAATAATGCAATCTGCTCCATGGACCATCCCGTGAGATAGGCATCATATATGAATACAACGATTTTCGCTTCCGATTCATTCACGATCAGCGGTGCATACTTGATGTATCTGCCTGTCACATCTTTCTGCCGGTCGTATCCCAGCGGCGCAGGGGTCAGGAGCTTTCCATCTTTGAAGCGTTGCTGTAATGACCAGTTCATTGCCTCGCTTTTCTTCACCGATTCCTCCTGCGCAAAAGTAGCAAGGAAAGAAAGCATAAACTCTGTATTCTCTGCCAGAGTATAGAGATTGTCCGTTTCAAAGAAAACGCCAACCGGCGGCACTTGGCCTTTCAGCATACGAATAAGAGAAATGCAGTCAACCAGATTTCGGGCAAACCGTGATACGCTTTTGGTTACAATGAGATCGTATTCTCCCCGCCTGCATGCAGCAATCATCTCATTGAACTGATCCCTGTTTTTAAGGGAAGTGCCGGAAATGCCTTCGTCAGCGTATATGTGTTTCAGTTCCCAGTTGGGATGATCCATCACCAGCTGTTTATAATGGGATTGCTGCAACTCAAAGGAAGAAAGCTGCTCATCGTTTTCCGTAGAAACACGACAGTAGGCGCAGACGCGAAAAACATGCTCGTCTCCATACAGATTGACCTTTGGTTTTGCTGGGATATACGCTTGATAGCGTGCTTCCGCTCTCTGATATACCTGGCGAAGTTCTTCTTTCGCCTGATCCCTCGACATGTGCTCACCTTCCACTTTCGGACTCTGGCAGAAGCCAATACCACGCGGTGTCACGCTTTACCGAACGGATTTCCAACTGCTTTTTTACCTGATGAATGGTTCTTTCGCCAATGCCCTCTTTTTTCAGTTCTTCAAGGATATCCGTCGCCTTGGCTGGGCCGTTTGCCAATCGCATTTTGAGAATACTCGTTGCGATCATCTGTTTTGTAGACTTGTCTGGCGGAACTTCAAAAGGCTGCTCCAGCCATTCCACCCGATGATTGGCATCCAGTGTGAAGTACACATCCTTGCTCTTTTGGGTCAAACTACTTTTGACATGATGAATGACTGCAATATCCTCATCCTCCGGCAGGCGTTCGATGTGCAGAACACTTCTGGCAGCTGCAACAAGGTCAATGCTCCCAAGGCCCCGGTACAGGTCTTTGGAACTCTGTTTCTTATTGAGATGTCCTATCAACACAACCGCACAATCATACATAGCAGCCCAGGCTGCTAGTTGGCGAAGCACTTTTCGCATGGCCGCCGCGCTGGCAATATCCGTTTCTCCCAGATACGCCTGAACAGGGTCTATTACAAGGAGCTTTGCGTTAAAGTCAGCGATTGCCCTGCGAATCTTTTCGTCATTCAGCGTGATCCAGTCCGTTTCCTCGTCCAAAAACGCGACATTATTACAATCAGCGCCAGCGTTCAACAGTCGGGGCTTGATTGTGTCGCTGATACCGTCCTCTGAACACTGATAGATGACATGAAGCGGCTTTTTGAGTTTCTTCCCGTCTGGTGAACAGTTCCCGCTGGATGCCGCTGCTATAAGGTTCATCATCAAGGTGGATTTTCCACATCCGGGATCACCTTGCAGCAATGTCAGCTTCCCATACGGGATGAACGGATACCACAGCCAGTCAACAGCCGTTTCGGTGACCCCGGAATACAGCTTCAATTTTCCGTCGCACATATCAATCATTCAGCTACCTCCTCTCTGAGCGGCCTAAAGATGCTACCTATGAAATATGATGGAAATATTATAATTGCAATCTTGCATTTACTCCACAAACTGACGGTTACATTTTCTCGGAGATGTAACTGTCGGTTACATTTCAACCAAGATTGCAACACACCGGGGAGCATCAAAAATGGTGCAATCTTGCATCCTTCCCCAGAATCGAAGAGCCAGAAACCGATACAGTCGATCACCTTGGTGTTTTGAATAAGGAGGTAAAAGTCTCAGTGATCGACATAGAAAGTATCGGATCCAGGGTGAAATATCACAGATTAAGAAACAAAATCTCGCAGGAAGAACTGGCAGAACTGGCGCAGGTGAGCCGGGTTCACATCAGCTATTTGGAGCGTGGAGAAAGAATTCCCAGTATGGAATCCTTTATCAACATTGCAAATGCCTTGAATGTCTCGGCGGATGAGCTGCTTGCAAATAATCTTCTTGTGACAGGCAGCAATATGAACTCCGAGGAACAGAATATCCTTTTTGACTGCTCTGTAAATGAGCGGCAGATTCTGCTGGAGAATATGCGGAAATTAAAGGATATTCTGCGCAGCTACCACATTTCCAAGTAAATAAGCATAGACAGCACCAAGGTGTAGACAGGCACTCCGGCTTACGGAGTGCTGTCTATATGGTGCTGCTTGAGAACACATACATAGAGCGGTTATGAACTTCCGAGATTCCTCGGTGGTTGGTAGCCGCTCTTTTTTTCTACGGGAAAGCAAGACCATTTCACGGTGATCGAGCCACCGAAACAGCCTCAGATCGCCCACCACACGCTAATTACTCCCAACGGTAAGCTCCTGTTCATGCGGCTGGCTGGAAAAATCCGAGAGGCTGCGTAAATGTCTGCTCTCTGCCTTGCAGGAAGAAGGTGGTGCCTATCCCTGTTTTCCGTGTAGAAAAGAACGCGAACTATACCACCATGAGCAATTAGCTTGCTTATGGATTACAATTCTTGCACGGGCTATATCCCTTGGCAATCACTTCCTCACGGGAGCCGCAGAAGTCTTTTTTTTCTTATCTTTCATCTGTTTAACGCTCCGGCAGGTAGGAATGTGGAACTTCTTTGTGTTTGTGTTCAGCACATAGGTCTGTCCCACGGGTTCGCTCTTTGCGGCAGGCTCTGTGGCTGTGTTCTCAGCTGCCTTTTGGGTGCTGTTGGTTCCAACGGATGCAAACACATCCGCATCCTTATTTCTGGATACCGTACTGTTTTACCATCCCAGAAGGATTGTGCAGCGTTGAGAAGCGGCACGAACGGTCGGAATGGATTTGTGCCAGGCAGTACATCATGTGCTGCCTTTTT
>QWCN01000759.1_pt1 | contig 55578 bp, 52 predicted proteins | sample 1972711 | NCBI WGS metagenome assembly QWCN01 (sample SAMN09866707, study PRJNA288562) | Human gut metagenome isolate term1_stool, whole genome shotgun sequencing... | isolation source: gut | host: Homo sapiens | place: USA: California
GTTGCTGGAGCTGATGCTGGAAGGCACCGAAAAGATGCCCGGCCTGCGCCACATGGAGGGCGTCACGGTTCAGATGGATGGCAAAGACCTCACCACCCGCGATCTGATTCTGGGCATTGAGTTGGCCAAGGAGATCAAAGAGATTCGGTCAGAGACAAGGATCATCTTTTGCTCAGCGTATACAGAGTATGCGCTGGACGCCTTTTCTGTTCATGCCGTTGGATATCTGCTCAAACCGATCACCAAGGCAAAGATTCAGGAGACCCTAGATCAAATCGATATGATGCTGAACCGAGACCCGGAGCCGGAACGCCAGAAGCTGGTGGTTCAGACATTTGGACATTTTGAGGCTTTTTTCAATGATAAGCCTCTTCCTTGGGAGCGGGCCAAGGCAAAAGAATTGTTAGCTTTCCTGGTGGATCAGCGCGGTGCTTCGGCGACCAATGCCGAAATTGCCCTAACCCTGTGGGAGGATGACAGCAAGGTGCGAAGTGTCCAAACGATTATCTCTTCTCTTCGGAAAACGCTGAGACGGGTCGGGATGGGCGATGTGCTGGTTCGCGCCAGAAACAGAACTTCGATCAATGTCAAAAAGATCAAGTGCGACTTGTACGACTATCTGGCTGGAGACAGTTTAGCCATCAACGTTTACCAGGGTGAATATATGAGCAATTACAGCTGGGCAGAGTTTACGAATGCTTCGCTTTATGCGGAGATCTTTCTGAAGGAAGATCTCTGAGGTCAAATAGGAATCGACAAAAACGCCGACCACCCCAGACAAGATTTATCGTCAGGGTGGCCGGCGTTTTGTTCAATCAGGTAATTACGATGTCACTCAGAGCTCTGTGCAGAACTCGACCTTCTTCCCGTCTAGAATCAGGTTGGTGGTGCGCACGGCGCACATCTTACCGCACATGGAGCAGGTGTGACGGTCTGCGGGAGGCGTACTCTCAAAGTAGGCACGGGCTTTGTCGGGGTCCACGGAGACCTTGAACATCTCGTCCCAATCCAGCTTATGGCGGGCCTCGGCCATTTTGTTGTCCAGGTCACGGGCATGGGGAACGCCTTTGGCGATGTCCGCAGCGTGGGCGGCGATGCGGGAAGCGATGATGCCCTCTTTTACGTCGGCGGTGTCCGGCAGACGCAGGTGCTCAGCAGGGGTCACATAACACAGGAAGTCAGCCCCGTTTGCTGCGGCAATGGCTCCACCGATGGCAGAGGTGATGTGGTCGTAGCCGGGGAAAATATCTGTAACCAGAGGGCCGAGCACATAGAAGGGAGCCTCATGGCAGATGCGCTTTTCGATTTGCATGTTGGCTGCGATTTCATTCATAGCCATGTGTCCAGGGCCTTCGATCATGACTTGCACATCCTTGTCCCAGGCACGCTTAGCGAGAGCGCCCAACTCGATCAGCTCAGAGATCTGACCGGCATCGGTACTATCATTTAGACATCCGGGGCGCAGGGCGTCGCCTAGGCTGATGGTCACGTCATACTCCCGCAGAATATCCAGGACTTCGTCGTAGTGCTCATAGAAGGGGTTCTCGTTGCCAGTCATCTCCATCCAGGCAAAAAGCAGCGAGCCTCCCCGGGAAACGATGTTCATTCTGCGTCCAGCCCGGCGGAAGCCCTCCACCGCCCGGCGGTTGATCTCCACGCCGTACAACCGCTTGCAGTAATCATACAGGCTGCGGAAGGGCATTTCCCTGCGCTCCTGCACGGTGGTGGCAATCAGGTTGCGGCCCACGTTTTTTACCGCATTCAAGCCAAACCGGATGTCCGGTCCGTCCACGGTAAAACCGCCATCACTCACGTTGACGTCCGGCGGCAGCACCCGGATGCCCAGGCGCTGGCACTCGCCCGAATACTCAATGACCTTATCGGTGTTGTCCAGCACACTGGTGAGCAGCGCTGCCATAAACTGGCTGCGGTAATGACATTTCAGGTACGCGGTCTGATACGCCACATAGGCGTAGCAGGCGGCATGGGATTTGTTGAAGGCGTAGGATGCAAAGCTGGACATATCGTCAAAGATGGCATTGGCCGCCTCCTCCGAAATGCCGTTCTTGATGCAGCCGTTGCATTCCTGCCCGGGGGTCGTGTTGCCGTACACGAAGTGCTGGCGTTCTTTTTCCATCACATCGTGTTTTTTCTTACTCATTGCGCGGCGAACCAGGTCGGCCTGACCATAGGAGAAGCCTGCCAGCTCCCGGCAGATCTGCATCACCTGCTCCTGGTACACGATGCAGCCATTGGTCACGTCCAGAATGTGTGCCAGTTCCGGCGTTTTGTAGCGAATCTGATCCGGCTGGCGGCGGTTGCGCAGGTAAGTGGGTATGGAATCCATAGGGCCGGGACGATACAGGCTGATCAGAGCGATGACATCCTCCAGGCTCTGCGGGTGCAGCCCGGCCAGAACCTGCCGCATACCCGTGGATTCCAGCTGGAACACACCCTCGGTCTCGCCTTGGGCCAGCATTTCATAGGTGGCCTTGTCCTCATAGGAAATGGCGTCCAGCGAAAAGTCCGGCTGCACCCGGCGGATCATCTCCTCGGCGTCGTGCAGCACCGTCAGGGTACGCAGGCCCAAAAAGTCCATCTTCAGCAGGCCCAGTTCCTCAATGGTGGTCATATTGAACTGAGTCACCGGCACGCCGTCGTTGGTGGAAAGCGGCACATACTCATTGGCCGCCTCCCGGGTGATCACCACGCCCGCCGCATGGGTGGAAGCGTGGCGGGGCATTCCCTCGATCTTGATGGCGGTGTCGATCAGCTCCTGCACCTTGGAGTCGGCGTCGTAGCGGGCCTTCAGCTCCGGCGAAACCTCCATGGCCCGGTGCAGGGTCATTTTCAGTTCCATCGGCACCAGCTTGGCAACCCCATCCACCTCCTGATACGGCATATCCAGCACTCGGCCCACGTCACGAATGGCCGCACGGGCCGCCATGGTTCCGAAGGTAACGATCTGCGCCACATGGTCGTGGCCATACTTCCGGTTCACATAGTCAATGACCTCCTGCCGCCGCTCATAGCAGAAGTCCACATCAAAGTCGGGCATACTCACGCGCTCTGGGTTCAAGAAGCGCTCGAACAGCAGGTTGTACCGAATGGGGTCGATGTTGGTGATGCCCACGCAGTAGGCGCACAGGCTGCCCGCACCGCTGCCGCGCCCAGGGCCTACCGGAATCCCCTGACTTTTTGCGTAATTGATAAAATCGAACACGATGAGGTAATAGTTGGTGTACCCCATACGCTTGATAACCCCGATTTCATATTCCAAGCGCTTCGTCAGTTCCGGGTCAGGATGTTCTCCATAGCGGCGCACCAGACCCTCCCGGCAGAGCTTCTCAAAATATTCCTGATTCTCCATTCCGTCCGGCGCTTCGAAGTAAGGCAGCTTGGTCACGCCAAACTCAAAATCGAAGTTGCACTGTTCGGCAATTTTGTTGGTGTTTTCACACGCCTCCGGGCAGATGGAAAACAGATCGTACATCTCATCGGTGCTTTTGAGATAGAACTCGTCCGTCTCAAATTCCATCCGATCCTGATCGTTCACGGTTTTGCCCGTCTGAATGCAGATCAGGATGCTCTGCATCTTGCTGTCTTCCTTGCGCAGATAGTGGGCATCGTTGGTGGCCACCAGCGGAATGCCCGTCTCTTTGGAAAGGCGGATCAGCTGGGGCAGCACCGTCTGCTGCTCTTCAAGGCCGTGGTCCTGAATTTCCAGGTAGTAATTCCCATGCCCGAACAGGTTGTTGTACCACAGCGCAATTTCCTTGGCGCGGTCGTAATCCCCGGCCAGCAGCGCCTGCGGCACCTCGCCCGCCAGGCAGGCCGACAGGCAGATCAGCCCTTCGTGGTACTGCTCCAGCAGCTCATGGTCCACACGCGGTTTGGAGTAGAACCCCTCAATAAACCCGGCGCTGACCATTTTAATAAGGTTTTTATACCCGGTTTCATTTTTGCAAAGCAGAATCAGGTGACGGTTTCCGTCAATGCGGGCCACCTTATCAAACCGGGTGCGGGTGGCCACATACACCTCACAGCCAATGATCGGCTTGATGCCCGCCTTTTTGGCCGCCTTGTAAAAATCCACACAGCCGTACATAACGCCGTGGTCGGTGATGGCAATGGCGGTCTGGCCCAGCTCCTTCACGCGGTCAAACAGCTGGTCAATGCGGCACGCGCCGTCCAGCAGACTGTACTCCGTGTGTACGTGCAGATGGGTAAATTGCCGTTCAGCCATGCTCTCTCCTCTCCCGCAGGGTCTCTGCGATCTCCTGCAAGCGCTTGAACCGGTGCGACAGTCCCGACCGGCTCACCGGCGGGTCCAGCAGCGGGGCCAGCTGCGCCAGCGAAGCGTCCGGCTGCTCCAGCCGCACCTGGGCCGCCTGGCGCAGCGGCTCCGGCAGGCCGGCCAGGTCGCCATGCTCTTCCAAATAACGCACCGCCTTGTTCACCGGCGCGTTGGCCGCGGCCATTTTGCTCAGGTTGGCCGTTTCGCAGTTGATGATGCGATTGGTCTTGTTGCGCACATCCTTCACCATCTTCAGCTCCATCAGCTGCATGGCTGCCTTGGGTGCGCCCATAAAGGTCAAAAGGTCCACCAGCGGTTCGCTGGCCTTTACATAAATCACATTTGCGCCCTTGCGCAGGGTGCGGTGAGGGCAAAATTCATGCTCGGCGATGAGGGCCTCAAAGTCCCGCGCCAGATTGCGCCGCCCGGTTAGGAATTCCAGATTGTACTCCTTCTGCGGGTCGGTCATGGTGCCGCTGCACAAAAATGCCATGGACACAAAGGCGCTCACACAGCCGCTGCACTGCAGGATGGCCGGGTTGATGCGCAGGCTGGCCTCGGTTCCGGTGTGACCGAACAATTCCATCATGCGGGCCACCTGCTCCGGGTCTTTTACGCTGAATTCGCTGATGGGGCCGCCCAGCCGCTCTTTCTGAACGATCTCGCCCTCAATGCCCACCCGATGGTACAGCTTCTGCACCAGCCGGGCCGCTTCCGGAATTTCGGTGTGCAGCACCATTCCCTGGGCATCAAAATACTTGCCGAAGCAGGCCGCTCCGTAACAGGCTGCCAGCGCGCAGCAGGGTTTTCCGATGCGCCGGGCGATGATCTCATATTTTACGTCCTGCGAAAAACTCAAGGGTACTCTCCGTTCTTTGAAACCACTGCCGTCAGCCATTCTTTTCCGCGCTCTGCGGCCAAAAGCATAACTGACGGCACTTTGTGTTTGAATGGTTGGCCGGCCGGGCACTCAAATGGCGCCGCGCCGGGATTCGTTTCTCAGTTTGTGCGGCGGGCATCCCGATGCTGCACGCTGGGCTCATAGCCAAGCCGGTCGCAGAATTCCGCCAGCTTGCGGGCAAACGTAATGGAGCGATGCTTGCCGCCGGTGCAGCCCACGGCCACCGTCAGCTGGCTCTTGCCTTCTTGCACATACAGGGGCAGAGCGTACTCCAGCAGCCCTTCCATGCGCTTGAGCAATTCCTGCGACTGTTCCGATTTCATCACATAGTCCACCACTTCCTGGTCCAGCCCGGTCTTGTCCTTCAGTTCCGGGACATAGAAGGGGTTGGGCAGGCAGCGCACGTCAAACACAATGTCCGCCTCGGCAGGCAGGCCGAATTTGAACCCGAAGGACACAATGTTCAGGACCATGGGGCGCTCATGCCCGGTCAGAAACAGCCCGCAGATGCGCTCTTTGTTCTGGGCCGTGGAGAGCAGCGAGGTATCCACCACAAAATCCGCCCGTTCAAACAGGGGCCGTAGAATCTGCCGCTCCCGCACAATGGCTTCGCTGGTGGAAATACCCTCGCTGATGCTGATGGGGTGGCGGCGGCGGGTCTCCTTATAACGGCGGCGCAGCACATCGTCCGTGGCTTCCAGAAACAGCACCCGGTAATCCACCTTCCGGTCGTCCAGCGTGGCCAGTGCGTCCCGGATCTCCTGCGGAGAGCGGGCACCGCGAATGTCCAGGCCCACCGCCACCTTTTTCAGCAGGTTGCCGCCTTGCTGGGCAAACTCCAACAGGCGGGGCATCAGCCCGGCGGGAATGTTGTCAATGCAAAAATAGCCAATGTCCTCCAGCGCATTCATCGCCAGAGATTTGCCCGCACCGGAAAGCCCGGTCACGATCACAAGTTCCATTTTTCGCTCCTGTTCTGCCCGGCCCCGCCGATCTATCCAGGCGCCGGGTACTTTCCCATCCTGTCCGGCAGCCGCTGCCTTGTTTGCCGCGCGCTGGCTTTTTACCCTCTTCGGGCGGTGAATGCCGCCTTACTTCACCACGCGGATCTCCCGTTCCAGCGTGTAACCGGTTTTCTCTTTCACCACACGAATGACCTGTTCGGTGAGGGCAATCACATCGGCGCAGGTTGCGCCGCCCAGATTTACCACAAAGCCGCTGTGCTTTTGGCTTACGGCCGCACCGCCCACCTGAAGGCCCTTCAGGCCGCACTGCTCAATGAGGGCGGCCGCAAAGGCCCCCTGGGGCCGCTTGAAGGTGCTGCCTGCGCTGGGCCATTCCAGCGGCTGCTTTTCCCGGCGCTTGGCCAGCAATTCCGCCATGCGGGCGCGAATGGCCGCCTTGTCACCCCGGGCAAGGCACAGCGTGGCCGAAAGCACACAGCTGCCATCCTGTTCAAACACGCTGGTACGGTATCCAAACGCCAGTGCATCGGCAGGCCGGGTCTCCACCGTTCCCTCCGGGGTCAGGCAGGTCACCGTCTCCACCACGTCCTTCATTTCGCCGCCATAAGCACCGGCGTTCATATACAGCGCGCCGCCCAGGCTTCCCGGAATGCCGCAGGCAAATTCCAGGCCGGTCAGCCCGGCGTCCCGCGCCATGGCACACAGGGCCGTCAGCCCGGCCCCGGCCGGTGCCGTCATGCGTTCGCCCTCAATGCGCGGCACATCGCCCATCATGCGGGTGCAGATGACTGCTCCGTCAAACCCTTCGTCCGCAAACAGCGTATTGGAGCCCTGCCCCAACAGATAATATCGCACATCGGATTTTTTGCAGGCCGCCAGCGCCGCTTCCAGCTGCCGGGCATCGGCAGGGCGGGCAAACAAAGCAGCCGGGCCGCCGATTTTAAAGGTGGTATACCGGGCAAGGGGCGTACCGCACTCATACGGCACGCCCTCCCGGTCCCACAAGCCTTTCAGCATTTCCAGCTGATCCTGTCTCATGGTCATGTTCTCCTTGTTTCCGTGCAGGCTCAGACCAGCTGCTGCTCGCCCAGGCTGGCCGCGCCCAACACGCCGGCATCGTTTTTCAGCTCGGCTGCCTTGATGACCGTGCGCTTTTTGCCGTTGCGCGCATACTCTTCCCGGTCCACATACTCCCGGATGGGCCCCAGCAGGGTCTCGCCCTGTGCCGAAACGCCGCCGCCGATGCAGATCACCTCCGGCTGGAAAATGTTCACCACATCGGTAATGCCGCAGGCCACGTACTCAATCCAGTTCGACACCACGGTTTTGGCCAGCTCATCGCCTGCATGCAGGGCATCAAACGCCGTTTTGGCGCCCACCTTGGTCAGATCGCCGCCCACCAGCTTCCACATCATGTTGTCGGGGTTGGCCAGCATCGCAGCACGGGTGTCCTCGGTCAGGGCGCGGGCGCTGGCGTACTTTTCCCAGCAGCCGCGGCGGCCGCACATACAGGGCCGCCCGCCCTTCACCACAACGGTATGGCCCAGCTCGGCACCGGCATAGTTGAAGCCGGCAAAAATCTTGCCATTGATGATGATTCCGCCGCCGATTCCGGTACCCAGGGTGATGGCCACCGCATACTTTGCCCCCTTGGCCGCACCGGCGATGTATTCGCCATAGGCCGCCGCATTGGCGTCGTTCTCAATATACACCTTGCAGCCCAGCAGCGTTTCCATGTTGGCCTGCAGCGCCCAATCGTTGTAGCCGAAGTTCGCGTTGAACTCCACCACGCCGCTCTCGCTGTTCACGCTGCCGGGGGTGCCGATGCCCACCCACTTCAGGTCGCTCATCGCAAACTGATGCTTTTCGGCCAGCTGACGGCAAAGCCCTGCAATCTCCTGCTCCACTTCTTCCGAAGGCCGAGGCAGCCCGGTGAGGCAGCTTGCACGGTCCACAATGTTATGGTCTTTGTCCACAAGGCCGGCCGTAATGGTCGTGCCGCCCAGATCTACGCCAATGGTATACTGTTCCATAGTTTTTCTCCTCACTCTGCCGCTGCGCTTTGCAGCGTTTCAGGTTTTGTTGCTCAGGTCATCCTGCAGGCCAAGGCGGGTCAGCAGCTCCTGTGCGGCGCTGTACCCCATCTTCTTCTGGCGGTTCGTGATGGCCGCCGTCTCCAGAATCACCGCCAGATTTCGGCCGGGCATCACCGGAATGACCGTGCTGGGGATCTGCACGCCCAGAATTTCATAATTTTCACCGGTCAGGCCGGTGCGGTCGTAGGTTTTGCTCTTGTCCCAAGGCTCCAGCTCCACCACCAGGTCAATGTTGGCGCTGGTTTTCACCGCGCCGATGCCGAACGTGCGGGCCACGTTCACAATGCCAATGCCCCGCAGCTCCAGAAAATGGCGGATGTTCTCCGGTGAAGTGCCGATGACGGTGGTGCCGGAAGTGCGGCGCAGCTCCACGGCGTCATCCGCAATCAGCCGGTGGCCGCGCTTCACCAACTCCACCGCCGTCTCGCTTTTGCCCACGCCGCTGTCGCCCAGAATCAGGATGCCCTCGCCGTATACCTCCACGCATACGCCGTGGCGGGTCACGCGGGGCGCCAGCTCCACGTTCAGGTAGCTGATCAGGTTGCTCATCAGCGTGGAGGAGGTTTCCGCCGAGCGCATCAGGGGCACATCGTACCAACTGGCAAAGTCCAGCATTTCATCCAGCGGGTCCATCCCGCGGGAGATGATCACCGTGGGAGGCTTCATGCTGAACAGCTTTTCCAAATGATTGCGCCGCTCATCGTCCGGCAGGTCTTTCAGATACGCCATCTCCACCATGCCGATGATCTGAATCCGGGTGGCGTCAAAATACTGATAAAAGCCTGCCAGCATAATGCCAGGGCGGTTGATGTCCGCCGTGGTGATGGGAATCTGCCACAGGTCCTTGGGGGCATACAAGCTCTCCAGGTTCAGCTGCTTTGCCAGTTTTCCGAGCGGGACTGAAAATTGGGGCATTGCTTCAACATTCCTTTCCTGAAACATGCGGGCCGCAGCGGCCCCGGGCCAAGGCGGCATTTTCTTGCCTTTGCCCGTTTTGTGCGGGGCCGCCGAACACAGCGCCCCCATCAAATCTTTTATTTATTATATACGCAAACTGCCGGAATGGGAATAGCGTTCCCCTTCATTTTGTCTCAAATCTCCTCCACTCCTTTCTTTTTTCGGGGCAGCCGTTCCACTTTTTATCCTTGTGGCGCGCGCAGGCCCTTTCGCATAGGATGTGCCCAAAGGAGGGAAACATTTATGGAACACACCCATGCACCCATTCAGGCCGACTTTTTCCTAGGCTGTCTTTCCCCCACCGGTTTCCGGGGGTACTTTCACGAGTTGGCCCGGCAGCCCGGCCTTGCACTCTGGCTCATCAAGGCCGGGCCGGGTTGCGGCAAATCCACCCTGATGAAGCAGCTGGCCGCCCGCGGCCGCGGCGTGGTGGAACGCATCCATTGCTCTTCAGACCCGGACAGCCTGGACGGTGCCATCTTTTGGCCGGAGGGCTGCGGCATTGTGGACGCCACCGCGCCCCACGCCCTTGATCCGGCCTATCCGGTGGCGCACGAGCAGGTGGTGAGCCTGTATCACACCCTGAATCCGGCATATCTGCAGGAGAACCGTGAAGAGATTCAGCGCCTGTTCGACCTATGCAGCCGGTTCCAGGGCCGGGCCGCCCGCTACGTTTCCGCCGCCGGGGGCATTCTGCTGGACAGCCGCCGCACCGCCGCCTGCACCACCGACTTTGAAAAGGTCCGCAAAGAGGCCGCCCGGCTGGCCGCCCGCTATCTGCCCAGCCTGCCCGGCCCCGGCTTTGCCTGCGACCGGCTGCTCAGTGCCGTTACCCCGCAGGGGCGGATTGTTTACAGCGGCACCATTGCCGCCCTCACCGACCGGCAGGTGGTTCTGCAGGACGAAACCGGTGCGGCCAGCCGCCTGCTGCTGGAGCTTCTGCGGGACGCTGCCCTGCAAAAAGGCCATCGGGTCATCGTGTGCTGGTGCCCCATGGCCCCGGGCGATAAAATCGACCACCTGATTTTTCCCGACCTGCGGCTCGCCTTCGTCACCGCCAACAGCTGGCATCCTCTGCATTTTGAGGGGCAGCGCACCATTCGCTGCGTCCGGTTCAACACCCAGCCCACCCTGAGCTGCCGCCGCAAACGGCTGCGCTTCAACCAAAAAGCTGCGGCGGATCTCCTGGAACAGGCCAGCGCCATGCAGGCTTCTGCCAAGCAGAACCACGACCTGCTGGAAGAGTTTTACAAAGCCGCGGCCGATTTTTCCCAGGTGGAAGCGATTGGCCGCGAAACCGCCAGCGCCATGGGGCTGCCGGAACCGCCAGCGGATTGCACCCCCGCGCAAAATACGCTATGATAAAAACAACCGTGCATTCAAACTTTATTTGAGAAAGGAGACCCGAACGAATATGGAACCGGAATCGACCGTTCAGGTCCGCCTTTCTGTACGTCAATTGGTTGAATTTTTGCGCAATACCGGCAGCATCGACAACCGCTTCACCGGGTTTGACCGGGCGCTGGAGGGGGCGCGCATCCATCGCCGCCTGCAGAAGGCCGCCGGAGACGGGTACGAAGCGGAGGTTTCCATCAAGGCCGATTTGAGCGCCGCCGGTGTTGCCTACCGGCTGGAAGGCCGGGCCGACGGAATTTTCACCGGTGCCGATGGCCTGGTTATGGTGGATGAGATCAAAACCGTCACCTGCCCCACCGAGCAGATCACCGAAGAGATGGAGCCGGTCCATTGGGCCCAGGCGCAGGTATACGCTGCCATCTGGGCCGCCCAGAAGGGACTGGAAGAGGTTGGCGTGCGCCTGACCTATTTTCAGGTGGAGGATCAGCAGATCGTTCGGTTCGAGCGCCGATTTTCCGCACAGACCTTAACCGCATTTTTGCAGGAGATGCTGGAAGAATACGCCCCCTGGGCCAAGCGGCAGGCCCAATGGCAGGCCGACCGCACGCAGGATCTGGCCGCGCTGGCCTTTCCTTTTTCGCAGTTCCGCCCCGGGCAGCACGCCCTGGCCGGCGAGGTGTACCGTGCCTGCCGCCAGGGCCGCCGCCTGATGGTGCAGGCCCCCACCGGCATCGGCAAAACCATCAGCACCCTGTACCCGGCCCTTCGGGCCATGGGCGAGGGCGACGGCGAGCGGGTGTTTTATCTCACAGCCCGCACCACCACCCGCCGGGCCGCCTGGCAGGCGCTGGACCTGCTGCCGCCCTCACTGCATCTGCGCAGCATTGCCCTCACCGCAAAGGACAAAGCCTGCCTGCTGGAGCACCGCGAATGCACACCTGAGGCCTGCCCCTACGCCAACGGCTATTACGACCGGGTGAAGGCCGCCCTCTGGGAAGGGCTGGACGAGACCCGCCTGGATGGCCCTGCCCTGGAAGCGCTGGCGCGCCGCCACACCGTCTGCCCCTTTGAGCTTGGGCTGGACCTGGCCCTCTGGTGCGATGTGATCGTAGGCGACTACAACTATTTGTTCGACCCGGTGGTGCGCCTGAGCCGCTTTTTTGAGACGCCCGGCGACCATTTGTTTCTTGTGGACGAAGCCCACAATCTGCCCGACCGGGCACGGGAAATGTACTCGGCCGAGTTGGGCCGTGCGCAGCTGGCGGAGTCCCGCAAGGCCCTCGGCAAGGGACGCAGCCGCCTGAAAACCGCCCTGGGTAAGGTCAACACCCAGTTTCTCACCTGGCGGGATCAATGCCGGGAAGCCCCGGAGCGCACCCTGTTTTTCGCCCCCGCTCAAGAGGCCTTTTCCGAGGCGGTGCGCCGCTGCCTGAAGCCGCTGGAGGAATGGCTGGATGAACACCGCCAGGGACCTGCTCATGACGTGCTGCTTCAGCTTTATTTTGATTTTCGTGCCTGGCTTCGGGTGGCCGATGGGTACGATGAGCATTACATCACCCAAATCAGCCTTTCCGGCGGACAGGTGCTTGCCCGGCAACTGTGCCTAGACCCCAGTGATTTTCTGAACGCCAGCTTCGCACTGGGCCGGGCCGCCGTTCTGTTCAGTGCAACCCTTGCCCCGCCTTCGTATTATCGGGACATTCTTGGCTGCCCGGAAGCGAAGTGTGTTGCCCTGCCCAGCCCCTTCCCCCGGGAAAATCTGGGTCTGTTCTGCGCCTGCCGAGTTTCCACCACCTACCGCAGCCGGGCCGCCAGCCTGGATGAGGTCTGCCGCTTTCTTGCCGCGATGACCGAGGGCCGCGCCGGAAACTACCTGGCCTTTTTTCCCTCCTACGCCTATCTGAACCAGGCCGCCCAGCGCTTTGCGGAACGGTTCCCCCAAATTCCCACCCTGCTTCAGCAGCCCGGTATGCAGGACAGCGAGCGGGAGACGTTCCTCGCCCAATTTTCCGCGGCGTCCGGCGAAACGCTGCTGGGATTTGCCGTGATGGGCGGCGTATTCGGCGAGGGCGTGGATCTGGTGGGCGACCGGCTCATCGGGGCCGCGGTGGTCGGCGTCGGGCTGCCCCAGGTCAACCCGGTGCGGGAAATGCTGCGCCGCTATTTTGAGAGCAGCCGCGGCAGCGGGTTTGCCTATGCCTACCAATACCCCGGCATGAACAAAGTGCTGCAGGCCGCCGGGCGGGTCATCCGTACCCCAAATGATCAGGGCGTTGTGCTGTTGATTGACGAGCGCTTTACCTGGGAGGATTACCGCGCCCTGCTGCCCGCCCACTGGAACGGCTGCCGACCGGTGCTGAGTGCATCCCAGCTGGCGGACGAGCTTCGGGCCTTCTGGGCAGAAAAGCCCTGCGGCACACCACCCGCTCGCCCTGCCGAGAAGCAGTGAGGCGCTCACAGCCCCGCCGTTCTCCATTTCACACTTCTCCTTCCTAATTTCTCATGCAAAGGAGCCCCCTACTATGCATTTTCCGTTTTCTAAAAAGTCTCGCCCCCACGAAAAGCGCCCCACCCTGGGGGCTGCTCTACGCCAAAATTTAAGCGTGCGCTATCTTGTTCTGTGGCTGGTTTTTATCGCCATCGTATTTGGCATTGGCCTGTGGTATTGGCAAACTCTTTGAATTTTCGCCTGTTTTCGTAAAAATCCAATCAATTTTGATTTTTCAAGAAATTTTTATTGACATCCCCCCTTCTCTTTGCTATAATAATTCTCGCAGCCGCAAGAGTGGCCGCAATTGAATCTGCTTCTTCTGCCATGGGGGTGTAGCTCACTTGGGAGAGCGCTTGAATGGCATTCAAGAGGTAAGGGGTTCGATCCCCCTCATCTCCACCAAACTTCAGAAGAGGCATAAAATGAGCATCCGAGTTTCGGATGCTCGTTTTTATTTTGCATCCAGACCTTTTGCGGGTTTGCCTTATTTTGCCTGCAAAAGCAAACCCGGCACATGGTCCAGAGCAGATTTCGTCTGCCCTCGCCCCTGTGCCGGGTTGTTCTTTGAATGGTGGAAGGACGGTGCAGCTTCGCCTCGCGCTATCCCTCCTGCTGAGCAAATTTCCAGGTCATTCCCTCATCCCGAGAGATGTACTGCAGAATATGCACCCACTGGCCGCCGCTGCGCTGCTGGTAAACCCGCACCGGAATCACGATTGCGCCGTCCTCCACGCGCTGCGGGGTCAGAGCCTCCGCCCGAAGCAGGCCGGTGAGCGTGGGCAGCTTCATGGGCATTTTCTCCCAGGTCGCCCCGCCGTCCCGCGTCTGATACAGGCGCGGTTCCAGCTGATGCTGGTCCGTGGTGGCCAAAAAGCCCAGCTGTTTCGAAACAAATCCGCCGCCGCACATCCAGGCGTCCCCGTCCTCTCCGGTCAGGTCCTCCAGTTTGTTCCAGGTAAGGCCTCCGTCACTGGTCAGCAGCACGCTGCGGCAAGCCCGGTCCGTCTCCAGAATCAGCGAGCCGCACTGTTCCGACCAGAAATTCAAAAATGCGTCCGCCAGCTGTTCCTCTTCCTGAAGCCCCAGAACGGGCAGGCTCATCTTCTGTTCCCGCCAGTGCGCTCCCAGATCGTCACTCCGGTAAAGGGTTGCTTTGGCCACATTGTTGGGATGGTCGCTGTTCGGCTGAAGCAGCACAAGAATCAGGGTATCCTGATACACATTCAGGTCGGCCAGGGCCAGCGTATCGGCTGCCTGCTCCACCTCCGGCGGCAGCGGAAGCCGCCCTTGCCCGTCAAAGGGGTTTCCCAGCACATACAGGCCGTTCTGGCTGCTCAGCTGCAGCGCCTGCGGGTCCCAGATCGCCACCGGGAGGGTCGGCTCCGGCTGTGCCTCGGCCGTCTGGGCCACCGGAGCCACGGGTTCCGGCTCTGTCGGCGTGTTTTGCAGCTGCGCGGTCTGCCGCGCCAGCAGCAGCCCGACCCCGGCACAGCCCGTTGTAAACATGGCTGCCGCGGCAACTGCCCCTAGCATCATCCACCGAGTTTGTTTCATCTGCTTCCCTCCCCTCGCCGGAACCGCCGCTGCCGCCGGTTCTCCCTACAATTGTTTTTCGGCATCCTTTGTTATATCGTTATAAAGAATACGACAGCATCTTCGTTTTTATTTCATCTTCTTCAAAAAGATTCGCACAATTGTCTCATTTTCCAAACTTTGTCCGTCAAGCATCTCGGCCACGCCCCAGTTTTCCTTCGCGTTTCCCGCGCCGCCCCAGCGGCCCGCCCTTGTTCCCGCCGGGCGGCTGTGGTATGATAGCAATAGAATTTTATTGCCGCGGAATTTTCCGTCCCGGCAAACAAACAGCAAAGGACGGCGTATCATGACATACGGTTTTATCAAAGCCTGCACAGTCTCCCCGGCCCTTCGGGTGGCCGACTGCCCCTACAACACCCAGATGACCATTGAGGCCATGCAGAAAGCCGCCTCCGACGGCGTACAGCTGGCCGTTTTCCCGGAACTAGGCCTGACCGGTTACACCTGTGGCGACCTGTTTTTGCAGCAGCCCCTGCAAAAGGCGGCCGAAGCCGGCCTCGCAGCCATTCTGAAGGCCAGCGAGGGGCTGGACCTGGTGGCGCTGGTCGGCCTGCCGGTGCTGATGGAGGGCAAGCTGTACAACTGCGCTGCGGTGGTTTGCCATGGCCGGCTGCTGGGCCTGGTGCCCAAAACCCACCTGCCCAATTACAGCGAATTCTACGAAAAGCGCCACTACAATCCGGCCCCCGCCGGGCTGCGCACCATCCGGTTCGCCGGGCAGGATGTGCCGTTCGGCACTGCGCTTTTGTTCCAGTGTGAGGAAATGCCGGAATTCTGCCTGGGTGTGGAGGTCTGTGAAGATCTGTGGGCACCGCTGCCGCCCAGCACCCGCCATGCGCTGGCCGGCGCCACGGTGATCGCCAACCTTTCCGCCAGCGACGAAACCGTTGGCAAAGCCGTTTATCGCCGCCAGCTGGTCAGCCAGCAGTCCGCCCGGCTGCTGTGTGCCTATTTGTACGCGGACGCGGGCCACGGGGAATCCACCACCGACATGGTGTTTGCCGCCCACGACCTGATCTGTGAAAACGGCGCACTGCTTGCCGAGGCAAAGCCCTTCGGCGATGGATATGCCTGCACGGAACTGGATCTTGGCCGTATGGTCAGCGAGCGCTGCCGCAACACCACCTTCCAGCCGGATTCTGCCGGGTATCAGGTGGTGTCCTTCTCCCTGCCGCTGCATGAGATTGCCCTGACCCGTTTTGTCTCCCCCACGCCGTTCGTTCCGGCCGACAACGCCGCCCGAGCGGAGCGCTGCGAGCTGATTCTGGAGATGCAAGCGGACGGCCTGGCTAAGCGCATTGAGCACGCCCATGCCAAAACTGCGGTCATCGGCATTTCCGGCGGATTGGACAGCTGCCTGGCCTTGCTGGTGGCCGTGCGCGCCATGAAGCGCCTTGGCCGGAGCACCGGCGACATTCTCGCGGTAACCATGCCCTGCTTCGGTACCACCCAGCGCACCCGCTCCAACGCCGAGATTCTGTGCGACGAGCTGGGCGTTTCCTTCCAGGAGATCCGCATTGCCAACACCGTGCACAGCCACTTTGCCGACATCGGGCAGGACGAGCAGGTGCTGGATGTTACCTATGAAAACGGTCAGGCCCGCGTGCGCACGCTGGAGCTGATGGATCTGGCCAACCGCACCGGCGGCATGGTCGTCGGCACCGGAGACCTGAGCGAGCTGGCCCTGGGCTGGGCTACCTACAACGGCGACCACATGAGTATGTACGGCGTCAACGCGGGCGTTCCCAAAACGCTGGTGCGCCACATTGTACACTATGAGGCCGACACCGCCGCCAGCCCCGCCCTGAAGGAAGTTCTGCTGGACATTCTGGACACTCCCGTCAGCCCCGAGCTGCTGCCCGCCAAGGAAAACGGCGAGATCGCGCAGGAGACGGAATCTCTGGTCGGGCCTTACGAACTGCACGACTTCTATCTGTACTATGTGCTCCGCTTTGGCTTTGGCCCTGGAAAAATCTACCGGCTGGCCCAGGCCGCCTTGGGCGATCGGTACTCCAACGAGGTTTTGCTGCACTGGCTGAAGAACTTCTACCGTCGTTTCTTCGTGCAGCAGTTCAAGCGCAGCTGCTTGCCGGACGGCCCCAAGGTCGGTTCCGTCACCCTGTCGCCCCGCGGCGACTGGCGTATGCCCAGCGATGCCTGTGCCGCTGTATGGCAGGCGGAACTGGAGACGTTGGTTTAACCGCCGCGTTTGCTTCTCTGCGGGCGCTCCCTAATCATAGAATAAACCGCGCCGGGCCGTGCACCAGACTGCACCGCCCGGCGCTTTTTTGTTTTTCTTTGGCTGCGGCCGCGCATGAACCCTCCCCCACTGGCCCATACTACCGGCAACAACTTTGGGAGGATGTGCTATGTCAGAAATGTTCTGCTTTCAATGTCAGCAAACCGCGGGCGGCAGCGGCTGTGTGCGCACCGGCGTTTGCGGCAAACAGCCCGAAACCGCCGCCCTGCAGGATGCGCTGGTCTGCCGGCTGATCCAGCTGGCCGAGGCGTGCCTTCGGCAGGGGCAGTTCCCGGAAGCGGTCACCCGCCTTCTGGTGGACGGCCTGTTTACCACGCTCACCAACGTCAACTTTGACGATGAAGCCATCCGCACCTTCACCAGCCGGGTGGAAGAAGCCCTGCTTCAGCAGAATGGCGCCTTGAAAGAGGGACCCATTGACTGGCTTTGGCAGGGAGAAACGGATGTGGTGTCTCTGCGCTCCACCCTTCTGTTCGGGCTGAAGGGCATGGCAGCCTACGCGCACCACGCCATGAATCTCGGTTATCGTGACGAGCAGGTCAGCGCCTGGTTTTATAAGGGGCTGGCCGCCCTGCACCAGCCCCACAGCACCGAGGAATGGCTGAATTTTATTCTGGAGTTTGGCAAGGTAAACTACCAGTGCATGGCCCTTTTGGATAAGGCCAACACCGGCACCTTCGGCGATCCAGTGCCCACGCGGGTCCATGTGGACGTCAAGGAGGGGCCGTTCATCGTGGTTTCGGGGCACGACCTGGAGGATCTGCACCAGCTCTTGGAGCAGACCGCCGGAACGGGCATTCAGGTGTACACCCATTGCGAAATGCTGCCCGCCCACGGGTACCCCAAGTTAAAGCAGTACCCCCATCTGGCCGGCAACTTCGGCACCGCCTGGCAGAACCAGCAGCAGGAGTTCGATGCACTGCCCGCCCCGATTCTGTTCACGACCAACTGCCTGATGCCGCCCCGGCCCAGCTACGCCGACCGGGTGTACACCACCTCGGTGGTGGGCTACAAGGGCCTGCGGCACATCACCGCGGACGAGCAGGGCCATAAGGACTTCACCCCGCTGATCGAGCAGGCCCTTGCTCTGGGCGGATACGACACCGACCAAAGCATGAGCGGCATCAACGGCGGGCATATGCTCACCACCGGATTTGCCCGGGCAGCCGTGCTTCGCCAGGCCCCACAGCTGCTGGAGGCCATTCGCAGCGGCGCCGTAAAGCACATCTTTCTGGTGGGCGGCTGTGATGGCGCGCACCCCGGGCGCAACTACTACACGGAATTTGTAAAGCGTACCCCGATGGACTCGCTGGTTCTGACGCTGGCCTGCGGCAAATACCGCTTCAACGATCTGGATCTGGGCGAAATCGGCGGCATTCCCCGCATTCTGGATGTGGGCCAGTGCAACGACGCATACAGCGCCGTCCAGATTGCCCTGGCTCTGGCGGAGGCCTTCGGCTGCACCATCAACGAGCTGCCTCTCACGCTGGTGCTCTCCTGGTACGAACAGAAGGCGGTCTGCATTCTGCTTACCCTGCTGGCGCTGGGGGTCAAAAACATTTACCTCGGCCCCACCCTTCCGGCCTTTTTGTCCGAAACCGTGGTGAAAACGCTGGTGGAGGCTTACAACCTGCAGCCCATCACCGACCCCCAGCAGGATCTGGACGCCATTCTGCACCGGGGCTGAGGGCCATATCCCGTAAAAAATGCGCAAAAAGCTCCGGAGAACGGTTCATTCAAACCGTTCTCCGGAGCTTTTATTGGTTTTGCGTCTGCCGCCCAGCCGCTTTACTCGCGGCGGATGGCTTCCAGTGCACTGATTTTCACCGCCCGGTTGGCCGGAACCACACCGGACACCAAGCCAACCAGCGTCGAGAACGCCAGCGCGGCCAGCACCAGCCACAGCGGAATGATGGAAATCTGCCCGCCGGAAGCCCCCAGCGAACCGAAGGCATCCAGCAGCCCCGAGGACATTCCGCCGCCGCCCATCATCAGCGAACTGACGTTGTTCAGGATGAACGAGAGCAGGTAGCTGAAGGCCACACCCACGATGCCGCCCAGCAGGCCGATGGCCCCGGCTTCAAACAGGAACATCGTGCGGATGTTGTTCAGCTCACAGCCCAGCACCTTCATCACGCCGATTTCCTTCGTGCGCTCGTAAATGGCCATGGTCATGGTATTGGCAATGTTCAGCGCCGCCACCAGCAGGGCCACCGCCGCCGTGCCGCCCAGAATCATCTGGCTCTTTGCCACCTGTGCCTGCATATCCTCACGGATCTGCGTCATGGAATAGGTCTCGTAGCCCTGATCCTTGATCCAGCTTTCCACGTCGGACACATTATCCACCTCGTCCACTTTCACGTAGACTTCCTGGTAGCCGTTGTCCTTCTCCTTCATCATGACGCCGTTGGAGATCATATAGCTCTGGCTTTGGCTCTTTTTGGTGCCGGAAAGCTTCTGATAGGCCTCCTCCAGCATTTTCATGTCGGACAGGCGCATCACCATACCGCTGTCAGTAAAATAATGTTTGCTGTAATCGCTGACGAAGGTGCCCACCACCACCAGTTCATAGTCCTGCTTTTTTTCCTTGCCGTTGTTGTCGGTATAGGAAAGGCGCAGGGTCATCTTGTCCTTGTTCACATCCACAAAGGGCTGCACCGGGTTGCCGTTGGCGTCCGTCTGCCCCTGGTAGATCTGCCGCTTGCCGCTGTTGTAGCTTTTGCGGGTATCCTCAAAGTTGTAGGCAAAGTTTTCGCCCACCATAACCGGAATCTTGTTTTTTCCAAGGCTCATGTCGCTGGTGAAAAAAGAACCATCGGCCAAATCAAAGCCCATCTTTTCCAGTGCATCCGGGTCAGCACCATAGCACTGCCATACGCCGGTTTCATAGCGGCCGTTCTTGCCGGAGAGAATCTTGCCGCTCAGGTCGCTGGGCTGATAATAAGGCGTAACCGCCACCACATGCTCCAGCGCGCGGAGCTGATTCAGCATCTCGTCGTTCAGAGCCGGGGTTTCCGTTGCGCCATAGGCATAGTTGTAGATCTGAATCTGGGTCAGGTCGCCCCAACTGGCCAGCATGGCCTCATTGTTTACGTTGGTTGCAATTCCTAGGCTGATCATCACCACAATGGCGCAGGTGCCCACCACCACACCAATGATGGTCAGGGCTGTACGGCCCTTGCGGCGGCGAAGGTTGTCTGTGCTGAGTCGCAGCAGATCAGATATCTTCATCCTCGTCCTCCAGTGTTCCCAGCGCCTTTTCCTTGCGCTTTTTGCGGATAAACACCACCACGCCGGCAATCACAGCAACCACGGCCACGCCGATGAGCGCCTTTGCCCAGATGGGCAGGCCGGTCTTTTCCGGCTCCACGATGCCCGGGTCAAAATCGTCCATGCCATCGTTGTTGTTGGGCATTTCTTGCACGTCGCAGGAGAAGTCCTTGGTCATGGTCTTGACGTTGCCCTGATCGTCCTCATAACTCAGGGTGATGGTTCCCTTCAGCGTGCCCGCATTGCTGGCCTTCACATTGAAATCCACCGAGTTTTCGGTACCGGCGGCAATGTTGCCCAGATACTGGCTCTGACCGGGGTTGGCGATGTTCTCACCGCTGATCTCGGCCGAAAGATTGTTGATGGAGCTCTTGCCCTTGTTGACAAACGTAAGGGAAACATAGCCTTCCTCGCCCAGATACATGGTCTCGGGGGCTTCCAGATTGGTCAGTTCAAAGCGCTCGGGCTGCATCACGGGAACGGTCACGTTGGTGGAGGAGGACACGGCAGCGCCGGTGTCTTTGCCCACAGCCGAGAGGGAGACCCCAATCGTGGCCACGCCGCCGGTGAAGTTCGCGCCCGGCAGCAGCTGGAAGCTGACGCTGGTACTGCTTCCGGCCGCCATGCTGCCAATGTAAGCCGTGCTGTTTCCGCTGGCCAGGGTCACACCCTCCGGCAGCGCCAGGGTGACCAGCAGATCGGTCAGGGCTTCATCGCCGGAGGTGCTCAGCAGATCCAGCGTCAGGGTGCACTCGTTGCCCGCCAGGGCGGTGCCTGCGGCCGCACCCTGAACTGACGTGGTGATCTTATTGCCGCGCACCAGAATGGAGGGGGTACGGCTGTTGTCCTTGGTGGTGGTAACGCACTGCCCCATGGCGTGGCTCACGCTGCCCTGGGCCATGCCGTGGCCAATATAAGAAATGTCCACGGTGAAATTGTTGTCGCCGCCGTTGTAGATCACATCCCGGAACAGCAGCGTGTATGTATGCGCATCCGTGTCCACATTGCTGGCTTCGCCCAAACCGGTATAGGTGAAGGCCGCATTGTTCACACGGGCAGCAATCTGACTTGCTTTCAAATCCTGGGGGGCCTCACTGTCCACAATCGTAAGCACGATGTTGACACGGTCGCCCTTTTCGACTTTCGTCACCTCACCGCCTGCGGCGTTGGTAACGGCATATGCCATCAGGCGGGGCGTAACGGCTTTAATGCCTTCATCGTCCGGGGGCGGAGTGGCTTTATCCGGGGGCGTAGTGGGTGCTCCTGTAGGCTCCACCGTGGGAGTTGGGGTAGGACTCGCGCTGTCGTTATTCTCTACCGCAAAAGCCGTCATGCTCAGCAGTATGGCAAGGCTAGTCACCGCAGCAAGCAGCCGGCCCAGAGTTTTCATCCGTTTGTTCATGCGTCCATTCTCCTTACTTTGCATTGCGTTTTATCTTAATCGGGTTCTTAAAAAAATGCTTGCTGTTTCGGGTCGGTTTGCTGCCGCTTTCCTCTTTTTCATGGGCCAGTGCATCGGCCACATCCAAATCCTCCAGCTGGTCCACCCCGAGGGCGGCCCGGCCCGCGGCCTTTTCTTCTTCGGTCAGCACACGGTCACTCTGTACATTGCCGTCCGAAATGGTCACCACCCGGTCGGCACAGCCCGCAAGCTCCCGCTCGTGGGTTACCATCACAAAGGTAATACCGTTTTCCTTGGCCATTTTCAGGATACGTCCCAGCACCTTTCGGGTGGTCACCGTATCCAGGTTGCCGGTGGGCTCATCGGCAAAAATCACCTTGGGCTTGCACACAAACGCCCGGGCAATGCCCACGCGCTGCTGCTGGCCGCCGCTCATTTCAGTGGGGCGGTGGTCTGCACGGGAGGCAAGCCCCATGCGGGCCAGCTCAGCCTTGGCCAGTTCCAGCCGCGTTTTTCGGTCCACTCCCTGAAACATCAGCGGCAGGGCCACGTTTTCGGCCGCCGTCATGCTGCCCAGCAGATTGTAGCTTTGAAAAATGAACCCCAGATGCGCCTGACGGAATTTTGCCAGAGAATTTTCGTCCATCTCGCTGATGCAGTGCTTGCCGATAAACACCTGGCCGCGGGTCGGCTTTTCCAGGCCCGCCAGCTGGTTCAGCAGCGTGGATTTGCCGCTGCCGGAAGCACCGACAATGCAGCAGAACTCCCCCGGCTCAACGGCCAGCGAAACATCGTTCAGAGCCACCACTTTTTCTTTGCCCACGCGGTACACCTTGCGCAGGTGCTCCACCCGGATAATGGGCGCCATAGAACCACCTCACTTACTTGATTTGCAAACGCCCCACCATTCCGTGTATCCAGCCGGAAGCCGAGGATTTGAACACCCAATAATACAGCACCGCAAACACTTCGCGGAAATAACAAGGCAGCACAGCCGAGGCGTTGATGGATGCAGGCAGCTTGTCCACATCCGTAAAGCCTGCCATGGCTGCATATTTGCCCGCCCGGTAGCAGTGAAATGCGTTGGTCGCCAGCACAACCGGGTCGCCGGCAGAAATCCCACGCTCCGCCAGAAGCGGCCGGGAAAAGGCGAAATTTTCTTCGGTGGAGGTACTGGCGCATTCCGCCAGGATCTGTTCCGCCGGCACGCCCCGTTCCACCAGATACTGCTTCATGGCCTGGCCCTCCGGAACGGTCTCACCGGGGCCTTGCCCGCCGGTGACCACCAGCAGCGTCTCCGGATGATCCATCCAATACGCATACGCCGCATCCAGCCGGCACTTGAGCAGGCTGGTAATGCGCTCGCCTCTCAGGCCGGCCCCCAGCACGATCACTGCCTTTTTCTCGCCCTTCGGCTGGTCGGAATATCCGCTAACTGCCACAAAGGCCAGCAGACACACAAACAGCGCCATGCCGCAGCCAAACAGAATGGCCAGCACCCGCCCCACACCGTGGGAGCAAAACCGGTGAATGGGTTCGTGCCAGACGGCATACGCCAGCAGCCCGGCGGCCAGCCCATCGGTGAGCCACACGCCCAGGTTGCCGTTTGTGCCCCGCACATGACGTATCACGCAGGAGGCACACAGCACCAGCGCCGCACACCAGATGAGCGCCAGAAATAAGGAATGCTTCATCATGTACTTTTTCATCTCACATACGCATGTGCAGGGGCCGCACCGCAGCAAAAAGGGGCAGGCGCCGAGGCCAGACCAATTGCCGGAATGTTCTTGCCCGGCATCCGCCTCAGCGCCCGCCCCTGGCTGTTCCGGAAAGTTCTTTTTCCGGAGATTCTCCACTATTATCAAAACGGGTCCGCTTGCACAATTATTTCAAAATTATTTCTTGCTTTTTATATAATTCCGCTGTTTCAACCTTTTTTCTTCTCGCCGGTGCGCGGCTGATAATACATATATACCTGGCAGGGAATCATGCCATTGTACAGCTTGCGGCGCCGGGCTGCTTTTTTGCCGAAATGCCGCTCAAAGTCGGCATCCGCCGTGATGACATACAGGCCCTGTCCGGGGTTCTGCTCCCAGCGGCTTCCCAGAACACCGGCCAGCTTGGCCGCCGTTTCCAAATCGCCCAGGCGCTCACCGTAGGGCGGGTTCGTCAGTACTGTGGCCGCTGCATCCGGCACAAAGTCCGCCACGTCCGCCACCTCAAAATGGCAGCGCTCACCCACACCGGCCAGCTTGGCATTCTGGGTGGCAAGCTCCACGGCGGCGGGGTCAATGTCCCAGCCGAAGCCCTCAAAGGCAGCGTCCATGCGAACCTCGCTCAGCGCCTTTTCGCGCTGCTCGGCCCACACCTTCTGCGGAACAAAGCCGTAATGCTCCGCGCAGAACCGACGGCGCAGGCCGGGGGCGATGTTCATCGCCTTCTGGGCCGCCTCAATCACCATCGTGCCGCTTCCGCAGAAGGGGTCCTGCACCAGCGTATCGCGGCGCACACGGCCCAGATCCGCAATGGCAGCCGCCAATGTCTCCTTGATGGGGGCGCCGGTGGCGTTTCGGCGGTACCCACGCTTGTGCAGGCCGTCGCCAGAGGTATCCAGCATGATCTCCACCCGGTTCTTGCGAATGGAGAACCGCAGCTTGTACAGTGCACCGGTCTCGGGCAGGGTGAGCACCTTGTGGCCCTTTTTCAGCCGCTCAACCACAGCCTTTTTCACGATCTTCTGGCAGGCCGGAACACTGGAAAGAATGCTGGACAGGCTGGAGCCTTTCACAGGGAACTGGGCATCGGCGGGCAGCAGCTCTTCCCACGGAATGGAATACACCCCGTCAAACAATTCGTCAAAGGTGGTGGCGGTGTAGCTCTTCAGCAGCAGCAGCACCCGCTCGGCGCAGCGCAGGTTCAGGTTTGCCGCCGCAATGATCTCCGGCCCGCCAGTGAATGCAATGCGGCCGTCGGTAACCTGCACCTCTTCCGCGCCGATGCGCCGCACCTCAAAAGCCGCGGTGGATTCGGTGCCGAAATAGCAGGGGGCAATCAGATGATATTTCACGTTTCTTTTCCTCTCTGGGTCTCAAATTCATGGTGCTGCGCCGGAAAAGCCTCCGCCGCCGCAGCCGATTCTCTTCATTTTATCCGCGTTTCGTGCGCAAATGCAGCATTTGCACACGCCGCCAAAACACAAAAGCAGCCGCTGGGGGTGGCCCCGGGCGGCTGTTGCGTCGGTATGCTTACCGCTTGCGGGAATATCCCCCGCCGCGGCGGTTTTCCGTGACACGTTTCAGGTCAGAGATTTTCTCTTCGCTCTGGCTCTTAAAGCGGGCCATCATATCCTCAAAGCTCATATCGCCCTGCGGCTGGCTGCGCTTGGGCTGCCATACACGGCCTCCATCGGCCCGCTGCTGGCGGCTGCCGCCCGGGCGGCCCTGCCCGCCGGCCCGGCCGCCCTGCTGGGGCCGGGGCGCACGGGGCTGCTGGGGCAGCGTGCGCTTGATGGAAAGGGCGATTTTGCCGTCCTCCGCAATGTTGATGACCTTCACCTTAACCGTCTGGCCTTCTTCCAGCACGGTGGAAAGATCCTGAATGAATTCGTTGGACACCTCAGAAATGTGTACCATTCCCGTCTTGCCCTCGGGCAGTGCCACAAATGCACCAAACTTTTTAACGCCGGTGACCTTGCCCTCTAAAATGCTACCTACCTCAAACTGCAATGCACGAAACCCCTTTTTGTCGTGTGTGAACTCCTCCGGCCCGCAAACAGGCAGTCGCCCAGCCGAAGGGCGCGGTCACTTCCCGCTGATGTCGTAAAAAATCCGCTCACTGGGGCGGGCATAGCCCAGATCATCCCGGGCTGCCCGCTCAATGATGGCGTCATCGTTTCCGCTGCCGTCGCCGATCAGCCGCTTCAGCTCTTCGTTTTCCTGCTGCTTCTGCGTAATCTGCTCCTGCACATCGCTCAGTTCCTGCCGCTTGGCCGTGATCTGCACCTGGTTGTAGATCAGTGTTCCCACCAGATACACCGCGAGCACTGCGACCAGCCCTTTGCTCAGCGTGCCGGAAAGGCCGGCGCGCCGTTTTTTCTGTGCTTTTTTCACGCAGGCCACCTCCTTCGCCGCCGTGACGTTCAGCTTCTCCGCCTCATGACTTATTTAGAATTATACAATACCTTGGCGTTTTTTTGCAACTGTTTTGTGCGCCGAGCTTGTGCTTTTTTCTGTTTTTTCTCACGATAGGCCCTGCGCACGCATTCGGCCATCCGCCGCACCGGCCAGCCCACCGCCAGCGCCAGCAGGGCCGCCGGGCGGGTCAGCAGCCACTTGATCCACCCCTCCAGCGTGCGGGTGGCCGGGGCCAGCACGCTAAAATAGCCCATGTCCCCTGCCAGCAAAGCTGCCGCCATATACCAGCGCACCGTGCCCGCCCGGCTGCGGGAGGCCGAAAAGCTGCACAGCAGCACGGCCGCCAGGCAGAACGCTCCCACGTCCGCCGCGAAGCAAGCCGCCCTGCGGTCACCCAAAAGAAACCGCGCCAGATCGTACAGCGCCCCCAGCAAAAAGCCCAGCCCCAGGCAGCAAAGTGCATCCGCCGCCAGCGCGGGCGCTGCCTGTGCCGCCGCCATGCCGGCTCACCGCACAAGCCGTTTGAAAAATCCGGCCGGGCTTTCTTTCAGGTCCGCATACTGGATGGATTCAATCTTTCCCGCAATCTTCACCTCGCCGGTCTGAATGGACAGTTCGCTCACCTGAAGTTCCCGTCCACCCACCACCAGGCTACCCTGCTGGGTCTCCAGCGTGGCGCTGTATTCGTCGTAGCTGACAATGCGGGTAATTCCGGTGGCCGTCATGGCGCGACGGTCCTCCAAGATTAAATTGTGATGCCCCTGCGAGGCAGCTGCCTCCTGCACCGGGGCCGGGTACACCGTTTGGGCCATATCCTGCACCTTTCGTCCCACCGGGCGCACGCCATTCGTTCCGCTGCCGGAGCAACGGCGTGCGGTTCCGTGTTTTTACCTCCGGGCACACCTTCCATTTTGCCGGAAGGCCCCAGAGCCTTTGTTCCAGGATATGCCGGCCCGCTGCCGGATAGACCGCCAATGCGCCATCGCATTTGTTCGGTGCTGCCCTTACTCGATCACCTCATACATTTCCCGCGCCACGTCCTTCCGGTCCGGGCCTTCGGCGGCCAGCACGCGCACCTTGACCGGCTTGTTGCCGAAGGTGATCTCGATCACATCGCCCACCTTCACCGCATAGCTGGCTTTTACGGCCTTTCCGTTCACCAAAATGCGGCCGGCATCGGCCACATCGTTGGCTACGGTGCGCCGCTTGATCAAACGACTCACCTTCAGGTACTTATCAATTCTCATAAGTGTTTCCCTCCATCTTCAGGGGTTCAAATCGGTAAGAAAAAGGGCGCTGCCCCATCAAAGGCAACACCCCATCCGGCGCGGCACAGGCAGCCAGCGAATCTCCGCTGCGCCGTCACTGCTCTCGCCCGACTGATCGTTTCAGTGTAAAGCCGTCTTACTTGTTCACGGCGTCCTTCAGGGCCTTGTTTGCCTTGAAGGCGGGCACGGTGGCGGCGGCAATCTCGATGGGCTGCTTGGTGCGGGGGTCACGGCCGGTACGGGCAGCACGCTCGCGGGTCTCAAAGGTGCCAAAACCGGCCAGAGCGATCTTCTCACCATCCGCCAGCGCAGCGGTGATCACTTCCAGGGTGGTGTTGACGGCCTTCTCGGCGTCCTTCTTGCTCATATCAGCCTGAGCGGCCACTTTCGCAATCAAATCAGCTTTCGTCATTTTTTCTTACCTCCAAATTTCTATCAGCACAGAGCATCTGCTCTGTTGACGGCGTGGTTTCCTCTGCCTGTTTCACAAAGCGCCGGGTGGCGCGGGTCAGCGCCAGTTCCGGGTCAACCCCGGCCAGGCGGCAATAGGCAGTCAGGGCAAGCAATGCATCGCCCACCTGGGTCTCCCGCTCCGCCGGGGAGCTCTCATCCCCGGTCAGCAGCCGCTGCAGCTGCGCCCCGGCCTCGCTGCGGGCGGCGGCTTCATCTGCCGGACCAAAGCCGTAGCGGGCCGCCCGTTTCAGGGTTTTGCCCGCCCGCATCAGGGCCGGCAGTGTGGCCGGAACGCTCTCCAATTCATCCGTCAGGCCCGCCCGCCCTTTTTCCTGGTTTTTCAGTTCGTCCCAGGTGGAAGGCCCGGGTGCCGCCTGGCCCGCAAACACGTGCGGATGCCGGTAAATCAGCTTGCGGCACACACCGGTGCACACATCTTCCAACGTAAAGCGGCCCTGCTCTTCTTCCATTGCAGTGTGCAGCGCCACCTGCATCAAGATGTCGCCCAGCTCCTCGCAAAGGAGGCCGCTGTCCGCCAGATCAATGGCTTCCAGCACCTCACAGGTCTCTTCCAGAAAATTCATGCGGATGGACTGGTGCGTCTGCACACTGTCCCAAGGGCAGCCGCCCACCGGGCGGCGCAGCAGGTGGATGATCTCCATCAGATCGTCCATTCTAAAGCGCTCTTTCCCGGTCAGCTCCATGTTGTGCTCCCTCTCCATAAGGCCGGCAGCCGCTTGTAATCCGGCCTTGCCCCTGCTCCAAACCCCCGCATTTCCATGCGAAGCTGTGTCTCATTCTATCTCAGATTTGACGGCTTTGCAAGTATTTTAGTCATTTTCGGCACAAAATCTTTGCTTTGCCCTCTGTTTTTCTGCTGCCTGCCGGGTTTGTACGCGAAAAACGGCCCTGCCCGGCCGGAAATTCCCCGCAGGCAGGCCCGTTTTTCAATGCGTTGTTTTCTGCACTCAGCAGCCCAGATACGCCTTGCGCACCTCGATGTTGTTGGCCAGCTCGGTGGCATCGCCCTCCATCTTCACGCAGCCGGTCTCCAGCACATACGCCCGATGGGCGATTTCCAGTGCCATTTTGGCGTTCTGCTCCACCAAAAGCACCGTCACGCCGTCCCGGTTTACGTCCCGGATGATGCGGAAGATCTCCTTCACCAGCAGAGGCGACAGGCCCATGCTGGGCTCATCCAGCAGCAACATCTTCGGTTTGCACATCAGCGCACGGCCAATGGCCAGCATCTGCTGCTCGCCGCCGGACAAGGTGCCCGCCGGCTGGTTGCGCCGCTCTTTCAGGCGGGGCAGTAGCTCAAAAATGCGGTCGTAATCGTCCTGAATGGCCTCTTTTCCATCGTTGCGGATGTAGGCGCCCAGGGTCAGATTCTGCTGCACGGTCAGGCCGCTGAACACACGGCGGCCCTCCGGCACCTGAGACAGCCCCAGCCGGATGATCTTATGGGCCTCCATCTTCTGGATGGGCTGGCCGCAATAGATGATCTCGCCGTTCTTGGGCCGCAGCAGGCCCGAAATTGCATGCATGGTGGTGGTTTTTCCCGCGCCGTTTGCACCGATCAGCGTCACGATCTCGCCCTCGTTTACATGAAACGAGACGTTCTTGATGGCGTGGATGGAGCCGTAATATACGTCAATGTTCTTGACCGAAAGCATTTCTCCCATGGTCAGTCACCTCCCAGATAGGCCGCAATGACCTTGGGGTTATTGCGCACCGCATCGCCTGTGCCCTGTGCCAGCTCACGGCCGTAGTTCAGCACCGTGATGTACTCGCAGATGCCCATAACAAAGTTCATATCGTGCTCAATGAGCAGCACGGCAATGCCAAAGGTATCCCGCACAAACTTGATGGTGTTCATCAGCTCGGCCGTCTCATTGGGGTTCATGCCCGCGGCCGGCTCGTCCAGCAGCAGCAGCTTCGGGTTGGTGGCCAGTGCCCGAGCAATCTCCAGCTTGCGCTGCTTGCCGTAGGGCAGGCTGGATGCCTTGAGTTTGGCTTCCTTGTCCAGATCAAAGATCTTCAGCAGCTTCATGGCCTGCTTGTTCATCTCACGCTCCTTCGTGTAGAAGGAGGGCAGACGAAGCACGCCGGTCCACATGGGATAGCGTACCTGGTTGTGCAGGCCCACTTTTACGTTATCCAGCACGGTCAGGTCGTTGAACAAACGGATGTTCTGGAAGGTGCGGGCAATGCCGGCTTGGTTGATGGTGGCCGGCGGCAGGCCGGTGATGTTCTTGCCGTCCAGGATGATGTCCCCTTCCGTGGGCTTGTACACACCGGTGAGCATATTGAACACGGTGGTTTTGCCCGCGCCGTTGGGGCCGATCAGGCCATACAGCTGCCCTTTTTCAATTTTCAGGTCCAGCTGAGAGACCGCCTGCAGGCCGCCGAACGCAATGCCCAGGTTTGAAACTTCAAGCAGTGCCATGGCTTAGCCCTCCTTCTTTTCTTTGCCAAACGTTTTCCGCAGCTTTTCGGTCATCTGCTCACGCCACTGAACCATGGCCGGGGCAGAGTTGAAGAGCATCATCAGGATCAGCACAATGGCGTAGATGAGCATCCGGTAATCGTTCAGGCTGCGCAGCAGCTCCGGCAGCACAGTAAGCAGCGCCGCCGCAAGGATGGAACCCAGCATATTGCCCATACCGCCCAGGACCACGAACACCAGAATCAGAATGGAGGTATTGAAGTCAAACTTGGTGGCAATGATGGCGTTCTGGGCCTGGCCGTACAGGGCGCCGCCCGCACCGGCAATGGCCGCGGAGATGACAAAGGCCATCAGCTTGTACTTGGTCACATTGATGCCCACGCTTTCCGCAGCAATGCGGTTGTCCCGCAGGGCCATAATGGCACGGCCGGCCCGGCTGTTCACCAGATTGAAGATCACAAACAGCGCAATGAGGATGAGGATGAAGCCGGCGGCAAACGTGGCCGTCTTTTTAATGCCGGGCACACCCATGGGGCCGCTGAGGATCATACGGCCGCCTTCGCCCAGTACAATGGTGTTGTTCAAAAAGCTGGCGTGCAGTCCATTCGCATCCATGCCGATGTACAGGTTGTTCACGATGGATTTGATGATCTCGCCGAAGGCCAGCGTAACAATGGCCAGATAGTCGCCGTTCAGGCGCAGAACGGGAATGCCGATGAGCACGCCCACGATGGCCGCCAGCACGGCGCCCACCAGAACGGCCACGGTCAGCCGCAGCGCGGAAGACGGCACGGAATCCTGCATGGCCGAGGCCGTGACGGCGCCCGCAAACGCGCCGACGCTCATAAAGCCCGCATGGCCCAGGCTCAGTTCGCCCAGAATGCCCACGGTCAGGTTCAGTGAGAGTGCCATCAGCACATAGGCACAGATGGGCACCAGCTGGCCCTTCATGGTGGAGGACAGCACCCCGGCGCTGCCCAGACACTGGAACAGCACGAAGGCCGCCACCACCACGGCATAGGTGATCACATTGGTGCGCAATGTTTTATTGGTACGCAAACTTCTCATAGTTCCACCTTACACTTTCTCGCGGATCTGCTTACCCAGCAGACCGGTGGGCCGCACCAGCAGCACAACAATCAGCACAGCGAACACAATGGCATCCGACAGCTGGGTGGAGATGTATGCCTTGGCAAAAATCTCAATCACGCCCAGCAGAATGCCGCCCAGCAGTGCGCCGGGAATGGAACCGATGCCGCCGAACACCGCCGCAGTGAATGCCTTGATGCCGGGCATGGAGCCGGTGGTGGGCACCAGGGTAGGATACGCCGAGCACAGCAGCACACCCGCAATGGCGGCCAGTGCCGAGCCGATGGCAAAGGTGAGCGAGATGGTGGTGTTCACATTAATGCCCATCAGCTGCGCCGCACCCTTATCCTCCGAGCAGGCCTGAATGGCCTGTCCCATCTTGGTGTGCTCAGTAAACCAGGTGAGCACCAGCATGATGACCACGCACACCGCAATGGTGATCAGGGTGGCATACGAAACGCTCAGCTGGCCGCCCGCAAACTGAATGCCGCTTTTCACGGTCTGGGTGCCGTCGGCGTTCTGCTGGGTGACCACCAGGAAGGACGGGAAGATCTTGGGGTTGGAAGTCCACAGCAGCTGGGCCGCGTTCTGCAAGAAGTAACTCACGCCGATGGCGGTGATCAGCACGGCCAGCGAAGGCGCCGAACGCAGCGGTTTGTAAGCCAGCCGCTCGATCACCATGCCGAGCACAGTGCACACCACCATGGCCAGCAGAACGCCCACAATGGGAGGCAGCCCAAAGGTGGACACCGCAAAGAAGCAGATGTACGCGCCCACCATGATAATGTCGCCGTGGGCAAAGTTCAGCATTTTTGCAATGCCGTATACCATGGTATAGCCCAGGGCAATGATGGCGTACACGCTGCCCAGGCTGATGCCGTTGATCAGGTGGTTCAGGAAGGTAAGCACAAATACACACCTCAATTTCTGTCTGGGGCCCGAAGGCTCATTCCGGGCGTTCCGCAACGGAACCCGCAAGGACCGGGATCCGCCCCTGTTTGTGATTTCCGCACAAAGCCATGCACTTTGGCGGGCCGATCGGCCGTGAGGCCGGAATGCAAAAGAAGGGCTGCCGGAACCCGGCAGCCCTTCGGGCCTTGAATTCAATTCGGCAGCCCTTGCAAACGCTGGGTAACGATGCAGTTGGCCGTGCCTTAGTCCATGCCGACGTAAGCGCCGTTCTCAATCACCATGCCCTTGGGGCTCTTGGTCACTTCGCCGCTCTCGCTCCAGGTCATGCCCTCGCCGGTCAGGCCGTCAAACACGAAGTTGGGAGAGGTGAACTGCGCGATCAGGGCATCGCACATATCGCTGGCAGAGGCATCCGAAGCCACGCCGGACTCGGTCAGCGCCTGGTAGATGGCGTACACGCAGTCGTAAGCGTCTGCTGCAAACTGGTTGGGAGTCTCGCCGTACTTTTCGTTGTACTTGCTCACAAAGCTCTGGGTCTTTTCATCCTGAGCATCGGTGTTGAAGGGGGTCAGCAAAAGGACGCCCTCAGCCAGGGACTTGTCGAAGCCGTCCAGGGTCAGAATACCGTCCATGCCGTCCACGCCGAAGAACTTGGGCGCATAGCCGATGTTGTTGGCCTGGGTCAGAATCAGAGAGGCCGCATCGTAGTACATGGGCAGGAACAGCAGATCGGCGCCGCTGTTTTTGGCATCGTTGATCTGCACGGAGAAGTCGGTCTGGCTGTCCGAGGTGAAGGTGGTGGTGGAAACCACGTCCAGGCCCAGCTCCTGAGCCTTGTTCATGAAGCTGTTGTAAATGCCGGTGGAGTACACATCATCGTTCTTGTAGATGATGGCGATCTTGGTGCCCAGGTTCTTCTCGCTGATGTACTGCGCAGAAGCGGCGCCCTGGTTGGGGTCCATGAAGCACATCTGGAAGGCATTGTCCTTCCGGGGCACGTCGATGGTGCCGGTCAGGGGGTTGGCCACGCCGCCCAGAACGTCGGTGCTGGAAGCGGAGGGGGTCAGCAGGAAGATATGGTCGCCGTTGCTCTCAGCAGAGGTGGCAACACAAGGGGTGGAAGTAACGGAACCCAGGAACACCTGCATCCCCCAGTCCTTCAGGGTATTGTAGGCGTTGACGGCCTTCTCTGCATCGTGGGTGTCGTCCTCATACTTCAGGTCGAACTGCAGGCCGCCCAGAGCGTTGATCTCCTCAACGGCGATCTCCGCGCCGCGCTTGGCCGCGTTGCCGTAAATGGCTGCGCCGCCGGTCAGGGGGCCGGTGCCGCCGATTTTGACGGCGCCCTCAGCAGCGGTGCTGCTGGAAGCGTCGCCGGCTTCCGAAGAAGCCACAGAACTGCTGCTGCCGCCGCAGGCCACCATGCTGAACGCCATGGCCAGGGCAAGACCCATACAGATCACTTTTTTCATTGTAGTTTCCTCCTTGATGGTTAAACCGCATCTCCAAAGCGCTTCGGCCGATGCCGCCGTATGTTTGGCCCGGCCGCCCTCTTCTTCACGTCTTTGCTTTGGTGATGTGATGACTTTTATTATAATAGTTTCCATTTCCTCCTGCAATAGAATATTTCACCATAGATTTCTTTCATTTTTACCTGTTTTCCGCCACTATCCACAGAAATTTTTATATTTTTTGGATAGTTGCGCCAAAATGTGTTCCTACGGCGTACACACTCGTTTCTCAAGCAATTTCATCCGCCCCGTTTTCCCGCAAAAGGCAGCCCCTCTCGCATCGCTCAGAGCAAAATATTCTCCCCCACCGCATTGCAAATGCAGGAAGATTCTGACATAATAGATTTGTATCATTTTGTGCTGCCGCAGCCTGGCAGTGAGGAGACGCCGCGCGGGGCCTTTCCCTGCACGGTGTACCGGGCGGCGGTTGTTTCACCAATGTAATGGGGGCGTTTGTTTTGAAACTTCTGGAAGATCGTATCCGCAAAGAAGGCCAGGTTCGGGCCGGCAATGTATTAAAGGTGGACTGCTTTTTGAACCACCAGCTGGATGTGCGCCTGCTGGACGCCATCGGCGCAGAATTTTACCGTCAATTCAAGGATGCCGGCATCAACAAGATCCTGACCATCGAGGCTTCCGGCATTGCCATTGCCTGCATGGCAGCCCGGTACTTTGATGTGCCCGTGGTGTTCGCCAAAAAGGCCAAGAGCAAGAACCTGGACGGCGATGTGTACACCTCCGTGGTGCACTCCTACACCTACGGCCGCGATTACAACATCACCCTGGCCCAGAAATTCCTCGGCCCTGAGGATCGGGTGCTGATTGTGGACGATTTTCTGGCCGTGGGCAAGGCGATGAGCGGCCTGCTGGATGTATGCCAGCAGGCTGGCGCTCAGGTGGGCGGCATCGGCATTGCCATTGAGAAGGGCTTCCAGTCCGGCGGCGCCGCCCTGCGGGCCGCAGGCTATCGGCTGTCCAGCCTGGCCATTGTGGACGCTATGAATGAGGAAACCGGCGAGATCACGTTCCGTCCCCAGGAGGATTGAGCGGCAGTTTCCCGGCTTTGCGCACCGTATAAAAGGCAGAAGCGGTAGGTCCGAACGGATCTGCCGCTTCTGCTTTTGTTGATTCCGGTTGGGAACGCGCCGCCCTATCGTTTCGTCGGCAAGTCTGCCCAAGCGCGCCTTTCCGGCAGCGCCCTCTGCTCCCCATATTGCCATTAATGTCGTGCCCATGCATCGCGGCCACGGTGAATGCTCAGGTGAACGGATTCTTCCCCTCGTCCAGCGGCTCCCGCAGGGCGTGAAGCACCGGCAGCGGATTCATCTTGTACAGCGCCAAACCCAGCCCAAGGGCCGCGCCGAATGTTCCCCCGCCCAAAAAGTCATGGCCGGCCGCAAAGAACAGCCCTGCCGCCAGCAGGCAGCCGCCCATCCACATCAAATAGCGCAGGATGACCCGCCCTTTGGCCTCCCACGCCTCCCGCCTGCCGCGGTTCACCGCCCGGGCGTATTGCAGGGCCTGGCCGTCCAGCCCGCGCAGGCGTTCCAGGGTTTCCCAGCTTTTTCGGGCGGGCGCAATCATCAGGGGCCGCGGGGCCAAATTCTCAAAATTTTCCGTGGCCGCCTGCAACGTCAAACGATACAGGCGAACCTCGTCGGGCTGTTGGTCCATCAAGGGGGTCAGCAGCCCCACCGCCTCGTACCAGTTTCCGGCCCGCAGATGGCGCACCGCCCGATCAACGTCCTGGTCGAACCGGCGAAGCTGTTCTTCCTGTGCAGGGTCCGCCACCGGCCAACCACAGCAATCGCACTCCCGCCGCATCCGGCTCCGGTTGTAATGGCAGGCAGGGCAGCCGCATTGCGGGCATCGCCAATCGCTCATCCTGTCACCTTCTCTCTGTCATCCGGCTTTGTTCCGTCAGCGGCGGGGCGGCTTTGCGGGCAGCGGCGGCACCGGTTTGTTCCGGGGCGCCGGGTCGGCAGCCGGCGTAGGTTCAGGGCGGTACGGCGCACACAGCACCGGGGCAGGCGTCTCTGCCTGCTGGGCATATCCGCCGTCTGCGCATTCCGTCCGGTCATCCGTCACAGCCTCCTCCGGCTCCATCCAATCCAGCGGCTGCACCGCAGGCAGTTCCCCGTGGGCGGTCGCAGCCGCCATCGGAATCAGCACCCCAAGAATGGCCAGCGTCATCGCCGCCAGGGCAAAGCCCGCCGTGCGCAGGCTGGCGTTCACCGCCAGAAGCACCGCTCCCACCAAAATGGTAAAGACCTGGCCTGCCCCGGCCAGCGCCGCTGCCCCGGCGGCCCGGCGCAGGCCATACCGCCAACACAGCAGGCAGGCATACAGCGGCAGCGCCAGGGTGAGCACGGTGCCCACCCCATGCACCAGCCAGCTGGCCGCCGCCATGGCAGGGGCCAGCCAGAAATAAAACAGCTGCGGCAGCGCCATCAGGGCCAGCAGTGCGGGCAATGCCATCCACCAAAACCGATTCGTGTTCCGCTCCATGTTCCGTCTCCTCCTGTTCAGTTGTCGTGTAATTTCGTCAATCCGGTTCAGTTCGTTCCGTGGTTCGTGTGCAGCGGCTGGCCGCAGTGGGGGCAAACCGCCGCCTGCGGGCTGACGCTGCCGTGGCAGCAGGGGCACTGCCGTAGCCGCCCCGGCAGCGGCGGCGTACCCACCGGGCCGCCGGTTTGTGCCATCGAGCCCACCGTTTGCTGCAACGTAGGCCAGAGCTGGCTCAGCAGCAGCGCCTGCGCCAGAGGGGCAGTCATCCCGCCGCCGCTTGCCTCACCGGCACTGCTGCCGCGGGCGGGCAGACCCGTCATGGCTTCTGCCAGCGTGCGCCGGTCTAGGTTTCCGCCCCAGATCCGTTCCAGATGGTCCTTCTCCAGGTCGGTCTGCGTGCGGCCCGCGGCCTCTTTGCTTTCCAGTTCGTGCAGGCGTGCCCAGCCTTCATCGGAAATGTTCACGGCCGTTACCGCAAACTGTTCCAGGCTCAGGCCATACTCCGCCAGTGCCTGGGCCAGCGGGCCGCGGGTCTCGGCGCCAATGGCCCCAAGGCTGCGGTTAAACTCCACAATGATATGGCGGTTGAGCGCCACGGCCAGATTCTGCCGCAGCGGGGCCAGCATCAGCTGGCGCAGGCAGGGTTCCAGATCCTCATCAGAAAACACGGCCTGATAGGTGCCCACCATCGTTTCCAGCGTCCGCAGAGGGTCCGTAATGCGATAGGCCAGGCTGCACGAGGCCAGCGCCTCCATGGTCAGGCGGTAGCGCCGCTCCTCAAACGGGATCGGCCCGGTGCCCAGCTGCATGAATTTCGTTTTCTGGGTGGACACGAAGAACACGGTCACGCTCACCGGCGCTTCCCCGCCGGTCATCAAATTGCACAGCCGCACGAAGAAGGGGTCCACCCCGGTCATCAGTTCATAGCGCCCGGGCCAGTATGGCCCGACCACCTGCCCATTGAGGGCGACAAAGGCCTGGGTTCCGGCCGGCACCAGCAGCACGCTGCCGTTTACCACCGTCCGCCCCGGGCCGCAAAGCTCCGGAATCACGCGAATCAGGCTGTTTCCGCCCGGATCACGAATTACCCGCTGCAGCATGGGTACACCTCCTGTTGATTCAGCGGCCCGCCTGTTTCATAAGGGCAACAGCCCCCAGCGAAGCCACATGGTAAATGTTCCAGCATCCCGGCAGGCCGCGCAGGGCCGCGTTGACCGCCCGGCTCATCTGCGCATCGGTACACGACGGCTGCAGCTGCCCATAAGCCATACCGCCCCGCTGGGCACCGCTGCGCAGATGGCCGGCCAGTTCTGCCAGCGAACAGACGCTGTGCCTGTGCAGCCGGTAATAGCTGTACGTCTCGGTGCAGCAGGCGGGCAGGTTCTGCCCGGCAAACCCGCTGTGATCCCGTGCGATCTGCTCGTCCGTCAGGTTGAAGTACCGATAGAGCATCACGCCCTTTCCCGGCTTCTCCCAGGTCACATCGCAATGCACCGGTTCGCCGTTCAGCCAGACCATCGCCCAACAGTGGTTTTCCGTGCGCCCTTTTCCGAGAACCTGCACACAGGTCACTCCGGCCCGGCGCAGGCAGTACAACAGCAGGGCGTTCTGCCCCTCGCACACCCCCCGTGAGGCCAGCATCGGCCCCACCAGATTGTGCTCCTGCTCGCTTCGGGTGTTCTGGTAGCGCAGCTGCCGGGCCAGCCGGCTGTAAATCAGCTCTTCTCGCTGCACCAGGCTCTTATCCGCCGTCCCGGCCATCAACGGAAGCATTTTCTGTCGGAAAGTCGTCTTCAGCGTCTCGATCTCCGCAGGCGTATAAAGAATTTGCAGCCGCAGCCGCCCTTCCCGCCCGCCGCTGGAAAAAAAGGTCATTTTTCGCCCGAGAAAAAAGTACTCCGGTCGGTCATGGCGCAGAGCCTTGCAGGCGGCAAAGGCATCGCGGTCTGCCCGATCCTGCTCCTCCAGCGTCAGCGGAACCTCGGCGTGGTAATCTCCTCCGGCCAAGCGGCTGTCCAGCACATCGTAGAACCGTCTCGCCTGCCCGGGCAGCCGGTCCCCGTAAAAATAGCGGCCCAGGGCGCGCGGCTCGCTCATATCAGCTCTCCTCTCCCTTCGGCTTGCCCGGAATCGTCAGTGCAACGCACACCTTGGTACAGCGGCGCAGCTTTCCGGTAACACAGCGGACGGCACCTTTGGCCCCGTCCATGCGCAGGCAGCGGCTGGCCAGCTCCATCAGCGCATCCACCGGGAACTCCGTCATCGGGGGTTCCGTCTCCGCCGGGTGCGGCGCTTCTTTAGCCGCGGCCTTTTCCGTGCGGCGGCATACGATCACCTGGGCATTCTCAAAGTTTTTGCCGATGCTGGCCAGCATCTGGCGGCGGATGGGGTCGCACACAAAAATGCACACCGGCGCTTTGGCCGCCCGGGCTTCTCCGCTGCTGCGATCCGTCCCGGACCAGAACACACCCAGATCCGGGTGGGTGTGACCCTCCAGACAGTATTCACTGGGCCCGTACTCCAAAAACGGGTCCACCACACACCCCTGGGCATCCCGGTTGAAGCGCTTTTCGTCCCGAAGGTACTCGTCGCGGTAATACTCCAGAAAGTCCAGCCCCGGGTTGTTCTCCCCGTTGGGGCCAAGGCCGGAGGCAGAGCTTCTCGTCCGGTTCATGGTATGCACCTGCAGAAAGTGGCTGACCACCACATTCACCCGGCCGTCCTTCTCCAGGAAGAAATGCCCCAGCCCGATGTATTTCTGTTCCAGATGATTCATCGGGGAACGGCGGCCGTAGCTCACCATCATGGTCAGCTCTTCGGCGGCTTCAGGCAGAAAAAACACATAGTGCCGGCCTTTGCCGTAGCGCTCTGCTTGAAAGCTGCCGCAGTTCTTTTCAATCACCGCTGCAATCTCCACCGCACTCAGCACCGGATACGTGCGGGCCGGCGTAATAGGGCGCGGCGGCAGCGGCGGGCAGTTCTTTTTCACTTCCATCGCATGTTCTCCTTTGCCTGCGGGCTCTGCCCGGCGTTTTGTTTATCGCCTGCCGGGCAATCCCATCGTTTTTTCAGCTGCGGCGCGGCAGCGGGGGCGGCGTGCCCAGGCCGGGGGCGGCACGGCGCACCGGAAGCGGCGGCCGCTGCGGGGCCTCCAGCAGCTTGGGCGAAATGGTGGGAAAGCGCCCGCTCGCCACGCCGGCCCGGTGCCAGTCTGCCACGTCGCCATTGGCCATGGAGTCATAGCGGGTCACGGCCGGATCATGGATCATATCCTTCACCAGCTTTTCCGCCACCGTGAGCATCGAGCTGGTATAAATTTTCCATTCGTCAATGCAGGCGGCCCCGCTGCGGAACACGTTGGGGCTGGCCAGCCGCCGCTTCGCCGGGTAAGTGGCTTTCACGCTTTTCAGCGGATAGCCCAGAAACACCGCCACCTCCACGCTCATGGAAGAGCAGCTCTTGGGGGAAGCGTCGTCCCGGTCGGTAAGGTAATGGCTGGGGGCATGTACCGTGATCCGAAAACGGAACTCCTCGCCCGATTCGCAGGCCGCCTCCTCCACCGTCACATACCGGGGGTTGAACATTCCCCGCAGAACATTCCAGTCGTTGCGGATGGCTTCGCGGGATTCCTCGTCCGAAATGGAAACGGGCACGCTGCTGCCCCGCTCGTCCGTATAAGTCGTGCTGTACGCCATGCTGCTCCTCCTTTTATTCCAAGTGCTGCACCCGGTGCATCTGCTCCGGGTCGCCCCGCAGGGCAAACACAATCGTTTCCCGGCTGCCATCGGCCTGCGTGCAGCACACCTTCAGATGTGCTCCCAGTGGGTAGCCCAGCTGAAACAGGGTCCGTTTCTTCAGTTCCGGGTCGCTTTGGGGCGAAAATGCATAGAGCACATCGTCCATCGCAAAATCCACGTCATACCGGGCCGGGCGGCCGGCGTCACGGCAGGCCTCACAGCGCAGATCCTGCAAAAAGGTACGGCCCTCGTGCTGCATCACCGAAATGGGCGCACCGCAGACATGGCACAGGTCGCTGCGGATGAAGCCGGTGTATGTGTGTTCTTTGTAATTCAGCCAGTGAACCTGCAGCTCAAACGGCGCATGGTCCAGCCGGGCGGCAATCTGCTCCAGCGCCTGCCCCAGCGTGGTTTCCAGCATCGTGCCCTCCAGCCAGAGGATTTCCTTCGGCGGCTGAACGGCACAGCCCGGGCAGCCCCGCTTTGCCTTTGGGTGGGTCACGGTCAGTTCCATCGTCGGGTAAGCGTAGTAGGTCAGGCGCCGGTTCATAGCCTCTTTCACGCCGATCACCTGCGCGCGGAACTGCTCCGCCGTCAGGTTTGCCGCATGGCTGCTGGCCAGCCCGCTGGTGCGCACCAGCACCGTCTCACCATCCACGGTGCGCAGCTGCGGCCCGCTGCAGGAGGTGCGCACGGCTCCGTTTTCCAGCCAGCGCTCGTCCATCAGGCAGCGCAGGCAGAACTCGCGGCCGTCCAGCATGACGCTGCGCGCCATCTCGTCCTGCGTTCCGTCCATGATCACCACCGGACGGCGCTCCGGCGGCAGCTGCATCCACAGCTCGTTGAACAGAGCCTTGGCCGCGTAATTGTCCAGGCACAGCACCACCACATCGTAGTCCGCCAGTGCCTCCGGGCCGATCCTGCACAAGTCCGTATCCACCCCATTTGCGGTGCAGCCTTCTTCCAGGAACGGCTGCACCCGCCGGGCAACGCACCGGGCCTTGTTTTGGCCCACGTCTTCCGGCGTGCGCACCAAGCAGCTGTGCTTCGCGGCGTTTTCCAACGTAAATTTGTCAAAATCGAGCAAGTCCAGGCTGCAGCCCATTTTTACCAGCGCTTCAGCCACGTTGGAGCCAACCGCGCCCGCGCCGCAGATGAGCGCCCGTTTGCCGCTGAACAGTGGCCGATAGACCGACAGCTTCAAAGGATTGTACAGACGATCCTTCATCATTTTCTCCTGTTCCTTTCCGCCCCGCGGCCTCACAGAATGGGCCGCCCATTGGGGGCGATCCGGTGGCCGTTCGGGCACCGATAGCATCCGGCTCCGTCATTCCAGAAAATTTTCTGGGGCTGCCCCGGCAGGTTCCGCGCCCGGTCGATTGGGCAGCACGGGAACTGATCCGGCCGAATGCCCCGCGGCCCCGCGCCTACTACCGGGAGAGTCCGCCGCGCCGCCGGTTCCGGCTGCACAGGCCGTGCAGCCCGCGTGTTCCGGTGGTTGATCGGCTCTTCCCGCCTTGCGGGCCGTGCAGGCCGCACGTTTGTCGGTGCGGCCAGGCTCGGCCGACTTCCTCCAGGCTGCCGCCGCGCCGCCGGGCGGCTCGGGCTGCCCCGCCCCTGCGGCAGAGGCGGTGGCGGCTGTCTGCTTTTGGGCGATGGTTCGCCGCGGCGGTTCAGGGCCATCCAGGCAGCCCCACCGCCCAGCAGCAGAATCACCCCCGCTGCAATGCAAATCCAGTTCAGCATGTCCGATTCCTTCCTTGTTCCGCGGTGTTTTTCAAAACGAGGTCAAGCCACGCCGCCATCGTCCGAAATGGTCAGCACATCGCCATTCATCAGGCCCATGCCCTCCACCGTCTCGTTTTCATCGCAGCTCTCCACGCCGGTGCGCTTGTTCACAAAAACCAGCTTGGCCGAATCCCGCCGGATTCCCAGATCCTGCGCATATGCGTCCAACAGCTGGCCCATGGTGTTGCCGCCCACCACCGGAACCTTGGCGTAGGTCACGCCGCTGCCCTTGTTCACCAAATCAATCTCCATCGTGGTCTGGGTGGTGCTGTCCTGCATGGTCGCTTCGCTCGCATCGAATTTGTTCCGTTCCGTCATGGTTCGTCTCCCTTTCTGCACTCATACTGTGTGTTGTATCCGGATTCCGCAGCCTTTTGTCAAAAGCCCGTGTCCGGATTTCCTTATGTCAAAACTCTCGATGGCGGACGCATATTGTCGGATATGGGATGCAGATTTTCAAAATTTTCCGCAATTGATGGAATCTGTACAAAACAGCAAAGCCGCGATGTCTGTGCACCGCGGCTTTGCTGCTTTATTTTGTATGGCATATGGTACGATAGGCACGCACCGGGAAGGCTTTGCTGCATTGGCATTCCCCTCGAGAGGATTTGATTGGTGTTATCACATTAATTGTTATATAAATATAAAATTGTCTGTCCATTGCCGCAGGTCTAAGTCTAAAAACGAATCGAAAGATGGCGTTATTCCCCTGCATTTGCGGAGATAATCGAAGAAAACGGAAAGAAAAATCTCGAAAAATCATAAAAATACCACTTATAGGACTAAATATCTGCTATACTTTGCTTATAAGAAACCACTGCCTGTACAGGAAACGACACGCTGGAGGCGGAACAATGAAACAAGCGGAATTGTCTTACAAGGTGCGGCTTTTTGCAGGAAAAACCGATCCGAACAACAGCAGTTTGTGGCTGCCGCTTTGGATGCATCTGAAGGATACGGCAGGAATTATGCGGCTTCTCGTACAGCAGTGGCTGCCGGAAAGCACGCGGCAAAATCTGGGAATGGACGAGGAACTGCTAACCAACACCGCGGCTTTTCTGGCATGGGTGCACGATGTGGGCAAAATGACCCTGGCTTTTTCCGGGCCGATCCTGAATCTGCTGCCGGAAGCGAAGCAGCGGCTGGAAGCCTATACGCGGCTTGGCTGGAATGAGCAGACAAAGAAATTTTCGCACCATGCGCTAGCCGGGGAGGCAATCCTGCGGGAGCTGCATTGCCCAACGGGACTTGCTTCCATTGTTGGGTCACACCATGGAAAGCCGCAGGAGACGGCGCGTGTAGAAGATCAATTGGAAGATGGAACCTATGAAAGCAACTACTGGCCCAAAGGCCAGAAAGCGTTCTGGTGGGGCTGCTGGCAGGAACTGTTTGATTATGCCCAGCAGGAAAGCGGCTTTTCCAGCGCGGAAGAACTGCCGGAGCTGTCGATTCCAGGCGAAATTATTCTGACTGGTCTGCTCATCATGGCGGACTGGATTGCCAGCAATCCCCGGTATTTTCCGTTGATTCCGGTCGAGGAATTGGGAGACGAGAATCTTTACCCGGCTCGCGTAGAACAGGCGTGGCGAAAATTTTCACCGACCCTTCCCTGGGAAGTGCAGGAGGCCGCGGCGCACCCGGACGTATTTCGGAAACGATTTAGCTTTTTTCCGAACGAAGTGCAGCAAGCTATGCTGGAAGCAGTGAACAATGCACAGGAACCGGGGATTTTTGTGCTGGAAGCCCAGATGGGCGTGGGCAAAACCGAGGCCGCTCTGGCGGCGGCAGAAGTTCTGGCACAGCGCTGTGGGGAGGGCGGCATCTTCTTCGGCCTGCCCACGCAGGCGACTGCCAATGGCATCTTCAGCCGACTGCTGGACTGGGCCCAGAAACAGTCGGATGGCTTGGAACACTCCATTCGGCTGGCCCATGGCATGGCGCAGCTGAATGCAGACTACCTGAAGCTGCAGCAGGAGCCTGTGCCAGTGGAGGACGACGCCGACGATCAGGAAAGCCGGGTGATGGTGCACCAGTGGTTTCAGGGCAACAAACAGGCGCTTTTGGCCGATTTTGTCATTGGTACGGTGGACCAGCTGTTGATGGCAGCTTTGCAGCAAAAACATGTGATGCTGCGGCATCTGGGCCTTACGGGCAAAGTGGTGGTGATTGACGAGTGCCACGCTTATGATGCGTATATGAATTGTTATTTCGACCGGGCGCTGAACTGGTTGGGGCGGTATCGGGTGCCGGTGATCCTGCTTTCGGCCACGCTGCCCGCAAAGCGGCGCGCTGAGCTTGTGGCAGCGTACCTGAACCAGAAAAGCCTGCCGGATGCCCCCTGGAAAACTTGCCGCGGCTATCCGCTGCTGACCTGGACGGACGGAAAGAAAGTGCAGCAGAACAGCATTCCGCAGCATATACAGCCGCGGCGGGTCGAGATTGAGCCGTTGACGGAGGAACAGCTTCCGGAAACGCTGAAGCACACCCTGCGGGAGGGCGGCTGTGCGGGCGTGATCGTCAACACGGTGCGGAAAGCCCAGGCCATTGCGGCCCGCCTGAAGGAGGAACTGCCGGAATTTGAAATTCTGGTGTTCCACGCGCAGTTCCTGATGCCGGACCGCACCGAAAAGGAACAACGTCTGATGGAGCGCATTGGCAAACACTCGACCCCGGAACAGCGCGACCGGCTGATCGTAGTCGGCACGCAGGTGTTGGAACAGTCGCTGGACATTGATTTCGACTATCTGGCGACGGAACTGTGCCCGATGGATCTGCTGCTGCAGCGGATCGGCCGGTTGCACCGGCACCCGGACCGGGTGCGCCCGAAGCCGGTAGAACATGCCCGATGCGCGGTTATAGATACCGGAACAGAGAATTTTGACGGCGGCAGTGCGGCGGTCTACGGCGAGTGGCTGCTCTGGCGCACCCGTAAGCTGCTGCCGAAGGAGCTGTATCTGCCTGGGGATATTGCCCGGCTGGTGCAGGATGCTTACAGCTGGGACCCGGACAACCTGCCCGCAGACCCACAGAGCAATGAAAAGCGAGATAGCTATGAACTGGAACAAACCAAAAAGCAGCGCAGCGCCGAGGCATTTGAAATCAAAAAGCCGGAGGAACACGTGGAAATGCCATGGCGCAATGTGCTGGATGACTGGATGAACGATGTGGGTGCAACCAGCGATGCCGGCGCCCGCACGGCCGTGCGCGATGGAGACCCGTCCATTGATGTGCTGGTGATGATGCGGGATGGCGTGGGCAACGTCTGTTTTCTGCCCGGAGAGGGCGAAACGACCGGGTCCTGTGTGGCTGTGGACCAGCCCCCGCAGCCGGAAGAAGCATTGCAGATCGCCCGGCAGAAGCTGCGGCTGCCAGGATACTTCAGCAAACAGTGGACGATACAAAAAGCCATTGATATACTGGAAGCAGAGAATCGGAAAATCTTTGCGGCATGGCAGCTCTCCCCGCTGCTGCGCGGAGAACTGATCCTGCTGCTGGATGAACATCAAACGGCACATCTTGCCGGGCAGGTGCTGCACTACGACCGCGAGAACGGCCTGACGTATCAGAAGGAGGAAGAGGATGCAAGCAACGGAATTTAACCTGCTGCAAGAACCGTGGATCCGGGTGCGGATGCGGGATTACACCGTGAAAGAAGTCTCCCTGACGGATGCACTGCTCCATGCGCAGGAATATGTGGACCTTGCGGGCGAAATGCCTACGCAGGACGCCGCCATGCTGCGGCTGCTGCTGGCAGTACTGCATACGGTGTTCTCCCGCGTGGATGCAAAGGGCGACCCGGCGCCGCTTGTGACGACGGACAAGGCCCTGCTGCGCTGGGGCGAGCTGTGGAAGCTGGGGCACTTCCCGGAGCAGCCGCTCCGCGACTATCTGGACAAGTGGCAGGAGCGGTTTTGGCTGTTCCACCCGGAGCGCCCCTTCTGGCAGGTGCCGGAAGCGAAAATTGGCACGGAGTATGCAGCCTCCAAACTGAATGGGGAGCTTTCGGAAAGCAGCAATAAGCTGCGGCTGTTTTCGGCCTATGCGGGAAATGGAAAAGCGGAACTGAGTTATGCGCAGGCGGCTCGATGGCTGCTGAGCGTGAATGGCTACGATGACACCTCTGCAAAGCCGAAGGGCAAGGGCTTGCCTTCGGTGGGTGCTGGGTGGCTGGGAAAGCTGGGGTACATTCAGGCCCAGGGGAAAAATCTGTTTGAGACGCTGATGCTGAATCTGACGTTCTTGCAGGATGCTGCGAAACTGTGGGGAGAGAATCATCCATGCTGGGAACTGGACGTGTCCCGCAGTGCAGAGCGGACAGAAATTGCCCTGCCGGACAACCCGGCACAGCTGCTGACACTGCAATCCAGGCGGCTGTTGCTCCATCGGCAAGGAGCAAAGGTGGTAGGTTTCACCCTGTTGGGTGGTGATTTCTTCCCGCGGGAGAATGCCTTTGCAGAGCAGATGACCGTCTGGCGAGACCAAGACCCCAAACAGAGCAAAAAGACCGGTACATATACCTTTGTACCCAGCCGACATGATCCGTCGCGGCAATTCTGGCGGGAGTTTCCTGCTGTATTTTGCGAGGAAGGAGGGGGCATGCGAAAGCCTGGGGTCGTTCGTTGGGAAGAACTGCTCCAGAGCGATCAGGGTCGCCAGCTGGACCGACGCAGAATGGTCTGCTTCCGGATCAGTGGCATGAAGTACGGCGATAAAGACTTTTTTGTAAATGATTCGTTCAGCGACAGCCTGACCTTTCAGGCAGAGCTGCTGGAAGCTTTGAAAAAACCATGGAGAACGAAGATCACAACTGAAATTGGCAACTGTGAGCGGGCCGCAAAGATCGTAGGCCACCTGGCGCAGAACCTTGCCCTTGCCGCAGGTGGCGGTGGGGATGCAGATTCTGAATCCGCCCGGGCGCAGTTCTATTTCCGGATCGACCAGCCGTTCCGGCGGTGGCTGCAGAGCATTGACCCGGAGATGGATGACCAGGACGAAAAGATGGCCCAATGGCAGGAGCAGGCGCATCAGATCGCGAAAGAACTGGGCAGACAGATGGTGGAGCAGGCAGGTACGGCCGCATTTGTCGGGCATCGCATCCCGGATCGAAACAACAAGGAGAAAAGCTATCTGTACACGGCCCCCAAGGCCTACAACAGCTTCCTGTATGAACTGTGGAACCTGTATGTGAAAAAGGATGAAGGAGGGACAGCATGAAAACCAAGGATGTAAAAAACTGCGTGGCCCAGCAGCTGTACCGGATGCAAAACCTGCCGGAGCCGCAGTGGCGGGCAGAACTGGCCGAGCTGCGCCGGGGTGTGGGCCGTCAGCCGGGCGAACTGCCTGCCTTGTGGGGGAGCTTCCTGGCGGAGATGCCGGAAGAACTTCGGGGGACCGATGGTCCCTCAAAAGCGGAATGGGCGATCTATCTGGCATTGACGCTGTACGCGCTGCATCAGCAGGGCGCGAACCGGGCAGAAGGGGCGATGAACCAGCCGGGCAAAACGCTGGGCGGTGCGGTGCGCCGATTGGCAGAAACAACCGCCGCCGGACAGGACTGGACCGAGAGCAGCGTGCTTCGGCGCTTCAATGCGTTGGCAACGGCAGACTCCATGCCGGAAATCTCCCATCATCTGCGCGGGATGATCCAGCTGCTGCGGCGGGAGAAGATTCCGCTGGATTACCCGCAGCTGGCAGTGGACCTGTATCGGCTGCAGTTTGTGGAGAGTGCCCCGAACGTCCGCTTACAGTGGGGACGTGAGCTTTACACCATTGAAAAAAGTGAACAGAAAGAAAAGGAGAATTGAGATGGATACCAAACGCCTGTATGTTGATTTGCATGTTCTTCAGACAGTGCCGCCCAGCTGTGTCAACCGGGATGATACCGGCAGCCCCAAAACGGCCGTCTATGGCGGTGCTATTCGCGCCCGGGTGTCCTCTCAGGCATGGAAACATGCCATGCGCGTGATGTTCAGCGATGAGATGAGCGGCGCAATTGAGACCGGACACCGCACCAAGAAGGGCGCAGATCTGGTGGCAGAGCAGATTGCTGCCCTTGTCCCGGACAGTGATGCCCTCAAGCTGGCACAGAAGGTCATTGCGGATGCAGGCATCAAGAGCGATGACAAGGGAACCAAGGCGCTGTTTTTCCTGAGCCAGGCGCAGGCGCAGGCACTGGCGAAACTGGCGGTGGAAGGCTGCAAGGACAAAAAGCAGTATAAGGATGCGCTGAAAGCGGCACCTTCTGCGGACATGGCGCTGTTTGGCCGTATGGTGGCAGATGACCCGTCTCTGAATTATGACGCTGCGGCACAGGTGGCGCACAGCATTTCGACCCATGCCGTGCAGAACGAGTTTGACTATTTTACCGCGGTGGATGACTGCGCGCCGGAAGATAATGCCGGTGCCGGGCATCTGGGCACTGTGGAGTATAACTCCTCGACCCTGTACCGCTATGCCACGGTCAATGTGCTGGAACTGACGCGCACACTGGGGGCAGAGCAGGCGGCGGAGACGGTCCGGGCATTCGCGGAGGCCTTTATCCGCTCGATGCCCACCGGCAAACAGAACAGCTTTGCAAACCGCACCCTGCCGGATGCCGTTTACGTTGCCCTTCGTCAGGACCAGCCGGTGAACCTCTGCGGTGCATTTGAAAAGCCTGTGCGCCGGAGTGCCGAGGGCTATGTGGAACCGTCCAAGGCGGCATTGCAGCAGTATGCCAAGCGATGCTACGCCGAATTTACAGAGGCACCGGAGCAGAGCTTCACGGTGGGCATCGGATTGGAAGAACTGGCACAGCCTATGCCTCTGAAGGCAATGCTGGCGGCGCTGGAACAGGCTGTAAAGGAGAATTTGTCCGGGAATGAGGTGTGATCATGGCAACCTTATTGCTTCGGCTGGCCGCGCCCTTGCAGGCATGGGGGTCGGACTCCAAATTTGAAACCCGCAAGACCGACCGGGAACCCACCAAAAGCGGGGTCATCGGCCTGCTGGCGGCGGCGCTGGGGCTGCGCCGGGACGATACGGCGGGCCTTGCCTGGCTGAACGGCCTGCGGTTTGCCGTCCGAGCCGACCGTGAGGGCGGTTTGCTGGTGGATTTTCACACCGCAAACCGGGAGGAAGACCGCCTGAAAGGAAAGGCACCGTATGTAACCTGCCGCCATTACCTGGAGGACGCGGTTTTCCTGGCCGGACTGGAAAGCGAGGACGAGGCATTGCTGCAGGAGCTGGAAGTGGCCCTGCGGCATCCGGTCTATCCCTTGTATCTGGGGCGGCGTTCCTGCCCGCCAACCCTGCCGCTGTGCCTGGGCATCCGGCAGGGAAGTGTGCTGGACGTTTTGCGGGCCGAGCCGCCATTGGTGCAGACAAATGGGCAAGCTCCCCTGCGCATTGTGGCCGACGCCGACCCGGCCGATGCTGCAACGGTGCCCAAAAGGGACCTGGCGGTGTCGTTCAGCCCGGTGCACCGGCAGTATGGATTCCGCCCGGTGCGGGAATGGACGATCGACCGGCCGGAGATGCCGGAGCCGACCGAACACGATGCAATGGCAGAATTGAGGTGATGTGGGATGTATTTGTCCCGTGCAGAACTGGATGCGACCCGCCGGAATACAATGATCGCACTGGCTTCGCCGCAGAAGTTTCACGGTGCGGTGGAAAGCGCCTTTCCCGGCGGGCGCCGCCGCAGACTGTGGCGGCTGGACACACTGAACGGAAAACTGTACCTGCTGCTGCTGAGCGAGGATGTCCCGGATCTGACCGGACTGTGCGCGCAGTTCGGAACAGGTGCGGCGCCGGAAACGCGCGCCTATGAGCCGCTGCTGGAGCGTGTGACGCCGGGTAGCTGCTGGCAGTTTCGCCTGACCGCAAACCCGACCCGCAGCCAGAAAAATCCAGCCGACCCGTTGGCACGCGGTACACTGAAGCCCTGTTATTTGGACGTGGAGCAGGAAGAATGGCTGCTGGAACAGGCGGAAAAACACGGCTTTGCCATTCCGGAAGGTGCATTCCGCGTGACCCGGAAGCAGACGTATCATTTTGCCAAGGAGGGCAGGCGGCCGGTCACGCTGCTGGCAGTGACTTATGAGGGCGTCCTGCAGGTGACAGACCCGGAAGCATTCCGGGAGATGCTGTGTCAGGGCATCGGCCGCGGCAAAGCCTACGGCCTTGGCTTGATGACGATCCTGCGCGGAGGAACTGGCCATGGATGAACTTCCGGGCATGATCCGGCCTGATTTGCAGGCACTGCCACAGGTAAAAGACCGGATGACGTTTCTGTATCTGGAACACTGTACGCTGGGGCGGCAGGACGGTGCCATTACCGTGACGGACGAAAAAGGCGTCGTCCAGATCCCGGCGGCGGGCATCTCGGTGCTGCTGCTTGGGCCTGGCACCCGCGTGACCCATCGCGCTATGGAGCTGATGGGCGATACCGGCGTTGGAACTGTCTGGGTGGGAGAGCACGGCGTGCGCTACTACGCCCACGGACGCCCGCTGACCACCCATTCCAGGATGCTGATTCGGCAGGCAGAACTTGTCAGCAACCAACGGAAGCATTTGGACGTGGTGCGTAAGATGTTTCAGCTGCGTTTCCCTGAAGAAGATGTTTCCAACCTTACGATGCAGCAGCTACGCGGCCGGGAGGGCAGCCGTGTGAGGAACGTCTACCGCAAGGCATCCAAAGAAACCGGCGTGCCATGGAGTGGACGGCTGTACCGCCCGGAGGATTTTGCGTCAGGAGACCTGGTCAATCAGGCGCTGTCGGCCGGGCATGCGTGCCTGTATGGGCTGGCGCATGCGGTCATTGTCGCGTTGGGCTGCGCACCAGGGCTGGGGTTTGTGCATGTCGGCCATGAGTGTTCTTTTGTGTACGACATTGCAGACCTGTATAAGGCCGAGGTGACCATTCCCATCGCATTTGAGGTTGCAACGCAGGCACCGGAAGACCTGCCTGCCGTTGTGCGCCGCCGTGTGCGGGATGCCATGGTGGAGCACCATATTCTGGAACGGATGGTGCATGACATTCGCTGGCTGCTGCTGAGCGACGGAGAACAGATGGAAGAACCGGATGCCGTGTATCTTTGGGACAACAACCTCGGCACGGTGTCCAACGGCATCAACTATGCTGCCCGGGAAGAGGGTGAGGAGCCATTGTAGTTCTGACGATGACCAGCTGCCCGCCGCGCCTGCGGGGAGATCTGTCCAAATGGCTGTGTGAGATCAACACCGGCGTCTACGTGGGGAACGTGAGCAGCCGCGTGCGGGATGCGGTCTGGGATCGGGTCTGCCAGTACCTGAAAAATGGACAGGCGACGATGGTCTATACAGCGGCCGGCGAGCAGAAGATGGAATTCCGCACCCATAATACTAGCTGGGAAGTGGTGGATTACGACGGCATTAAGCTGATGCGCCGTCCGCTTCCGCAAGCGCAACCCCAGGTCGAGGCGTTGGAGCTGAAACCGGGATTCAGCAAGGCGGCAAAGTATCAGATGGCACAGAAAATGGCGCAAAGAGCTGCCCGACCGCCCGGAAAGCAGGATTATACCGTGATCGACCTTGAAACAACAGGACTGCATGCGGCAACGGATGCAATCGTGGAGTATGGCGCGGTCCGGGTCCGGGATGGGCAGCCAGGAGAGGAGTTTTCGGCGCTGGTGCGGCTGGAAACGCCGTTGCCCGCAGAAATTGCCCGCCTGACGGGCATCACACAGGAAGAACTGGAAGGCGGTATGGACGCCGCGGATGCGCTGGAGGCGTTCCTGCGCTTTGTAGGCAAAGATACCTTGGTGGGACACAACCTGCAATTTGATTTGGAATTTCTGCGTATGGCCTGCATTCGGAACATGAAACCGGTTTTGGCCAACCGGAAAATCGATCTCCTTCCTCTTGCACGGCGAAAAATACTGGGCCTGTCCAGTTATAAACTGCTTGCACTGGCGCAGCATTTTGCGCTGGCAGACAAGGTAGAGCACCGGGCGGTGCCCGACTGCCGTTTGACGCAGAAAGTTTATGCGAAACTAAACGAAAATGGAGCGGAACGCAACGGAAACAGTCGGTAATACGGGATCTTTTTAGTCTTTTCCCCGCATGCGCGGGGGTGATCCTAGGATTGCAAAGCCGTTCCGGGAACAATTTAACTTTTCCCCGCATGCGCGGGGGTGATCCTTATTCGTACAAATACTGTCGGTTACAAAGGGGCTTTTCCCCGCATGCGCGGGGGTGATCCTAGCCTAGAATCGAAAAATATTGATCCTGTTGTCTTTTCCCCGCATGCGCGGGGGTGATCCTGAATGCAAAGTCAAAGGTTTGCGGTTCCCAAACTTTTCCCCGCATGCGCGGGGGTGATCCAATCTCCTTTACAATCTCGACAATTCATACAAGCTTTTCCCCGCATGCGCGGGGGTGATCCCAGCCGAAACAGCTTCAGCACTCATAAACTTCCCTTTTCCCCGCATGCGCGGGGGTGATCCTAAGATAATAAACAAAACCGTTCTGCGTACGGTCTTTTCCCCGCATGCGCGGGGGTGATCCTCTGTCCGGTGATCGCGGTAATAATGCTCGCCCCTTTTCCCCGCATGCGCGGGGGTGATCCTAAGTTGCAGGAGCAGATTAATGAAGACCAAAACTTTTCCCCGCATGCGCGGGGGTGATCCCTGCATTTGTAAAGATTCCTCTTGACTTTTTGGCTTTTCCCCGCATGCGCGGGGGTGATCCCAGTTCAAGTATGCCGTGATGTGTCGGAATATTCTTTTCCCCGCATGCGCGGGGGTGATCCTTTTTTGAAGTGTCTGAAGGGGTCTAGCAACCCCTTTTCCCCGCATGCGCGGGGGTGATCCTAACGTACTGCACAGCGGAAAGCGTTTTGCCAGCTTTTCCCCGCATGCGCGGGGGTGATCCAGTTTCTACAAAAGCAAAATCAAACGTGTGTGGCTTTTCCCCGCATGCGCGGGGGTGATCCCCTTTCAGGGAACAGTTCAAATATGCGGTGATGCTTTTCCCCGCATGCGCGGGGGTGATCCTTTGACGTATCAGGTAAGAGTTAAGATGAAGGGCTTTTCCCCGCATGCGCGGGGGTGATCCTTCGCAGTGGTTGAGGCATCCCGCTTGCATCAGCTTTTCCCCGCATGCGCGGGGGTGATCCCATGAAGCCCCAGAGCAAGAGCGTGACCCCCAACTTTTCCCCGCATGCGCGGGGGTGATCCCGCATCCCGCTCGGCCTTTAAGGCCACCACGGACTTTTCCCCGCATGCGCGGGGGTGATCCTATTCAGGATGTTCCGCGCGAAAATCTTTTTTGCTTTTCCCCGCATGCGCGGGGGTGATCCCAATGAACTGCAAGAGTTTTGCAGCCTTTTCAGCTTTTCCCCGCATGCGCGGGGGTGACTCTTAGAGGTTGAACGCTCCAAAGGAAAGAAAGTATATCGTATGTGAATCTAATATGCTGCCATTTCGGCCGCCGCTCAAGCTTCCGCAAGTAATTACGTAAAGCATTGAAGTGAAACGTATATCTACTGCAAAAAGCTCTCACAGAAATTGACCTATAAAGCTATTGCTCCCTTTTGTGAATCAAGGACAGTGAATGGATCCATAACCGCCCTGTACAAGTTTACTGCCTAATCCATCTTACACCAAGAGTCCTGCACCATGATGTGCATAGCTTTTTTCTCTTTCTGCAGAGCCTATATCTGGCCAGAAATATAAAAAGAGCGGCCCGGCAGCGTGGGAAATGCTGCCGGGCCTGATTTTGAAAAGGTAGCGTTCGTGTACTGGACAGGAGAAGCTACTGGCATTAGTATACCGCCTCACAAATGAAAAATCCGTCGTTTTCTGTCGTTCAAACTCTTTCATTTTTGCGGGGCGTACAGCTCCGAGCAGGTCATCCGCCGGGGGCTGGAGACCCTGGCCGCCCAGGGCGTGGGTGCCTGCACCTACCCCAGCGGCCATGTGGACACGCTGGAGACCGTGGTGCGCCGCGCCATGGTGACCGGCATCAACCAGACGGCCATTGACATCTCGCTGCACAATGCCAGGCAGCTGAACTGCCGCTTTATGGAGCTGAGCGCCCACAGCGGTGCCCGCACCGGAGACGGCGGGCCGGACTACACCAACCACAGCTGGTGGCAGGGGCAGATCGTGAGCCTGGACGGCGAGCCCGGCTACCTGAGCCTGAAGGACATTGGCTACGGCGATGTAAAGGGCTTTGGCGGTGCAAACTGCCGCCACAACTGGCACCTCTTTTGGCCGGGCATCAGTACGCCCGCCTACACCCCCGAAGCGCTGGCGGAGTACAACGCCCCGAAAATCCCCTGGCAGGGCCAGCTTCTCACCGAAGAGCAGGCCCGGCAGAAACAACGGGCGCTGGAGCGGCAGATCCGCCGCGCGAAACGGGAATGCATTGTGGCCGAGGAATGGGGCGTACCCAGCGAGGAAAACGCCGCAAAGGCCCGCCTGGCCCGCGCCAGGGCACGGCTGAATGCGTACCTGGAAGAAACCGGCCTGAAGATGGATGAGGGAAGGACGGAGGTGGCGAAGGCCGCCAAGCTGGAGCCCGGCCTGCCGGAGAAAAGCTACAGTTTCGGCATTGGTTCCAACCAAACCGATTTTGCCTACATCAACAGCGACCAGTACCGGGCCAAGTTCAATTCGATCTCGAAAAATCCGGCATTAAACCAGGCAATCTATAAATATTGCAAGGCTGCCATTACACACCAGTCCGGCTCGTACAAAGAGGATTTGACGATTCTGCGGCTTGATGGAAGCTTTGTGGGGCAGACATCCGGTAAGGTAGACAATGAAACGCACTACACGCAAAGACTGACCGATGCAGTTGCAGCGGAAAAGCCATACACGCTGGTTTCCATACATAACCACGGCACAAATCTGCCGCCGTCTGGGTCAGACTTTGGAAGCTCTGGCTATCATCGGTTTGCTTTCGGGATTGTGGCGTGCAATAATGGCGAAGTGTATATGTATTCCACAAAAAATGCAAAACCATTTGTTTCCAGCGGTTTTGATGAACGAGTAGACAAATGCTTGAAAAGGGGCTATAATATCCTTAAAGCGTATAAAACCGCTTTGAACGAGTCTGTCTCTACATATGAGATAGAATGGAGGAGATTGTAAATGGAATATATACCAGATGCAGAGCGTCTTAAAAAAATCTCTTTGGAAGAAATTGAAAAGGCGATTGAAGAAGCCGACAGAATTAGCGCGACGTTGACCGACTGGCCCGACGTTGACAACTATTACGAATAACCACGATGCACCCACACCGTGGTTTTTTCATGCCTATTTTCAAGCACTGTGCAAAATGCATGGTGCTTTTTTCATGCCCATTTTGCCCGCATGAGGGCGGCATGGGCCCCATCGCAGCGGGCAGTGCGTACCCTGCCCAAAACCGCCGGCGGAAGGAAAACCGCGTTACAAAACCGTGGTTTCACACCCAGCGAGCAGCTGGACTGGCTGATGGGCGAAAACGGCCGGGACGTGACCGCCGAACGAAAAAAGGCTGACGGTCTGCAGGCCCAGGTGGACAGTCTGACCTCCCAGGTGGCCACGGCCCAGGACGGCCTGAAGGCCTTCGGCGAGCACAAACCCGAGGATTTCGCCGCCGCCCAGCAGCAGATCACCCAGCTTCAGCAGCAGATGAAAGACCAGGCCGACAGCTATGCCTTCGATTCGGCGCTGGACGGCGCCATCCGCGATGCCAGGGGCCGGGATGTAAAAGCCATTCGCGGCATGTTGGATCTGGATCGTCTGAAGGTCAGCAAAGACCGGGGTGCCGACATTCAGGCCGCCCTGAAGGCGCTGGCCGAAGAAAAAGCCTGGGCCTTTGAGGCCGCTGAACCCGATGCCACCGGCATGATCGTGAACACCGGGGCCGAACATGGCACCGGCGGCTCCGCCGAGAACGACGGCGTGGCGGCCGCATTCGCTTCCATCAACTGGCACCACCAAGACCGCTGCCACCGAGACCAACTCCTACAAGCTGGTGCCTGGAAGCCAAGCGGGTACTGAGCCACAAGGGCGTGCCTTCCAATGCAGCACAAACGAAAAAAGCCACCCTCCCGCATCACTGCGGAAAGGTGGCTTTTCTTAAAAGAGAAAGCCGGCACCTACCTATTTTCGCAGGTCGTCTCCAACCAAC